>Ga0316201_10002665_pt1 | contig 12796 bp, 10 predicted proteins | sample CS6wburrow_MG_FD_204516 | JGI IMG/M metagenome (GOLD analysis project Ga0316201, IMG submission 204516) | Coastal sediment microbial communities from Delaware Bay, Delaware, United States - CS-6 worm burrow | ecosystem: Environmental > Aquatic > Marine > Coastal > Sediment | place: USA... | reverse complement strand
CAGGCGCTCGCAGCGCAACAGCTCGGTGCAGACGTCAGCCTGATTGCGTGCGTGGGAGACGACGCGGCAGCCGACGAGGCATTGGCGTTGCTGCGCGCAGGTGGGGTTGACCTGTCAGCGTGCGAGGTTCTGCCGGGCATACCGACAGGAACGGCGCTGATCGCGGTGTCCCCGTCGGGCGAGAACCAGATTGTCGTGGCACCCGGAGCAAATGGTCACCTGTTACCAGGCCACGTGGAAATACCGGATACCGACGCGGTTATCTGCCAGCTGGAAGTGCCGGCCGAGACCATCGTGTCGGTCGCGAAGGCGTATAAAGGGTTTCTCTGTGTCAACCTGGCACCGGCCATGGAGATTGACGTTGCCGTGCTGCAACGTGCGGACCTTGTCGTCGTCAATGAGACGGAGTCTGACTGGTACGGGGCGTCCTTGAGCGCCTGTAATGGCATTGTGGCGACGACTCGCGGTGCAGGTACCGCAACGCTTGAACGGGATGGTGAAGTCATTGCCAAGGCGCAGCCGCCCGCGGTCGATGCGGTCGATGCAACCGGGGCCGGTGATACATTTACAGCGGCACTGACCGTTGCCCTCATCGAGGGGCAGGAACCGGCCGCTGCAGTGAGCTTTGCCTGTGCCGCGGCCAGCCTGGCAACGACGAAAATGGGTGCGCAGCCTTCGCTGCCGATGAGATCCGAGGTAATCAAGCATGGCTAACGATCAGGACTTCGTGGATTTCGTCATTGACCAGATTGAGAATGGTTGCGAGGTGTCCTATCGTCATATGTTCGGCGGGACCAGCCTGTATGTGAATGGCAAGGTTGTCGCGCTGATATGTGACAATCAGCTGTTCGTAAAACCGACCGAGGCGGGCAGGGCGTACATCGAGATGGTCGTTGAAGCGCCTCCCTATCCTGGGGCAAAGAACGCGTTTCTCATCGAGGATGAGATCGAGGACGCTGAGTGGCTTACGGAACTGATTGTCATCACGGAAAAAGAATTGCCGGCACCCAAGCCGAAAAAGAAACGCAAGAAGAAGGGACCGAAATGAAAGCTTTGAAAGCAGCTGCACTAATCACACTTGGCTTTTTCACGTTCGCCAACGCCGAGGAGCCGGCTGAGCCGGGTTTCAATGAAGATACGTTTAAAGGGCTCGAGTTTCGCAGCATCGGACCGGCCTTCATGTCCGGGCGTATCGCGGACATAGCGATCGACCCGACCGACCCGAGCGTCTGGTACGTGGCAGTTGGCAGTGGCGGCGTCTGGAAGACCGTAAACGCGAGCACAACCTGGACGCCGATTTTTGACGATCAGGGTTCCTATTCCATCGGTTGCATCACGCTGGACCCGAACAATCCGAACACGGTCTGGGTTGGCACGGGCGAAAATGTAAGTGGGCGTCACGTTGGCTACGGCGACGGCGTCTACCGTAGTCGTGACGGTGGTGCGAACTGGGAAAAGATGGGGCTCGAGAATTCCGAGCACATCGGCATGATCCGCATCGACCCGCGCGATTCCAACACGATCTTCGTCGCAGCACAGGGTCCGTTGTGGTCGGGTGGTGGTGATCGTGGCCTGTTCAAGTCGACCGACGGTGGCCAGAACTGGCGCAAGGTACTGGGCGACGGGCACGGCAATACCGATCTTGATGACCGGTATACCGGTGTCAACGAAGTCCATATGGACCCGCGCAACCCCGACGTCATGTACGCCGTTACCTGGCAACGGCTGCGCAACGTGGCGGTCGTGATGGATGGCGGACCGGGCACCGGCATTCATAAGTCAGAGGACGGCGGCGAAACCTGGCGTGAACTTACTGAGGGATTGCCCGAGGAAATGATGGGCAAGACGGGACTGGCGATCAGCCCGCAGAATCCCGACACCATTTACGCAACGATCGAGCTCGACAATCGCACCGGCGGTTTCTGGCGCTCGGACGACGGTGGCGAAAGCTGGGAGAAGAAGAATGACTACCTCTCCAGCGCTACCGGCCCGCACTACTACCAGGAGATTTTTGCGAGCCCGCACTTCGAGGGTCACGTCTACCAGATGGATGCGCTCATGCGCATGACGAAGGACGGCGGTGACAATTTTATTCCGCTGCCACATGAAACCAAACATGGCGATCACCATGCACTCGCGTTTCGCGAAGACGACAAGAATTACCTGCTGATCGGTACCGACGGCGGTGTGTATGAGAGTTTTGATCTGGGCGCAACGTGGCGCTTCATCAACAACCTGCCGATCACCCAGTACTACAAAGTGGCCGTGGACTACGACGAGCCTTTCTACAACATCTACGGTGGCACCCAGGATAACAACAGTCAGGGCGGACCGTCGCGGACGCTGAATCGTGAAGGAATTGTCACGAGCGACTGGTTTGTAACGATGTTTGGTGATGGCCACCAATCGGCGGTCGATCCGGACAATCCCGACATCGTCTATGCACAGTGGCAGCAGGGCAACCTGACGCGCTTCGATCGCCGCACAGGCGAAAGCGTGTACATCAAGCCGCAGGCGCGCGAGGGCGAGACGCCTGATCGATACAACTGGGACTCCCCGATCCTGATCAGCCCGCACGATTCAAAGACACTGTATTTCGGCACGCAGCGAGTCTGGAAGAGTGACAACTACGGCGATAGCTGGACGCCGATAAGTGGCGACCTGACGCGCAACGAGAATCGTATTCGTCAGCCGATCATGGGGCGTACCTGGAGCTACGATGCACCCAGAGACCTCTGGGCAATGTCGCAGTTCAACACGATTACGTCGCTGTCCGAGTCACCGCTGGTGGAAGGACTGGTCTATGCCGGTACGGATGATGGATTGATCCAGATCAGCGAGGATGATGGCGCCAACTGGCGTACCGTCAACAAGCTTCCCGGCGTGCCCAATCGTTTCTTCGTCAACGATATCAAGGCTGATTTGCATAACCCGGATACGGTCTACGTGGTCGTTGACGATCACAAGAGCGGTGACTTTTCGCCTTATATTCTGAAGAGCGACAATCGAGGGCGCAGCTGGAAGAGCATTTCGAGCAACCTGCCGGAGCGTCACGTCTTGTGGCGCGTAGTTCAGGATCACGTCAAGCCGGGGCTGATGTTCCTTGGTTCCGAGTTCGGTGTGTTCTTCACCGTGAACGGGGGCGGTAGCTGGACGAAACTCAAAGGCGGTACGCCGAATATGTCGTTCCGCGATCTCGTCATCCAGAAACGTGAGAATGATCTCGTCGGTGCGACTTTCGGCCGCAGTTTCTACGTCCTCGACGACTACACGCCGTTGCGTGACGTCAGTGAGAGCATGCTCGAGAGCGGCAGCGTGATGTTCCCGGTGCGCGACGCGCGCTGGTACGTAGAACGGAGCCGGTTGGGCTGTCGAGAGCCTACGTGTAAAGCCAGCCAGGGTGACAGTTTCTATACCGCACCGAACCCCGCGTTTGGAGCAACCTTCACGTACTACCTCGCCGAGGAAATCAAGAGCAGCAAGGACGCACGTCGTAAGGCAGAGAAGGAAAAAGAGAAGCTCAACGAGAATGTCGTTGCGGTGGACTGGGATACGGTTATCGCGGAATCACGCGAAGACGCGCCGGCAATCGTATTCACTGTGAAAAACCCGGACGGCACGATCGTCGATCAGGTCGAAGCGCCTGCAACGGCCGGTTTCAATCGGGTGGCATGGGATCTGCGCTATCCGTCGGTTGAACCCTGGTCCGCAGAAGTGGAGGGAGAGGAACAAGAGCCAGGCGTTGGTGTGCTTGTCGTTCCTGGCCGTTTCTCGGTCGAGATGCAGAAGCGAGTCGACGGTGTGTTGACCGACTTGGGGCAAACGCAATCGTTCAACGTCGTTTCGATACGGCCGGATCCGGCGCTTCCGGGCAGCACCCAGGAGCAGCGCGTGATATTCGAGGCTCAGGTTAATGAGCTGATTCGCGCCGCGACCGGAAGTATCAATGCCATCGATGCCGTTATCGCGGAACTGGATGCGGTCAAAGCGACGCTTGATCGTTCAATGACTGATGGCTCGCTGTACGAGCTTGCGAATTCAATTCAGCAAAGAGTCAAGGCAGCGCGCGACAAGCTGGCGGGCAATGAGGCGCGGGACTTCTACAACGACCCGGCCATAATGACGGTACAGGCACGCCTCTGGCATGCGCGATTCAATCCCTCCAGCGGTGCCTACGGGCCGACATCCACGCAACAGGACTCACTACGCAGCGCACGCGCGCTCTACGACGAAACTGTGGTGGAGATGACAAGACTGGTTGATGTCGAGTACGAGGGTCTGAAGGATGCGATGGACACGGCGAGGGTGCCGTGGACGCCAGGACGCGGGATTCAGGACTAGAGTGCGAGCAAGGCAAATGTAGAAGAATCGCGGCCGGACGTTGGCCGCGATTCTTCCTGCAATTTCGCTGTTGCTGGTAGACGACATCAAATTGCCGGGGAATCATGACCTGGACGAAACTCAAATCGAAACTTGTATACGACAATGACTGGATGCAGGTTCGCGAAGATGAAGTGATCAATCCGGGAGGCGGGACGAATCACTATGGGCACATCGTATTCAAGAATACGGCTGTTGCGATTTTGCCGCTGGACGATGATGGAAACACATGGCTCGTGGGCCAAAGCAGATACACGCTCGGCGAGTACTCCTGGGAATTGCCGATGGGCGGTGCGCCTGCCGAGGAGGGCCCGTTAGCTGCGGCCAGGCGGGAACTGCAGGAGGAAACTGGCTTATCGGCGTCCAACTGGACGGAGATACTTCGACTCCATACCAGCAACTCGATCACGAACGAAACAGGTGTTGTCTTCCAGGCAACCGGATTGACCGAAGGCAAAACGAGTTTCGAGGAAACCGAAGATCTAACGGTCCGGAAACTCCCGGTCGATGAGGCTATCCGGATGGCGATGGAAGGCGAGATAACTGACGCCATCAGCGTTGCTGCGCTTCTGCACTACGCGGCAACCCGTTGGTCGATCAGTCGAGATGAAACGACGCCGGCAGCAGGTCACTGATCGCGAATTCCTGCCACTCGTTGCTGTCGTCGATAGCGAGTATGACGGTGTTGCTGTCAGCAAACTCGTTGATACGTTGACGGCAGCCGCCGCAAGGAGTGCACGGACCGATGTCCCCCGAACCGCCAGCGACCGCGATCTTGACGATGCGCTTGCCACCCTGCTGTACCATCGCGGCGATCGCGCCCGCTTCGGCACAACTGCCCAGCGGGTAGGCGGCATTCTCGACGTTGCAACCGACATGTAAGTGACCCCGATCATCGACGATCGCCGCACCAACCCGGTAGTTCGAATACACGCTGTAAGCGTTGCTGCGGGCTTCCGTTGCCGCGTTGATCAGGTCTTCATTCGCTATTGTCATGGGCGAGGCCTAGTCCGTTTTGCGCATCGGGTTATTCGGGTGAGCGGTCCAGCGCAGTTTCTCAGCGCTGTCGTCACTCGTCTGTTTCATCGTGATGCAACTATCGACAGGGCAGATACTGACACACAGGTTGCAGCCCACACACTGGTCGTCGATCACTTCGAAACGACGTTCACCATCGACGGTATGTGTGATCGCCTGGTGTGATGTGTCCTCACACACGACATGGCAACGACCGCACTTGATGCACAGGTCCTGGTCGATGACGGCTTTCTCGACATAGTTCAGGTTGAGGTGCTGCCAGTCGGTCACGCTTGGTACAGCTTTGCCGATCAGGTCCTTTAGCTCGAGTTCCTTGTCGTCGAGGAATGTGCTCAAGCCGTCGACAAGGTCGTCGATGATCTTGAATCCATACACCATCACGGCGGTGCAGACCTGGACGTTGCTTGCTCCGAGCGCCAGGAAGTCCACAGCGTCGCGCCAGTCGGTGATACCGCCGATACCCGAGATCGGCATCGAACTCGTTTCTTTCGTGCGCGCAATTTCGGCAACCATGTTGAGCGCAATGGGCTTGACCGCTTCTCCACAATAGCCGCCGTGCGTGCCCATGCCGTCGGTCGTCGGGTACATCGTCAGCGTGTCGTAGTTGACGCGCATGATCGAATTGACCGTGTTGATCAGCGACACGGCGTCGGCACCGCCATCCATCGCAGCCTTGGCCGGCGGCAGAATGTTCGCGACGTTGGGCGTCAGCTTCACAATCACCGGGATCGACGCGGCACTCTTGGCCCACTCGGTCGCCATCTGGATGTACTCGGGAACCTGGCCCACGGCGGCGCCCATGCCGCGCTCCGACATGCCGTGTGGACAGCCGAAGTTGAGTTCGAATCCATCCGCGCCCGTGTCCTCAATCATCGGCAGGTGCTTCGCCCAGCTTGCCTCGTTCATGGGCAACATGACGGACACGACAACGGCCCGGTCCGGCCAGTCACGCTTGATCTGCCGGATCTCGTCGAGGTTCGTCCGCAACGGTCGGTCCGTAATCAGCTCGATATTGTTGAAACCGATGACGCGACGGTCGTTGCTGTGGATCGCGCTGTAGCGCGGTCCACTGACATTGACGATCGGCGGGCCGTCTTCTCCGAGCGTCTTCCAGACAGCGCCGCCCCAGCCGGCTTCGAAGGCGCGGTTAACGTTGTACGCCTTGTCGGTCGGTGGCGCGGAGGCGAGCCAGAACGGGTTCGGTGACTTGATCCCCAGGAATTTGGATGTGAGGTCAGCCATGCTCAGCCCTCCCTCAGGCGTCGGTCGATATCGATGGCCGCCAGTTTGCCGTGCTGCACGGCGGAGACCGTGAGGTCGTCGCCACCGACGACGCAGTCGCCGCCGGCCCAGACGCCTTCAAGTGATGTCATATGGCCCTCGTCTACGACGATGCGGCCATTCTCGAGCACAAGCCCCTCAATGCCGTCCGTATGCTGGCCAATGGCTTTGAAAACCATGTCGGCGTACAACACGATCGTGCCACTATCGGTCTCGAACTCGACACCGGTCACGAACTCGTCCCCCAGAATGCGACTGGGCGGCGCCTTGTGGTGAATAGTGACGCCACTCGTCTGTGCCAGTGCCTGCTCGAAAGCCGTTGCAGTCATCTTCTCCGGCCCGCGCCGATACACCATGTGCACCTGTTGCGCACCGAGCAGACGGCTTTGCACCGCGATATCGATGGCTGTCATGCCGCCACCGATGACAACGATGGTTTGCCCGATCGGCAGAGTGCTCTTGTCCTCGGCCTGGCGTAGTTCTGCGATGTACTCGATCGCATTGAGGACACCTTTCTTGTCCTCGCCGTCGATGCCGAGATCGTTGGCCTTTGACAAGCCAATGCCGAGAAACACCGCATCGAATTCAATGCGTAGGTCGTCCAGGCTGACATCCTCGCCAAGCGTGCAGTCATTGCGCACGTCGATACCACCGATCGACAGGATGTAGTCCACTTCTTTTTGTGCAAAATCGTTGACGGTCTTGTATGCGGCAATGCCATATTCATTGAGGCCGCCAAGCTTGTCGTCACGGTTAACCACGACCACTTCGTGACCGAGAACCGCGAGTCGATGTGCACAGGACAGGCCAGCTGGCCCCCCGCCGACAACGGCGACCCGCTTGCCGCTGCTTGCGGCGCGTGCGAACAGCTGTGAGCCACCGTCCAATATCGGATCCGTCGCGAACCGCTGTAACAGGCCGATCTCAACCGGCTTTTCCTCGTGCGTATTGCGTACGCACGCCTCTTCGCACAGTACCTCGGTCGGACAGACCCGCGCGCACATGCCGCCCATGATGTTTTCGCGCAGGATCGTCTGCGCCGAGCCGCGGATGTTGCCACTGCGTATCTTCTGGATGAAGCCCGGGACATCGATGTCGGTCGGGCAGGCTTGCGTGCAAGGCGCATCAAAGCAGAAGTAGCATCGGTCTGCCTCGATCAGGGCTTCCGAGCGCGACAGTGGCGCATGAAGGTCCGCGAAATTGGCTTCGATCTCATCCCTGCTCAGGCGATGGTCGCGGACGTCAGGTTTATCGGTGGCCATTGTCACTATCGCTTCACTGCCGTCGGTTCGGCGTGCTGCGCCTGGATCTTGAGCGCATCATAGAACGGCGCGAAGGGCGGCCGATTGACGTAACGTCCGGCGCCGCGCTCGACATTCAGCTGACCATCGGCCCACACGACCTTGCCCTGGCTGATCGTGTGCGAGGCACAACCCTTGATTTCCATGCCTTCGAAGATGTTGTAGTCGACTTTCTGGTGATGTGTCTTTGCCGAGATGGTCTTCGTTGCTTCCGGATCCCAGACGACGATGTCGGCATCGGCGCCAACCGCGACGCTGCCCTTCTGCGGGTAGACGTTGAAGATTTGTGCGGCATTGCTTGAGGTCACTGCGACGAACTCGTTCATCGTTAATCTGCCCGTGCCGACACCGTGGTGCCAGAGCACCTCCATGCGGTTCTCGACGCCGGCGGTACCGTTCGGAATCAGGCGGAAGTCGTCCTTGCCCATAGCTTTCTGGTCGGCGCAGAAGCAGCAGTGATCGGTTGCTGTCGTCTGCAGGTTGCCCGACTGCAAGCCACGCCAGAGTGCTTCCTGGTGTTCCTTGCTGCGGAACGGTGGGCTCATGACATGTGCCGCGGCGGTTTCGAAATCAGGGTGACGGTACATCGAATCGTCGACGAGCAGATGCCCGGCGAGTACCTCACCGAACACGCGTTGACCCTCGTTGCGCGCTCGCGTAATTGCCTCGAGCGACTGCTTGCAGGAGTTATGCACGATGTACACCGGTACCTTGAGTACTTCGGCAATACGAATCGCGCGATTGGCCGCTTCACCCTCGCACTCGGGCGGGCGTGACAACGGGTGAGCCTCGGGCCCCGTTATGCCTTTTTCGAACAGCTCTTTTTGCAACCTGAATACGAGCTCGCCGTTCTCGGCGTGCACGGTTGGCACGGCGCCAAGTTCAAGTGCTCGCGAGAAACTGTTCACGAGAATTTCGTCGTCGGCCATGATGGCGCCTTTGTACGCCATGAAGTGTTTGAAACTGTTGACGCCGTGGTCACGAACAAGTGTGCCCATGTCCTCGTACACGCTGTCATCCCACCAGGTGATCGCGACATGGAAGGAGTAATCGGAAACGGCTTTTTCCGCCCACTCGCGCCACTGCTGGTAGGTCTCGATCAGGTTCTGCTGCGGATTCGGGATGGCAAAGTCGATGATCATCGTCGTGCCGCCCGCAAGCCCGGCCGCGGTGCCCGTGTAAAAGTCCTCGGTGGTCACCGTGCCCATGAAAGGCAATTGCATATGCGTATGCGGATCGATGCCGCCAGGCATTACGTACTGGCCGCCGGCGTCGACGATTGTCGCGCCACTCGGCGCATCGATATCCTGCCCTACCGCAGAAATGATGCCGTCAGTACAGAGTACGTCTGCACGCAATGTTTGATCGGCGTTGACGACTGTGCCGCCCTTGATTAGAACCGTCATGATGAAACTCCGCGTTCGTTTTTAGCTACGAAGTAATAAATAAGGCCACCCAGGATAGAACCGGTGAACCAGCCGTAGTCATAGAACCAGCTCATTGCGTTGGTTGTGACCGCGATGAGCGTCAGCGCCACCGGAATCAGAAACGCTATAAACCCTGATTTGTTCCAGGCCGGGTACCCGGCGTTGTCCTGGTACAGCGCCAGTAAATTGTACTCCTGATTTTTGATCAGGAAGTAATCGACAACCATGATGCCGGCGATCGGGCCGAGCAGACTCGAGTAGCCGAGCAGCCAGTTCGAGTACAGGCTCTCGACGCTTATGTCGGTCTCCAGCCAGCCGAGCTTTTTCAGCAGCTCCCAGCTCATCAGGGCGAGGCCGATGATGCCGGTGATGATCACACCTCGTTTCTCGTTGATGACCTTCGGTGCGACGTTCTGGAAAACGTTGGTCGGTGACACGATATTGGCGGCCGTGTTTGTCGAGATCGTCGCGAGAATGATCATGATCATCGCGATGACGACGCCGATGTCGCTATCGATGCGGCCAATCAGGTTGATCGGGTCAGAGATCATCTCGCCTGTCAGTTCAACCGATGCGGCGGTGAGCACGACGCCGAGGCCAGCGAACAGGAGCATCGTCAGCGGCAGGCCGATGATCTGGCCCATGACCTGGCTGCGCTGCGTGCGTGCGTAGCGGCTGAAATCCGGGATGTTCAGCGACAGCGTGGCCCAGAAGCCGACCATCGCGGTCAGGCCGGACAGGAAATACCTGGTCACCGGCTCGCCTTCCGGCCGTGTCGCGGGCGTTGCGAGGACCTCGGCCAGAGAAATTTTGGGCAGGGCCCAGACGAGCAGGCCGATCGCAACGATCAACAGCAAGGGAGCGGCAAGTGCTTCGAGGAATTTTATGGACTCCGAGCCGCGAATGACCACGGCCAGGTTGGCTACCCAGAATATGAAAAAGCCGAGCACTTCGCCGGTGCCGCCGAGAGCCGCCCAGCCGTCGAACATCGCCGACAGCATCAGGTGAATGGCAATGCCGCCGAACAGCGTTTGCACGCCGAACCAGCCGCAGGCAACCAGCGCGCGAATCAATGACGGTACGTTGGAGCCGATGATGCCAAAGGACGCGCGCAGGACGACGGGGCAGGGGATGCCATAGCGCGTCCCTGGAAACGCATTCAGCGTCAGCGGTATCAAGACAATGATGTTGGCAATCAGGATCGTCCACAGCGCCTCGGACACTGACAGGCCGAAGTAGGCAGTGAGTACGCCGCCGAGCGTGTAGGTCGGCACGCAGATCGCCATGCCGACCCACAGGGACGCGACGTTCCAGCGCGACCAGGTACGCTGCGAGGCCCTGGTAGGCGCGATGTCGTCGTTGTAGCGCGGACTGTTGATCAGGTCCGTGCCGAGGTCGAGCTCGACGTGTTCGCCGACCGTTCTAAGCGTGCTGACGGTCTCGAGATTAGCCATCAGTCAGCGGGCCGTACGTCTCCGGGCGACGGTCACGGAAGAACTGCCAGGTGTCGCGAACCTCGCGCACCATGTCGAGATCGATTTCGTGGACCAGCAGCTCGTCATCACCGTAGCTTGCCTGTGCCTCGATCGCGCCGCGCGGGTTCACGATGTAACTGGAACCATAGAACTCACCCATGTTCATCGTCGATGCCCAGGGCTCCTCGGTGCCGATGCGATTGATTGCACCGATGAATACGCCGTTGGCTGCCGCGGATGCCGGTTGCTCGAGTTCCCAGAGGTATTTGCTAAGGCCCGCGACGGTAGCCGATGGATTCACGATGTATTCGGCACCGTTCAGAGCCAGAGCACGCCAGCCTTCCGGGAAGTGGCGGTCGTAGCAGATGTAGACGCCGAGCTTAAGGTAGGCCGTTTCGAAAACAGGATAGCCGAGGTCGCCAGGCTTGAAGAAGAACTTCTCGTAAAAACCGGGGTCGACCTGCGGGATATGTGTCTTGCGGTATTTGCCGAGGTATTTGCCGTCGGCATCGATGACAGCGGCCGTGTTGTAGTACACGCCGGTCATGTGTTCTTCGTAGATCGGCACGACGATGACCATGTTGAATTTCTTCGCATACTCGCGCATGAGTTGCACGGTCGGCCCATCGGGAATCTTCTCGGCTGCCGCATACCATTTGCGATCCTGGCTGGGGCAGAAATAGGGCTGCGTGAAGACTTCCTGGAAGCAGAGCACCTGTACGCCCTGTTTGCCTGCGTCTTCGATGTATGGAATGTGCGCTTCGATCATAAGATCCCGAATCTCTTCGGGCCGCATGTTGCCGTCGCCCTTGAGCGCCATCTGGATCAGGCCACACCTAACCTTGGACATGAGTCCTCCTTCCGGAGTTACCGATTGGATCGATCTTGTTATTTGTCAGCCTGTTTTCCGGGCCTGGTTTGTTCGCCCCATGATAACAGGCAATACGCGATTCTTAACGCACAGACGTCCACGATCCGTGCATCGGGCCCGGCAGGATGTACCAGCCGTTGCCCCAGAAATGGCCGTACTTCTCGAGGTCGGCGCGGCGGCTGGCGCGGGTTGCCGGCTCGGTGCACGGTGGATAGAACGAATTACGCGCACAGGGAACGAAATCCGCATAGTCGTCACCGATCAGCATGATGACGCGGTAGTCACGGGCAATCAATTCGCGCCGTCCGAGTTTTTCGCCTGTCCATTCAGGGCGTTCGAGAGCTAGCATGACGAACTCGGGCTCGACCGGAATGCCGAGCTCGCGGATACCATCAATGACGGTTTGTTTCTGTGGGCAGGCCTCAACTTCGTCGGCGTATTTTTCGCACGGGCGATTTGTCATGAAAAATACGGTGACACCGGCCTCGCGCGCTGCCGCGACAAACTCCACGACACCCGGAACCGGCTTGGCGAGGTGCTCCCGGTCCCACATTTCGAGCTGCCGATCCGAGAACGGACGCTCGAACACGACCTGGAAATCAACGTTGTTGATGACCGTTTCATCGACGTCGAGAATCACTGCTGGCGGCAGGTCAGCGGCATCGGATTGTCCCGGCAGTGCAGACCAGGCTTTGTCCTCGACAAATCGTGCCAGGTCACGTTCAGCCACGGCGTAGGTCTGTCGCGTGATTGCCTTGTAGTCAGCGGAGTATTTTACCCACCGGTGGGCAAGGTCCTGCTCCGGTGTATACGTCGGAACTTCGGTGGCGCAAGCGGTGAGTATCGTGGCGGCAAGCAAAGGTGCCAACATGCGTGTCGTTTTCATGTTTTCAGGTTAGCATGTCCGCATGAAAAAAATCATTCGTCTACTGGTCGCAACAACCATTTTCGCCCTGGTTGCTTGTGCGACCGCACCGGTTGAGCAGTCCTCTGGGCTGACATTTATTCATCTCAATGACACCT
>Ga0316201_10002664_pt1 | contig 12797 bp, 9 predicted proteins | sample CS6wburrow_MG_FD_204516 | JGI IMG/M metagenome (GOLD analysis project Ga0316201, IMG submission 204516) | Coastal sediment microbial communities from Delaware Bay, Delaware, United States - CS-6 worm burrow | ecosystem: Environmental > Aquatic > Marine > Coastal > Sediment | place: USA: Delaware... | reverse complement strand
CACATAGGCGCGTCCGCCAATCCCGGTGGTACGAGCCCCCTCCGGAAGTGCCAGGTCGAACTGAAACAGCTTTTCCACTGACGTACGACCTGTCTCGTCGCTCGTGTCGATCGCGATGCCGCCGCCACCCATGGCACCCAGTGCGGCGCTCGGTAGCCGGGTACTGCCGGCTGGAACCTCGCGGAGCAACTCCGCAGTCAACGGCTTACCCAGGTCGTCGGCGAGGATGACCTCAGCGGAGACCGGTCGTGATCGCAGCAGGCCCACCCTGTCCTGATCCACCACGGCACGCACAATCGGTTGCTCCGCCTGAATGACGTAACCGAGCACCTCGCCCTGGCGCACGAATCTGCCGCGCGCTTCGCGCGGGTCTTCCGCATAAAAACGCCCCGCGGCAGCGCTGCGGACCTGCAGGGCATCGATTCGCTCAACCAGTTGCTGCAGCTCGGCACTGGCCGCCTCGATGTCATCCTCGACCATCGCGGCCCGTACCCGACTTTGTTCGCGCTCCGCTGCTTTCTGCGTACGCAGCTCGCGCAAACGCGCCACCAGAATCGCCCTGCGCGCTGCGAGTTCACTGTCCTCGAGGCGCATGAGCAGTTCGCCGACCGCGACCGCGCTGCCCGACGAGACCATGACCTCGGCAACGAAACCATCTGCACCGCTGACAACCTGTCCCTTGTCGCCCAGCCACACCACCCCCTCGGCACGGGTGATCAGCGGGGCCGGCAGAACCAGCAGACTAGCGATCACAGTGACGGTCGCTCCGAGGACGGCGAATCCACGTACGCGACGTGCCTCGAGGCGTTCGCTGGTAAACAGAAAGTACAGCGACAGAGCCAATGGCCGGATCACCTGCATCGACACCGCCCAAGCCGCCAACACCACACCGATAATCAGAAACTCGCTGGCGAGGTAGAGCGCGATTCCGACCAGGACAGACAAGCGGTAGATCGGCGCAGCGAACCCGTAGAACGTGAACCAGGCGCGCTCGCCGTGTGCGGTCGCAGGGGGACGCGCGTCGCTAAGGCCAAGCACGTGCTTCTGGATCAGATAGAGATAGAAACGACTGGATCGGGATGCCAGATTCGGAATCTCGATAAGGTCCTCCAGTACGTAGTAGCCGTCAAAACGCAGCAGGGGATTGCCGTTGAACAGCAGAGTGGACACGCCGCCCACGAGTGCGACATTCAGCGCGAGTTCACGCACGAGCCCTGGCTCGACGATGAGCCAGACCAGGATCCCGAGTGCGGCAAGAAACAATTCCACGAGTATGCCGGCCGCGCCCACCAGGGCGCGCCTGCGCTTGTCGCGAAATGCCCAGGCCGCAGACGCGTCGACATAAGGTACCGGCATGAAAACCAGCAGATTGATGCCGGTCTCATGCACCTCCCCGCCCCAGGCCTTGACAGCCAGTCCGTGCCCCAGCTCGTGCAGCGCCTTGATGACGGGGAAAAGCGACCAGAAAACCAGCACCTGGGAGGTACTCAGGGTCTTGGCGCCGATCGCTGCCGCCAGGGACGGTGCATTGACCAGTGCAAGCAGCCCGGCAAGTGACACCACGACCAGCCACAGCCACAGCCCTGCCCTCGAAAACAGCATGCGCGCGACAGGCGCCATGCGGTCCAGCAGACGGTTGGGATCAAATAATGGTATGCGAAGTGCCAGGGGATTGCTTAGCGCACGCCGTCTGCGGTAGCGATGCGATTTGTTGTAACGATCGAGCGCGTCCTGGGTGCCCATCGGCAGACCGCCGCGCAGCACCTCCGCAGCATGCAGCTGCGCAAATATCTGCAGGATATCGTCCTTCTGAAGCATTTCGTCTTCGTCACGACCGAGGTTCGCCAGCTCAAAAACTTCCTGCACCGTGAGGTCGCCATCAAGGCGGCCCAACACCTCGTAGGAGGCCGCATTGAAACGGGTGAAGCGTCCGGCAGATTCATCATGCAGGAGATACCAGCGTTCGCCGCGATAATCCTGGCCCAGCAAGCGGACGTGCTTGCGCAGACTCGGACGCAACGAGGCTACATGCTGCCACAATCCTTCGCTGTCCGCGGTTGTCATGCCGGTTTCCTGATCTTCATCATCATAGCCCCAGCGACCAGGCCCACAGGCGCAGACGATCGAACAGCGAAGCTGTCCACACCCTCAGCAGACTGCCACGCCCGACCACGACCTTGGCGACCCCTTCCATTCCAGGCCGCAGGCCCGCCGGCGCATCCTGCAGTTCTGCCTCAACCCGGAAATGGTTGCCGCCATTTTCGGCGGAGGCAACCGGCAGAATGCGCGAAACACGAAGTGGGATCGTTTGATTGGGCAGGCCGGTCAGGCGAAGGTTGGCCTGCTGCCCATTCTCCAGCGCCGCCACATCATGTTCATCCACCGCCAGGCTGACGTGATAGCCCTCGTTCGGCACAATTTCAAAAAGCAGTTGACCGCGTTCCAACGGTGCGCCCAAGGAGCGACTGAGATCTCCACTGACCAGGACCCCGGCAAAGGGTGCCCGCAGCCTGGTGCGTTGCAATTTCTCTTCGACCAGGTGCAGCTGCGCGTCTGCCTGGGCGATTCGCGCCGCCATCATACTGACCTTCGCGCGATCCCGGGACGCCAGCGCCTGCTGATATTCCTTGCTATGCTTGTCGCGTTCACTGGACCATTTTTCCTGTTCGAGCAGCAGGTCGCGGTCGTCCAGGACCGCGAGTACCTGTCCTTCGTCGACCTCATCTCCGGCACGCGCATTGGCGCTGGACAGATAGCCGGAGAAAGGCGCCACCACCGCCTGCTGTACGGCACCCTCGATGGTGGAAACAGCAGCGATCCGATGGTCGGTCTGGATCAGCATCAGCAGCCCCAGCACCCCGACGGCAGCAGCCGACAGAGCCTTGAGTCTCAGGTGTCCGGCGCCGAAAAGGCGTCCGCCCCACTCGCGCAGCCTTTGCAGGGCCCGGCGACCACCCGAACGCGCCTCACGTTGCTTGAGTTGGATCAACGGCGCCATGTGTTCTGCAAGGAGCTTAAAGACTTCCACGGCCTTGTCGTCGAAGGGCGTCTTGTCATCCCGGACCAGGGTCAGTGCCCCGACAGAGATGTCATCTGCAATCAGCGGTATCGTGCAAACTGAGGCGCTTCCGCCTTCCTTCAACAGCTGCACATGGGCCTGCGATAGAACTTGATCCGACTTGTGCACAGCAGGCAGGCGAATCGAGCACCCCTGATCGACGCATTCCTCCATGGCGAACTCGAGCTGTCCGATATGCGACACCCGTCGGTCGAATTGAATCTGATGCGACATCGACAGGACGCGCACCTGCAGGCCCGACCAGATGCCCAGGGCGACGCGTGAACACTCGAAACGTTCAGCGAGAAGATTGCAAAGATCGTGACCCACGACCGCCAAAGGCAGGTCACGTGAAATCAGGTTGACCGCGTCCAGCGCAAGGCACGAAGCCACATTACGGTCGGCCGAATCGCTGTTCACAGCGTTTTCCAGCCACACGGTGCCCCATTGCAGAAGTTGCATCACCGCTTGGCGTTGGGTCTCCGAACGGATCGCAAGGGCGAGACTCACCGCGCCCACGACGCGATCTTTTTCGAACAAGGGATAGGCGACAAAATCGGCGACCTCCGCGTCCTGGCTCTGGTCTGCCGACTCTTTCTGCACGACCTGGCTGCCCGTGCCGATCGCCTGTTCGGCAACCTTGCGCAATATGGACGGGTCGCGGTTTTCACCTGGCCACATGGCCGTCGGCGTGAAACCACCCACACCTGTATTGCGAACCAGGAACACGGCCCCGCTGTGAACGCCCGAGATCATGCGACATTGCCAGTCCAGCCAGCGCTGCGCCGGTGTCATGGGTCTTTGCGCCTTCGGTTTTGGCGCATCTGTCACCGTCGGTTCGGCGGCGACGCGCATATGCGCATGTTTCTTGCCGGCGCCGACGGAATCCTCCGACGGGTCGATCGCAATGGCAGCAGCAGAATTTGCAGTTGTTGGAGACATAGCTGTCCAGGCTTACGGTGACGCAAAGGGAATAGCGGCTGTCGGCCGGCTTTCTTGATACTGAAAACCGTCCGCAGGGAGATCGCAAACGCGGCCACAGCGAGGGCTGTCCTGCGATGCGAATAAGGTTCCGCGCTCGATGAAACATGGGAGCACGCAGTATGAAAACCGATCCTACTCGAGGCGTCGGGTCCGGTAATCTATTGGCGGGTTCAGCAAAACCGGGGCAGGCAGCCAGTGGTGTCAACAGGCATCATCCGGCGCACGGCAAGACGGGGCTCTGGAACTAGGAAGACCCGCGCTGGATCACGACGCAGGCCTGCCCCGCCTGCTTCAAACGAGTGCAGGCGGCGCTGGCATCGGACCCGCCCATCGGACCCACCTGCACACGGTGGTATTCTTTATCCTTCACCGTGACCGCTTCCAGTATCAGTTCGTGCGACCCAAGAACCTGCGGGTATTTTTTCGTATAGCGCGACCATGCTTCCCTCGCACGCTGTTCTGAGCTGAAGGCACCGAGTTGAATGCGATACCTCGCTGTTGGTGCCGTAGGGCTCGTTCTTGACAGCGCCTTGTTGTCGCTTGCGGCACTTTTCTTCTCCGGCTCTGCTTCGGGGACGATATGCTCCGGAACCCCCAGCAGACCGTATTTCAACGGCGCACGGCGGCGACGCACCAGTACCGGCCTTGGGCTTTCCGGCGCAGCACGTTGCGTCGGGGCTGGGAGTGCAACGCTGGATTTCGGCGGCAGGACCTTGCCTGTCTTGGCACCATGTGCGATTAGAAAGGCTACCGTTTCTTCGTGGCCGTTGCGCCGCGCCCAGTCCAGCGGGGTGATACCGGCCCTGGTCCGGGCATTCACCTTGGCGCCATGCTCGATCAGTAGCCTGGCCACACCTGTGTGGCCCTTGTACGCCGCCAGATGCAAAGGCGTGCTGCCCGACCTGACCCGGCCATCGATTTCGGCGCCCGAGATGATCAAATCCCGGACGCCGGCCTCGTTGCCGCTGAATGCCATCCAATGCATTGGCGTCCCACCCTGGCCGCCTCCGGCGCGCGATTTTACACCGGCCGCCAACCGTGCACCCGACGATGCACCCTCACCCCTCTCGACATTGTCCGTCGCTAGCGCAGCTGGCGCGGACGCGATAAAGAAACAGCAGGCAATCCATAATACCCGGGCGATTGATTCCATAGCCGATATGCTTTTTGGGACTCGTTGATCCGGTTTGACGAACCTGGGTATTCTAGCAAGATTCACCGGCTGTTCCTGTGCCGTCGATCGCCGGAATCGGTCCACTCTCCGGCGGGTCGCGCTGCCGCCACGGCAGTGCGGGTGGTGCGCGCAGTCACAACTTGACCGAGAGAGCGGTGACGCCGCCGCATCAAGCCGGTAAAGTCGCGATATGCACATCCGATCCGCGACGGCATGAGCGGCAACACCGATCCAACCCCAAACCCGCGCATCCTTGTGGTCGATGACGACCGTGATCACCTGGCCCTGTGCTCGCGCTGGCTGACGCTATCGGGCTACCTGGTGGACAGCGCCGCCAGCGGTGCCGAGGCGTTGGCCAGTCTGGAACGCGTGCGTCCGCAGCTGGTGGTCTCCGACCTCTTCATGGATGGCATGGACGGCCTGCGCCTGCTCAGCGAGATCCATCGTCAGGATCCGGTACTGCCGACCATGATCATGAGTGGCCAGGCCGGCGTGCCGGACGCACTCGAGGCAGCCCACCTTGGAGTCTCGGAGTTCCTCGAGAAACCCTTTTCCAAAGAGACCCTGCATGCAGCGGTCGCCCGGACCCTGCAGAACACGCCGGCTCCGATCAGCACCGACGGCAACCTGGAAACCGCGGCGGGTCGACTCGTATATCGCTCCGCGATCATGCAAGAACTGATCGGGCGCGTGCAGCGGGTCGCTTCCGGCAGCAGCACCGTGATGCTCAGCGGCGAGACCGGCACCGGCAAGGAACTGGTGGCGCGCGCGATCCACGATCTCGGTTCACGCCGCGATAAACCATTTGTCAGCATCAACTGCAGCGCCCTGCCCGAGCCGCTGCTCGAATCGGAGCTGTTCGGGCACGAGAAGGGGGCATTTACCGGCGCCGTCTCACGCCATACCGGCCTGTTCCAGACCGCCGACGGCGGCACCCTGTTTCTCGATGAGATCGGCGACATGCCGCTTGCGCTGCAGGCCAAGGTCCTGCGCGTGCTGCAAGACTTTGCGGTACGCCGTGTGGGCGCCGTGCAGGCCGTCAAGGTCGACGTACGCATCATCTCGGCCAGCCACCAGGATCTGGCCGAGATGGTGGGCCAGCGGCAATTTAGGGAGGATCTCTACTACCGTCTGAATGTGGTCCCGCTGCACGTGCCGGCCCTGCGCGAACGCGCCGAGGACATCGCGGCGCTCACCGAGCATTTTCTTCAGCAACTCGCGGCGGGTAGTGACGGCACCCTCAAACGGTTTGCCCCGGAGGCCCGGGCGACACTGATTCAGGCCCCCTTCCCCGGCAACGTCCGCCAGCTGCAAAATGTCGTAGAGCGCTGTGTGGTATTGAGCAACAGCACACTGATCCCAAAGTCGCTCGTGGTCGAGGCGTTACAGGATCAGACCCTAGGCATGCCCACGCTCGACGATGCCAGGAACGCATTCGAACGACGCTATATTGCCGGCCTGCTGCGGGCGACCAATGGCAATGTGACAGCGGCGGCACGAATCGCCGGCCGAAACCGCACCGAATTCTATAACCTGCTCGCACGGCATAGCCTGCAACCAGAGTCGTTCCGGCAATGCGACGACTGACCAGGAGGAGATGATGCGTATACCGCGCCGGCGAGGCCGTCTCGTACATCATGACGCCATCTGCATACCTCCCGCCGGTTATCGATGAAAACGGGCGTACCTGTCGTCAAGGTGGATGCCGAACTGGCAGATCTGATTCCGAACTACATGAGCAATCGCTGGGCGGATCTGCGCACTGCCCGGCAGCTGCTGATCGCTCGCGACTTCGATGAGCTGTCCCGCATGGCGCACCGCATTCGAGGCAGCGCCGCAAGCTACGGCTTTGTAGCCCTCGGGGATATCATCCAGGTACTTGAGACCGCAGCCGTCGAACAGGATGCGGCCGCGACAGAAGTCCAGCTTGGTGCCTTTGAGGCTTTTCTTCATACGGTCCGCATCGAATACTGCTGATCGCCCATTAGATCACGCGTCGGGAGCGCCCGACACTTTGCCCATGCGGGTCGTGATCGATACGGCGGGACAAAGCTCTCTGGCACCGCCCTCACCAGCGAGTTGATGCCGCAAGGCGCTGTTTTCAAAGCTTTAAGTCAATTTCTCATTTTCATGTCGCGCCATCTGGCACGCCTCGTGCTCCGATTCAGTTGAAACAGACACCGGCTGCTGGAGGGTTGAGACAAGAACCTGACGGACGCGTGGTTCCAATCACTGCTCATCCGCATGGGCCAGGCCCGCAGGGAGAGACATGATGATGATTAAGGTGCGCAGACTGATCAAGACTGCCACTCGCCGGCCGGTCGCGATGCTGGCCGGGCACCGTGCCGTCGTCGATGAGGTTTCGACATCGGAGGCAGACCTAGATTGGCCGCTGAACCTGTGTGAGATAAACCCCTCGTCGGACACCGTGTGCAGATTGCAGTTGGCCCTGCGTTACGCGGGCCACAATCCGGGCGTGATCGACGGGGTTGTTGGCGAAAAAACGATGATCGCACTCACCGCCTACCAGAAAGCGCACGGCCTGACCCCCGGTCAGCTGACCATCGACTCCCTGCGCAGTCTGGAGGTGTTCTGAACACCGACCCTGGGTCGTTGTGAACGCCGGGAGGATGTCCCTCCCCCCGGCGTACTCTCCACCCGCTCCCCATGGGAGCGGGTTTTTTTTATATGCTGGTCTCAAAATTGTTACCCTCAATACAAACTACGGCAAAAAAGCGGAATCATCAGGAACATGATCGACAAAACCGTTCTCAAGCAGGTCGGCGGCACGGCGGCTGGCGAACACGACATGGAGCGGATTCGCGAGATACTGTTCGGCGAGCAACGCCGGCAGACCGAGCGACAACTCACGCAAATCGAAACACGCCTTCATGAGCAGGACAGCGCGCTGCGTCAACTGCTGGAAGAACGCATCGAACAGGCTTTAGAAAAATCGCGTCGCGATCTCGATGCACTGGAGACGCAGCAAAGTACCGCGATCGATGGGCTCGAGAACGCACTGCGCGCGCTGCTGCAGCAGGCCGACGTCAGACTCGCCCGGCTCGACAGCGACCTTCAGGACACCAACGACCGACTGGAACAATCTGCCGCCGAGCAGCGGGCCGCACTCGGGCGCCTGCAGCAGGACAGCACCCAACGGGCCCAACTGGCCGAGTTGCTGGAGGGGCTGGCCCGTCAGCTGCGCACATCGCCCTCAAAATGAGCACCGAGAAGCAACCACCCCAGCCAGCGGCGAACGACGAAATTGACGCCTTGACGACGCTCAAGACGCTGCTGCTGGGCACTGAGCAATCGTCGATCGAGCAGTTGCAGGCCGATACGCGTGATCCCGTGGTGCAGGCCAAACGGGTCGCCGAATCACTGCCCCATTCGTTGCACAAGGCCTACGAAGCATCGCCCACCGAGCTCACCCGTGCGCTCGAAGCACCCGTATCCGAATGCATCGAAACCTCGGTGAAACACAACCCCACGCTGTTTGCCGACATCCTCTACCCGGTGATGGGACCGGCCATCCGGCGTTCCATCTCACAGGCCCTGAAGGGGCTCGTGCAGCAGATCAACCAGACCCTCGAACACAGCCTGACCATCAAAGGTCTGTCGTGGCGCCTGCAAGCGGCCCGCAGCGGCGTCCCGTTCGCCGAGATCGTGCTGCGCAACACCCTGCGTTATCGCGTCGAAGAGGTATTCCTTATTCAGAGCGGGAGTGGTCTGCTGGTACAGCACCTCAGCCAGGGGCCGGCACGAGCCCAGGATGCCGATGCCGTATCCGCGATGCTGACCGCGATTCGCGATTTCGCCCACGACACGCTCGATCGCGAGGGTGACGAATCCCGGCTCGAGACCGTCGATGTGGGCGACCACACCCTGTGGCTGATTCACGGTCCGGTTGCCTATCTGGCCTGCGCGATCCGCGGAATTCCGCCGGTCGTTTTACGCGACGAGTTGCAGACCGTGCTGGAACAGATTCACCGGCGGCATACGGCCCTACTCAAGCGTTTCGACGGTGACGAGGCCGAGGCAGCCGTGTTGGCCCCGCTGCTGGAGCGCTGCCTGCAATCCGAGGCCTCCACAACAGTTGGCAGGCGTTTCCCCTGGCCGCTGTTGCTGCTACTGGCCGGAATCATTGGCAGCCTCGCCTGGTGGGGCTACGGTAAATGGCAGGCACGTACTTTGACCGCTGATCACCAGGCGCAACAGAACGCTGCCGTTGCGCGACTCGCGGCATCACCCGGCATCGTACTGACCGACTGGCAGATCATTGACGGCAGGCTCGTGCTGCGCGGGCTGCATGACCCGGTGACCCCATCGCCACAGGACGTGCTGGCCGAAGCCGGACTGGCCACCGACAGCTACAGCCTGAACTTTCATGCTTTCCAGTCGGCCGATCCCGTGGCGGCACTGGCACGCGCTGGCCGGCGTCTTGAACCGCCGGAAAGCATAACGCTCGCACTGAATGCATCTGGCACCCTGCAGGCACAGGGTTATGCGTCGTCGAGCTGGATGAACCGTGCCGCGATACTCGCGACCACCGTACCCGGGGTCGAACACTATGATGACACCCTGGTTGAAAGTGCGGACGAGCGAATCCTGCGCCAGCTAATCAAACATCTCCAGGCGCCCGCCAGCGTATCCATCACAGTACAGGACGGGGTCGCGGTGCTCAGTGGCCAGGCACCGTTGTCCTGGATAAATTCGCTTGCCCCGGCGCCACCGGAGATTGCGGGACTGAGCGCAATGCACCGCGAACAGCTCCTGCCGCTCGAGCAGCAGCGGCTGCGTGAGCTGATCGAACTGATCGAGCAGAGTTCGGTCGAGTTTGTCGACGGCATCGATCTGGATGCCGCTCAGCTTGCCAGGATAGAAACCCTCGCCGGCCTGATCAGTGAGGCCCATCATCATGCACAAGACCTCGGCCGGCCAATGCGACTACAGATCATCGGCCGTACCGATGGCACCGGCAGCCAGGAACTGAATCATTTCATTGCACGCGAGCGCGCGGCCAAAGTGGCCCAGGTCCTGCTATCGAGTTCCTACGACATGCCCGAAATCAATCTGCGCGCACAGATCCTGCCGATACGGCGCGCCGAGACCGAACTGGCGCTGCGTCGCGTCGAGTTTCGGGTCCTCGATCCCGGCGAGCCGCAGCTGGAGCAGCGATGAAGGCGCGCAAGATCTGCATGATTGGCGACTTTGCGGTCGGCAAGACCAGTCTGGTTTCGCGGTTTGTACACAGCACTTTCGGGGAACAGTATCTGACTACCGTGGGGGTGAAGATCGACACGCGGATCATCATCCTGTCGTCAGGTGATCAATTGAAACTGGTGTTGTGGGATATCGCCGGCAAGAGCGCGTTTGCACGTATCGACACCAATTACCTGCGTGACGCCTCTGCCTACCTGATGGTCGTCGACGGCACGCGCCCGGCCACCCTGGACAGCGCAATCGGCCTGCAGCAGGCAGTCGAGCAACAGCTTGGTCCGGTGCCGTTTGGCGTGATGTTGAACAAGGCCGACCTGGTTGATCAATGGGCTGTGGATGATGATCTGCGGTCCAGCCTCGATGCACGCGGCTGGTCGCTGAGCCATACCAGCGCGCGTACGGGCGATGGTGTGGAACAGGCATTCTCAAGGCTCGGCAGCAAGCTGGTTCACTCCGGATGAGTGCGCGGCTGAAATTGCTCAGTCAACACGTCAATCGTGTACTGGCCGACGATACCCGCCCCCTGTTCCTGGTTGTCGACGATGAGTTTCGCCTGCAAGAGTGGCGCGGCAACGGTGAGCGTTATGGCTTCCCCAAGCTGCAAACGGATATGCCGCTCGATCGGCAACTGGCGATCCTTGCCACCGCCGATACCGACGACGATACACCGCGGGCATGGCGCTTCGTCGAATTACCGGGCGCGCACGTCTGCCACGTACACAGTATCCGTCTGCCCGGTGGCTGGGGTGTCGCCCTTCTCGATGCCAGCATTGAACATGCAGAACAGCATGCACGGCAGCAGGTCGCGCATGAACTGCTGCTGTTGCGCAATGAACGTGACCGGTTGATCAGCGAACTCGAGCAGGCCAACCGCCTGAAGAGCGATTTCATCGCCCGCATGTCGCATGAGTTCCGCACACCCCTCACCTCGGTGATGGGCTACAGCGATCAATTGCGTGAGATACGTGCCGACGACCCTGAAGCGCAGCGTCATCTCAAAGCGGTGGGACGCGGGGCGCGCCATCTGCTCAATCTGGTGGAAAATCTACTCGACCAGGCACGCATTGAGATGGACCAGCTCACACTGAATCCGGGTGGCTGCGACCTACAGGAATTGAGTGACGAGGTAGAGCAGTTGTTACGCCCGGTCGCACACCAGAAACAGCTCTCGCTCGCCTGGTGGTTCGATGCCGAAATCCCACCACGGCTGTGGCTGGACGCAACACGGCTCAAGCAGATCCTGATCAATCTGGTTGGAAACGCAATCAAGTTTACCGAACGTGGCGGCGTGAACGTGGAATTCGACTGGCAGGATGAGCGCCTGCAGGTCAGCGTCACGGATACCGGCCCGGGAATCCCGGACAGCGATATCGACAACATCTTCGAACCCTTTCAGCAGGGCGGCAACAGCAGTCAGGCCAAGGGAGCGGGTCTGGGACTGGCGATCAGTCAGACCCTGGTGCGTGCCATGGGCGGCGAGATCGAACTCAGCACGCGCAAAGGTGAGGGTTCACGTTTCAGCTTCGGCATCAGTGCGCCAGCGGTAAAAGGGGGACGCACTGCCAATCTCGCTTCGCTTCGGGGCCGAAAAATCCTGGTTGCCGACGATGACCCCGACCTGCTGGAACTCTTTCGACTTTATCTCGGCTCGACAGGCTGCGAGGTACGGACCGAGCAGGACGGCGCCGGCACCCTGAATTCGGTGCGCCGCTCCCAGCCCGACGTTGTACTGCTCGACCTGAATCTGGGCAATGACAAAGGTGAATCCGTTGCCTCGCAACTGCGTGTGCAGGGATTCCGCAACACGATCGTGGCACTCAGTGCCAGCCAGCCCGGTACTAAAGACGAAACCGACAGTAACAGGGCATTTGATGCACGCTGGACCAAGCCGATCAGTCGGACCCATCTACTCGAGGGACTGGCCGGCCTCATCGGCTGAGGTTAGAACCCTTTTTCCGAAAACCCCGGCGCTGCCCCTGGGTAGCATATCGGTCTGGTTCCTGTGGCGTGCTGGACAGGCTGCAAGGTCCTTGCGCATGGGGACAAACCGGATTCCATCGTCAGCCGCTTGACGCGCATCAACACGGCGAAGCCCCCGCAGTAGTAGCGTTTGTGCGCGCTGCCGGCAATCCAGAACCTGTAAAACTGTCGTACAGCGTTTACCAAGGGAACTAAAATGAAGAATTCATGTTCGATGGGGGGTGTCTTCACCTTTATTGCGTCGATTCTAACGGCGTCGGCTTATGCAGAGATAATCACCTATGACTTCACCGGCACCGTAACGGACGCTGGGATTATTGCGGGTGTGAGTGCATCGGTGGGGGATACGATAACCGGCGAGTTTACTTACGATACCTCGAC
>Ga0316201_10002663_pt1 | contig 12799 bp, 10 predicted proteins | sample CS6wburrow_MG_FD_204516 | JGI IMG/M metagenome (GOLD analysis project Ga0316201, IMG submission 204516) | Coastal sediment microbial communities from Delaware Bay, Delaware, United States - CS-6 worm burrow | ecosystem: Environmental > Aquatic > Marine > Coastal > Sediment | place: USA... | reverse complement strand
TTTATCCCGCTGATCATGGGATTTGGATGTAATGTACCCGCCCTCATGGCCACCCGGACCCTGGAGGACCGGAACGACCGGCTGCTTACCATGCTGATCATCCCATTTATGTCCTGCAGTGCCAGGCTGCCGGTCTATGTGCTGGTGGCCGGGGCCATCTTCCCTGAAAGAGCAGGGCATGTCATCTTTATGCTCTATATGCTGGGGGTTGGATTTTCTTTAATTATGTCCATCCTCTTTAAGAAAATCCTGTTTAAAAACAGGGAAGCGCCTTTTGTGATGGAGCTGCCCATATACCGGAATCCCGGGATCCGGGTGATCCTGCGTCATATGTGGACCAAGGGGGCACACTACCTGAAAAAGATGGGGGGAGTGATCCTGGTGGCTTCGCTGGTCATTTGGGTGCTGGGTTATTTTCCCAGAAATGTGAAATATTCACAGGATTATACGCAGCTTATGGAGATTGAAAAACTAAAGGGTCCGGAGGAGCCCACCCCTGAGTTTTTGCAGCTCAGCCGGCAGATGGAGGCGGAGCGGCAGCAAAACTCATACATTGGCCGGATAGGCAAGGCCATTGAGCCGGTCATCCGTCCCCTGGGCTTTGACTGGAAGATGGGGATCAGCCTTGTAACGGGATTTGCAGCCAAGGAGATTGTGGTAAGCACCATGGGGGTTCTCTACCAGGCAGACCCCAGCGTAGTGGATGGAACCGCCTCCCTGCAGCAGAGAATCAGGGAGGAGGTTTACACTGCCGGACCCGCTGCGGGAACCCGGGTGTTTACCCCCCTGACCGGCATCTCTTTTCTCCTTTTCGTACTATTCTATCTCCCTTGTGTAGCGGTTATTGCAACCGTGGGCAGGGAGTCGGGAAGCTGGAAATGGGCCGCATTCGTGCTTTTCTATACAACGGTCATCGCCTGGTCCGCCAGTTTTGTAGTTTACCAGGTGGGAAGTTTATTCCAACTGGGATGATTTTACTATCTTGTGCCCCTTATAAATTTTAACTCTATGTCGAAAAAGTTTTCTTTTCTCATTTCCATGCCGTTTATGGCCATCTTGCTGATTATCCTGATCGTAGTGCTGGCGCTGGCCACTTTTGTAGAGAGTGCTTATTCCACTCAAACAGCCTGGGCCGTCATTTATGGAACACACTGGTTCGAGCTGCTGATGCTGCTTATTGGAATCAACCTGGTAGGAGTATTGGTCAAGCAAAAATTATTCAGACGCAAGAAGATTGTGGTGGCATTGTTTCACCTGGCATTTATCCTGATCCTGATAGGTGCTTCCGTGACCCGTTTCATCAGTTATGAGGGAAATATGCATATCCGGGAAAACGCTGCTTCCGATGTCATGCTGAGCAATAATGCCTACATCGATGTGGTACTGGAAGCCAATGGAGAGACAGCGCAACATGCCAAAGAAGTCATGTTAACTGATCTGACTCCTAAAAATTACCGCATGAGTACCCGCGTAGGGGGAGAAAAGGTTAAGATCAGGTCCATGGAATACCTGAGTGACGCTATAGAGCAATATATCTCTGCTCCGGGGGGGGAACCCTACATGCAGTTGATGCTGGTTAGCGATCGTCAGACTACTGTCGGACTTCCCGCAGGGGCATTACAGGAGGTAAACGGAATGACCCTGGGATTAAACAGGGAGGATAGTGCCGCGATGGTCAATTTTTATGCGCGGGGAGATGTGATATGGATGACCGCTCCCTTTAAGGTCACCGTGTTGCAAATGGGGGGTGCCGGAGGAGAGGAGTATGCTGCAGGGGGAGAGGTTCCCATCCGGGAGAATACCCTTTATGCCATGAATAATATGCGAATGGCGCTCCAGAATTATTTGCCTTCCGCCAGGAAACAGATCGTACGGGCCCCGGCCAGTCAGAGGGGTTCCCATCTTGCTGCGGTGAAACTGGAGATCACATACCGGGGAATGACCGGGGAAGTTTTTGTTCCCGGGCTGGCCAGGCTGGCCGGTAATCCTGTCCGGGGGAATATGGGCGATCTGAATTACACCATCACCTACGGTTCCAAAGAGATACAGGTTCCATTCTCCCTTTTCCTCAAGGACTTTGAGGTAGAGCGCTACCCGGGTTCCAACAGCCCCTCCTCCTTTGCCAGCGATGTGGTCCTGCTGGACCAGGAACTTGGAATCCAGGAAGAACGAAGGATATTTATGAATAACGTATTAAAACACAGGGGTTACAGATTCTACCAGGCTTCTTATGATAATGATGAGAAGGGGACGATACTTTCTGTGAACAGGGACCGGACTGGGACCTTTATTACTTATTTGGGTTACCTGGTTTTGATCGGCGGCATGGTGCTGGCCCTCTTTGTGCCCGGTACACGCTTTGCCATGATTGCCAGAAAATCAGCCCCTGCGGCAAAGACCGCAGCCATGATCCTCTTGCTGTTGGGAGGAAGTCTCTCCCTGTTTTCCCAGGAGGTTCCGCCCAAAGATGTGGCCCAGGAGTTTGGCCAGCTGTGGGTGCAGGACAGGGGAGGGAGGTTTGAACCCATGAACACCCTGTCTCATGAGGTGGTCAGGAAAATCACCAAGAAGTCGAAATATGAAAATTACAGTTCCGACCAGGTGCTGCTGGGTATGATTCTTTATCCGGAAATATGGCAGCATAAGGAGCTTTTCGAGGTAAAACATCCGGAACTGCACCGCCTGACAGGCTACAGGGGGGATATGGTCAGCTTCACGGACATGATGGATTCCACCGGAAGTTACCTGCTCTCAAACCTGGTGAATGAAGCATATTCCAAGCAGGTTCCCCTGCAGACGGAATTGGACCGGGAAGTCATAAAACTGGATGACCGCCTAAATGCCTTCTACCTGGTGCAGTCGGGAGGTCTTATACGCATATTTCCTGATGAGGGAGCTGAGAATCACAAGTGGGCCTCGGTAAGTGAGGCCATGGCCGGACAGATGACCAATAAGGCAGACACCCTGTCTGCCGTGTTTCTCCGGTACCTGAGCGCTTTGCAACAGGGTGACTACAGAGTAGCCAGCATTTATGTGGATCAGTTAAGTGATGGCCAGCTTGCCGACGATATTCTTCCTTCCGAGTCCAAAAAGAATATGGAGATCAAATACAACCAGATCAATCTCTTTCCGTCTCTGGCCAAGTTTTACGGACTTTTTGGAGTGACCATGATGGTGCTGGCTTTCCTGGTGGTATTCAGACCACGAAAGCTCTTTACCTATCTCTTTAATATAGGAGTGATCCACCTGGCCGTAGCGCTTGTGGCCCATACCATAGCCCTTGGAATCAGGTGGTATGTCAGCGGCCATGCTCCCATGAGCAACGGTTACGAGTCTATGATTTTTGTTTCCTGGGTGACCCTGCTTGCCGGATTGATTTTTGTAAAGCGATCTGGATATGCTCTGGCACTTACCGCCATACTGGCGGCGCTCTCCCTGCTGGTGGCCGGTATGAGCAATATGAATCCGGAGATTACCAATCTTGTTCCTGTCCTTAAATCTCCCTGGCTAACCATTCACGTAGCTGTAATTATGGCGGGCTACGGGTTCCTGGGACTTGCCTCTATCATGGGATTGCTCAGCGTGGTAGTCTTTGCGGTACTCACTCCTTCCAATAAGGCCAGGCTGGAGGAGGTGATTGAACAGCTGACCAATGTGAATCATCTGACCCTGATCGTAGGGCTCTATTTCATGACAGCAGGGGTGTTCCTGGGTGGAGTTTGGGCCAACGAATCCTGGGGGCGTTACTGGGGATGGGATCCCAAGGAGACCTGGGCGCTGATTACCGTTCTGGTTTATGCCTTTGTTACCCATATGCACCGGATTCCCGGATTGAGAGGGAGGTTTGCCTTTAACCTGGCATCTTTTATCAGCTATAGTTCCGTTTTGATGACCTATTTCGGGGTAAACTATTTTCTGGGGGGGATGCACTCCTATGCCAGTGGTTCATCCTTTAAGATTCCTCTGTGGACCTACCTGCTGCTGCTGCTGCTTGTGGGACTTTCGGTGTTCGCCTTCAGGAAACAGCAAAAGCTCTTGCCAGAAAAAAGTTCACAGGAGGAGTAGGGGCTCAGTAGGGCACCTCGTTCAGGCTGCTGCGGTCTCTGGATCCAAAATCAATCACACAGTTGATCCGGTACTTGCGATGCGGACGGATGGCCACCCCTACGGAGTTGAACTCCTTGGATAACATGTTCTTCCGGTGCCCCAAACTCTTAATCCCTTCATCGATCAGCAGAGAAATAACTATATCGATGGCCTGTTCATAACCGTAGGAGCAGTTTTCAGCTACCTGTACGTAGGGCTTGCCCAGTAAGGGCTTAAAGCGTTTTTCAAATTCATTGTGACCGGTAGTGCCTTTTTCCCCTGATTTCCGTGCATGACCCTGGGCCACGGCCGTCAGGTCTTTTTCAGGGAGCAGCGCATCGAGCCCGGAAGTATTGTTCAGATCCCGCCGGAGTGACCGGATATAGCTGCTGTTTTCCAGATTTTTCTCCTGAATATAGCTAAGGAGGAAAGTCTCCGCAAAAAGGGATCCGTTTTGCCTGGCCATATTCATAAAGAGGATCACTTTTTTTTCCTCTTCGTTGAGGTATTCGCTTTCGGCACCGGTGTTCAGAGAACGCACCAGATCAGCGTCCCAGGCCAGCCAGGGACTTGTTTGGGCGGCCAGGGTCAGCGGGAGAAGCATCAAGCAAATAAAAATCGCTCTAGGTATCATGTTGAATCATATATACGTCATAATCGGTAAATACCTCAAATCCCAGGCTTCTGTAAAGGTGAACGGCCGGGACGTTATCGCGGTGCACTTCCAGTTTCATGGGGGCATTCTTTTCCCTTGCAAAAGCAAGGGATTCCAGTGCCAGTAAACGGCCATATCCCTGTCCCTGCATGGAAGGCAGGATCGCAAAATGGTGCAGCAGAACACGCCTTCCATCCCAGGTAAGCCAGGAGGTGCCTATAATCCGCCTGCCTGCTTCCTCCTCCATGATCAGGAAGCGCCCTCCCTGGGCATTACACTGAAGGATGATTTCAGGGCTGTCCCTGCGCTTCGGGGTATAGATTCCGGTTTTTTTCCAGAGGCTCTCCACCTGAGGAAAATCATCCGGTTTGTAACTGCGGATGATCATGGCAACTAGGCTTTTACCACATATACCTGACCGGTTTCATAACGCGTTACCTTCACCGTCTCTCCTCTGTTTATGAAGCCATATTCTGATTTGGCATCATAGAGTTTATCATGGATCATCACCCGGCCCGAGGGCCTTAGAACGGTATGTGCCACTCCCGTTTCCCCGATCAGGGTTTTCTGTTCGGTCTCCACCCCGATGAATCCCTCCTCGGTAAGTTGTTCACTTTTAAGAGAAAGGTTGCCGAAGGCGGTAGTGGTAAGCAGTTTTCTGGTGGCCCAGAGGGATAATATGACCCCCATTAGCATAGCCACCAGGACCAGGCTTAAGGATTTCATCAGGATGCCCAGCCCCTCTCCTGTAAATTCGGGCTCCTCAAATACCACATTATCCACCAGGCTCAGGGTGAGCCCGGTTATGACCGCAATAATGCCGGCTACACCGGCAACTCCAAATCCGGGTATGGCAAAGATCTCCACCATGATCAGGATGATCCCGACAATGAACAGGAGTAATTCCCAGTTCTGGGCCAGACCTTCCAGGTAGAGGGGTGCAAAATAAAGCAGGGCAGCCACAATGGAGGCTCCGAGAGCAAATCCGATCCCGGGTGACTGCAGTTCGAAATAGATCCCTCCAATGATGATCATAATCAGCACCCCGCTTACCAGAGGATTGATCAGCAGCCCGATGACTTTATCCATTCCGGAGGGCGTGTATGTTTTAAGCTCATACTCCTTGATGCCGAGTTTAGAAATCACCTCCTCCATGGAAGCGGCGATTCCTTCACAGTACCCATGGTCCATGGCCTCTGAGGCGGTGAAGGTCAGCACCTGCCCGGTGTCGCTGACTCCATCCACAAAGAGCCTGGGGTCGACCATCGCTTCAGCAATGGCAGGATCACGATGCCAGGTATACAGGGTATCCGTACCCGTGATCAGGGTGTCCTTCCCGTGGGCCTCAGCCGTGGCCCTCATGGTAGCCCTCATATAGGACTGGTATTTGTCCGGGACCTGTTCCCCGGTTTGATTGACCACGGTAGCGGCACCAATCTTTCCTCCCGGTCTCATATAGATGCTGTCACAGGCAATGGCGATCAGGGCGCCGGCAGACGCAGCATTGTCATCTATGAAAACATGAACAGGCATGGGTGCATTTAAAATTTTTGTACGGATGGAGTCTGCAGCGCTCACTTCACCCCCGTAGGTGTTCAGGTGCAGGATGACCACATCGGCATTTAGAGCAAGGGCCTCTTCAAAGGCTTCCTGCGTAGTTCGCCAGGTGGGCGCAGCAATGTTGTCCTGGATGGCGAAGGTGTAGACAAGGGTCTTCTTTCCGCTTATTGAATCGGATTCACTGACCAGGCTGTCTGCTGCCAGCACCTGGCCGGAGACTACCTGCACCTGACTGGAAAAGGCCAGAACCAGGAGTGCGGCGAAAACCGTATATTTGGCTTGCTTCATAATGAACGGTATATAGTTCAAAAGTAAGAATATTTTCTGCTAAATTTGCGGGAACAAAACTGATTCGAATGGAATTGAATAAACTAACGGCCATATCACCCGTTGATGGCCGTTACAGGGCGAAGACAGAGTCTTTATCCTCCTATTTTTCAGAGTTTGGCTTGATCAGATACCGGGTGATGGTAGAAGTGGAGTATTTTATTGCCCTCTGTGAGGCCGGAATTCCGCGTTTATCTGGAGTTAATCCGGATCAGAAGGAGGAGTTGAGAAAAATGTACACCGGATTTTCTTTGGAGGATGCGGAGAAGGTAAAGAAGATTGAGAAGGTTACCAATCATGATGTAAAAGCGGTGGAGTATTTTGTGAAAGAGAAATTTGAACAACAGGGACTTAACAGCTATATAGAGTTTATACATTTTGGGCTTACCTCTCAGGACATCAATAACACAGCCATCCCCCTCTCTCTGAAAGATGCCATGCAGAGCAGCTACTATCCCATGCTGGATCAGCTGACTCTGGAACTGGAGAAGCTGGCCACCGAATGGGACCAGATTCCCATGCTGGCACGCACCCATGGGCAGCCTGCTTCCCCAACCAGGCTGGGAAAGGAGATCCGTGTTTTTATCGAACGGCTCGATGTGCAACTGGAGCAGCTGGAAGAGATTCCGGTACCTGCCAAGTTTGGCGGAGCCACCGGGAATATGAATGCCCATATGGTCACCTACCCGGAGATCGATTGGTTTCGTTTTGGCGAACATTTTGTTGGGGAGGTGCTGGGCCTGAAGCGCTCCTGGCCAACCACCCAGATTGACCATTACGATAACCTGGCAGCCATGTTCCATGCCTTTGAACGGATCAATACCATCCTGCTGGATTTGTCCAGGGATATCTGGACCTATATTTCCATGGACTATTTCAAGCAAAAAATAAAAAAAGGGGAGATAGGTTCTTCGGCCATGCCTCATAAAGTGAATCCCATCGATTTTGAAAATGCAGAAGGGAACCTGAGTTTGGCCAATGCCATTTTTGCCTACCTGGCGGCCAAACTTCCGGTCTCCAGATTACAGCGGGACCTGACTGATTCTACCGTGCTCCGGAACCTGGGTGTGCCACTGGGACATACTCTGATTGCCATGCAATCGATGATACAGGGCCTGAGGAAGCTGATCGTAAATGAGACGGCCATTCGAGCGGATCTGGAAAGGAACTGGGCAGTGGTGGCCGAAGCAATTCAATCGGTGCTAAGACGGGAGGAGTATCCCAAACCCTATGAAACACTGTTGGAACTTACCCGCACCAACGAGGCTGTTACTGGTGACACCATCCGAAAGTTTATTGAAAACCTGAATATCCGCCAGGAAGTGAAAGAGGAGCTTTACAAAATTGCTCCCTGGAATTATACCGGATTGTAGATATGAAAAGATTTTTCCGGCTACTCAATTACCTGGTTCCCTACAAATGGTATGTGGTACAGAATGTCCTCTATAACATTTTGGGGGCGTTCTTTGCCCTCTTCTCTTTTGCCATGGTGATTCCCTTTCTGGAGGTGATTTTTGGCAATCAGGAACTGGTGAGCGAACCCATGGAGTTTACATTGAGCACGAAGTATTTTATGCACACGCTGAACTTTTATATGGGAAAAATAGTGCTGGCCCATAATGAAGTGGGGGCCCTGGTCCTGGTTAGTATCCTGGTGGTGATTTTCAGCCTGCTTAAGAATGGGTTTATTTTTGCAGCCAATTTTGTCCTGGCACCTATTCGTGCCTTCCTGGTAAGGGATATCCGAAATGACATCTACCGAAAGGTGCTTAAGCTTCCGCTTTCCTATTATACAGAAGCAAGGAAGGGGGATGTGATCGCGCGGATCTCCAATGATGTTCAGGAGATAGAGGCTTCCATACTCAGCTCTCTCCAGATGCTCTTCAGGGATCCCATAACGATCCTCATTTTTCTGGTGATTCTGTTTTCCATCAGTGTAAATCTGACGCTGACTGCAGTTCTGGTACTTCCGCTGGCAGGATTCCTGATCGGGCGTATAGGTAAAAGCCTCCGGAGAACCACCTTCCGGGGACAGCAGCGACTGGGTGAACTGCTGGCTTTGCTGGAGGAGACACTGGGTGGTTTAAGGATTATCAAAGCCTTTAACGCCGAGGAGCAGATGAAAGGGCGATTTTTCAGTACCAATAATCGTTTTGCCCTGCTTGTCCGGAAAGTGGTAAGACGCAGGTACCTGGCCAGTCCCATAAGCGAAGTGCTGGCCACCATTGCCCTGATGGTAATTCTGGCATACGGGGGATCTCTGGTGCTGGGAGGAGAGGATGAAATGAGCGGGGAGAGCCTTATTCTTTTCCTGATGATTTTCAGCCAGATCATCCCTCCGGCCAAAACCATTTCAACGGCCTGGATCAATGTGCAGAAAGGAATGGCCTCCGTAGACCGGGTGGACCAGCTGCTGCTGGCAGATGATAAAATCGTGGAAAAATCTGATGCGATTGAGGCAGATGGTTTCAGGGAGTCCATTGAGTTTAGAGATGTTTCCTTCAAATATGAGAAGGAGTATGTTCTGAAGAATATTTCTTTCACCATCAAGAAAGGTCAGATGGTGGCCCTGGTCGGTAAATCCGGGTCGGGAAAGTCGACTTTGGTGGACCTGCTCCCAAGGTTTATGGACACAAGCGAAGGAGAGATATTCATTGATGGAATACCTTTACGAGACTTCAGTCTGAAGTCCCTGAGATCCTTAATGGGAATGGTGAGTCAGCAATCGATCCTTTTTAACGACACCTTCCGGAATAATATAGCTTTCGGAAAAAGCGCTGGGGCCGATCTGGAGGATATCGTAAATGCGGCTAAAGTTGCCAATGCTCATGAATTCATCATGGAGAATGAAGATAACTATGAGGCTGGAGTGGGGGAAGGGGGAGGAAAACTGAGTGGCGGACAGATGCAGCGCATCAGTATCGCCCGTGCAGTACTGGCAAATCCACCCATTCTGATCCTGGATGAGGCCACTTCTGCTCTGGATACAGAGTCGGAGCGGCTGGTGCAGGATGCCATTATAAAACTGATGCAGAAAAGAACCTCCATCGTGATTGCTCACCGGCTCTCCACGATCAAACATGCGGATCTGATCCTGGTGATTGATGAAGGCGAGATTGTGGAGCGGGGGAACCATAAGGAGCTGATAGGCAAAAAAGATGGCTTATATCGAAAATTTCATTCCATGCAAATGTTTTAGCTCCTATGAAGATCAGTGGATTTACAATGGGTAAAAATGCCCTGAAGCTATATTATCCCATGCGGCAATCGGTTGAGTCGATCCTGCCCCTGGTGGATGAATTTGTGGTAGCCCTGGGTGATTCAGACGAAGATGATCGTACCCGGGCCGAGATAGAGGCCATTGGCAGTGAAAAGATTCGCATTGTGGATACGGTCTGGGATATTGAAAAATATCCCCGTGGCATGGAACATGCCCATCAGACCGACCTGGCCATGAAAATGTGCACGGGCGACTGGTTGTTTTACCTCCAATCGGATGAGGTGGTGCATGAACAGGATCTGGAACCCATCCGGAAGCGCTGTGAAGAACTGCTGGATGATCATGAGGTGGAGGGACTCCTGTTCCGTTACCGCCATTTCTGGGGGGACTATGAGCATGTACAGGATGGTCATTGCTGGTATCGCAGGGAGATCCGCATTGTCAGAAACCACCCGGACATCCATTCCTGGGAGTCGGCCCAATCCTTTCGAAAGATCCCCGGATTTGACGGAGTAAATTACAGGCAACAGGCCGGAACCTATAAACTGAAGGTGGCAACGGTGGACGCTGAAATTTTTCATTACGGCTGGGTTCGCCCGCCCAGGCTCATGCAGAATAAGATCAGGAGCTTTAGTATCAACCACCGCGGCAGGGAGGGTGTGGCAGAGATGGAGGCCGCTCACCATTTCGATCGTGTTTTCGATTATGGAAACCTTTCCAATTATACGCGGTATGAAGGAACCCATCCCGCGGTTATGGAATCCTGGAAGGAAAATTTTAACTGGAAGGACCAGCTGCGTTTTACCGGGCCAACCCGTAGCCTGAATCCATACAGAGCCAAACATGATAAATTCAAGTACCGCCTGCTTACCTGGATAGAAAAAAATCTGCTGGGTGGAGGCCGCCTGGGTGAATTTGCAAATTACATCCTGCTGAAGAGGTAACTATTTCGAGATCAGATTCCCCTCTTTATCGTAGACCTTTTTTCCGGGAAGTTCCTTGCCTGTATCAAAGCTTACTTCCTCGTACAATTCGCCGGTTTCATAATAGCGTTTGGTTACTCCGTTTTTCCGGTTCTGGTAGTAGTTGGTGTATTCATAGATCTTTCCGCTTTTGAAGAACCAGATAGCGGGCCCGTGTTTACGGCCATGCTCATAGGTGATCTTGGAATGGACCGTTAACCCGTCCTCATAGAAGTTAACCTTCACTCCATGTACATAACCCTGTTCATCCACCGGGTTCATGCTGGACAGCGTGCCATCGTCCCGCTTTTTCCTAACCATATGCGGCGCCTCTTCTTCAGAAGCTTGTTCCCTTTGCTCCTTCCCCTGCTTACAGGAGGTGATCAGGATGGAGAGACTTAAGATCAAAAATAGACGGAGATAAGATTTCATTTCAGAACCGAGATTTGGAGGGCAAATATACCCGATTTTCAAAGATATTTGGCCATTGGTCTTCGCTTTTTGTCTTTCGGTCAATATAAAGGTGCAACCTTGCCTGTTTACCGCTTTGAATTGATAATTTTACAGCGGAATTCAACGATACTCTAATACTACCTGGAATGGAAATTAAGATTCATGAGCAGGATGGTGTGATTATTCGCAGCATAACAGGTGAAGTCAATTTAGCGGAAATGGTGGAATCCTGGAACATGCTGTTTGCAAAATATCCCAGTCTGAAGGAATACAAAGGGATCCTCGCCAACTTTCTCGATGCGAAAATTAAGCTGGAAGACAAAAATCTGAACAGCCTGGTAGAATTTCTTAAGAATCATCTGGAGCAATTGAAGGATCTGAAAATTGCCGTCGTCATGGATACTCCCATGGTGACCAATACCATTATTATCAGCCAGAGAGTGAGGTCCTTGCAGATCAAACCCTTCACTACGGTGGAGGCGGCCATTCGGTGGATCAATTACTAGCGGACTGTATCAGCTTTGCTGATGGGTATCACTTCGTTTATCAACTCCTTTCCCCTTTTGAATGCGTTCAGGTTTTCCAGCGTAGTAGCTGCAATCTCTTCCAGTGCCTCCCTGGTCAGAAAAGCCTGATGGGCCGTTATCAGTACATTTGGAAAAGACATCAAACGTGCAATCTCGTCATCCTGGAGGATCTGTTCAGATCGGTCCTTGAAAAACAATTTCTCCTCCTGTTCATAAACATCGATGCCCAGATAGCCCAGGTGGCTCTTTTTTAGCGAGCAAATGACATCATGGGTTTTAACCAGAGCCCCCCGGCTGGTGTTTATCAGCATCACACCCGGCTTCATCATATTAAGGGTTCTTTCATTTATCAGGTGGGTGGTCTCTCGGGTAAGCGGACAGTGAAGGGAGATAATATCCGATTTCGACAGGAGCTCTTCCAGGCCAACATAAACAATTCCGGACGATTCCAAAGCCTGGTTTGGAAACTTATCAAAGGCCAGCACCCGGCAGCCTATGCCTGCCATGATGGAGGCAAATGCAGAGCCGATTCTTCCTGTTCCGATAACTCCAACTGTTTTTCCGGACAGATTAAATCCGGTAAGCCGCGCCAGGGAGAAGTTTCCTTCCCGGACACGGTTATAGGCCTTATGAGTTTTTCGATTCAAGGTCAGAATCAGGGCCAGGGCATGCTCGGCCACAGCCTCCGGAGAGTAGGCCGGAACCCGGACTACTTTTATACCTGCATCGACGGCAGCTTCCAGGTCCACATTGTTAAACCCGGCGCATCGTAGAGCGATTATGGAGGTTCCGTGCTCCTTGAGTATGCCGATGGTCTCTCTGTCGAGTTTGTCGTTTACAAAGACGATAAGGGCATTAAATCCGGCTGCCAGATGGGCGGTCTGGCTTCTTAACCTGGCCTCAAAATGAGTAATTTCAAACTTTAAATTTCTGTTTGCCTTATCAAAGTACTCCTTATCATAGGAGGTAGAACTGAAAAATGCTATTCTCATTTACCTATAACAAGAAA
>Ga0316201_10002662_pt1 | contig 12803 bp, 12 predicted proteins | sample CS6wburrow_MG_FD_204516 | JGI IMG/M metagenome (GOLD analysis project Ga0316201, IMG submission 204516) | Coastal sediment microbial communities from Delaware Bay, Delaware, United States - CS-6 worm burrow | ecosystem: Environmental > Aquatic > Marine > Coastal > Sediment | place: USA... | reverse complement strand
GGGTAGAGGTAACACAGAATATCAAAGGATTGCCAAAAGGCAGCTGGATACCACAGATAAAAGCATCCAATAAGAACAAAGGGGAAGCCTTGCTTATAGCAAATGACTACCGACGGTTCAATTATACGCCTTATGCCTACCGGACCCGTGATTATGGCAAAACCTGGGAACGTATTGTTGACCAGTCCGATGTGAAAAGCTATGCCCTTTCCATTGTTGAAGATATTGAGAATCCAAACCTTCTTTTTCTAGGGACCGATGACGGCTTGTACATTTCCTTCAACGCAGGTAATAAATGGCAAAAATGGACGGAGGGATTTCCAACAGTATCTACCAAAGACCTAGCTATACATCCCAGAGAACACGATTTGGTTATTGGCACCTTTGGCCGTGCTGCCTGGATCTTAGATGACATACGTCCACTGCGGGCTATAGCAGCAGACCCAAGTATTCTGAATAAAGATATAGAGGTGTTTGAGCCCCCTACAGCCTATCAGGCTGCATACCAGCAACCTACTGGGAGCCGTTTTGGAGCTGATGCAATATATAATGCGGAGAATAGAAAAGAGGGTGCCATGATTACCTACTTTCTAAAAGAAGGTAAGAAAGTTACCAAACCGGATGAAAAGAAAGAGGAAGAAGGGGAAGCACAGGAAGATGCACTAAAGAAGGATGAAAAGAAAAAAGATTCCGTTATCGTTGAATTCTTCAATGGAGATCAGTTGATCAGAACCCTTAAATACAAAACACCTGAAAAAGCAGGTTTTCACAGGATTTACTGGAATATGGACGAGAAAGGGCCCGACCGTCCTTCGCGGGCCCTGAGCAAGCGCACACGAGAACCCGGTGGAGTAAGTGTAAAACCCGGAACCTACAAGGTTAAAGTACATCTGGGTGAGGCCACGGATGAGGCCACCATCAGTGTGAAGTCAGATCCCAGATTGAATGTATCTATGACTTCTACGTCTAAAGTATATGATGCCAGTAAAAAACTGGAAGGATTTACTCAGTTGGCAGCAGATGCTGTGAAGCAATTATTAGAGAGCAAAAAAGTGGCTTCAAAATACCAGAAGGAATTAAATGAATTGGATGAGGATGAATTTAAAGAGCAAATAAAGGCTTCAAAGGACATCAGTAAGAAGATCAACGATTTAATAGCCATTTACATAGGTAAGGAAGACAAACGCCAGGGAATAACCCGAAATCCTGAATTAACGGTAATGCGACGTATTGGGAACGCTGCGCAATACGTGCAGTCAAGGAAAACTGGGATCACGGAAACCGAAACGCGTCTTATCCAATTTGCTGAAGCAGATCTTAAAGCAGCCCTTCAAAAAACGAATACGTTTTTTGCCAATGACTGGAAAACATATAAGGAAACTATGGAGCCACTGAATGTTTCCCCTTTTAAAGAAACCAAGAGTTTTCAACTCGATTAATTGGAATGAGTTTTGAAACCTATTTACTAATAAAAACAAGATATCATGAATAAAATAACTCTTTTACTGGCGCTTATGCTGATATGGAGCTGCAAGGAAAAGGCAGCTGACACCACTCTGGTAGATAACCTGAAATCGTACACCATAGAACAGATGATGGATAATGAAAATGTGAGTGGAGGTAGTTTTTCACCTGATAAATCAAAACTCTTGGTGACCAGCAACAGGTCCGGGATATACAATATGTACACTGTTGATTCTTCCGGTGGAGCGTTGATACCTGTTACGGCATCGGATAGTTCATCGGTCTTCTCCCTCTCTTATTTCCCTGCAGACGAACGTATGCTGTTTATAATGGACAATAATGGGGACGAAATTTATCACATTTACCTAAGGGATTTGGACGGGAATCAACAAGATTTGACTCCTTTTCCAGGGGCTCGGGCAACCTTTTCAGGTTGGTCTGAAGATGATAAAAGCTTCTATTTTATGAGTAATACCCGGGATAAACGGTTTATGGATTTATATGAAATGGACCTGGCTAGTTTTACACCAACCCTGGTGTATCAAAATGATGGAGGCTATAATATAGATACCGGCTCTGATAATGAGAAATACCTGGCCCTGAGCAAAGCTATCAATACCAATGATAGTGACCTCTTCCTCTATAGTTTAGAGGACGATTCATTGATAAAGATCAATGAGACACAAAGTGCCAACAGTGGCCAGGATTTCTCACCGGACAACAAGGCTTTATATTACACCACAGATGAAGGATCGGAATTTTCATATCTCATGAAATACAACCTGGAAGATGGCACCAAAGAAAAAGTAATGGAAAGGCCCTGGGATATCATGGGGTCTTATTTTACAGAGAATGGTAAATATCTTGTAACCTACATCAATGAGGATGCAAAAAATAGTATTGAAGTTATGGAAGTGACCACGGGGAATAATATTGAACTCCCTTCATTCGATGGCATGGACATTACCAATGTAGGTTTCTCAGATGACGAATCCTTTATGCGCTTCTACGCCGGCGGATCTAATGCTCCATCCAATCTGTATGTGTATAATCTGGATTCAAAAGAGCAACAGAAGCTAACCGATGTTTTAAACAACGAAATACAAAGTCAGGATCTTGTCATGGCCGAAGTAATTCGCTATCCGTCCTTTGATGGTTTAGAAATTCCTGCCATTTACTATAAACCGCATCAAGCCTCCGAAAATAACAAGGTGCCAGCCCTGGTTTGGGTACATGGAGGTCCCGGTGGCCAGTCCAGACAAAATTTCAGTTCTTTTATCCAATACCTTGTGAACCATGGATATGCCGTCCTTGCAGTTAACAACCGCGGAAGTAGCGGATATGGGAAAACATTTTACCAAATGGACGACTTAAACCATGGGGATAAAGATTTAAAGGACTGTGTGGAAGGTAAAAACTGGCTGGCACAGCAACCCGAAATAGATCCTGAAAAAATTGGGATCATCGGAGGGTCGTATGGCGGATATATGACTATGGCTGCACTTACCTACACCCCGGAGGAATTTGCCGTTGGCGTAAATTTATTTGGGGTTACCAACTGGATCCGAACCCTTCGCAGCATACCGCCATGGTGGGAATCCTTTAAAGATGCCCTTTACAAAGAGCTAGGAGATCCCAACAGTGCAGATTCTGTAAGGCTTAGGGCTATTTCTCCCTTGTTCCATACAGACAAGGTAACCAAACCTCTGATTGTGCTACAGGGTTCACAAGATCCACGTGTATTGCAGGTAGAGTCCGATGAAATCGTAGCCGGGGTTCGTAAGAATGGAGTGCCGGTAGAATATGTGCTTTTTGAAGATGAAGGCCATGGTTTTGTTAAGAAAGAAAATCAGATCGAAGCCTATAGCAAAGTGTTGGAATTTTTGGATGTTTATCTGAAACAAGACAAAGGAACCCCTATACAAGACGGGAAAACTACAGAAATAAATATGGAGACTGAATGAAGAAGCTAGTTCTATTTCTGTGCCTGTTTGCGGTTAGTTATGCCAATGCACAGAATAACGGAGAAGATGATTGGGGTGCCTGGTATATGTATTTCGGAACCAATAAGATAGCCGATAAATTTAGTGTACATACCGAGGCACAATTCCGATTCTATGAGACCACAGGCAATTTTAACCAGCTCTTGCTACGAACCGGGTTAAACTATCATATTAGCCCGGATGCCATAGTAACCCTTGGGTATGGCTATATCAATACCGATGGTACCTTTGAAGAATTTTCGGACGAAATAAATTCAAAGGAGAACAGGATCTTTCAACAACTCATCCTTAAGAACAAGGTAGGAGAATTCCTTTTTGAGCATAGGTACCGTTTGGAACAGCGCTTTCTTGATTTCGGAGAGGAAACGGACACACAACACCGGGCCCGGTATAGATTGCAGTTAACACTTCCGTTGACCGATATCTTTTTCATAAACCTGTATGACGAGGTTTTCCTGAATCTGCAGGATCAGGTTTTTGGCCAAAACCGATTGTATGCTGCCTTAGGTCTTCATATAACCGAGAACAGCAGCGTGCAGATAGGATATTTAAAAAATCATTTTAGTTCTGCGAATTTTGATCGCATTCAGTTAGGTATCTTTTTTAATCCCGACTTAAGAAGTGCACAAAAAAAGACAAAATGAGACGCCAAAAAGTAACTTTTCTAAACCAAAAAAATCAAGAATTAACAGGTCGCCTGGAATTTCCGGTAGACCAGCAGCCGCATAACTATGTGGTTTTTGCACATTGCTTTACCTGTACAAAAAATTTAAAGGCCATAAAAAACATTGTGCAGGCGATGACTGGTCATGGATTTGCGGTACTAAGATTCGATTTTACGGGCTTGGGAGAGAGTGAAGGTGAATTTTCCGAAACTAATTTCTCTGGAAATACAGAAGATCTCGTGTCGGCAGCGAACTATTTAACGGAACATTATAAGGCCCCAAGTATGCTCATAGGTCATTCCCTTGGTGGGGCTGCCGTTTTAATTGCAGCTGCCGAAATACCCTCTATTAATGCGGTTGTCACGATTGGTGCTCCTTCCGATCCGGTACATGTAAAAAACTTAATTATAAGCAGTATTGCTGAAATTCAGGCCGAGGGGAAAGCTACCGTAAATATAGGTGGTCAAAGTTTTACCATAAAAAAACAATTTTTGGATGATTTAGAATCCAATTCCTTACAGAAAACAGTAAAACAATTGCGAATGCCCATACTCATTATGCATTCCCCGCAAGATAGCACGGTAGGCATTAAAAATGCAGAAGAAATCTATAAGGCAGCACACCACCCTAAAAGTTTTGTTTCACTAGATGGGGCCGATCACCTTTTATCGGAATCAAAAGATTCTAAGTATGCAGGCAACCTAATTGCTGGCTGGGCAGAGCGCTATTTAGATTTTCCTGATAAAACCGATATTGAGACTACACATCAAGTTGTTGCCAGTTTAAACTCAGAAGCTGGGTTTACAACCCAAATGAAAGTGGGAAATCACTACCTATTGTCGGACGAACCGCTCAAGGTTGGTGGTAATGACTTTGGTCCGTCTCCTTATGAATTTGTTTCTGCAGGGCTTTCTGCCTGTACAGCTATGACCATTCAAATGTATACGAAACGCAAAGGGTGGGATGTGGAAAATGTGGAAGTGCATACGTCATATGGAAAAAGTCATGCCGAAGATTGCCAAGCATGTGAATCGGAAAATGCCAAGATAGATACCTTTCACCGGGAAATTAAATTAGAAGGACAACTAGATGACATTCAGAAAAAACGCATTCTTGAGATTGCAAATAAGTGCCCGGTACATAGAACATTGCATTCAGAAACCCAGGTTATTACCAAATTAATCTAAATCAGTTGACTGCCCCTGTTTTATTATGTAACTTTCCCTTTCAACTTAAAATCATAAAAAATGAAATTATTAAAAATAACTGCCCTAAGTCTATTGCTTATGGCATCCTATAATTGTAAAGAGGCCAAAAAAGAGGCCAAGGAAGTGTCGGAGGAAATGGAGGAGACCATGGAAGAAATGAAAGAAGAAGTGTCTGTTGAAAAAATTGCTTTTTCTATGGAACCTAAAAGTGATAGTAACGTTGCCGGTGAAGTTACCTTTACCGAAGAGAATGGAAAAGTAACTATGACTGCTACCTTTAGCGGTCTTACTCCAGGGGAACACGCAATCCACATTCATGAAAAAGCAGATTGTTCTGCAGCAGATGGCACCTCTACGGGTGGTCATTGGAATCCTACGGCTGAACCCCATGGAAAATGGGGTATTGAAGCGGGTTATCACCGCGGTGATATTGGAAACTTTACAGCAGATGCGGATGGTAATGCAACCCTTGAATTTTCGACAGATTTATGGTGTATTGGGTGCGATGATGAGACCATGAATATTGTGGGAAAAGCAGTAATCGTACACCAGGGAGTTGACGATTTTACTTCACAACCCAGCGGTGCTGCAGGAGCCCGAATAAGCTGTACGGGTATAATTCAGTAAAATCTGAGATCATTGATATTTAACAGGGATAAAGAAAGCTGCCATTTAAGTAGCTTTTTTTATATAAAAAGCTAACTACCAAAAAGATAGCTTCATTTAATCCTATAATAAAGAATTAAATTTGCTTATTTTCTGAGCAAGTTTTGTAATGACCGGTTGGCCTTCCAAATTTTGATAATAACAAATAACATGGCTACAGTCCAACTAAAAAAAAGGAGGTATTCCATAACGTAGGCGATTTGGGTGGTTATACTATTTTTTAACAATAAAAAAACTTTCGTAACACTTGGGGCATTCAGAAAGTATGAACTTAAACGATAAAAATAGGCATTTCGTCTATATTTTCCTAATAAATCAGGCAAAATCTTCGATCTGCCATTTAAAATTAAAGGTGTGTTTACCTTCTTTTAGCATATCTCAAAATAGAATTTCTATGTTTTGATCACTTGGCAGTTGAGGAATAAAGATAAAAATTGACGTACTTTGAACTTTAATACAGTAATCAATGAACCCTTCTGGAGCTGGCTGGATTAATAAATTTGGTGAGGTCGTTAATGACAATTTAAGTACCTACAAGGATTTTAATGCCTTGTACGACAGCTTAAAGATGTCTGGTTTTGTGTATGGCATCAATGTAGAATTACCTCCTTTTGTCACCATTGAACACACGCCTTCTGAGGATGAGAAGGCTAAAGTTAATTTGCTTACAGCCCTATATTTTACTTATATTTTTGAAAAAGGGCCGGGGCATTTTGAGGATTTTTTAACCAGCATTTTTCAATTTTACCAGGACCTGAATATCAACCAGATCTCCTTTTTGAATAAGATCCTTACGGGAAGTAAGACCTCAGCACAACTAGAAAAGCTTTTTGATTCACGGGTTTACCTGGGAGACAATGTTATAAGCAGAACCTTTAACAGCATCATTACCAATTCACTGTTATTTATAGACGTGTTGACATTCAGACATTATTTAAGGCATGGGAAGAATGTACGAGAGCATGCTCAAACCCTGGAATATTTAACGATCAACATTACCTACCACGCTCTCAATGCCAAGGAAAAGAATAAAATGGATGAAAAGCTTGCTCAACTTTTCGCTGCATCCCTCACTTTTATAGAAGACGATGAGGATCGTTTTGATGGTTCCTACCGGAAATTACTATTACAGCATTCATCTCCCTGGGAAAATCAATATTTTTTAGATGTGGCAAGCCTTACAGTATGGGAAGATCAATCGGTAGACTATCAGGAATCGAATTTCATATTCGGTATTGGGAAAGATATGGGTTTTGAACATGACCAGATCGCCAAATCACTTCAGGACATAACCCTCTTTTTTAAAAAAAATGCACAGCATATTTCCTTCCTAAAGGATACGAATATGGCCGTTCAATTTTATGATAGCATGTCTAAAGTGGTCAATAAACTAATTCTAAGAAATAGTAAAAGGCTGCAAAAAGAACTTTCTGAAAGCAAGGAATTGGTTTACTTAATTTCCAAAGCAACCTTAAAAGATTTGAATGCCGAGGAAAAAAAGAAGGTGCAAAATCAACTGGTTGATGTTTTTAAAAGTGTACCTTCCTTGGCAATTTTTATGCTCCCGGGCGGGGCTGTTTTATTGCCGATATTTATAAAATTAATACCTACCTTGTTACCATCATCCTTTGATGAGAACAGAATTGAAAAAAAACAAGAAAAAGGGTCTAAAAAGGCACTATAAGAAAAATCTATAGTTACCCTTAACTATTTTATTTTCAGTTATTTGAATATTTTTACTCTAACCATAGCTTGAAATCCTTAACCCGCTCCCTACTTACGATGATTTCCTGCTCATTATACCGGTTTAGTTTAATCCTTAAGCGTGAATTGGTATAGGAAATGATGTCTTTGATGTGATTGATATTTACAAAATATTTACGGCTCACACGAAAGAATATTTGGGGAGCTAACTCTGTTTCAAGGTGTTCTAAAGTTGTATCCAAAAGGTAATTTCTGCCTTCAGTAGTTGCCGCATAGGTTCCTTTATTTTCACTATAAAAACATTCCACCTCATCGGCATGGATAATTTTTAGGTGCTGCCCTACCCTCACCGTAAATCGTTTCTTGAATTCTCTTTCAAGTGGGTTAACCAACAGTTTTTTGATGTCTTCAAAATCGAGTGCAATTTTGGGGGTGGCAGTATTCCGACTTTTGAATTTGGATACCGCCCCGGCAAGCTCAACCTCATCGATCGGTTTTAAGAGATAATCAATACTGTTCAATTTAAAAGCCTGCAACGCATATTCATCATAGGCAGTGGTAAAAATGATAGCGCTGTTTATTTCCAATACTTCAAATATTTCGAAGCAAAGTCCGTCTGAAAGCTGAATATCCAAGAAAATAAGATCCGGATGTTGGTTATCCTGAAACCATTGGATGGATTCTTCCACCGAATGGAGCATGGTAGCTGCTTCTAGTCCCAGATTAGCGAGCATCCGGGACAACCTGCGGGCAGCCGGTTTTTCATCTTCAATGATTAGAACGTTCATCACAGTAAACTTATGTTGGTTGGAATCATCTTGTGGGCGGGAATATACTATAAAGAGTTTTCCTTTTTATATTCCTCCTCCAGGAATTTCTGCAATTGCCTTTCTTCCCAGTTTTTCACAAATCGAAATTGTGGTGTAAAAATCCGTATGCCATGAATGCAAAGTCCTATTCCCCACAAGATTGGAACACTCAATACGTTCCAAAACATCCAGTTTAAAAATTCTATATCCATGTCTGGTGAATTAGCGCCAATAAAATCAATGCCTTGTAAACCTTCTATGACGATGACCAGGTTAACCAGTATATAGACGGTTAGATGGCTGTAAAAGCCCTTTATATTTTTAACTTTTTTCTTAGCTTTGCTGTAAGAATCTAACTTTTTATTTCTCATGACTATTTAAATTTAGCGGCATCGCGTTTGTCTTTCTCAATATATTTTTGGATTTGCTTTTCTTCCCATTTTTTTCCAAAGATGGGGTTGTAATCAAATACTTTTGCAGCGTGAAAAGCAAGACCTATCCCCCAAAAAATAGGGGTAAAGAACGTACCCAATGCCCAGAAGGTATCTCCTCCACTCATGGACCTAACCAAGATGTTTAGGATGATAAAGGAGTTGATTACAATATAAACAGCCAGATGAATATAGAACCCTTTTAATTCCTGTACTTGTTTTTTGGCGCGTTCCAGTTTTTCCTGTTGTGGATCCTGTAATTCCATGATCTTTAATTTTATGTTTTATTCCCAGCGCTTCAGGTCATCTTCGTCCTGCATCAATTCCTTGATCTTGCGTTCTTCCCAGTCTCTTCCAAAGAAAGGGTTGAGGTTAAAGGTGCCCATAGCGTGAAAGACAATCCCGATACCCCAACCAAAAGCAGCCCAAAGGAACCACATATAACTCCATTCGTTAGTCCAGTAATTAATTACTGCCAGGGCAGATATTACCAATACGTATGACGTGAGGTTTCCGTAGAATTTCTTTAATTTCTCTACGCGCTCTTTTGCCCGTAGGTATTTGTTTTCTTTGCTAAAATCTTCCATGGTCAGTGTTTTTATTTGTTGTTTACTTCTTTTTTAATTACAGAATAAAGTTCCGAAATTTCAATTTATTTTCTAAAACTTAGGTTCCCAAGTGTCAATTTCATTTGATGAATTGTAATTTATGATCATGGTCACGTTTCTTTGATCTAATACTCAAGGATAAATTGTCTAAAACTCGTCTTTCTCCATAAATTCCCTGATCTTTTTTTCTTCCCAGTTTTTACCCCATAATGGATTATAACCATACGCTTCCATACCATGGGTAACCACCCCTATACCCCAACCCAAAGCAGGGAATATCACCCAGGGAAAATCGGTGGTGCGATAATTAAGCCAGGCTAAAAAAGGAATTACGATGCAGTAAGCAATTAAATTCCCATAAAACCCTTTGATGGCTTCTACCCTTTCTTTTGCTTTCTGGTAACGTTTATCTTCAATGTACGATTGTTGTGTTTCCATACTTTCTATTTGTTTGGTCAGCATCGGTATGGTGATCCTGAACTCCAATGCAGTTTTGTTAATAGTTACTTTTCGATTCGATAAAATGGAATAACGCTGTTGAATATTTCGCAACCCTACCCCACTACTTTTTTTTACAACCTGCTTCTCCTGAAGATTGTTGCTTACCACCAATGATCCATTCTCTTCAAAAACCCTTATTTTAAGCGGTTTTGAGGCCATTACCACATTATGCTTTACCGCGTTTTCCAGTAAAAGCTGAAGGGAAAGAGGAACGATCCTGGCTTCCGGATTACTACAATGGTCAGGAATATCGAAGACAATGCTGTCTTCGAACCGCATTTTTAAAAGCTTTACATAGGTCCTCGCAAATTCCAGTTCTTCATCAACATATACCAAGTCTTTGTTTTTTTGTTCCAATACATAGCGGTATACTTTAGAAAGCGCTGTTGTAAATCGCTGCGCCTGCTCAGGATCTTCTTCAATTAAACTGGTTAATACGTTAAGGCTGTTAAATAGAAAGTGCGGGTCTAGTTGGTTTTTGAGGGCGTCGAATTTTGCGGAAGCGGTTCCTGCAATGATCTTTTGTTCCTTTATTTTGGTATCCTGAAGGGCTTTGTAAAAATAAAAAGCATGGATAAAAAGTGAGACTATGACAGTTATGATCAGCGCAACCACATAGTACTGCAAGCGTTCCTTGGCCAGGAAGTTTTCCAAAGAACTCCCATAAATTATTACTTCTACGAACCACCTTACAAATCCAAAGGCCACAATAGTAAGGACAACAGATCCAATAGAGCCAAACCACAATCTTTTTTGCGTTTCCGTTTCCCAGCTGTAGCGGGCACTGGCATAGTTATGGAAATAATAGTTAACTGCAGTTAATACAAAACTGTAAATGAACGAAATGCCCAAGTTCTCGAACAATTCGGTCAGGATGATCTCCTGACCCAGATTTACCAAAAGGGTAAAACCCACCAGAACAATGGTAATGAACAAGGATACTTTTATTATTAACAGTAATTGTTTCATTTGCCTTTACGTATATTATTCAATTAGTTGCATATCTACTGTGATTAAAGGTAGCAAAAAGATGTAATCTTGATCCTTTCATCTGCTTTCCTGCATGGCAATAATTGCATTTTAATTTGTTTTATACTCCAAATTTCCTTTAAAACGGTGGGGCTTTTAAAAATGAATGACCGAATTGTCAAATTAAGCGGCTGGTCTGTTATATTTAACCATATTCAGTGGTAATTTTTCTATATTTTAGCAACAGACCAGCAAACTATGTACATACCTGCAAAATATCGAAATGAAAACCTGTCTGAAGTACGGGATTTCATTACCCATAATTCATTTGCCATCCTGGTAAACCAGGTAGCCGGCAAGCCGTGGGCAACACATACCCCTTTGGAATTGGAGACCGATGAAAAAGGCAGGGATATTTTAGTGGGTCATATAGCCAAAGCTAATCCGCAATGGAAATCATTTAAGGAAGACGAAGAGGTTCTATGTATATTTAATGGACCACATAGTTATATCTCCCCTTCATGGTATAAGGAAGAAGAAGTACCTACCTGGAACTATATTGCCGTGCATGTATACGGGCAACTGATCGTAATGACTGAGTCTGAAGTGTTGGCATGGTTACATGGCCTGGTAGACCATTATGAAAAAGATGAGAAAGAACCCGTTTCACTGCGTAATATGTCGGCCAGTACGCTGCGCCAGGTAAAAGGTGTGGTGGGGTTCAAAATTGAAATAAACCAGATACAGGCGGCCTACAAGCTTTCTCAGGGACGAGAAGAAGACCATGGCCGCATTATCAAGGAATTAGGTCAAAGAAAGGATCCCCTTAGCAAGGAAGTATCAGAGGCGATGCGGAAAACATTAAATAAAAAGAGGTAATGAAACAAAATATATACCATTATATGGTTTGCAAATGCCTTAAAAGCAGTTCTTTATTTGATTTACTCAAAGGAATTACTTTTCTGTTGATCTCCACATGACTCTCTGCCACCACGTCCAGTTTTGTTATATTAACAATATAGGACCTGTGTGTTCTTACAAATATGTTATTTGGCAATTTATCTTCCATTACTTTAAGCGTAGTCGTGAGTAGATAATTCTGCTTTGTGGTCACAATATTGCAATAATTACGATCGGCTTCAACGCATTGAATCTGATCTATTAACAATTTTACCATTTGCCCATTATGCCTGATAAAAATACGATCGTCTAAAATTTCAAGGGCTGTTCCTTCCGATCCTTTTACATTCCTTTTCTCTTTGAGCTGTTCTTCTACCAGGGCAATGGTCCTTTGTAAGATAAGCGAGTTGATGGGTTTTGAAATAAAGGCATAAGGGTGTGTTGTTTTAGCCCTTTCAAAGGTAGGTTCATCATTGTTGGCAGTGATATAGACCATAGGAATATCAGCAAAGGCCTGGATAGACTTTGCAGTGCTTATCCCGTCTAATTTGCCCTTCAGGTTCACATCCATTAAAATAATATCGGGAGAATTTAATTTAGCGTGAATAATTGCTTCTTCTCCTCTCGATTCTATTCCTGTAACCTCATACCCCAATTTGGCGAGTTGAAGCGACATATTAGCGGCTATGATCATGTCGTCTTCTACTATTAATATCCTTGTTTCAGATCCCATAATTATGCTGCCTTATAAAGTTGAAAATCAAATGAAACGGCGGTTCCTTCTTTTACCACCAAGGTCATGACCCCATCTAATTGTTCTGTCAACAATTGTATAAGTTGACTCCCAAAACCTGTGCCCATAGTTTTTTTATCCA
>Ga0316201_10002661_pt1 | contig 12818 bp, 13 predicted proteins | sample CS6wburrow_MG_FD_204516 | JGI IMG/M metagenome (GOLD analysis project Ga0316201, IMG submission 204516) | Coastal sediment microbial communities from Delaware Bay, Delaware, United States - CS-6 worm burrow | ecosystem: Environmental > Aquatic > Marine > Coastal > Sediment | place: USA... | reverse complement strand
CTGGTCGTAACGCTTGATCAGATCGGCATCAAATACAATGTGTTGGGCCATGGTGTACCGCGGGAGTTCCTCTATTAATTTCCCCGTCATTCTCTATCGGGGGGATTCCAGATGCGTTGACATGGATCAATTCATGCCGGGTTTGGCAAGGATCGGGAAACGCCCCATGGATACAGGATGAGACCGGCAGGGCCCGGCAAACCGCCCGGGTCCTCGTGTACACAGTGGCTGTTCTGCCCGCGTTTGACCTGGCGGCTACTGTGACGGCTGTCACCGTGGGGGTTGCGTCAACCTGCTGCGCATGGCGGTCTGCACGGACCACGGCTACCAGCGGACCGGTTGCATCCAGTGTCCGGCCTAGATGTAATAGGCGACCAGGTAGATCCCGAGCAGTATCACCACCCACAGCACCATGCTGCCGGTGGCCCAGGTGCGTGCCAGGATGCCCTGCGGACCGTGGTACAGGAACAGCGTACCGATGAAGTTGCCGATGTGCCGCAGCGCATCGATGCGCCGGTGTGCATGCCAGCGGTCGAGTACCCGTGCGGCCTGTCCCAGCAAGCGTGGCCCCAGCGAGCGATAGAACCAGTCCCAGTCGAGGGTGATGGTGAGTGTGCGCTTCAGGTAGGGCAGCATGATGAAGAAGGCGAGGCCCGAGAACAGCAGCAGCTGCAGCATGGTAACCACGTGGGCATAGGTATACGGCACGTAATCGACCGGGTAGGGCAGCATGTCGTACAGTGGCGCCGGCCAGACACCGAGCGCGATACAGAGAAACGCGAACAGGATCATGGCCAGGCGCATATTGAGCGGCGGATCCGGGGGCCGCAGGCCGGAATCCTTCTGGAAGAACACGAACCAGGGGAACTTGATGCCCGCGTGCAGGAACACGCCGGCGGACGCCGCCACCAGCAGGAACCACACCATGGCCAGGTGCTGGTCGGCCGCCGCCTGCGAGATCATCGATTTGCTGATGAAGCCGGAGGTCAGCGGGAACGAGGAGATCGCCAGGGCACCGATAATGCCGCAGACCGCCGTCAGCGGCATGCTCTGGAACAGGCCGCCAAGGTCGGTGCACTTGCGTTTCCCCGTCATGTACAGGACCGAACCCGCGGACATCAGCAGCAGGGCCTTGTAGATGATGTGCGTGAAGGCGTGTGCCGCGGCGCCGTTCAGTGACAACTCGGTGCCGATGCCGATACCGACGATCATGAAGCCCACCTGGTTGACGATGCTGTAGGCGAGAATGCGCCGCATGTCGTTTTCCAGCAGCGCGTAGACGATGCCGTAGAAGACCATGTAGAGGCCGAACGCGATCAGGATGTCGGCACCCGGGAAACCCGTCAGCAGCACGAACACGGCCGTCTTCGTGGTGAAGGCGGAGAGGGCCACCATGCCGCCCGGCGAGGCCTCGGGATAGGCGTCCGGGAGCCAGGCCGACAGCGGCGGGGCGCCGGCATTGATGAGGAAGCCCGCGAGTATCATCCAGTGCGCGGGGCTGTCCAGTGTCATGGCAGTGAAGGCCACCGAGCCGGTGGCGGCAACGTGGCCGATGATCCCGGCGAGCAGCAGCACGCCGCCGAACAGGTGCAGCACCAGGTAGCGCAGGCCGGCGTCGCGGGACTGCGTTGTCCTCGCGGACCACACCAGCAGGGTCGAGGCCAGTGCCAGCCCCTCCCAGAAGACCAGCAGGGTGACCAGGTCGCCGGCAAAGGCGATGCTGATGGCACAGCCCGCGCTAAGCAGGGCGGCCGAGAGCTCCGCCACGCGCATGTGGTTGAGCCCGAACAGGCCGCCGGCAAAGGCCATGATGGCAAACACGGTGGCAAACAGCCGTCCCAGCTTGCTGTCGCTAAGCGGAGCGAGCTCGTAACCGAGGAAATCGAGCGTCAGGACGGCCCCGGCCGGCAGCTGCCAGACCAGGGCGATTACCAGCAGCGGCAGCCCGAGTACCAGCAGTGCGCGCAGCCGCGCGGTGCACAGCGGCAGCAGCAGCGCGCCGAGCACCAGTGGCAGTCCCGGCGGGATGAGACTAATCGCCGTCATAGTAGCTGTCCTTGCGTTTCAGCACGATGGCCAGCAGCTTGGCGACGACGATCATCGCGATGCAGCTGGCAAAGCCGAACCAGGCGTAGAAACCGAAGCTGCCATCGATGCCGAACGCCGCGTGCGGGTGCATCAACAGGCCGGCGAGCACGGTCAGCGCGAGAATGCCCAGGAACACGATCCACAACAGGCGGATGCTGCCGGGGCGTACCAGCCAGTGCTGCTTCATCGGCCTGCTCCTGCGGTCATCATGGCGAGTTCAAGTACCTTGTCAGGGAAAAAGAACAGGGCAAGGGTGCCGCCGGCGGTCACCGTGATTGCCAGCAGCACCGCCAGCGGCGCCTCGGCACCCTTGCGGGCCGGCACGTGATCCGCAGCGGTCGCCGGCTCGCGGAAGAAGGCCGCGTACACGATGGGCATGAAGTAGGCCGCGTTGAGCAGTGTACTGGCGATAATGATACCCAGCGCAACCAGCTGTTGCGACTCGAGGGTGCCGAGCAGGATATACCACTTGCTGATGAAACCCGCCGTCGGCGGGATGCCGATCATGGAGACGGCTGCAATGGTGAACGCCGTCATGGTCCACGGCATCCGGCGCCCGATGCCGTCCAGTTCGCTGACGCGGGTCTTGTGCGTCACCACCAGGATGGCGCCGGCGCAGAAGAACAATGTGATCTTGGCGAAGCCGTGCATCACCATGTGCGTGCTGCCGGCGACGATACCGGCCGGCGTAACCAGCAGGGCGCAGAGCACGATGTAGGACAGCTGGCTGACGGTCGACCAGGCCAGTCGCAGCTTCAGGTTGTCCTGCCGCAGCGCCACCAGCGACGCCAGCAGGATGGTGGCGCCCGCGATGTACATCAGCCACTGCGTGGCCGGTATGTCCGCGAGGAAGTCGAGACCGAAGATATACACGACCACCTTGAGCACGGTGAACACGCCGGCCTTGACGACCGCCACGGCGTGCAGCAGGGCACTCACCGGTGTCGGCGCGACCATTGCGGCCGGCAGCCACAGGTGCATGGGCATGACGGCCGCCTTGCCGATTCCGAAGATGTACAGCATCAGCAGTACCCCGGCCATGACCGGCGACACCGTGCCGGCAAGGATGCCGCCCTCGCGAAAGTCCAGCGTGCCGGTCAGCGACCAGGTCCATACCAGTGCCAGCAACAGCAGCACAACCGAACTGCCCAGCAAATAGGCGAGATAGACGCGACCGCCGTCGCGTGCGGCCCGGGTGCCGGCATGCGTGACCAGCGGGTAGGTCGATAGCGTCAGCACCTCGTAGAAAATGAACAGCGTGAACAGGTTGGCAGCAAAGGCGATGCCCATGACACTCGCCAGTGCAATGGCGAAACAGCTGTAGAAGGATGTCTGTTTCTTCTCGTGATGGCTGCGCATGTAACCGATGGCGTACACCGAGGTCACCAGCCAGAGAAAACTGGCCAGTGTGGCAAACAGCAGGCCGAGCGGCTCCAGTACGAAGGCGATGGCCAGGCCGGGTATCGGCTCGGCCACCGGGACCACCGGCATGGCGCCACCCTGCAGGGTACCGTACAGCGATAACACCAGCAGGAGCAGGCCGGTCGCGGTCAGCAGCGTGACGGCCTCGCGCGGGTTCGGCCAGCGATGCAGCGCCGTGATCAGTAGCGGTGCCAGCAGCGGCAGCGCGATGCACGCCAGCAGCGTGGTGGCTGTGCTCACGGCAGCGCCTCCTCGACGAGGGCGGCCGCGGCCGTGTCGGCAAGCCCGGTGAGCACCCCCGCATCGACGCCGATGTACAGGTTGAGCGCGATCAACAACCAGGTCGGCAGCAGCATGGACAGTGGTGCCTCGCGCAGGCCCGGGCGCTCGTCACCCGGTGCGCTGAAACAGGTCGCCTCGACGATGCGCCAGACGTAGATCACCGTCAGCAGGGAACTGGCAAGCACGATAAAGGCCAGCGGCCAGTAGCTGCCCTCGAGGGCAGCGACCACCAGGTACCACTTGCTGATGAAGCCGGCGGTAAGCGGCACGCCGATCAGGCTCAGTCCGCCGGCAATAATCGCTGCGACCGTCCAGGGCATCTGTCGCAGCAGGCCGTGCAGGTCGCGCAGCTCGACACTGCCGAGTCGTAGCATGATGCCACCCAGTGCCATGAACAGTGCGCCCTTGATGAGTGCGTGGTTGAACAGGTAGATGATGCCGGCGCTGACGCCGGCGCCGGTAGCCAGCGCGATGCCGAGCACGATGTAGCCGATCTGCGCGACGCTGGAATAGGCGAGCATGCGCTTCAGGTTATCCTGGAAAATCGCGACCAGCGAGCCCGTCAGCACCGCGGCGACCGCCAGCCACACGACGATATCGCCGACGTGCATGTCATCGAACGAGAACTGTATCCCAAACACGGTAAAGAACAGCCGCAACAGGACGTACACGCCCACCTTGGTGGCCGTGGCGGCGAGGAAGATGGAGACCACCGAGGGTGCGTAGGTATAGGCATTCGGCAGCCAGATGTGCAGCGGGAACAGCGCCAGCTTGATGCTCACGCCAACGGTGACGAAGGCGAACGCCACCCGCACCGTGCGCGTGTCGTCCACCGCCGGCAGGCGCTGCGCCAGATCTGCCATGTTGAGGGTGCCGGTCATCATGTACATCAGGCCGACGCCGATGAGGATGAAGGTCGCACCGATGGTGCCCATGACCAGGTACTGGAAGGCGGCGGTGAGCGCACGGCGGTCCCTGCCGAGGCTGATCAGCACGTAGGACGACAGCGAGGAGATTTCCAGGAACACGAACAGGTTGAAGGCATCGCCGGTGACCACGATGCCGAGCAGGCCGGTGAGGCACAGCAGATAACAGGTGTAGAAGGCACCGATATGCTCATCGTCCAGCTCCTGCATCACGCTGCGCCGGGCATAGGGCATGACTACGGCGCCGATGATGGCGATGACAAGGCTCACCAGGGCGGCGAGCATATCGATGCGGTACTCGATACCCCAGGGCGTGGCCCAGGCACCGAGGGGGTAGGAGATGGTGCCCTCGAGGGCGACCTGGCGCAGCAGCAGCACGGCCATGGCGAGCACCGCCCAGCTGACTGTCAGGGCGCAGGCCCAGGCATGACCCGGGCGACGCAGCAACAGGCATATCGGTGCCGAGACAAGCGGCACAACAACCTGCAGCGCGGGTAGGTTGCTCAGCAGCACGGGCGATCAGTCCGTTTCGTCCTGGATGTGGATGTCGTCTTCGTTGGTCGTGCCGTAGGCTTCCTGGATACGCACCACCAGGGCCAGGCCCAGCGCCGTGGTGGCGAGACCGACAACGATGGCGGTGAGGATGAGTACGTGCGGCAGCGGGTTCGAGTACAGGCTGTAGCCCTCCTCGATGATTGGTGCGGTGCCGCCCTCGACCTTTGCCATGCTGATGAACAGGATGAACACCGAGGTCTGGAAGATGAACAGGCCAATGATCTTCTTCACCAGGTTGGGGCGCGCGATGACGGTGTAGAAGCCCGTCATCATGAGCACGATGACGATCCAGTAGTTGTAGTGTCCGAGCAGGGTACTCATGACGGATCCTGTGCGTCGGCCCCGCCGGGGCGGCGGCTGACAAAGCCAAAGTAGATGATCAGGATCACCGCGGCGACGGTGATGCCGACGCCGGTCTCGATCAGCAGGATGCCGAGGTGCTGGCCGCTGACCGGGTCATCGGCAAGCACGTTGTACTCGAGAAACTTGCCGCCCAGCAGCATGCCCTCGATGCCGACGGCCGCGTACAGCAGTACACCGGCGGCCGCCAGTACGCCAAGCAGCGCGGGCGGGATGACGCGCTCGGCGTTGCCGAGTCCGTGGGTCAGCGCGTAGAGCACGAAGCCGGTGGCGAAGATCACGCCGGCCTGGAAACCGCCGCCGGGCCCGTAATCGCCGTGGAACAGCACGTACAGGGCAAACAGCAGGATCAGGGGAAACAGCAGCTTGGCGATGACGCGCAGCACCACGAGCATCTTGTAGTCGTGTGGCTGCTCCGTGCGCTTGCGCAAGTGGACCCCGAGCAGGGCAAGCACGCCGACCCCGGCGGTGAAGATCACCGTTACCTCGCCGAGGGTGTCGTAGCCGCGGTAGCTGGCCAGCACCGAGGTGACCACGTTGGGCACGCCGACTTCCTCCGGCGTATCCTCGATGTACTCGGGTGCAACATGGCGGTGCACGGGCGCATTCGGATCGCCGTAATGCGGCATGTCGAGCGTGCCGTAGATCAGTGCCGCGCCGGTCAGTGTCACCACCAGCAGCGGCAACAGGGACCGGTGACCCGGTACCTTCTCGTACTCCGTGGTGAGTGCCACCGTGGCGAGCAGCAGGATGGTGGAGATGCCGGCGCCGATGGCGGCCTCGGTGAGCGCCACGTCGACGGCATCGAGCACCACGAACAGCAGCGCCGAGAACAGGCTGTAGATGCTGGTCAGCATGGTGACCGCCAGCAGGCTGCGCATCCGCACGATGGCGAACCCGGTGATCATCAGTAGCCCCAGCAGGACGATGTCGACCAGGTACTGCATCAGCCGTCCTCGGGATCGTCTTCGACCGGGTCCAGTCCTGACACCTGTGCAGCCTCAGCGAGGGCGTGCACCGCGGTGGGGCCGCTGAACACCATGAAGTAAAAGATCAGCATCAGCTTTACCGTGACCAGGGTCAGGCCACCCTGCAGCATCAGTCCGAGCAGCACCATGCCGGCGCCGAGGGTGTCGCACACGCTGACGGCATGCAGCCGCGAGTAGAAGTCGGGGAAGCGCAGCACACCGATGGCGCCTGTCAGCAGGAACAGTGCGCCGCCCAGCAGCAGGATCCAGCTCAGGATGTCCAGCAGCATGTCCAGCATCAGTCGCTATCCGGGTCGCCGTGGCGGCTGACATAGACGCGCAGCACGGCGATGGTACTGACGAAGGAAATCAGCACGTACACCAGTGCAATATCGAGGAACTCCGGTCGCCCGTTCATAAAGCCGAGTACTGCGACCAGCAGCACCGTCAGCGTACCGATCATGTTGCCTGCCATGACGCGATCGAACAGGGTGGGGCCGCGGAAGGCACGCACCAGGCCGACGGCGATGGCAACGAGTATCAAGATGGTGGCGATGCTGTACATCAGAAGCGCTGCTCCACATCCTGCACGCGGCGGTCCAGTTCACCGCCTTTAAGGTCCTCCGCGGTCTCGCGCGTCAGTGCATGCACCGTGAACATGTCACCCTCGACGCTCACCGTCACCGTGCCCGGTACCAGCGTGATGGAGTTGGCATAGGTGACGCGGCCGAGTTCGGTCTGCTGCGTGGCGCGCACCCGGATCATGCGCGGGCTGATCGGCAGGCGCGGGTCAAGGATGCGCCGGCAGACATCGATGTTCGCCTTGACGATCTCGCCAGCCAGCCAGAACCAGTACAGCAATACCCCCGGTTTGATCAGCACCACCTGCATCTCCTGGTCGATGAGCTCTGCGCGCGCGGCGATGAACACCACCAGCAGCGTCGACAGCAGCCCCAGTGTCAGCAGCAGCGGCGTGTAATGGCCGGACAGCATCAGCCAGACGGCAAACAGGAACAGCCAGAGATTGAAGGGGTGTTTCAGGTTAATCATGCGGTTATCGTTGTCTGGGTAGCCGCGAAGTTTAGCAGTTGCCGTCGCCGTGGCCTATACCCCGGATTCGCCGGGCCTGCGCTGCAGGCTGTATTTCAGCAGCGGCGGGGCCAGCAGCGTAGTCAGCACCACCATCAGCACGATAGCGGAGAACAGTGCGTCGCCGATCACACCAAGGCTCTTGCCGATGGCCGCGAAGATCAGGCCAACCTCGCCACGCGGCAGCATGCCGATACCCACGGCCCAGCGATTGCTGCCGCGCGCGGCACCCAGTCCGGCAAGCAGCTTGCCGATAATCGCCGCGACCAGCAGGCCGGCCGTCAGTATCAGCACCTGCTTGTCCATGAAGGTTTCCAGTTTTACCTGGACACCCATCAGCACGAAGAATATCGGTACCAGGATGGCCTCGATGGGCATGATCAGGTCCTTGATGCAGACGCTGTGTTCGTGCTCGGGACCCCAGTGGTGGAAATAGGCATCCTGCATGATCAGCCCGGCGGTAAAGGCACCGACGATGGTTGCCAGCCCCGCGAGGTTGGCCAGCCAGGCCAGTGCCATGACAAACAGGAACGATATAAACAGCTTGGCTTCCCCGAGATCCAGATGACGCACCAGGCGAATGATGAACTTCAGTACCATGGGGCCCAGGTATATCGCACCCGCCAGGAACAGCGTGGTCATGGCGATCACGCTGAGTATCTGCAGGCTGTCGATGCCACCGGTGACGACGATGCCGCTGACAATCGCCAGCAGCAGCAGGCCGAGGATGTCATCGAGCACCGCTGCCCCGAGGATGATGCGTGCGACCTTGGTCTGGTCCATGTGCAGTTCCTTCAGGACCATGACGGTAATCGCGACACTGGTGGCGCCCAGTGCGGCGCCGAGGAACAGGCTGGTGTGCAGGGTGATGTCCGGTATCAGCAGCCGCGAGGACAGGAAACCGAGCATGAACGGCAGCAGCACCCCGATCAGGGCCACGCGCATGGATTCCGGCCCGACCTGGCGCATTTCATCGACGCTGGTACGCAGTCCCACCATGAACAGCAGGAAGATGACGCCGTAGCGGGAGAACACATCCAGTGTCTGTGCGACCGCGATCAGTTCGTTGCCGTGTGGCCCGCGCAACAGGGTGAGCAAATGTTCCGCCCGGTCCGGGCACATCGCCTTGATGCACTCCGCATCGACGGCCTTGCCGTTCAACAGGTCCCTGACCGCGTCAAAAAAGGCCGGGCCCTCGCGCAGGATCACGATCAGGTCAAAGCCCAGTGCATAGGCGAGGTTGCCGATGAGGATGCCCAGCCCGAGTTCGCCGAGCACCGTGGGCAGCCCCAGCTTGCGCGCGCTGAAACGTCCCAGCAATGCCACCAGCAGGATGCTGGTCACGCCCAGCAGCACCGGCGCGACCGGGTCGCTGTGCGCGGTGTGGAACTGCCAGGCCGCGACTGCGCCTGGTAAGCCCAGCAGCAGGCATAGCAGGATAAGGCGCTTGTGATTGTGAATCATTGCAGATTCAGCGGCCAGGCGTGTTGTTCATGGGCGATCGACGTCATGCCCTGTCCCGGTCCCCGTCCAGTTGTGTCTCGATTCGCTGCAGGGTCTTCTCGATACGCTGCATGCGTTTTTCGAGGTCCTTGAGGCGGTATATTTCCTCGGCCTCTTCTTCCTCGATCTCGATCTCGCCACGCGACACGAAGTAGGCCGAGAAGCTGGCGGTCAGCAGGGAGAAAAAACCCACACCAAACAGGATAACCACGGCGCCGAAAATCTTGCCGGCCGTGTTCGTGGGTACGATATCGCCGTAGCCGACCGTGGCGACGGTCACCCAGGCCCACCAGAAGCCTTCCCAGATATCCTCGATGTTCGGGTCGATGCCGGTAATGAGCATCCCGGCCATCAGGGTAAAGACCAGCGCTACCAGCAGGGTGGTGCCGAGGTGGTTGCGCGACAGTACCCTGCGCACGGTGTTCGAGGTGTTCAGCATCAGGGGGATCAGCAGCACCAGGCGCAACAGCCGCAGCATTGCGGCGTAGCCGCCAGCGCCCCACAGCAGGGGCATACCAACGCCGATGATCAGCAGGTTCATCCAGTTGCTGAGCAGGTAGTGTTTCTTGTTCTTGACCAGGCTGGACAGCACCAGCGTTTCAAGCACAAAAAACAGCCAGATGAGCCAGTCGGTGATCCTCTCCAGCGTACCCGGGTAGACACCCCGGGCAACCAGGTACCACTCGATCACGATCCACAGTGCCAGCAGGATCATCGGCACTTCAAAGCGCTTGGCCCAGCGTTGCGCTGCCGGCCGCTCATCCGCCGCGACGCCGCGCAGGCCGAACAGGTAATTGAGTGACGAATTGAGCATACAGGGCCTGCCTTATAGCGGTTTGCCAGTTACATTGATCATAACCGGACAATCACCCGTGTGACAGCAGCCCGGGCGTCGCTCAGCAGATTCTCGGCAGCGGGTCATCCTCGAGTTCCTCGAGGATACGTTCACCGCCCAGTTGCGTTTCCAGCAGCACGTGTGACGAGGCCTTGTCGACCCGCCCGATGATGGCCGCCTGCTCGCCATCGGGCAGCTGTTGCCAGGCCTGCAGCAAGTTCTCCGCGCGGGCGGGGTCGATGACGGCGACGACGCGACCTTCACAGGCCAGGTACATCGGATCATAACCGAGCATGTCGCACACGGACTGCACCGGATCGTTGACCGGTATGGCCTGCTGCGCGAGCGTGATGCCCATGGCGGTGGCGTGCTGCAGTTCATGGGCGACGGTGGCGAGTCCGCCGCGTGTCGGGTCACGCATGAAACGCAGGCCGGCAATCTCCAGTGCCGCCCGTGTCAGCGGCAACACGCTTGCAGCGTCCGAGGTGACATCACCCTGCAGGCCGAAGGCCTCGCGTGCGAGCAACACCGCGATGCCGTGGTCGCCGACGGGGCCACTGACGAGGATGGCATCGCCATCCTGGATCCGGTCGAGGCCCAGGCGGGTCTCGCCGCGCAAGCCGACACCGGTGGTCGCCAGGTACAGCCCGCCGCCCTCGCCACGGCGCAGCACCTTGGTATCACCGGCAACGACCTGTACATCGATGGCGCGGGCCGTGTCGGCCAGGCTCTTGATGATGCGTTCCAGTGTGGCGACCTCCATACCTTCCTCGATGAAGGCATTCAGGCTCAGGTATTTCGGCGTGGCACCGGCAACGGCGAGGTCGTTGGTGGTGCCATGCACGGCGAGTGAACCGATGTTGCCGCCGGGAAACTCCAGCGGCTGTACGGTGAAGCCGTCCGTGGTGAACATGATGCGGGCGCTGTCCAGGTCGAGTGGCACGGCATCCGCCTGCACATCAAGCTGCGGGCCGGCCAGGTGGCGCGCGAAGATCTCGTCAATCAGCTCGCGCATGAAGCGCCCGCCGTTGCCGTGCGCCAGTGAAATGTGGGTGTCGTCCATGGCGGTGGTTCTGCCTCAGGTTATCCTGCCAATGGCACAGCTGACAAAGGACTTCGCCCTGGCGCTGGCGGCCTTGATGCCCTCGGCCGTACCCTTTTCCGGGTAACCGCTGCGCAGCAGGGCCTCGGCCAGTTTCGCGCGGTCAGCGTCACCGGCCTCCACCGTGACACGGCCCTGCTCCACCTCGACCTGTACAGCGCTGACGCCATCGAGCTTGCGCAGCCGGGTTTCAATGGTATTGGCGCAACCGCCACACTTGATGTTTTCGACTTCGATGATGTGCTTCATGCGAGACTCCATGGGACTGATCGGGGCGTGCCCGGATTAACCTTTATACACAATTCAAAACGGCGCGTCGCTTGCACCGGTGGGGGCAATGACCGCCGGACAACCAGGCGGGCACCCCTGGTTGTCGGGTCGAACACATTCAACTGCCGCTGGCTGAATGAATTCAGCCCTACAGGGTTGTCAGCCATGCAGCCGTGCCTGATTGCAGGGTCGAATGCATTCGACCTGCCGCTGGCTGAATGAATTCAGCCCTGCAGTCTGTTCTGCCTGTCCATGTCCTGTAGGGTCGAATTCATTCGACCAGGGTGTGCTTACTGTGCCTGTTGCCCCAGGGCATACTCCAGCACCTGTCCGACACACAGGCCGCCGTCGTTCACGGGGATATCCTCCTGCAGGTGGACCTCGAAACCGTCATTTTCCAGCAGCAGGCAGGCCTGGTCGGTGAGTACGCGGTTCTGAAAGACGCCGCCGCCCAGTGCGATGTGGCGAATGCCGTGCTCGCTGCGCGCCTGCCGGGCCTGTTGCAGCAGGGCATCGGCGAGGCTGGCATGGAAGATGGATGCACGCAGTGCAACGCTGTCCCTGTTGTTCAGCAATACCGGCAACAGCGGCGCCCAGTCGGTTTGCCACACGTCAGCCGTGCCCTTGTTCAACGGCAGTTGGATGGCACTGGCCTGCCCGGTGCATGCCGCCTCGAGCAGCATCGGTCCCTGTCCCTCGAAGCTCGCATCGCTGCACAGGCCGGTAAGGGCGGCGGCCGCATCGAACAGGCGCCCGGCGGCACTGGTTTGCGGTGTGTTCACGCGGCGTTGCCAGGCCTGCTTCAGCAAGGGTTGTGGCGCGATCCGGCCCTGCCAGTCCAGGCCGGTCTCCCAGCACAGCGCCAGGGCACTGCGCCAGGGTTCGCGCCCGGCGCGCTCGCCACCGGGCAGGTAAAACGGTCGCAGGCTGGCAAAGCGGCGCCATTGTCCGGGACGCCCCAGCAGGGCCTCGCCGCCCCAGAGGGTGCCGTCCTCGCCGTAACCGACGCCGTCCCAGGTAAACACCAGGCTGTCTGTTGTGAGTTGCCCGGCAGGCAGGGCCGCTGCGGCGTGGGCATGATGATGAAACACCTTGTGCAACGCCAGTCCGCTGCGCTGTGCCCAGCGGCTGGTCGCGTAACCGGGGTGGGCGTCACAGATCACCGTGGCCGCCTTGATGCCATACAGGGCCTGCAGGTCGTGCACGGTTTTTTCAAACACGCTCAGGCTGCGGGCGCTGCCCATGTCGCCGATGTGCGGCGATACCACCACGCGGTCCTGCCAGGCCAGTGCGAGGGTGTTTTTCATGTGGGCGCCGACCGCCAGCAGCGGGGTTTCCAGGGTCACGGGCAGGGTGAGTTCCAGCGGTGCACTGCCGCGACCAAGACGCAGGGGGCGCAGGCGGTCGCGCACAACGCG
>Ga0316201_10002660_pt1 | contig 12820 bp, 9 predicted proteins | sample CS6wburrow_MG_FD_204516 | JGI IMG/M metagenome (GOLD analysis project Ga0316201, IMG submission 204516) | Coastal sediment microbial communities from Delaware Bay, Delaware, United States - CS-6 worm burrow | ecosystem: Environmental > Aquatic > Marine > Coastal > Sediment | place: USA: Delaware... | reverse complement strand
ATTGCTTGTGCAATATGTTTAACATTTGATCCGGATACACGCACAATACCCACACCTCCCTGCCCGGGTGGCGTAGCTATTGCCGCAATCGTATCCATCAAAAGACTGAAGGTGCCTTGAAAGTTTTAATTTATTCTCTTTCGATGCGTCGTGTAATTACATACTGCTGTGCGATCGAAAGAATGTTATTAACTACCCAGTAGAGCACGAGGCCGGAAGGGAAGAATGCAAACATGATCGTGAACACAAATGGCATGTACTGAAAGATCTTCTGTTGTACGGGATCAACAGGTGCAGGGTTGAGCTTCTGCTGAATCCACATAGAAACACCCATAATAATAGGCAGGATGAAGTAAGGATCCTTTGCAGACAGGTTATCAATCCACAATATAAATGGCGCATAGCGCATTTCAACACTTTCCAGCAGCACCCAGTATAGTGCGATGAAAACCGGCATCTGTACAAGAATTGGAAAACACCCGCCCATTGGATTGATCTTTTCACGCTTGTACATATCCATCATGGCCTTGCTCATGGCCTGGCGATCATCTCCATAACGCTCTTTCATTTGTTTGATGCGTGGCGCTACCTTGCGCATTTTTGCCATCGAGCGATAACTCATTTCAGACAATTTATAAAAGACCGCTTTTACCGTAATCGTCAGGAATATGATGGCCCAGCCCCAGTTGTCAAACCAGCTATGGAATATATTGAGCAGCCAGAACAGGGGCTTTGCAATTATTGTGAGAACACCATAATCAACCGTTAGCTCGAGGCCGGGTGCAACTGTTTTCAATTGATTTTGCAGCTTGGGTCCGATTACCAGCCTGGTATTAAAACTGCCTGTATCCTCAGCAGATATTTTAAGGGCCGGAGAACGTGCACCCAGAATATATTTATAGGTACCGGATGGGTTCTTGCTGTAAAAAAGATTATCAATACCGGATTCAGGTATCCATGCAGCAAGGAAATAATGCTGCATCATCGCAAGCCAGCCACCGGTTAACTCACAGCCTTTCTGATTGTTGCTGATATTAAGGCAGCCATCACCTATTGTTGCCTTTAAATTCTGTTCAGCCATGTCATCGAAATCAACTTTTTCATACTTGATTTCGTCATTGAATACTACGCCACCGGTATAGGTATGTATAAATGCATTACTATCATCTTCTGCTGGCGGGGTACGAACCAGCTGCATATACTGGCTGCCGCTCCAATTCTGATTGCCGGCTTCAACAACATGCTGCAGATCAATTACATAATCATTACGGCGAAATGTATAAATCTTGTTTACACGTACGCCATCTGCTCCTGACCATTGCAGCGGGACTTTAATTTCATCCACGCCTTCAGCAAGGCGGTAACTGTTATTCTCTACAGAGTAAATGGAATTATGTGTTGGTGCCGTGTCAGCATTGACTGAAACAAGTCCCGATTGGGCAATGAAAAAATCAATCTCCGTATCAGACATCAGTACCAGCTTTTCATCAGGGTTTTCTGCTGTTTTAGCATAGTTGCGTAAAACCGCTTTTCTGATATCACCACCTTTGGTATCAATCTCGATATCCAGTACATCTGTAATGACATTAATACGCTGACTGACAACCTGCTGTTGTTTGCTACTTTCAACAAATCTTGTCTCATCCGGTGTAGCAGCCGCTTCAGGTACTTCAGCGATTTCCTGCTGCACTGGTGTTGTTGTCTCGGCAACAGTAGCTTCCGGCTTGGGTGCGTAATCCATTTGCCACTCTGCCCACAGCAGGTAGATGATGAAGAACAGGGTGAAATACAACAACAGGCGCTGGTTTTCCATCAGTGTTCCTTTCTTGTCATGCTCAGGTTGTTATTGTCAGGTACCGGATCATAGCCGGCAGAATGCCATGGATGACATCGGCTAATACGACGCATGGCCATCCAGCTGCCACGAAAAATCCCGAAGCGCTCAACAGCTTCAATCGCGTAACTGGAGCAGGTGGGCGTGTAACGACAGCTTGGTGCAAGATAAGGGCTGATCACATAACGATACAGTTTTATCAGTGCTATCAGGATTTGGCGCATAATTTTTTCAGTTTCTGCCAGTGTTGTTCCAGTGATTGAATCAAGCGGCTGTTATTCGCACTGCTGCTTTTTGGCCCGGCCAGAACGACGTAATCCGCACAGCATATTTCATGCTGTTTTTGCCTGAAACTTTCCCGGATGATTCTTTTGAGCCGGTTGCGCGTAACCGCGAGTTTTGCCCTTTTTTTTGAAATTGCCAGACCTAAACGCGGAAATTCAATGTCATTCGGCCTTGCAAGTACGGTGAAGTATTGATCACTTGAGCGCTGTGCCTTGTCAAAAACCCGGTTAAATTCAGAGGCCTTTAACAACCTGGCACGCTTTTGCAAGCGCGCCCTGCGCATTATTCTATGGCCTCTTTAGAGCGCCAGACGATGGCGGCCTTTTGCGCGGCGTGCCTTCAATACCTTGCGACCACCCAGCGTACTGCTACGTGCGCGAAAACCATGCGCTCTAGCGCGTTTGATCCGGCTTGGTTGAAATGTTCTTTTCATTGCCTTGAACCTGTGTCTATGTATTCAGCGAACCGCGCATTTTACTGATGCCGATGGCCTGAGTCAAAGCAGAAGCCGCTGTTTTTTATATGTTTTGCGTAAATTAACAAAATGCTTGTGGATAACCCCCAATAACGGGTATACAATGCAGTTCGCTTGCCGCGTATATCTCAACATCATTCGATCGGAGGGTTGGGTTCGAGTGAATAATGCACTATGGACGAATTGCCTACAAAGACTGGAACAAGAGCTGTCAGACCAACAGCTGAATACCTGGATTCGACCCTTACAGGTTCGTGAAAACAATCATCAACTCACGTTGCTTGCACCCAACCGGTTTGTACTCGACTGGGTAAAGCAAAATTTCAGGGACAAGATCGAGACTATTCTGCTCGAAGTCTCTCGGGATGACGATTTCGATCTACTGCTCGAAATAGGCACACAGTCAAGCCCGGCAAAACCAGCACCAGCTGCCCGCCCGGTTAAACCTGAAACGGTGGCTCAGCCAAAACCAGCCCCGGTGACTGATTTTGGTATTCCAACAAAGGTAACTAAACCAAGGCCTGTTATCGATCACAACCTTAACCCTGCTTTCACCTTTGAGAGCTTTGTTGAAGGAAAATCCAACCAGCTCGCGAAAGCAGCTTCACAGCAAGTCGCAGAAAATCCGGGTGAGGCCTACAACCCGCTGTTCCTCTATGGCGGAGTGGGGCTGGGTAAAACCCACTTAATGCACGCGGTTGGCAACATGATGATCAAGCATAAGCCCGATGCAAAAGTTGTTTATCTGCATTCCGAGCGCTTTGTCGGCCATATGGTCAAGGCTTTACAGCACAACGCCATCGATGCCTTCAAGCAGTACTACCGCTCCCTGGATTGTATGTTGGTCGATGATATCCAGTTCTTTGCCGGCAAAGAACGCTCTCAGGAAGAATTTTTCCATACCTTCAATGCGCTGCTGGAAGGCGGACGCCAGATCATCCTCACCTGTGACCGTTATCCGAAAGAAGTGGATGGTCTGGAAGAAAGATTACGTTCACGCTTTGGTTGGGGATTACCCGTATGTATCGAACCCCCGGAGCTTGAAACTCGAGTTGCTATTCTGCAGAAAAAAGCCGAAGAGTCAGGAATCCATTTTCCCAATGAAGTGGCATTTTTCATTGCTAAACGCATACGCTCTAATATTCGGGAACTGGAAGGCGCTTTCCGTCGCGTTCTGGCAACTGCCAACTTCACCGGCAAACCGGTCACCATGGAATTCGCCAAGGAAACACTACGCGACCTGATTGCCCTGCAAGACCGTATAGTCACCATTGAAAACATTCAGAAAACCGTTGCAGAATATTACAAGATACGCAGTTCGGACCTGCTTTCTAATCGTCGCAGTCGCTCCATTACACGCCCCAGGCAGCTGGCAATGGCATTATCCAAGGAACTCACCAACCACAGCTTGCCTGAGATTGGAGAAGCCTTTGGTGGCAGGGACCATACCACCATATTACACGGCTGCCGTAAAATTGCCGAGCTACGCGAATCTGACGTTAAGATAAACGAGGACTATATGAATATGATGCGAATACTGAGCAACTAAGGCCAGATAACAAGCTCTATATAGTCTGTGTGTGAAATGTGGAAAAAATGTAGACAATAAAAGCTTGAAAAGTTATCCACAGATCATCTACAGTAAAGCGCTGTTGAAATCCCAGAAAGCTCTTAACTATACACAATCTAAATAATTGAATTTATTAATAATATAAGACTTATCCACATATTGGTCTTTAACTAATAATAAATACAAATAAGATATATAAAAAATAATACTAATAGGTATCTCGCATGAAATTTCAGATCCAGAGGGAAGATCTGTTAATCCCATTACAAAAAATTATTGGTGCTGTAGAAAAGCGACAGACAATGCCAGCGTTGTCCAACATCCTGGTAAAAGCTGATAGCAATAAAATATCCCTGACAGCGACAGACCTTGAAATTGAGTTAGTCACCACGCTTAACATGGTTGCTGATGAGGCAGGTGAAACCACTTTACCCGCACGAAAGTTACTAGATATTTGCAAGGCACTGCCTGAAGATTCAAATATAAATATTTCATCAGATTCTAATAAAGCAACCATTAAATCAGGGCGTAGTCGTTTTACACTATCGACCTTGCCAGCAGAAGATTTTCCATCACTGGATTCAATCAATACGCTTGCTGAATTTGATCTGCCTCAAACCACGTTGAAGGAACTGATCGATAAAACTTCATTCGCTATGGCTTTGCAGGACGTACGCTATTATCTGAATGGACTATTGTTAGAAGTTGGTACGGGTTTATTACGTGCCGTTGCAACCGACGGCCATCGTCTTGCCTACTGTGAAAAACAGGCTGACTGTAAACTGGCTGATATCAAGCAGGTAATTGTGCCTCGAAAAGGTATCCAGGAACTGGTCAGACTGCTTGATAACAGCGACGAGCCTATAAAAATTCTTCTGGGCAGCAACCATATCAGAGTTGAGGTAGGTGGCATCAAGTTTACATCAAAACTCATCGATGGCCGTTTCCCTGATTACAACAGGGTAATACCGGAAGATGGAAAAAATATCATCATCGCTGACAGAGAAACTCTGCACCAGGCACTGGTAAGGGCGTCTATTTTGTCCAATGAAAAGTACCGTGGAATTCGACTCGTAGTTGATGGCGATGTTTTATTGTTACAGGCTCAGAATCCAGATCAGGAAGAGGCCGATGTTGAAGTTGAAGTCAACTATACGGGTGATGCGCTGGAAATTGGTTTCAATGTCAATTACATGCTGGATGTACTCAGTGTTACTGGTGCAAGCACGGTGCAGGGTACATTACGAGACTCAAATAGCAGTTGCCTGATTACATATCCTGATCACCCGGATTGTAAATATGTCATTATGCCGATGAGGTTATAGTCAGAGCCCCTGATTACATTTTGCTTCATCCAGGCTGCAACTAACTATTTCGTCAGATCAACCCCATTTGGCCAAATATAAAATTCTAAAGATGTTTACTCTCGCAAAGCAGCCAGGTCCACAAAGGAAGATGAAAACAACGCTGATCTTGTGGGATCAAAACTTTTCTCCTTTGCGATCTCTGCAGATTAATGCTCATCAATAAACATTTACTTCATGCAATTATCACATCTCAAGATTCGTGATTTCCGTAATCTTGTCGATGTTGAACTAGAGCCATGCTCTGGCGTTAATCTCATTTCCGGTATGAATGCTTCGGGCAAAACCAGCCTGCTCGAGTCTATCTATTACATAAGTCATCTACGTTCATTCAGAACGTCCTATCTTTCTGACTTGATCAATCATCATGCAAACTCTCTGCAGCTGGTAGCCAGAGCAAAGGATCAACTCAACAATCAAATACCGATTGGTGTTTTTCGAAGCAAGGATTCGCTGGAAGTTCGTGCCAATCAGAAACCCATACAACGCGTTGCCGATATAACAGCTATTTTCCCGGTGCTAGCAATACATCCAGACAGTTATCGCTTGATCACGGGCAGTCCTTCAGAAAGGAGGGCATATATCGATTGGGGTGTGTTCCACGTGGAACACGGATTCTTTGATGCATGGCAGCGCTATAAAAAAGCATTATCTCAAAGAAATGCCGCACTAAGGTCTAGCCAGAAACCTTCATATTGCAGGCTCTGGGATAAAGAGCTTGATCAGGCGGCGCAAAACATCCATGCACTGCGCTCCAGGTATATCGAAGATCTGCAACCATTTCTTTCAAAGTTGATAACACAATTTTTTCAGAACCAGGTTGTGAGGCTCGAGTACAAAAGCGGCTGGAAGCATGGCGAAAGTTTAATGGCCGTACTGGAGCAGACATTTGAACGCGACTTAAGAAGAGGGATTACCCAGTCTGGACCACATCGGGCGGATTTGTTGATTCAGATAGATGGTAAATCGGCACAGACCGGCATCTCTCGAGGACAACAAAAGGTACTGGTTGCACTGTTGAAACTGGCACAGGTACAGCACTTCACGCAATCTGCTGACAGGCATTGCATTCTTCTCTACGATGATCTGGCAGCCGAACTCGATGAAAATCACCGCATGCAAATATTATCAGTGCTCCAACAAATGCCGATTCAGTTGTTTCTAACCGTTATAGAGCCACAACAAATCAATCTTCAGCAATGGTCCAATGTTTGTATGTTCCACGTGGAACAGGGGCGATTAATTTAAGTTGCTGCTGGCGTTTTTTTAAATCACGCACGCTCTTTGTTTGAATATAGCACCGCTGCGTATTGTTAGGAAAAGCCTGATATAATGCGCTTTTCGCTGTAGTGTGTTATTCCTATGAGTTCAGATCAAACCTACGATTCCTCCAATATTAAAGTACTGAGAGGGCTTGATGCGGTACGCAAGCGCCCGGGTATGTACATAGGTGATACAGATGATGGTACCGGCCTGCATCACATGGTATTCGAAGTTGTCGATAACTCGATCGATGAAGCGCTCGCCGGTCATTGTTCAGAAATCAAGGTCAAGATACACAGCGATAACTCAGTCACCGTGACTGATAACGGCCGCGGAATTCCAACCGATATCCACCCTGAAGAAGGGCGATCAGCCGCAGAAGTGATTATGACCGTGTTGCACGCCGGTGGTAAGTTTGATGATAATTCCTATAAGGTTTCCGGTGGTCTCCACGGTGTCGGTGTATCCGTCGTCAACGCCTTATCTAAAAAAATGGAATTGACCATTTACAGGAATGGCAAGATCCACAAACAGGAATACCAGATGGGAGAGGCGGTTGAACCCCTGGCAGTGACGGGTGATACCGAAAAAACAGGGACAGGCCTGCGTTTCTGGCCCAGTGAATCCATCTTTACCAATATTGAATTTCACTACGACATACTCTCAAAACGTCTCAGAGAACTGTCATTCCTGAATTCCGGTGTAAGAATCGTACTCTCTGATGAGAGAGGCGATAAAAAGGACGAATTCGAATACGAAGGCGGTATCAAGTCTTTTGTTGAGCACCTGAATAAGAACAAAACACCGCTGCATGAGACTGTGCTGCATTTTGATACTGAAAAAGATGGTATTGGTGTCGAGGTTGCGATGCAATGGAATGACTCGTACCAGGAAAATATCTATCCGTTTACCAACAATATTCCACAGAAAGACGGTGGTACACATATTGCGGGGTTCCGCGCGGCACTAACACGCAGTCTGAACCAGTACATGGATAAAGAAGGCATAGCATCGCGCGCCAAGGTGAACGTATCGGGTGATGATGCGCGCGAAGGCCTTACGGCTGTGCTGTCTGTGAAAGTCCCTGATCCAAAATTTTCATCGCAGACAAAGGAAAAACTGGTTTCATCCGAAGTAAAATCTGCGGTTGAATCGACACTGAGTGAAAAGATGCAGGAGTTTTTGCTGGAGCATCCCGCAGAAGCAAAAGCAATCATCTCAAAGATTATTGATGCGTCACGTGCCCGCGAAGCTGCGAGAAAAGCACGTGAAATGACGCGCCGAAAAGGCGCACTGGATGTGGCCGGTTTACCCGGCAAGTTGGCAGACTGCCAGGAGAAGGATCCTGCATTGAGCGAGATATACCTGGTGGAGGGTGATTCTGCGGGTGGCTCAGCAAAGCAGGGACGTGATCGGCGTACCCAGGCAATTCTGCCGCTCAAAGGCAAGATCCTGAATGTTGAAAAGGCCAGGTTTGACAAAATGCTGTCTTCAGCCGAAGTCGGTACACTGATTACTGCACTGGGCTGTGGTATTGGTGCTGATGAGTTTAATCCCGACAAGCTTCGCTACCACCGAATTATTATTATGACGGATGCTGATGTTGACGGTTCGCATATTCGCACATTGCTATTAACGTTTTTCTATCGCCAGATGGGTGCGATCATCGAACGCGGCCATGTTTATATAGCGCAGCCACCGCTATATAAAGTCAAGAAGGGTAAGCAGGAACGCTATGTCAAGGATGATGATGAGCTTGATGCCTATCTGCTGCAGCAGGCACTCGAGGGCGCCCATCTATACGTGAGCGCGGATTCACCGTCAATTTCCGAAACAGCCCTGGAAGAATTGGCTTTGCAATACCTGACGGCAAACAAAATCATTCGCCGCTTGTCGCGCCGAGTCGATGTCAATGTTCTAAATGAAATGATTTACCTCAAGGGTGTCACGGAAGAAGACTTGAAAGATTCTGGACTACTACAGAAATATTTAGATAAATTATTGATTTTATTAGAAAAACACAAATTAACAGGGGTCTGCTATTCCGGTGCAGTTATTACTGATGAAGAAGCGAATGCCGCCCTTGAAATGACCAAGACAGTGCATGGCCTGGATCACAGCTATCTGCTGGATACCGAGTTCTTTACCTCCAGCGAATATAAATTATTAGCCGACCTGGGCGCTAAGCTGGATTCGCTGATCGGTGAAGGTGCCCGTATAGAGCGTGGTGAGAAACAGGCGGAAGTGATCAATTTTGCCGATGTCATGGAGTGGTTGATGCAACAGGCGAGCAAGGGACAGAATATTCAGCGTTACAAAGGTCTGGGTGAGATGAATCCAGACCAGCTCTGGGAGACCACCATGAACCCGGAAACACGCCGCATGCTTCAGGTTCGAATCGAGGATGTTATTGCTGCTGACCAGGTATTTACAACCCTGATGGGTGACCAGGTTGAACCACGCCGGGATTTCATCGAACAAAATGCATTATCAGCGGAAAACATCGATACCTGAGACAAACGTATTTAAGTCTCCAGTCGAGGATACGTCAACACGGTCCAGAGATGAACGCAGATAAACACAGATGTTTTTGTGGTTCGCAAAAAACGCAAACAACTCGAATAATAAAAAACTAAAAGACTTAGCCCGCATTTCTCACCAGGATCACGGGAGCAGGCGCAGGATTCGTGTTCGTAGGCGCCGCTCTGGAGCGAAAAGCGTAGCCATAGCTACGGTTTGAGTGAAGAGCAAGCTTACGCACACGAACACCAGCCTGAACCGTGATAGGCATGCTTGAATAACACACTGTATTTTTAATCATTCCAAAGAACCAATGCCTTACCGGTGTCCTACGCCGCCTGGTAAGAAATGCGGGTTAGCACTTATTGCGTCCTTCGCGTTTTTCGTATAACCGGAAAACCTGCCTGTGTTGGAGGTTTGAAATCATATTTTTCTCACAGAGGCGCAGAGAACACAGGGGTGGCGTTTTTTTTAGCAATGTCACTATCGTTTTATTCGCTTTTCTGTGCGGGCTCGGCGCCTCTGCGAGAGTAAATATCTGTAGCTTTTTCTATATCGCCAATCCCGGCTGCGCTGACAAAAAATCATAGTCCGGGTTTGAGTTAATACGACACTGGCTGTCAGATTGAATCCTGACGACTACATATAATCCGCGTTCATCTGTGGATTCACCCGGTTATCCACTGGTTACCAACCTGTTATCCACAGTATTTATCCACAGCTTATTCAATATAGGCCGCTTTATTAAATCTTATCCACAGTCAGTGGATAAGTTGCCTCATTTTCCCGCACTTTCTTCATTACCAGGCTCATAGCCTCCCTGTAGGGCACGACACCATTTGAGCGCATCAAATCCCGCCCGGATTTACTTTGTACGTATTGGATGAAATCCTTCACTGATTCTATATTAGGTGAAGAGGGGTTATAAGTCAGATAAAGAGGTCGATACAGGCTGTATTCGCCAGTCTTAATCGTATCAACAGAGGGTGATACGCCATCAAGCGCGATTATTTTAACGTCCTGCAAACCTGCGCTGCTAACACTGCTGATAGCAATCGCGTTTGGATTTTCGAGTAAAGCCTGCTCTAGCGATTCGCTGGAGTCGAACATGCGACTGGCATGAATTGTTTTATCGACATTGGAAAAGAGCAAATCTCTGAGCGCATACCCGTTACCAGAAATTTTATTTTTGTGGGCATAAACTTCGATTTTCTGATCGGTTCCACCCACTTCTGACCAGTACCTTATCTTGTCCGTATAAATTGCTTTTACCTGTTCAAGGCTGATGCTTTCTACAGGATTGTCTTTATGCACGATAATTGTCAGTGCATCCCATGCTACCGGCAAAAGTTCAACACCAGAATCACGTAATTCGTTCGGTATCAGGTAACGTGATGTAGCACCGATATCAACAACACCGTTATGAACATCACGAATGGCACTGGTTGAATTACCCGCGTGAACATATATTTGAATTCCGGTTACCTTCTGATAGTCATTTACCAGGTCATTAACATAAGCAACCTTGCTGGCATGACAACTCGCCAGGTTGAGTTCGACAGGCTCAGCTGTGCTGTTAAATGAAATGGAGAGAAGCAAGAAGATGAATAAATTCCTTTTATAATCAATCATATAAGATCCCTTGTAGTTATTGGTGGAGGTTTGCGCTCAGTCTTGTTTGTTACATCTGCATGTGATTTATAGCATACTTCCGCATTATTTTAGATTTGAGCCGACCAACGACATGAAACACAAGGATTTAAGAGATTTCGTTAATCAGCTGGAGCAAATCGGTGAGCTTCAACGTGTAAAGCAAGAGGTAGATCCCTATCTTGAGATCACCGAGATCTGTGACCGTACCTTGAAAGCTGAAGGTCCGGCGCTGTTGTTCGAAAATGTGAAGGGCTCGAATATCCCGGTATTGGCTAATCTGTTCGGTACGCCAAAACGTGTTGCGATGGGTATGGGCGAAAGTGATGTCGAGGCGCTGCGTGAAGTCGGCAGGTTACTGGCATTCCTGAAAGAGCCGGAACCGCCAAAAGGTATGAAAGACGCCTGGGACAAGATGTCAGTTTTCAAACAGGCACTGAATATGGCACCCAGAGTACTGAAAACTGCACCCTGCCAGGAAGTAATTATTGAAAAAGACAGTGTTGACCTGTCTGTATTACCGATTCAAACCTGCTGGCCCGGGGATGTTGCGCCCTTGATTACCTGGGGACTTGTGATAAGCAAAGGCCCGGAAAAAGAACGGCAGAATCTGGGTATTTACCGGCAGCAGGTAATAACGAAGAATAAAGTCATCATGCGCTGGCTCTCACACCGGGGGGGGGCGCTGGATTTTCGAGACTGGCAGAAAAAATATCCAGGTGAACCTTTTCCGGTAGCGGTTGCACTTGGCACTGATCCGGCTACGATTCTGGGTGCTGTGACGCCAGTACCTGATAGCTTGTCTGAATATGGTTTTGCCGGCCTGTTGCGAGGCAGTAAGACCGAAGTCATAGAATGCGGTGTTGGTAAATTACAGGTACCGGCAAGCGCTGAGATCATCCTGGAAGGCTACATCTATCCTGGTGAGGAAGCGGAAGAGGGTCCGTATGGTGACCATACCGGTTATTACAACGAAACTGATACCTTTCCGGTGTTCACCATCGAACGTATAACACACCGCAAAAACCCGATCTATCACAGCACTTATACCGGAAGGCCACCCGATGAACCGGCTGTTCTCGGAGTGGCATTGAATGAAGTTTTTGTACCGATACTGCAGAAGCAGTTTCCGGAAATCATCGATTTCTATTTGCCGCCGGAAGGATGCTCATATCGATTTGCAGTCGTCAGTATTAAAAAGCAGTACCCCGGCCACGCCAAGCGTATCATGATGGGCGTGTGGTCTTTCCTGCGGCAGTTCATGTACACAAAATTTGTGATCATCGTTGATGATGATGTGAATACACGTGACTGGAAAGACGTCATCTGGGCCATCAGTACACGCGTTGATCCGCGACGTGACTTTACGATGGTCGATAATACACCCATCGACTATCTCGATTTCGCTTCACCTGTATCAGGACTGGGATCAAAAGTTGGTATTGATGCAACCAATAAATGGCAAGGTGAAACCGATCGTGAATGGGGCAAGCCTATAACCATGGATGAAAAAGTGAAGCAACGTATCGATGCAATTTGGAGCGATCTGGATATAGATGATTAGCCCGCATATTGCATGAGAATGCATGCAATATGCGGGCTAGACATAATAACATGAATTTAGATACAAGCTACGTGTCTGTATTATCGCTAAAAAATATATAGAAATGATCTCTCGCAGAGTACGCAGAGGGGGTGTTATAGGAAAGGCTTTAAACATGAACGTCTGTTGCAAGGAATTTTAACTTAATAGTCCTCAGATGAACGGGATTGTATTTTAATTATTATGTTCCTAACTATTGATCGGCACTTATTGTTTAAAAGTATTGATTCAAACTATTCGCATTTATGCGAATAGT
>Ga0316201_10002659_pt1 | contig 12824 bp, 10 predicted proteins | sample CS6wburrow_MG_FD_204516 | JGI IMG/M metagenome (GOLD analysis project Ga0316201, IMG submission 204516) | Coastal sediment microbial communities from Delaware Bay, Delaware, United States - CS-6 worm burrow | ecosystem: Environmental > Aquatic > Marine > Coastal > Sediment | place: USA... | reverse complement strand
GCTGTCGCTTGCGCTGAGCCTGCTTGCCTTCAGCGTGGCGATACGCTTCATGCCGCTCGAAAGTCTCGGCATGACCCCGAATTTCGGCCCAACCGTCATACTGTCGGCATTCCTGTTGCTGCTGCCCTTCGTCCTGCTCGGCGCCGCCGTCATGACGCTGGTCGCCTCGTTCACCAAGAGTTATCGCGAGGCACAGACCTGGCTGAGTCTCGTGCTGATGGCCCCGACACTGCCCATCCTGATTGTCGCGATCCTGACGTTGCGGCCGCAGACGAGCTACATGTTCGTCCCCTCGCTGAGCCAGCACCTGTTGCTTATCAACATGGTCAAGAACGAGCCAGTCAACGTTACCCACGTCGTGATTTCCGTCTGCAGCACGCTGGTTTTTGGCGTCTTGCTGACCTGGATTTGTGCCCGGTTATACCGGCGGGAAGGCCTGCTCGGTTGACAATTCCTGCGGTTCACGCAACATGGGGGACCCAAGGGTAAAGAAATACAACATGGCCCTGTTCTCCGAACTCAGGCGCCGCAACGTTTTCAAGGTTGCGCTGCTGTACGTCGTCGCCGCATGGTTGCTCTTGTGGCTCGAGGGACTTGTTACCGCCCAGTTTGGTGTGCCGACCTGGAGCCGCGAATTCCTGTTGCTGTTGCTGACTATCGGCTTTCCCGTTGCGCTGATTTTCGCATACGTCTACGAGATCACTCCGGCCGGCCTGAAGAAGGCTGTCGAGGTCAACCAGACCCAGTCGATCGTCTACAAAACCGGGCAGAAACTGAACGCCGCGGTGTTCGTGCTGGCGATGCTCGGCATCGTGGCGCTGGTCATGGAGCGGCTGCTTCCCGAGCTCGTAATTCCACCGGAAGAGCGCCTGGTCGGAGAGGCGTCCACGGTCGAAGGCGTTCCGGCAGAGATTCGTTCGCTGACTCTCGAGAACGGGCTCAAGATCATCGTCTGGCCGGATCACGATATTCCCAACGTAGTGATGTACAACTACGTCCGCGCGGGGAGTCGTAACGAACACCCGGGTATCACCGGACTCTCGCACTTCTTCGAGCACATGATGTTCAACGGCACGAAGAAGCGCGAGCCGGGCACCTTCGATCGCGAGATGGAGGCGGCCGGCGGCGCCAACAACGCGTATACCTCCAACGATGTCACGGTCTACCAGGACTGGTTTCCGAGCTCCGTGCTGGAGACGATATTCGAACTCGAGGCAGACCGCTTCGAGAACCTGGAAATCGATCCCGAGGTCGTCGAGAGCGAGCGCGGCGTTGTCTACTCCGAGCGCCGCATGCGGGTCGACAACGACAACGAGGGCCGGCTGTTCGAACAGATGTTCGCGACGGCGTACGTTGCGCACCCCTACCAGTTCCCGACGATCGGCTGGCCGTCCGATATCGAGAACTGGACGCAGGAGGACCTCGAGAGCTACTACCGTACGTATTACGCGCCGAACAACTGCACGGTTGTCATCACCGGCGACGTCGACATGGCCGAAGTTTTCGAGCTCGCCGAGGACTACTTCGGTTCGATAGATTCACAGGACCCGCCGTTGGCCGTCCGTACGGTCGAACCGGAGCAACAGGGTTCGCGGCGGCTGGCGATAGAGGCCGACGCCCAGACCCCGCTGCTGCACATGGCGTTTCACTCCCCGGCTGCCGACGATCCGGAAATGCTCGCTCTGAACCTGCTGCTGTACATCCTCGCCGGCGGGGACTCGTCGCGCCTTCACCAGGCGCTCGTCGAGCAGGAACAGCTCGTGATTTCGGTTGGGGCATACCTTCACGAAGGCTTCGATCCGGGGCTGACTTACTTCTACATGACCCTGCCGCCGGACGGCGACCTGGCCGCTGTCGAAGCGAGGGTTCTCGAGGAACTCCAGCTGGCCGCGACGAAGGGCGTCAGTGACGCCGAGCTCGCAAAGGCCCGCAACATCATGTTGGCAAATTTCTGGCGCAGCATGGCGACCATCAACGGCAAAGCCTCGCAGCTTGGTGAGCACGAAGTCTTCCATGGCGGGTACGAACACCTGTTCACCCTACCCGAGCGAATTGAAACCGTGACGGTCGAAGACCTCAGCGCGATTGCCGCGAGGGTCTTCGACGAACGGCGCATGACGGTCGGAACACTCTACGCGCCAGCGTCCGCCGGGGAGGCCGAGTGATGTTGCGTCAAGCGCTGCTGCTGGTACTGCTGGTCCTGTGTGCGCTCGACGTTGCAGCACAAGGCGTCACGCTGCCCGAGGCCAGGCGCGTCGAACTCGAAAACGGCACGGTCCTGCTGCTGAACGAAAAACATGACGTACCGCTGATCGGGCTGAGGGCCGTAGTTCGCGGCGGCGCCGCAACGGACCCCGAGGACCTGCACGGGCTCGCTTCATTATTCAGCGCCGTCATCGAAAAAGGCGCCGGCGAGCGTGGCGCCGCCGAATTTGCAGAAGCGGTTGATTCGGTCGGCGGTTCGCTGTCAGCCAACAGTGGCCTCGAGAGCATTACCGTCTCGGCCGAATTCATGGCCCGCGACGCCGGCCTCATGATCGAATTGCTCGCCGACATGCTGCGGCGGCCGACGTTGTCTCGGGACGAAATGGACAAGGTGCGAGCGCGGCGAATCAATTTCATTCGTGCAGCCAAGGATGGCAACCTCAACGCCCTGATGCCGATTTACGGCGCCGCCTTCCTGTTCGGCGATCACCCTTACGGCAACCCGGTGAACGGCAGCGAATCCTCGCTCGCTGACATTTCGCACAAGGACCTGCTCTCGTATTTCGAGGAGTTCGTCGGCGGTGATCGCCTGGTCATCTCCGTGTCCGGGTATTTCGACACCGCCGAAATGGAGCAGAAGCTGAACTCGGCGTTTGCCGACTGGCGCGCGGCGACCAGCCCGCTTCCGGAAATCGAGCCGCTCGCCCCGCAGGTGGGCCGACGCGTGCTGCTGATCGACAAGCCCGGTGCGACCCAGACCTATTTTCGCATCGCGAACATCGGCGTCGCCATGGACTACCCGCGGCGCGCCGAGCTCAACCTCGCCAACACGCGATTCGGCGGCCAGTTCACGTCGATGCTGAATACAGCGTTGCGCGTAGAGTCGGGCCTGACGTACGGCGCAGGGTCTTCACTGATACGCCCGTCGAAGCCTGGCTCGGTCGCGATCGCGTCCTTCACTCGTACCGAGGCCACGACCGAAGCGATCGACATGGCCCTCGGTATTCTCGGGCAGTTGAGAGATGGCGCGATCACTGAGGACGCGCTGCAGTCGGCCAAGAACTACATTCTCGGGCAGTTCCCGACCGGTTTTGAAACGGCGGGACAGCTGGCGGCCATTTTCGCGCAGCTGGAAAGCAACGGGCTGGGGCCCGAATACATCGACGACTACGGCGCCGCGGTTGCTGCGGCCGAACTCGAGTCGCTCAACGCGGTGATCGACGAAGTCTACCCGGCGGCAGACAACCTCGTGTTCGTGATACTCGGCGATGCCGAGCTGATTCGCGAAGAGATAGCGAAATACGGCCCGGTCACGGAGCTCGCGATAAGCGAACCCCGCTTCCGGCCCTGAAATTACTTGCCGAAGTACAGTCTTGCGGATACGCCGTATGTCGTGACGTCGTCGTCGAACTCAATGTTGGCGCCGAGCGCAAACGTGTCCGTGAAACTGTACAGCGCGCCGCCGCCTATCGCGGTGCTGTCATCGTCGCCGAGATCGACATAGCTCAGCGTGCCGAACAGCTCAACCTGATCCGACACCATGCCGCGCATGCCTATGGCGGCGCCGAAGCCGTCCTCGTCCTCGGAACCGAAGCCGCTCGCTTCGACTTCCGCGCGCACGAAACTCAGGGTGGCGAAGAAGTCAGCGTTCGGCGAGACGTCTACGTGGTAGCCAACGCCTAAAGAGAGCTGGTTAAAGTCGATTCCGAAATCGAAGTCCGCCGTTGAATAGCTGGCAACGGCAAAGATGTTTTCGTTGATCTCGAACGAGCCGCCGATGCCGAAGCCGTCACCGTCAACATCGATCGAACCCGCGTCAAGCTCGACTTTCTGGTAGCGGCCCTCGATGAAGTTGTAGCTGAGGTCGCCAGCGAAAACCGGGCCGGCAAGGGCCAGCGCCAGGAGGCTTGCAGTAAGTCTGTACATAATCTTTTCCTTTATTTTCCCAAGCATAGAGGTGGCGAGACTATCCTCGTTAAGCTGAACAGAAACTGAGTGCCGCCTCACGATTTCAAAGTGCGCGGATTATGTTGCATTGTGCGTACCCCGTCTACTTGCCGATACAGAACTCGGAGAATATGTGTCCCAGCAGGTCGTCGCTCGTCACGGCTCCCGTAATCTCGCCGAGGGCCTGTTGCGCAAGCCTCAGCTCCTCGGCCAGCAGCTCACCGGCCCGCGCCTCGTCCAGCGCTTTGCGGCCGGCCGTGAAATGAGCGTGCGCCCGGCGCAATGCATCTATGTGCCGCCGACGCGCCGTGAACGCGCCTTCTCCGAGGTTGCGGTACCCGGCGAGCCGCCGCAAACGCTGTCGTAGCGCATCGACGCCCTCGCCGTTCTTCGCGGACAGGCGGATCAGGCTCTCGTCATCCTGATCGGCCCCGGGCTCCTCGCCGCTCTTGTCAATCTTGTTACGAACCACCGTGACCGGTGCACCCGCCGGCACCGTCTCGTCCAGCGCTTGCGGCGATTTATCGCTCGCATCCTGGATCCAGAGTACGGCATCGGCATTCTGCAGCGCCTTGCGCGCCCGCCGGATGCCCTCTTCCTCGATGCGGTCGGGATTTTCGCGGATGCCGGCCGTGTCGATGAGTTCGACCGCGAGCCCGTCGATATTGATCTGCTCGCGCAACACGTCGCGCGTCGTGCCGGCGACCTCGGTGACGATCGCCGTGTCCTCTCCGCTCAGCAGGTTCATCAGGCTGGATTTTCCGGCATTCGGTTTGCCGACGATGACGACCTGGTAGCCGTCGCGCAGCACTCGGCCGACACGCGCTTCGGCGACCAGGGTTTCGAATGCCCTGCCGCAATCGTCCAGCCGCGCCAGCAGCGCCTCGTCCGAAAGGAAGTCGATTTCCTCCTCGGGGAAATCGATGGCGGCCTCGACGTGCATGCGTAGCCGCGTGAGCTGCTCAGCCAGCGCGGTGACCGTATTCGAAAACGCTCCGGACAGGGATCGCAAAGCGGCGCGCGCGGCCTGGGCCGTGCTGCTGCCGATCAGGTCCGCGATTGCTTCTGCCTGTACGAGGTCGAGCTTGCCATTAAGATAGGCGCGCTTCGAAAACTCGCCAGGCTCGGCCAGCCTTGCCCCCATGTCGACCACCGCGTCGACCAGCATTGCTACGACTACCGGCCCGCCATGGCCGTGCAGCTCGAGCACCGACTCGCCCGTGAAGGACGCAGGCGCCGGGAAGTACAGCGCAAGGCCGCTGTCGAGCTGTTCGCCGACCGCGTCGCGAAAGTTGCGGTACGTCGCCGTCCGGGGCTCGGGCAAACTACCGAGGAGCCGTCGCGCGAGCCGCTCCGTCTCGGGCCCGGACAGGCGAACAATGCCGATGCCGCCCGTACCCGGGGCCGTCGCGGGAGCGACGATCGTATCTGTGTCACTTGCCATCGGCGGCCGCCTGAGGGTCGTTGTTATAAGATCCGGAGGGATGTTCATAATAACAGGCACCTACAACTGGCGACCACGGCTGGTTGCATTTCGCCGCGATTATTGCCGGCGCTGTCAGGATGAGACCCTGACCATAGCGCATCGGACCGTCGACGTGTTTCACGTCTTCTGGATACCGGTGCTACCGCTTGGTATCTGGACGCGCTGGCGGTGCAATCGTTGTGGGCGCAACCCGCACGACTGGATTGGTGTACGAAGGCCGGTCCGCATTCTGTTGCTGATAACGCTCGCCTTGATCACGGCCCTCCTCTGGATCATGCCGATCGAGGAGCCGGCCGAAGCCGCTTTCACATGGACGGCCAGGGGGCTGGGAAGCTTTGCGACGCTGGCCGCACTCTGGTGGTCGATCTATTACAAGCCTGAAGGGCCGTGGCGAACCCGTCTCGCGGCGGTTCGACCCTATGCGGAGCCGGACTGTCCGTTGTGCGGCGGACGGTTACTGGCGTCGCCCGACAATTCTTCTTGCGCCGAGTGCGGCGCCGAGCACCGGCCGCTCAAACGCAAGGACGACGAATTGCGTTACCACTACTGACGGCGGTCAGTCTTTCTTCTGCTTTTTCTTGCTGCCCTTGTGCTCTTTGCTTTCCTTCTCGACGACCCTGTTGATCTTCCATTGCTGCGCGATCGACAGGAGCGTGTTGGTCGCCCAGTAAAGGACAAGGCCCGACGGGAAGAACGCGAAAAAACCAGTGAAGATCACGGGCATGATCTGCATGACCCTGGCTTGCACCGGGTCGGCCGGCGCCGGGTTGAGCTTCTGCTGGAAGAACATTGCGGCGCCCATTATCAGCGGCAGGATAAAGAACGGGTCGCGCGACGACAGGTCTGTAATCCAGAGCGCGAAGGGCGCCTGGCGCATTTCAACGCTTTCGAGGAGCACCCAGTAGAACGCCAGGAAGAATGGCATCTGGATGAGTATCGGCAGACAGCCGGCAGCCGGGTTGACCTTCTCGCGCTTGTACAGGTCCATCATGGCCTGGCTCAGCGCCTGGCGGTCGTCCTTGTAGCGATCCTGCAGGGCCTTCATGCGCGGCTGCAGGTTGCGCATCTTGGCCATCGAACGTCCGCTCGATTCGGTCAGCTTGTAGAAGGCCAGCTTGATCAGGATGGTCACGACGATGATCGCGACGCCCCAGTTGCCAACAAAGTCGTAGATAAAGCTCAACAGCCAGAACAGCGGCTGCGACAGGATGGTAAGCCAGCCGTAGTCCACCGTCAGCTTGAGGCGCGGGTGCAGTTCCTCGAGCTGCGACTGCAATTTCGGACCGACGAAGATGCTCATCGAATACGTCTTGCTCGACCCTGCGGCTACGGTCCCGCGCGGCGAAACCAGGCTTGCTCGCGCGACGGCGTTCGAGTTGATCAGCCGAACGTCGTACGCGTGCGCCACACCAGGCTCCGGAACGAGCGCGGTCAGGAAGTGATGCTGGATTGTCCCGACCCAGCCGTTATCGGTCTTGATCTCGAGCGCGCCGCCTTTCACGAGATCGTCGCGATCGATTTTTTCGGATTTCTCGCCATCAAAGACGATTGGCCCATCGAACGAGTAAGAATCGACGTCGAACATCGAGCGTTCCTGCTCGCGGGACCGGCGCAGGACCTGCGCATAGGCATCGGCGCGAAGATCAACTTCCGTTCCGTTGGCGAGCTCCTGTTCGACAGTTATCGCGTAGCGGCCCTTCCTGAACACGAAGCGCTTTTCGACTGTGACGCCGGACCCGTCGCTCCAGCTCAGCGGCACGACGAGTTCGTCGGCATCACCGAGTTCGAAGCGCTTTTGTTCCGCATCGAACACGGCGTTGTGATCCGGCAAAGACGCACCGGCGGCACGAAGGCCGGTGCGAACCAGGCCGAGTTCAAGGCGAGCGGTCTCGAGCAAGGTAATCAGCGTGTCGGGCGCATCCTTGGCGACCGGGTAATCGAGCAGCGTTGCTTTCTGCAAAGTGCCGCCCGCGGTACTGATTTCGACCTCGAGCACGTCGGTGAGCACGGTAATAACCGTTGCGGCCGAGTCTTGTGGTTCAGAGACCTGCGGGTCGGGCTCGTTGGGCGCGGCCGGCACGCCATCGTCGGCGTCGTCGAACTCCGGGAGCGTCTCTTCTGCGTCGAGCGTTTCGATGCTCTGTTCGGGCGGGGTATCAGCGACCGGCTGGGGTTGCGGGCCGTAGTCTTGCTGCCACGCGGTCCACGTCATCCACGCAAGCAGTGCGAAAGTCGCCCAAATCAGCAGTCGTTGATTATCCATTTCCGTTTATACCTGCTCTTTCCTGCCCTGTTCCGCGCCCCTGGCGCAACGTTGCCAGTGTTTCTCGAGACTGGCAAACAGCTCCCGATTGTCCGCTCGTTCTGCGTCTGGCTTATTCATAACGACGATGTCCAGCCCTTCAAGCTCCGCGCTCGCGTGACGGAACGATTCCCTGACGATCCGCTTGATCCTGTTACGCGCAATCGCGCGCCGGCAGTGCTTCTTCGAAATCGCGAGGCCGAGCCTGGCGCGGCCTGCCTGGTTTGCTCTGCAAAGTACGGTGAACATGTTGTCACGACTGCGTGTCGCTTTTTCGAACACGCGGCCGAAAGCGGCCGCGTCAAGGAGCCGGTTACGCTTTGGAAAACGGATAGACGCTCGCGCTATGGCGTGAGCCGGGCGCGACCTTTGGCGCGACGACGCTTGAGAACCAGGCGGCCTGCCTTGGTTGCCATGCGGGCGCGGAAGCCGTGGGTGCGGGCGCGCTTGATCTTACTGGGCTGGTACGTACGTTTCATTGGCCTGAATCCTGCGTAAAAAGCCGGCAAAAAGGCCGGCTAATCGGAAGGGCGGCAAGGGTACGCGGGCACCCCGATAGTGTCAATAGACTGGTATATACATTGCGCGTCTGTAAGGTATAGACTTTCCCGTCTTTCCTTTGCTTTCGTGAACTCTTGGACCTGACTCGTGCTGCCGGCTGAAACCTCCCTGTGGAACCGCTGCGTTCGCGAGCTGCAGTCGGAGATCCCGGAGCAGCAGTTCAATACCTGGATTCGGCCCCTGCAGGTCATCGAAGAAGGTCAGGTTCTCCGCCTGCTGGCGCCGAATCGCTTCGTCGTCGACTGGCTGCAGGATCACTATGTCGAGCGGATCCTCGAGCTCGTAGACCGGCACGGCGCCGGCATGGAGATCGTTATAGAAGTTGGCTCCCGCCAGGCCCCGGCGGGTCCCGCGATAAGCAAGAAACCCTGGGCCGCAACAGGAGCGGCTGCGCCGGCGGCCCCGATCGCGTCGCGGCTGAATCCGATATTTACCTTCAAGACCTTCGTCGAGGGCAAGAGCAACCAGCTGGCTCGCGCTGCGGCCAGCCAGGTGGGCGAGAACCCGGGCCTTTCCTACAATCCGCTGTTCATATACGGCGGCGTCGGCCTTGGCAAGACACATCTCATGCACGCCGTGGGCAACGCCATGCTGGAGCGAACGCCCGACGCGCGCGTCGCTTACGTGCACTCGGAACGCTTCGTCGGCGACATGGTCAAGGGCTTGCAGCACAACAAGATTTCGGAGTTCAAGCGCTCATATCGGTCTCTGGATGCGTTGCTGATTGATGACATCCAGTTTTTCGCCGGGAAGGAGCGGTCCCAGGAGGAGTTCTTTCACACCTTCAATGCGCTCCTCGAAGGGCAGCGGCAGATCATCCTGACCTGCGACCGCTACCCAAAAGAAGTCAATGGCCTCGAGGAACGTCTCAAATCGAGGTTTGGCTGGGGGCTCACGGTGTCCATCGAGCCGCCCGAACTCGAAACCTCGGTCGCTATCCTCATGAGCAAGGCAAGCGCAGAGGGCGTCGTGTTGCCGGAGGAGGTCGCTTTTTTCATCGCCAAGCGGATTCGATCCAATATCCGGGAGCTCGAAGGCGCGCTACGCCGCGTGATCGCAAATTCCCGGTTCACGGGCCGGGCAATTAACCTCGACTTCGCCAAAGAGGCCCTGCGCGACTTGCTGGCGCTCCAGGATCGGCTTGTTTCTATCGAGAACATCCAGAAGACTGTGGCTGACTACTACAAGATTCGCGTGGCTGACTTGTTGTCCAAAAAGCGCAGCCGCTCGATAGCCCGGCCACGGCAGGTCGCGATGGCTCTCGCCAAGGAATTGACGAATCACAGCTTGCCGGAAATCGGCGACGCGTTTGGTGGTCGGGACCACACCACGGTGTTGCACGGTTGCCGCCGCATCGCGTCGTTGCGCGAGACGGACAAGCGCGTCGATGACGATTATTTGAATTTGTTGAGAACCCTGACAGGATAGTGTGGATATCTCGTGTATAAGTTGGCAGCGGTTAGTTATCCACAGGGCGTTCACAGGGATCATACCTGTCATCAAGCGCGTTACAGGCAATAAAACAATAGATAAGTAATTGAAAAATAAGGCTATATAAAAGTTATGCACAGCTTTAAGGCTGCCTAATAACTATAATAATCTATATATTTCCAATATTTATTAACAGGTGGAACGTATGAAGTTAAGCGCTGCTCGCGAGGTTCTTTTGAAGCCTCTGCAGGCCGTTATCGGGGTCGTTGAACGAAGGCAGACGATGCCGATTCTCTCCAATGTGCTGCTCATCGCGAAAGACGGTCAGCTGTCTGTGACGGCGACCGACCTCGAGGTTGAGCTCGTTGCGCAGGCTGACGTCGATGTGGAAACCGGCGGGGAAATCACAGTATCCGGACGCAAGCTTCTCGATATTTGCCGTGCGCTACCAGATAACGCGGCCATAACGATAAACGTCAGCGGAGAGAAGCTGTTCGTCAAATCGGGGCGTAGCAAATTTAGCCTGGCGACGCTTCCGGCTGCCGAGTTTCCGACGGTAGAAGATATCCGGGCCGGGCAGACGATCTCGGTGCCTCAGGATGTCCTGGCGAGGCTGATCGAGAAAACGCATTTCTCGATGGCACAGCAGGATGTTCGGTATTACCTCAACGGGATGTTGCTCGAGACGGGCGGGAGCCACCTGCGGTCCGTAGCGACGGATGGGCATCGCCTGGCCCTGGCGGAGGCGGAACTCGACGGCACATCGCTCGACGAGCAACAGGTAATCGTGCCGCGCAAGGGGGTGCTTGAGCTGCAGAGGCTGATGGGCGGAGAAGGGTCGGTGGATATCGAGCTGGGGGCAAACCATGTGCGGATACAGCTCGAAGGGATTCGGTTTACGTCCAAACTGATCGACGGGCGGTTTCCGGAATACGATCGCGTTATTCCCAAGGAGACCAGCAACCAGCTGACCGCTGACAAGGAGCTCCTGAAAGGAGCGCTGCAACGAACGGCGATTCTCTCCAACGAGAAATACAGGGGCATCCGGCTCATCATTCGGGATAGCGGCGTCGTCTTGCAAGCGCACAATCCTGAGCAGGAAGAGGCCGAAGAAGAACTCGAAGTGAACTACGGCGGGGAAGACATCGAAATAGGTTTTAACGTGAATTACCTGCTCGATGCGCTCGGCGCCGTAGATGGAGACGAAATCAGCCTCGCCGTCCAGGACAGCAATTCGAGTTGCCTGATCCGGAAGCCGGGCTCGGATGATTGCAAGTTCGTCGTAATGCCGATGCGCCTGTAGTGTGTCGATTCACAGGTTTACGGCGACGGATTTCCGGTGCCTGGAGCAAATAGAGCTTAAGGCGGGGCCGCAGTACAACCTCATCTTCGGGGCCAACGCCTCGGGCAAGACAAGCTTGCTCGAGGCGTTGGCTTATCTGGGGCGCGGAAAATCGTTTCGTGGTGCGCCCGTAAACAGCCTCATTCGGCACGGGCAACACGAATTCGTGTTATTCGGTGAGGTCGAGACCGGCACCCGGATCAGCAAGGTGGGGGTTCGCAACAGCCGGGATGGGCTGGAGATCCGCGTAGACGGTGACAAGGAGGGTGGCGCAGCCACGCTGGCGGCGGCGATGCCGCTGCAACTCATCGATCCTGAGGTGCACGCGCTGGTAAGCGGCGGGCCGGAGGAGCGCCGCCGGTTTCTGGACTGGATAGCGTTCCACGTGGAACACGACTATCTGGAAACGTGGCGGCGGTTTCGTCGCACGCTCAAACAGCGAAATGCCGCGCTGCGCAGCGGTGCTTCTGCGCGGGTTATTCGTAGCTGGAACGCGGAGTTTCTGGACCTGGGGGCCCGCGTAGACGACGCGCGGCGGCGGGCGCTCGAAGTTTCCGAGGGCTGCCTCGTAGAGAAAGGCGGGGCGCTTTTGCTGCACGAGGTCGGTTTCGAGTACCAGCCGGGCTGGGCCAAGGACAGGAGCCTGGAAGAGGCGCTAGACGCGGGGCTGGATCGCGACATGCAGCTGGGCGCAACGCAGTCCGGGCCACACCGCGGCGATCTCAAGCTTATCTATGACGAGCGGCAGGCGAAGCGGCTGGTGTCGCGCGGCCAGCAGAAATTGTTGGCGTGCTCGATGATTCTTGGCGCGGCGGAAACCGCGCAAACTGCGCTGGAGCGTCCGCTACTGCTCTTGCTCGATGACCCGGCGGCTGAGCTCGACAACGACTCGCTCGATCGCCTGATGGACGAGGTGGTGCGGCTCGGGGCGCAGATCATCGCGACGAGCCTGGACGCGGAGGCCCTCGAATTTCCCACGGACCCGACCATGTTCCACGTGGAACACGGGCGATTGCGGCAGCTCTGAAAAACCGCCGAAAACCCTGTTTTTATAGGCTTTTGGGGTCCTTTCGCGGGCCCGCTTCTGATACAATTCGTCGGTTGTTTTCAGGGTAGCAGGAATGACCGACGAAACAGAATATACTTCCAGTAATATCAAGGTCTTAAAGGGCCTTGAGGCGGTCAGAAAGCGGCCGGGAATGTACATTGGCGACACCGATGACGGCACCGGGTTGCACCACATGGTTTTCGAGGTCGTCGACAACTCCATCGACGAGGCGCTCGCGGGTCATTGCGACGTCATTACTGTCACAATTCATGCCGACGAATCGGTAACGATCAGCGATGATGGCCGCGGTATACCCGTCGATCTGCACCCCGAGGAGGGCAGATCGGCAGCAGAGGTCATCATGACGGTGCTGCATGCGGGCGGCAAATTCGACGACAATTCCTACAAGGTCTCCGGCGGCCTGCACGGCGTCGGTGTTTCTGTCGTCAACGCCTTGTCGGAGCACCTGGTGCTTACGATCCATCGCGATGGCAAGACCTAC
>Ga0316201_10002658_pt1 | contig 12825 bp, 8 predicted proteins | sample CS6wburrow_MG_FD_204516 | JGI IMG/M metagenome (GOLD analysis project Ga0316201, IMG submission 204516) | Coastal sediment microbial communities from Delaware Bay, Delaware, United States - CS-6 worm burrow | ecosystem: Environmental > Aquatic > Marine > Coastal > Sediment | place: USA: Delaware... | reverse complement strand
AAGCGTGGCAATGAAATCCGCGATACTCATCGGGATCGCATCCAGAAGGCGTTTGAGGGAGGCGATTGACGGGCTGGTCTTGTTCTGTTCGATCAACGAGAGCGTGCCATTGGTCAATCCCGCCCGCGCGGCGAGTTCACGTTGGGAGATCCCTTTTTCTTTGCGGATGGCCTGTAGTCTTTTGCCGATATCCACGTGAGCGCCCCCTGTGAACGATATTTTATCTTGTGGATACAACGTAGTGCAAAGCGTCACGTGTCGTAACCCTTTAATAGCGAAAATGTGCCCATCGAACGGAGCCGAGAGACTGCCTTGGCAGCCTTCGTTAAAAAGGCTATTGACAGGTATATTAAACAAGATATGAGAATTTTAAACGATCCTCTTGAATAATCGGGAGGGGGTCTTCAGACAGAAAAGGGTTCTGAAAAATGTCTCATGGCGCCAAAGCGAAACGCACAAAATCTACAGCAAAGCACAAGCCTTTGATGGCCGTTGTGCCCGAAGCCGTTGCGGAACCAGTGGTCACACAGCCCACGAATGCTGCCCTGATTGCGCGCCGTGAGGTTGCCGTGGCACGCGGTGTCGCTTCTGCTGCGCCAATTTTTGCAGCACGCGCAGAGAATGCCGAGCTTTGGGATGTTGAAGGCAACCGGTATGTCGATTTCGCGGGCGGCATTGCTGTGCTGAATACCGGACACCGCCATCCTAAAGTGATCGCAGCCGCGAAGGCCCAAGAAGACCTTTACACGCACACCAGTTTTCAGGTTGTTCCTTACGAGCCCTATATCGCTCTGGCGGAAAAATTGAACGCACTGGCACCCGGCGATCACGCCAAGAAGTCGCTTCTTGTCACCACAGGGGCCGAGGCTGTCGAGAATGCGGTCAAGATTGCACGCGCAGCGACAGGTCGTCCCGGCGTTATCGCCTTTACGGGCGGTTATCATGGCCGGACCCTTTTGACGCTAGGCATGACCGGCAAGATCAGCCCCTACAAAAAGGACGTAGGCCCGTTCCCGTCGGACATTTTCCGCGCGCCGTTCCCGTCTGTTCGTGATGGTATCACCGTTCAGGACGCGTTGACCGGATTGAAAAACCTGTTCCTGACTGATGCGCAGCCGGAACGTGTTGCCGCGATTATCATTGAGCCTGTCATGGGTGAGGGCGGTTACACACCTGTCCCGTTCGAGATGATGCAGGCCCTGCGCGAGATTTGTGACACCCACGGGATCATGCTGATTGCGGATGAAATTCAGGCAGGGTTTGGCCGCACCGGCACATGGTTTGCGATTGAACATTCCGGTGTTGTGCCGGATTTGATCACCGTCGCGAAATCAATGGCAGGTGGTTATCCGATTGCGGGTGTGATCGGCCGCGCCGAGGTCATGGATGCCGTCATTCCGGGCGGTTTGGGTGGCACTTATGGGGGTAATCCAGTTGCCTGTGCAGCCGCCCTTGCCGCTATTGAGGCGATTGAAAACGAAGGCCTTCTGGCGCGGTCCACCGCGCTGGGCGAGACATTCCGCGCGGCATTCGCCGATATTGGCGCACGGGTGGCACCCTACCGGATGTGGGATATTCGCGGTCTTGGCGCGATGCTGGCGGTTGAATTTGTCACCGACTTTGAAACAGCGACACCAGATGCGGCATTGACCAAAGCCGTTATTGCACATGCGCTTAAGCGCGGGTTGATCCTGCTGGGTTGCGGTATGCACGGCAATGCTCTGCGCATCATGGTGCCACTGACCGCGTCTGACGCCATCGTTCAGGAGGGCCTTGAGATTTTCGAGGCCGCTTTGGGTGATGCGATGGCAGAACTGCACGGCTAAGATCGCGACTGGTATGAGCAGAGGGGCGGGCCATGGGTCCGCCCCTTTTGCATGTGCGCCGCGTTCAGTACCTAGTCGACCGGTGCAAATTGTTCGGCGCGGGCCCGCGCCCAACGGGCGTGATAGCCGCCCGGATCGCTCTTTGCCTTTTTCAGCAACGCCCCGACCTCCAGGCTTTGAAACGCTTCGTCGCCTGTGACCATCTGGGCGTCCGCCTGTCGGGTCATCAGGTGACGCGGCAAAAACTGGCTTGGGTCAGTGAGGCCAGCCGCACCTGTCATTTCGCCCAAGGCGGCGAGCGTGTTTTTGTGGAACAGGGCGACCCGTTCGCTTTTGCCGACAGGGTCGAGTGCGCGTTGGCGCAGGGGGTCTTGGGTTGCGACACCAACAGGGCATTGGTTGGTGTGGCACGCCTGTGCCTGAATGCAGCCGATCGCAAACATGTAGCCGCGGGCCGCGTTGCACCAATCTGCGCCGATGGCGAGCGTCCGCGCGATATCGAAGGCGGACACGATTTTACCGGCTGCACCCAGTTTGATCTGGTCCCGCAGGCCCGCACCGCGCAACGTGTTGTGAACGAAGGTCACCCCTTCGATCATCGGCATACCGACGTGGTTTGCGAATTCCAGCGGGGCGGCACCTGTGCCCCCTTCGGTGCCGTCGATGACGATGAAATCGGGGACGATGCCGGTTTTAAGCATCGCCTTCACCATGCACATGAATTCCCTGCGGTGACCGATGCACAGTTTGAACCCGACAGGCTTGCCTTCGGATTTTTCGCGCAAAACCCCGAGGAATTCCATCATTTCCAAAGGCGATGAAAATGCCGAATGACTGGCGGGGGAGACGCAATCCTGCCCCATGGGGACACCGCGGGCTTCGGCAATCTCGGGGCTGATTTTGGCGGCGGGCAGCATGCCGCCATGACCTGGCTTTGCGCCTTGGCTGAGCTTTACCTCAATCATTTTGACCTGCGGATCTCCGGCTTGTTTCGCGAATTTTTCGGCGTTGAATGTGCCATCGTCGTTGCGGCAGCCGAAATAGCCTGATCCGACCTCATAGATCAGGTCGCCGCCGCCTGCGCGGTGGTATCTGCTGATGCCGCCTTCGCCGGTGTCATGGGCAAACCCGCCGATTTTTGCGCCTGTGTTAAGCGCGAGGATGGCGTTAGCCGACAGGGCGCCAAAGCTCATCGCGGAAATGTTGTAGATGGACGCATTATAGGGCTGGGCGCAGTCCTTGCCGCCGATCAGCACGCGAAAATCCGTATTGGTCAGGTGCTTTGGTTCAACGGAATGGGTGACCCATGAATATCCGGCGTCATAGACGCGCATGCGAGTGCCGAAGGGGCGCTTGTCCTCCATACCTTTAGCGCGCTGATACACAAGCGAGCGCGCGTCACGGCTAAAGGGTTCCTCGTCCTGATCGCTTTCGATCAGGTATTGCCGGATTTCGGGGCGGATACCTTCGAATAGAAACCGCATATGTCCGATGACAGGGTAGTTGCGCAGGATCGAGTGGCTGCGCTGTCTGACATCGAGAATGCCGATCACTGTCAGTGCCGCAAAGATAACGAAAGGGATCAGCAGCCAAATAGACCAGATCAGCCCGATGAGTGACGCGACCATCAAGACCGCGCAGAGGGCGAAGGGAGTGAAGCGTCCGTATTCTGATTGTGTGGCCATTTGTTTGATCCTTTGTCGTCATTCATCACTTAAGTTGGTCGAAATTCAGTACCATAATCATTGGCGGAGCGAGGCTGGGCGCGTGGGAAAAGCTGCATATCCGTGATCGTATTCAACGCGAGTACGCGGCCGATGACCAGCCCGAGGCCGGCGTTCCCTTTGCAGACACGGCAATTGATGGGAAACGGATTAACCGACACAATGCCGTTTACCACACCGGCGTTGGCCGGTGGCAGGGTGCCCTGCTCGCCGGTCAAAAGGGTCTGCATGCGCGAATCAATCGCCTTGGAAACCCTGACGATTTTGTCGGTTTCAGGACGCTCGCCGAGGGTGTCGGACGCTTGTTCGGGGCTTCGCCGATTAGGTGCAACGCGAGCTTTCAGGCATCGAGGGGTCGATTCTTTCGGGGCCATAGGGCTCTGAACTCGGACGTTCGCGCAGGGCTTTACGATTGATCAGAATTTGATGTAATTTGCTTGAACGACCCCTATTGGCAGCAACTGGATCGGTATCGAATGCGCATGAAAAATAGGCATTTCAGGGCTGGTCTTGTGGGCAATCGGGGTGTCCAGCGTAGGTACCTCAGGTCGTAAAATACATCGATTTTTAACCGACTTGATAAAAATAATAAACACCTCTAACGTTTGAGAACATCAAGCTGCGGTTGGCTCAACGAAGGAACAAATGTCGCGCTGGATGGTCTATTCTGGCTTTTCATTTGAGTTTACGGAGAAATCCGCCACAGTGAGCCAATCGAAGCAAATATAGAATTTGCCGACGAGTACGAGACCTCCCGTGAAGGGGGGCGCAAAAAGATCATAATTCGGGAGAAAAATATGAAGTTTGTTAAACAACTTGCGTTTGCCGGGGCCCTCCTTGCGGGGTCGCAGGCCGTGGCCCAAGAACGGTTCATCACGATCGGCACAGGCGGCCAGACGGGCGTTTATTTCGTCGTCGGCCAGTCCATTTGCCGTCTCGTCAACCGCAACACCGCCGAGAGCGGTCTGCGCTGCACGGCGCCGTCCACGGGTGGTTCGATCGCCAACATCAATGCAATCGCCGCCGGTGACATGGATATGGGCGTGGCCCAGTCCGATTGGCAGTTCCACGCGTTCAACGGCTCGTCCGAGTTTGAAGGCAACGCGATGCCTGATCTGCGGGCTGTCTTTTCTGTCCACGGGGAGCCGTTCACGGTTGTGGCCCGCGCAGACGCTGGCATCACTGACTTTTCTGACCTTCAGGGCAAGCGCGTAAACGTCGGTAACCCCGGTTCTGGCCAGCGTGCGACGATGGAAGTCGTCTTGAACGCGTTGGGCTGGTCTATCGACGACTTCTCGCTGGCATCCGAACTGGCCCCTGCAGAGCAGGCCGCCGCATTGGGTGACAACAACGTCGATGCCATCATCTACACAGTGGGCCACCCGAACGGGTCCATTCAGGAAGCTGCGTCGACAACCGACACGGTTCTTGTGCCTGTCACCGGTCCGGAAATCGAAGCGCTGATCGCGGACAATCCCTATTATGCTGCGGCAACGATTCCTGGCGGGATGTATGACGGCTCGCCGAATGACACAACGACCTTCGGTGTGAAGGCGACGTTCGTGACCAATGCCAACGTTCCTGACGAGGTTGTCTACGAGGTCGTCAAGGCCGTGTTCGACAACTTTGACCGCTTCAAGGGTCTGCACCCTGCCTTCGCGAACCTCAATCAGGAGGAGATGATTTCAGCTGGTCTGTCTGCACCGCTCCACCCTGGTGCGGAGCAGTACTACCGTGAGCAAGGCTGGATCGAGTAACAGCAAATATCAACGCCTCCGGAGAAGTCTTCGGAGGCGTTTTTTGATGGAGGGCCAATGGGCCCACGTCATGGAATTCGGCAAAAGCATACTGGGGGCATCCAATGAGCGATCCAAACACTGGTCGAGATCAAACGCAGGCTGCGGTGGTCGAGAACGAGGCGGCAGGTCGAGGCGGGTTAAGTCAGGCCGAACTTGACGAGCTTGTTGCGTCCTCGGATACGGGTGGCCGTGGAACGGGCGGCACAATCGGCATTTTCATCACCGTCGTTGCGCTTGGATGGTCCCTCTTTCAACTCTGGATCGCATCGCCGCTGCCGTTCATGGCCGGCTTTGGCGTGTTCAACTCGACCGAGTCGCGTTCGATCCACCTTGGCTTTGCCATTTTCCTCGCGTTTCTGGTGTTTCCAGCGGCGCGCACGAAATTCCAACTGGGTCTTGGGCTGCTGGTGCCTTTGGTGTTGGGGGCGCTGTTTGTCTTTTCCGCCAAGGATGGCACGGCGACGTGGTGGATACCCGTCGTTGCCCTCGCTATCGCCGGAGCGGTTGTGCTTGGTTCGCCAAAGGATCGCGTTCCGCTGTGGGAATGGGCTTTGGCCATCGTCGGTGCGGGCGCCGCTTTGTATATCTGGCTTTATTACCGGTCGATTTCCGGGCGGGTCGGTGCGCCGATAACGCAGGATTTCGTTGTGGCCATCATCGGTATCCTCCTGCTGCTAGAGGCGACGCGCCGCGCGCTGGGGCCAGCCTTGATGATCGTGGCGTCGGTGTTCCTCGTCTACACCGTCCTAGGGCAGTATATGCCTGACCTGATTTCGCACAAAGGCAACAACCTGTCCGAAATCGTGAACCACCAGTGGATCACGACGCAGGGTGTTTTTGGTATCGCCTTGGGCGTGTCCACGGGCTTTGTGTTCTTGTTCGTGCTGTTCGGATCGCTTCTGGATCGTGCCGGCGCGGGCAACTATTTCATTCAGGTGGCGTTCAGCCTGATGGGTCACATGAAGGGTGGACCGGCCAAAGCGGCTGTTGTTTCCTCTGCCATGACCGGCCTGATTTCCGGTTCTTCCATCGCCAACGTTGTGACGACCGGCACGTTCACGATCCCGCTTATGAAAAAGGTCGGCTTTAATGCCGAAAAAGCGGGCGCGGTTGAAGTGGCGTCTTCCGTCAACGGGCAGATCATGCCGCCGGTTATGGGCGCTGCGGCGTTCCTGATGGTCGAATACGTGGGCATCCCCTATTTCGACGTGGTCAAGCACGCGTTCTTGCCTGCGGTTATTTCCTACATCGCGCTGGTCTATATTGTGCACCTGGAGGCGCTGAAGGCGGGCATGGAAGGCCTGCCGCGTGCCTATGTGCCAAAGCCATTTGTGCAACGCCTGGTCGGGATCGCCTTTACGATCGCCGCAATCTGCGCGCTTTCGTTCATCGTCTATTATGGGATGGGCTGGATCCGCCCCGCGTTCCCGAACTCGGCCGGTTACATCATCTTTGCGTTCCTGACGGCGGTCTATGTCGGGCTGCTCTATGTCAGCTCGCGCGAGGAAGAGCTAAAACTGGATGATCCGAACGCACCTGTCACCGCGTTGCCGCTGCCGGGTCCTACGGTCCGGTCCGGTTTGCACTTTGTCCTGCCGGTTGTGGTGCTGGTCTGGGCGCTGATGGTGGACCGTTTGTCACCCGGTTTATCGGCCTTCTGGGCGACCACCTATATGATCTTTATCCTGCTGACACAACGTCCTTTGACGGCCCTGATGCGTGGCAACAGCCCTGTTGGGGCGGCTGTGGTGCAAGGTGTCAAAGACCTGATTTCGGGTCTTGAAACGGGCGCACGCAATATGATCGGGATCGGCATCGCCACGGCGACGGCGGGTATCATTGTCGGGGCTGTCAGCCAGACAGGTGTCGGATCGGCTTTGGCCGATGTGGTCGAAGTGCTGTCGGGCGGCAATATCCTTGCCATTCTGCTCCTGACAGCGGTGTTGTCGCTGATCCTTGGAATGGGTCTGCCGACGACGGCCAACTACATCGTTGTGTCGGCTTTGCTTGCCCCTGTCATCGTTACACTCGGCCAGCAGAACGGGCTGATCGTGCCGCTGATCGCCGTGCACCTGTTCGTGTTCTACTTCGGGATCATGGCCGACGTGACGCCGCCGGTGGGTCTGGCAAGTTTTGCCGCCGCCGCCGTATCTGGGGGTGATCCGATCAAGACCGGCGTGGTTGCGTTTTTCTATAGCCTACGGACAGCCGCATTGCCGTTCCTGTTTATCTTCAACACCGAACTGCTGCTGATTGATGTGACATGGGCGCAGGGGATATTCGTGTTCATCATAGCCACCATCGCCATGCTTTTGTTCGCGGCGGCGACCCAAGGCTGGTTCCTTGCCAAGAACCGATTCTATGAAACGATAGCCTTGTTGTTGATCGCGTTTACCTTGTTCCGTCCCGGATTCTGGATGGATATGGTTTCGCCACCCTATAGCGAAGAACAGCCTGTCGAAATCGCGGCGGCTGCTTTGGCAACGCCGGTGGGCGAAGACCTGCGGTTGCGTGTCGCTGGTGTGAATGATCTGGGCGACCCGATCGAGTTTGTCGCGGTGTTGACCATTCAAGAGGGTGCAACCGGTGAAGAACGGCTTGAAAACGCAGGTTTGGCGTTCCGCAACGAGGGCGACACCCTGTTTATTGATGATGTGTCGTTTGGCAGTGCGGCGCAATCGGCAGGGCTTGATTGGGATCAAGAGGTCCTGCGTGTGCTGCGCCCTGTTGGGCAACCCAGCAAGTACCTGATGTTCTTGCCTGCCCTGCTGCTTCTGGGGGGGGTCGTGGTCCTGCAACGAGGGCGTGCGCAACGCACGGTCCGCAAAGCTGAAGCTGCCTGAAGGAGAACGACATGTTTAAATCAGTCCTACTTACCGTTGATCTCAATGCTGAAGCGTCTTGGGAAAAGGCGTTGCCGCAGGCCATCGAACTGGTGCGCGCCTCAAAGGGAACGCTGCACATCCTGTCCGTCGTGCCAGATGTGGGGTCTGCGATGGTCGAAGGCTTCTTTCCCGAAGACTTTGAGCAAAAAGCCGTTGCGGCAGCCGCCAAGGCGCTTGATGGTTTGGTGAAAGATCATGTTCCCGACGATGTCGACGTCAAAGAGCATCTGGGCTTTGGCAAGATCCACAACAAAGTGCTGGAAATCATCGAGGAAACAAAGTGCGATATCGTTGTCATGGCATCGCACAAACCTGACCGCGTGCGCGAGTTCTTGGTGGGTTCAAATGCAGACCGTATCGTGCGCAGATCACCTGTTTCCGTTCTTGTGGTAAGGGCGTAGGGCATGTGCAAAGCAGAGTTTAAAGGGGCCCGATCCGGGCTGCCGCTCTGCGGCCACGGAGATTTATTAGAATGACCCCTTTCGCAATTGCCGGTGTGCAGATGCACGTCGCCGCCCTGCACTCCAACGTCGAAGGGATGTTGCACCGTTTGGACGTGTTGATGGCGCGGTTTCCATGGACACAGATGGTGCTATTCAGCGAATTGGCCCCTTTCGGCCCGCTTGAAGAGTTCAAGCTGCCGCCGGAAAATGAAACCATCGACAGGTTCTGTGAGGCCGCGCGCAAATACAAGATCTGGTTGATTCCGGGGTCGATGTTTCTGACCTCGCCAGAGGACGGATTGGTGCGCAACACGTCGCTAGTCATTGATCCAGACGGCAATATCATCAGACGCTATGCCAAGATGTTCCCGTTCCTTCCATATGAAGCAGGGATCAAGGCCGGCACAGAGTTTTGTGTATTCGACGTTCCCGATGTGGGCCGCTTTGGCCTGTCGATCTGTTATGATATGTGGTTCCCCGAAACCACGCGTCAATTGACCAGCCAAGGGGTCGAGGTCCTGTTGCATCCGGTTTTGACAGGGACAACGGATCGCGACGCGGAACTTGCAATTGCGCGGGCGACTGCTGCCCAATTCCAGTGCTATGTCATTGACGTAAACGGTTTGGGTGCAGGCGGTGTTGGTAAGTCCTGCGTCGTTGATCCGACGTCTTTGGTTCTGCACCAATCGGGCGGACAAGAAGATATGTTCCCGATCGAGGTTGATCTTTCCATGGTGCGCCGACAGCGCGAAACTGGCATGAAAGGTCTGGGTCAGGTGCTCAAGAGCTTCCGTGACCGATCAGTGGATTTTTCTGTTTATGATCGCACAAGTGGCACCGACGAATTCCTACGCTCGCTTGGCGAGCTAAGTATTCCGCAGCAGGGATCGCGGGCCGGATTGCATACAGATACTCCCGCCTATTTCGAGAAAGATCTGAATGAGCAAGCGGCGGCGGCAAGTGGCATTGCTGGCGCTGCAGGCGACAGAAAAACAATAATCGGTTGATTGCATACGGGTGCCGCTGGTCTGGCGGTAACCATCTGTTGCGATCATCCTAACCGGAGGACGAAAGATGGTTACCGTTAGTGACTACTACTCGGCTACGCAGCTGCGCACCGACAGATGGAGCGCACTGCGCCAGCTGACCGGGTCAATGGCGCGTATACCTTCGGGGAAAGTGCCTGCCAAGGATCGGGCTGCGGCCCATGAATTATTCGATGCTTTGGCTTTGATTGAACCTTATTGGGCCTTTCCCGGCATGGCGGTTTTCGATCACTTGCGCCGCCAGCTTGAACACAACAATTTCGAAGATCTCGCGTTTGCCGTCCATCGCATCACGCGCGCGCTGACGACAGGGGCCTACCGGCGTCGCAGTATTCCGCTGGAACGCGACAGCGTCGATAAAGACGAACATGATGACGAAGCCCACTTGTCACCCGAAGCGCGCGCACTGGCCAAGCCTTACTTCGAGGTCCTGATCGTCGACAATGTCAGCGAGCAACAAGAACGATGGCTGAAAAGCAACGTGTTGCGGATGCGTCGTGTTGAAGACCCGTTCGTCTACGAAGCGCTTGTCGTTCCGAGCCTTGAGGATGCTTTGATTGCGGTCCTGTTCAATCATAACATTCAGGCCATTGTCGTGCGCCCGGGGCTGGTGCTTAAGTCCAAAATCGACAGCGAGATCCTACACAGCTTTCTGTCCCGTGCAGGCGGCAGCGACGAGATTGACGGCATGGAGCCCGATAATCTGGGGCCCGAGTTGTGCCGCTTGATCCAGCGCGTGCGCCCTGAGCTGGACGCCTATCTGGTTACGGATCGTTCCGTTGAGGATATTGCCGGGCTTGATTTGGGGATATGCCGGCGGGTCTTCTACAATCAAGAAGACTTCATGGAGCTGCACCTCAATATCCTGCGTGGCGTTGAGGCACGCAACAAGACGCCTTTCTTTACGGCGCTTGTGAACTATTCCAAACAGCCGACCGGCGTCTTTCATGCGATGCCGATCAGTCGCGGCAAATCGATCACGCGGTCGCACTGGATTCAGGATATGGGGGCGTTTTACGGACCGAACATCTTCTTGGCCGAAACATCGGCGACGTCCGGCGGATTGGATTCGTTGTTGGAACCTCACGGAACCATCAAGGAAGCCCAGGAACTCGCCAGTCGGGCGTTCGGGTCCAAGCAGACGTTCTTTGCGACAAATGGCACGTCAACCTGTAACAAGATCGTTGTGCAGGCTGTCGTTCGCCCCGGGGATATCGTGCTGGTGGACCGTGATTGCCACAAATCACACCATTACGGCATGGTGCTGGCAGGGGCGGAAGTGGTCTACCTCGACAGCTATCCGTTGAACGAATATTCGATGTATGGGGCTGTTCCACTCCGCGAGATCAAGCACCAACTGTTGACCCTGAAGGCGGCGGGCAAGCTGGATCGTGTCCGCATGTTGTTGTTGACCAACTGCACCTTTGACGGGCTTGTCTACAACGTCGAACGGGTGATGGAAGAATGTCTGGCGATCAAGCCCGACCTTGTGTTTCTTTGGGACGAGGCATGGTTCGCCTTTGCACGGTTCAGCCCGACATACCGCCAGCGCACGGCGATGCGTACATCCAATAACCTGCGCAAGCGTTTGCTGACCGACGATCACAAGGCCGCATATGAAGCCCAGCAGAAGAAACTGGAAAAAGCCACGGATGAGGAATGGCTGGACACGCGTCTGATTGCCCCGCCTCATGCGCGGATCAGGGTTTATGCCACCCAATCGACCCACAAGACTCTGACATCCTTGCGACAGGGTTCAATGATCCACGTCAGTGATCAGGATTTCAAAGGCGAGGTCGAACAAAGCTTCCACGAAGCTTATATGACGCACACGTCAACCTCTCCCAACTACCAGATTATCGCGTCTTTGGATGTGGGGCGGCGTCAGGTTGAACTGGAAGGGTTCGAGTTTGTGCAACGCCAGATCGAGGCTGCGATGTCGATGCGACGCGCGATTTCGTCCCATCCGCTTCTGAAGAAGTACTTCAAAGTGCTGACGGCGGGCGACATGATCCCCGAGCATCACCGCCAAAGCGGAGTGACCAGCTATTACGACACCGAACAGGGCTGGACGGACATGTGGGATTGCTGGGAGCAGGACGATTTCGTTCTTGATGCCACCCGCGTGACACTTGCCGTGGGCGGCACCGGATGGGATGGCGACACGTTCAAGACCGATGTGTTGATGGATAAATATGGCATCCAGATCAACAAGACGTCGCGCAATACCGTGCTGTTCATGACCAATATCGGCACCACGCGGTCCTCGGTCGCCTATCTGATCGAGGTGCTTGTCGAGATCGCGAACGAGTTGGACGACCTGCTTGACGATGCGTCAAAGATGGAGCGTTTGTCCTTTGACCGGCGGGTTAAGAACCTGACAGAAAACTACCCGCCTTTGCCTGATTTCAGCCGGTTCCATGATGCATTTCGACCGGACGACGTGACACCAGAAGGCGATATCCGCACGGCATATTACCTGAGCTATGACGAGAAGAATTGCGATTATCTGGAGTTGGAGGGGACGTTGAAAGACGCGCTCGACGCGGGCAAGGAAGTGGTTTCCGCCAGTTTCATCATTCCGTACCCGCCGGGCTTTCCAATTCTTGTTCCGGGACAGGTGATCAGCAAGGAAATTCTGGCGTTCATGCTCGCCTTGGACGTCAACGAAATTCACGGATACCGCGCTGATCTGGGTTTGCGCGTCTTCACCCCAGAGGCTTTGGCAAACGTGCCAAGGATCAGAACAATCAAAAGTGCAGCAGAATAAGGAAGGGCAACACCATGGCGACAGTTCTCAAGAATATCTCGGAAATCCGCAGGTTTTTTCACCGCAACGAGGACCCGATCTACTTCATCTCGGCCACGAATTTCAACCTTCTGGGGCTTGATGAATGGGTGAAGAATTTCAAATACATCTGCTATATTGATTGTTACGGCGGCAAGCACCCGAACGTTTTCTGCCCGTCCGAGCAACCGCACGCCGAATTCCAGTCCATTGAGGACATCAACAACTATCTGCTCCAGCACAAGGAAGTCATCGACTTTATCAAACGGCGCGGTGGCAAGCCGAAGTTCGTGTTCTTGATGTTCGACGAAGAG
>Ga0316201_10002657_pt1 | contig 12826 bp, 12 predicted proteins | sample CS6wburrow_MG_FD_204516 | JGI IMG/M metagenome (GOLD analysis project Ga0316201, IMG submission 204516) | Coastal sediment microbial communities from Delaware Bay, Delaware, United States - CS-6 worm burrow | ecosystem: Environmental > Aquatic > Marine > Coastal > Sediment | place: USA... | reverse complement strand
TATAGGACCAGGTACCAGGATGCATCAATTAAGTGGGACAGCAGTGGAAAGCGTCCCTTTTTATCATATTGCACATTCTTCATTAGTTTCTGAGAGTAAGATGAGCCTAACCCCTTAATATCTTATAGACACGCATGAATCAAATTCCCTTGATTCCTAATTATCCTTTAGCTTAACCGTTGCTTCTGACATACTTTGTATCATTAAATCTCTCTTTTCTACTGATATTTCTTTTACCTTCGCTGTATACGCAATTCTGAAACGGTTCCATTGACCATCTATGATCCTGGATATTTCATGTTGATCAGGCCATCCGACGCACGGTTTTGCTTTCCATTCATACAGGATACTGCGTTCGTCCTTCGCGATAACATTCCAGGTTGTTGTGCCAGGACAAAGCTTTTCCCGTGAAGTTTTTAGCTGATCAAGGAAAGCCTCAGGTGTTCCCAATATTGCTGCAAAGTTTTGTATGGTTAATAGTTCAGACCAATTATTCACAGTCTCACCCTTAGGTACTAACTCGGTTATTGAGTATTTACCTTCAATGTATTTTGAATTACCAGTAACCCAGTGTGTTCCAGCAGCTGGAACAGACCATTGAAGCCCTTCTTCTTGCGGTTTAGCCTGTTGTGTTTGCACACTCTCCTGTGTCGTTGCGCATCCCGCTCCCAGTACGAGATAAATCAGGACAAATGCGATAATTGAGTTTTTCATGACTATAGCCCTCCTTACAATAACCACTGGTAAAGCAATAAGAGAAAAAGAAAATCAGATCGAAAATGTATCTAATATTAGAGATGGGTGAGATATGACCTCCTTTTTCGTACCTATTACATACCGTGAAATTAAAGGCTAAGTACCTTTCACTGGATCTAACTCCATGTACTATTAGAAGCAGCAAACTGGCACTACCCCTTAATAAAACTCATCCTTACGTTATATATAACGTCCATGCCTGCAATTTGTTGACATGAATAATGAAATATTAATTTATAAAAAGTATTCGTGGTGAAAAAGATGCCGGAGGGGTTTTTATATAACCACTTTTACTGTTGGAAATATTTAAATCCCACCGGCACCTTTTAAAGTTTGGCCATGTCTTCCTGTTAAACTGGGGAGGTTCAATCTGACCCCGCTTATTACTATGCACGGCGATCAAAAAAAAGCAGCGACAACACAGTTGTGTCGTCGCTGCCGGGATTGCAGTATTCACAACTGCTGTTTGATTATTCTGCTCCCTGGATCGTGATTTCTACGCGCTCGCGGTTCTGCTCCCGGGTCTGCGCTTGCTCGCCTTCTCCAGTCTGCTCACCCTTGCCGGCATCACCGCCCTGGCCTTTCTGGTGCTCATACTGGTTGCGATTTTTGGGCTGTTCCATCTTATGCGACATGGAACTTCCACCGCCGGCCTTTCCAGCACTACCGGACTGCCCGGCACCGCCACCCTGGCCACCTGCTGCCAGTACTGCTGAAGAGCTCATCGTAATAAAAAATCCGAGTAGAAGGCTGGAGATGATGTCTTTATTCAAAAATTTCATGTTTGTATACCTTTAAATGATAATTGGATATTTCGTGAAATAGTATAATTTTTGGTCATTTAGACATTTTTGAACATTTAGGCATTGACAGCGTCGCCGCCTATAAAACGCGAAGTTCAGAATTGATTATCCGAAAAGTTAAAACGCTGACTGAAGCGTCAACTCCTTACAGACAACGCTGGCAAAGGCGATACATTTTAACTGATTTATGAATATGATTTCCTGTTATATGGAATCGGCATATTTTGGGTAAGCAGAGACAATACACCTGTACCTTGGTTCTTGTTTTGAGCCAGAATATTATTCATTTATTCAGCAAGTCATACAGACCCGGGCCCAGTAGAAGAGGTGCATTTTCCTTAAGGGATGGTTTTTTGCATGCAAAAGCGACGTTTAAGTCGCTAAACAAGGCCAAATTTATCAGAATATTCAATGTATTCTGAGGGTTACGTTGGTCCGACCCAGTTCCCCATAATAGTATTAAATCGGGCGCATGACACGATAACCAAAGTTATTTTTTCAGGGTGCATGCACTTCGGTTGTTATCGCCCTGTTGACAGGAAACGACTTATAGGTGCCCCCTTTATTTCGTTTATTTATAACTTACTTCGAATACGTTCAATTCGTTTTCGGTTGACGCCGAAATCAGAACTTCCGACACGGGAGGCAGATCTAGCATGAATAACAGTCTCGTCAGCTTTCTCTTTTGGGAAATAGAACTCCACGTCATCAACAAATCGGAATAGAGCTGAAGTAAACTCTACACGAATATAATCTTTTTGATCTGTAATAATTTTGGTTCGCTTTTCTGATTCAATTATCTGCAAGAGACGGTCATGCGCCTCGTGCTGTGTACCAGCGAAAATTATAGGTTCGATAAAATGTTTTTTATCATGCGCCTGACTGCTAACACAATTTGGCGTTTTCGGGCACGGTGCCAGCTCACTGTTATTTATCCCCAGGTTAGGCATGGTTCCTGAACACCCCGTAAGAAATACAAAGATTACCAGAACAACTGGAATTATTTTGTTCGTCATTCTTTCGTCTTATCCTATCAGAATTTAGTAAGAAAATTATGCGTGTAAGTAAAACTAAAGTGCTTCTGATCCCTTTAATTTTTTAAAAAACAGAGTGCGGGCTATTCATTGATCTTGTTAAACATTATCATAAATTCGTATGCATCCTTCGAATCAGCTTCAAATGACCTTAATGCAAGATTCTCCTCGATATAATCTTTGTATTTCGGTAAATCACCCGCCTTGTCCATATTAAAGAAGCCCATCGACCAATCCTCAAAATTTCTTTCTTCGATATTGCCTGAAAGCACTTTATGAAATCCCGTGTGACGATCATCTTTTCTTATATCGTCGTACAAATCCAGTATCACCTGCTTGTCACCTTCTAGCATCTGCATAAAAGTTCCGTTCTGATACAGAAGCATCCCGGTTATGCCGTTCTTCTGATTATTGTCACGGCATTGCTGCAGAAGAGTTGAAAGCTGATCATGATTCATAGGCTTTACAGAAGAACTTAGATAAATCAAGTAATACATTGTGATTCTCGCTTAATATTTGCAGCTATAATTTTACTGCTTCAAAGCTTAAGGTGAAGGGGTTACAGATATATTCTGTCAGTTCGGGTGGTAACAAACAATCGTTCATCGGCGATAATAATTGAGACACCACTGGTTTTCAAATGTCGCACGAAAGTGAAAAGGATTGGTAACAACAGAGTCTAAATCATACAGACTGAGTAAAGTCAGTAAAGGGGTCTGAGGTTCCCCCAATAAAACGGACGGTTTAATTGGGGGAACCTGAGGTCTTTCATTGCGCATAAACCAACTACGGGTCGGACCTGTGCAGACCTGTGCAAGTCATTGTGAAACATGAAAGATAACTGAAAAAAATGACTAAAATTTTATCTTAAAGCCTCTATTTTCATATCGAAAACACACATCTAAGTATCTCCCTGAATTCTGTTTTACATAAACGTTGTATTTTGAGATGAAAAACAGTGTTCTAACCCGCATTTCTCACCAGGATCACGGGAGCAGGCGCAGGATGGAGCCCGCATGTCTCACCAGATGGACGAGCCCTCACTTGATCTTTGAATCCACAAAGGATTTTGCTCAGTCGGAGATACACATGGTTATTCCTCTCCTTCGAAAAACCCTTTGTGGATCCAAATCTCGGCGTGATCATCTCACCCTTGGTGAAATAGGCGGGCTGGTGTTCGTAAGCGCGGCTCTGGAGCGAAAAGCGTAGCAATAGCTACGGTTTGAGTGAAGAGCAAGCTTATGGGCACGAAGGCCAGCCTGAACCGTGATAGGTATGTTTGAATAACACGCTGTATTTTCGACTATCAAGGCTTTGCTCTAAAATACCAGTGTCTTATCAGTATCCTGTGCCGCCTGGTGAGAAATGCGGGCTAGGGAACAAACGCAGGGCATCCGCCTGCAATGCTTTGCATATGCAGAGCTACAGTAATTGGGAGCAGAATCCAATTACTACCGCTTTCTCACGTACGCATCATCCCGGCATGTTTTTAGCCAGGATCCAGTGTCTTTCCTTCTATCAAAAGACACTGGATGCCCGGGGCTTGGGACGAGGGTCTGGTGGTTAGGTAACAGAGAAAGGAAACATTTCTGTGCAGCCATTACGGCCAGGTATGAGGATCAGACGCCTGGATTAACGGACGTGGGGTAAGGTATTGCCCGGCACCGTTTTGAGGAGACTTTCAAATTAGAATCAGTATACTGTACTGGTCAAGTCACACACGCTCGCTTCGAAAAACCATCTCACTGGGGAGGATGCACGTGGATCATCTTATCAACACATCGACCAAGTTATTATTTGTACTTTCTATTACTGCTGTCATGGGCCGCGCCGGCTATGCCCACCTGCCCGCCTATGAAGGTGAACGGGTCAGAAATGACAATCACTTTACCGAGGAGGGCTTTGCCTGGCCTGTGCGCGGTGAATGCGATATCAACGCCGTTGGCCCGACGGATATCGACGCGGGCTCGGCCAATCTGTACCTCGGTCCGGGCAATGTCCCGCCCAACTTTTTCTGTGCGTTCACCGCACAGGATGACTGGAGTTTTGAGTTTCCGCTCGACATCATCGAATCCACACGTACACCAGCACCCGATCCGACGACGCTGGGGCAGTCACTCGAAGAAGGCTATATCCCGTGCTCGCCGTTCAACCCGAATCCATTCCAGTGCCCGCGCCAGATCGCCAACCCGACGCAGCCCGGTGAGGTCATTCCTCTGCCCGGCCAGTGTGTCGACCTGGGCCAGCCGGGCGATCCTGCCGCCTCACCGGTACCGGACGGCAATTATCACTGCGCCCTGCTGCCGGGTTCGCCACGACCGCGCACCAGCGGCGTGATGTTCAGCACGCTGACCGGCAGCGACGATGTCGACTGGGCGGTCTATCGCTACGACCCTGTGTACGCGGAAGTGCCGATCGTCGGCGCGCCCCAGGTGCCGGCCTGCACCGAGACCATCAAGTCCTTCGTGAGCTTTGCCTACGCCGGGCCGCTGGGTCTGAAAGATGCACGTACAGGCGAACCGATCTTCATGCCGATCGACGCTGCTGGCCGCTTGCCCGGCGAGATACACGACAACCTGCCCGACGGCTACGGCATTCGGGTCAAACGGCCGTCGGGTGACAGACCCAGTCGCCGCGATCCGCGTGAAGGCTATGCCTCGGGTTTCGGACAAAACGCCTGGCTGCTCGCACAGGATTCCGTCGTTGAATGCATCGACAACTTCGAAAAGTGCCTGGCGGATGAAACCGGCGAACTGTCGAAGCACTACAACTTCAACGACATCTTCTTCCTGGACGAAGACGAAGCGGTGACCCTGTACCTCGCATGGTGGGTCGATGACAGGGCGCGACGCAGCAGTGAACGGCACGACGATGACGATGATGACAGGGAAAAAACCCGATCCGGACCCAAACACCTGACGGACGTTTCCCTGACCACGGGTGTGGTCGACCAGTTTATCGTCGGCGATTTCATCAACATCGGGCAGACCGGTCCTTTGACAGGCAACGGGCGTTACATCCATGGACGCTGCCGTGATCCGCGTGAAACCGGCAAGGTGAATATCACGATTGAAACAAACCAGTGAAGGCGCTGACGAGCAGGGCATCCGAGCGATGCCCTGCTCTACACTCGACTTGATTGCTGAAAAACCAGGTGGATCAAAAAGCTCTGACTCGTTTGAGTTTCAAATGACCCCATGGTTTGTTTTCTATCTTTATTTTCTACGCACCTTTCCCGCCTGATTAAAGTGGATGATGAAACCCCTGCGGTACTCCACCCCCTCGATTGTGACCGCCTTATCGAGTTTACACTGCTGCAGCCTACCATCCGGGTGTAGATAAATAGCCTCAAAGAGACTGTCCTTGCAGGTCACGCCGTCCACGACTACCGGGTCCCTGGAATAATACCAGTGCAGTTTACCGCTGGTATAGAAAGCGGTCATAGAGCCTTCCTTTCCCATCCAGCTGCCGCGGCAGAGGTGGCCCTGAACCTCTACGTCGTAGGGGAACATACAGATCCCCGGATTTCCCTGCTTATCGGGAAAGACCCAGGTCCCTGCAGGCATGAATACCCCGTTCCGCTCGTAATCACGGGAGACCTGCAGCTCATCCAGCCGCCAGTCCGGATAGAACACAATGAAATCCTTCTTGACGGGCCAACCGTCGATCACTATATCCTCGGCCAGGATCCCCATCTTTGTGCCATCATCGTTTTCACGAAAGGTATCGAACTTGATTCCGTTTTTAACCACGTTCTTTTCAGCGCCCACCTGCCAGGGCGAACAAGCCATCGTGCAGCTCATGGTTACAAGAAGAACAGCAACCATCCACAACAGGCTGGCTTTGTGGTTATCTCCGTGTCTCATTACGTAGATTTTATGCCTCTTAAAAATAAAACTAACAGGAGCAGGCCTTACATTTCAAAGGTATATTGTATGTCCTGATCCCTCTATTCTTCCGTAATGTTGTTAATCTCCCTGTGGAATATGGGTTTTTATTCTCACCCTGGCAGGACTATGCTTGACTGCATACGACCGACCAGGGGATGAATTATGACTATGCGCCTGACTTCGTGCCTGTTTGGCATTACTGCATTCGTGTTTGGGATGTCATCCCAGGCATCCTCTATCAACTTCTTTGATCATTTTATCTGGGACGAGGTGAATGACGGTACCGGTGTCACCTGGGAAGCGCGCGCCGGTCTCCAGGCGGTACGTATCGGAAAAACATTCTATATTCTTGGCGGACGTTCGCCAAAAATGATGCCGCTGACGTTTGGCGACAGCAATTTCTATAACGATGTCTGGAAGAGTCACGACCATGGCCAATCCTGGTTAAAGGCCACTGATGAACTGGGAGCACCCTGGGCAGCACGTGCTTACTTTCAGGCATTAACCAGGCGCGGTTTTCTGTATGTGCTGGGTGGCCAGGACTCAACTGCCATACAGAATCCGGACCCAAGCTGCGGTGGCAGCTCGCCGCCGGCTCCCTGCCCGCCATTCATACTGAAATCAACTTTCTTCAACGACGTCTGGCGCAGCAAGGATGGCGTCACATGGAAACAGATGACCGCTGATGCGGCCTGGAGCGGCCGTGCGGGACTGAGCGCGGTGGTGCTTGGCAAATGGATGTATGTTCTAGGCGGGTCAGTCAATGATGATTCGGCCATAATAGGACCAGGCGGTCCGCCACGCATCTACTTCAATGATGTTTACAAATCCAGAAACGGCAAGAAGTGGGTACGTGTGACTGAACATGCGCCATGGGAACCACGTGCGGGTGCCGTACTCGTTAAAAAGGGTAATTATATGTATCTGCTCGGTGGCGAAGACGGATTCGTTTGCAATCCGGAAACGCCCAGATGCCCACCGTATTTCAATGATGTCTGGAAAAGCAGGGATGGCAAGAACTGGACGCAGGTTACAGAAGCCGCGGGTTGGTCGCCACGTCCGGGCCATCAGTGCGAAGTTCTGTTCGGCACCTTTGTCTGCTTTGGTGGCTTCGGCTTGAGCACAGACCCAACGGACCCGTTCAAGCCGTCAAACCCGACGGATGTATGGGTCAGCCACGATGCTGTTCATTGGACGGAAGTGCACGGTACAGGTGCGCCACCCTGGAACGCATCGGGGCCGGAAGATATCAAATACGATTTCGCTGCCTTTCCGGTTTACTGGGTGAACGGCAAATTTCAACCGTCGATTTTCACTTTCGGTGGCGACCTCGAGACCTTCAACCCCTTCGATCCTCTCGCTTTCCTGAAAGTATCTAACGATGTTTGGCAATTTCGCTTGCCTTCATTCTATTTCTCATCGCACAGTGATGATGAAGACGATGATTGAATAAAGGTGACGAAGTGACGGAGCGATTAAGTCTTGACCAATATTTCGCACAGGTAAAAAATAAACCCTACGTCACCCTTTTTTCTTGGAACAACCCTGGAATGATCGCAAAATTGTCAGCCCGCAGAAGCAATTGTTCTCCGACCCCAATCAATTTATTAACATGGTGCGCTCAATGAAAGTTCTTATGGTATTAACATCACATGACCAGCTTGGAGACACGGGCGACAAAACCGGGTTCTGGCTCGAAGAGTTTGCCTCACCATACTATGTGTTCAAAGATGCCAATGCCGAGGTCACACTGGCCTCACCGAAAGGAGGACAACCACCGCTGGATCCTAAAAGCGATCAGCCGGATTTCCAGACGGATGCCACCGAACGTTTCAAGAATGACGCTGAAGCACGAGCCCAATTGGCCAACACGTTAAAGCTGTCCGATGTCTCAGCCGAAGATTTTGACGCTGTTTTTTATCCTGGCGGTCACGGGCCGCTATGGGATTTGGCCGAAGACAAAAATTCAATCGCCTTGATTGAAACTATGTATGCATCAGGCAAACCCGTTGCCGCTGTTTGCCATGCCCCTGCAGTGCTGCGTAATGTCAGCTCCAGGGATGGTAGCCCGCTGGTTAAAGGAAAAAATATAACGGGCTTTAGCAATACCGAAGAAGACGCCGTACAACTTACCGATGTTGTGCCTTTTTTACTGGAAGATGAATTGAAGACAAAAGGTGCCAATTACACAAAAGCAGATGACTGGCATCCATACGCCATTACCGAAGGTAACCTGATAACAGGACAAAACCCACAATCATCAGAACTGGTGGCGCTAGCGGTACTGGAAAAATTCAAGAAATGATTCATGTCATGCGAGAACAACTCTGGCAACACTGGCTACAACTCTGGGTCGCCCAGTGCAAGTCATTGTGAAATATGAAGATACCTGAAAAAAAAGACGAAATTTTATCTTAAAGCCTCTATTTTCACATCGAAAACGCACATCTAAGTATCTACCTGAATTCTGTTTTACATAAACGTTGTATTTTGAGATGAAAAACAGTGTTCCAAGCTTAAATATCACCCGGTTTTATGAACTTCCTTTAATAATTTTAGATTGTTAGACAGGTACGACCCCGATGCAGACTTGTATTGGCGAGTCACAGATTGGTCAATAAATAATCCCTCCGGCACCTTTTCTCTAGCGCATTTCGAGACCTAGCAATACGGCATTACAGCCACTGCTGGCAGCAACTTTTGCCAGCAGATCATCGCCGCGTGCCTGTTCCAGTTCACGGCCTTCGCCTTCGGGCACAAAGAACTGTGCGATCTGGGGGAAGTCGACGGCATAGCCGCGTGACACCCAGACACCGCGTGCCCGGCCGACGATGCAGGCCTGCCCGTCCTCAAGCTTTGGCTTGTCGAAGCTGGCGGCTACATATTCGGCGGGTCGCGTGGTTGTTATCGTTACATACACAGGCTTGCCAAGCCGCTGTGCTTCTGTGGCCATCTCTTTGGTCAGGATGCCCTGCGCAAGCTGGTAGCCGAGGATGACGAAGTCACCACGGAACAGCGAACGCGGATCCATTTTTTCCGTTTCAAGGTAGACAACCGTGCCGGTAGCCCTGACCAGCAGCGGGTTGAATAGTACGAGGCACAAGATGGCGAGCTGCACCCCAACGGCAAGCTTCATCGCTTTACTCATGTAGGGTTTACTCATGCGACCTCCTTCGATGTGGAAATGCGTGCAATGAGCGAGCGGCGCTGGCGTTCCAGGAAAATAGCGGTAACGATTAGCAGCGCACCACCAACGATGAAGGCCAGTGAGCGTTGCAGCAGCAGGAAGCTCCATGAGAAATACTGGATAAATATCAGCACAGCGGCGCTCGCGACACCGAAGTTAATCATCATGCTGCTGTTAAGCCTTGCGCCGACCGCGGCTGCCGCTACAGCGGTTGCGAATAAAACAAAGATCATGCCGGTATACAGTGCGTTGTTATATTCCAATGTTGCCAGCAGGTTCCCGCCGTTACCGTCCGGTATCAGCAGCATCAGTATGACGGTTGAGAAGCCGAACATGAGGTAGCTTGCCTGTCGTTGCCCGCTGGCGAATACGGCACCAATCAGTGCAAAGACAGTACCGACGATGAGTATTTGTTTCATCGACCAGGTGATTTCTGCGAGGTATTCGACCATAGAGTTATCGATGCTGTAGAGAATGAGCGGGATGGCAATCAACAGGCCGCCCCAGAAGCGGCACGCACTCAGCAGAAATCGCAACGACTCGTTGTGGGCACGTTCGGCCAGCAGGGATGCGGCAACCAGGCCGACGCCGATAAACGAGAATATCGGTCGCAGGCCGCCGGGCGAAACGAGGAATTCAATCTGATCATCCATGAACCAGCCGGAACCACCACCAAACCATCCCAGCGCGAGTAGCCCAAGTGGTACGGCCAGCATACCGTGTGCCGTGCTGTTGCGTGCGTAGCCCATCGCGAGTGCCGCGATCATCCACAGAAAAGGTGCCTGCCAGTAAGTGAGTGAGTGGTTGAACAACTGGCCGAGCAGAAACATATAGGCGCCGACCGATAGCGTCGTCAGCAGCCACAGTGAGTTGGCGACACGTGGTAGTCCGCGACGTTCGGTAATTAATGCCAGCAGGACTGACAACAGGTAGGCCGCAAAAACGGTCAGAACGCGTGCTATAGCACCCATCCCGGACCAGTTGCTGGCCACAAACAGCAGGATGCCGAGGCCGACGAGCACGGCGCCGAAGGTTGCGATAATGGTGATCGCCGGGCTGGACTTGCTCTGCTGCGCATGGTTCAGGCTTGCCCTCAGCGCATCTACCTGTGTCTCATCAAGCAGTCCTTCGCTAAGCCAGAGCTTGAATGCCTTGTCGATCGATCTGTTCATCACCATTCCTGACAAGATCGGCACAGTCAGTAAGATTCTTCTCGCTGGTAGCCTGTGAAAACCATGTCGCAGTTCTATTCGTCGCGTATGATCGCCATGAACGCGTCGCCATAGCGTTCCAGCCTGGCCTGGCCGACGCCGCTCAATTACAAAAAGGCAGCAAGGTCAGTGGGCCGGTCGCTGAGCATCTGCCGTGTACAAGAAGAATAGACGAATCTTTTCCTAAAATCCTCAAAACAAAAAAGGTGACGAAAAAAGTTAAAGAGGAATTATCATTTAACTAAATGCCACGACTCGTCAAAATTTAATTCCTCACCTTATTTGTACTGCCCTGATCCATGGAGTTACTAAAATAATAGCGTTTAACACGATTACGTGATATTTGTATGGGACAGTAGTGGGTCGGAGTAATTTAATTATGGGATTGGTCAATATTAAAGCACTCCGCCCCGTTAGTTGAACACGATAAACATTAATGTCTTAAATATAAAAAGATCCCATCGAGAGGCAGATAGTATGAATGTAAACGAAGCGGTACGTGCAAGACGCGCCATCAAGTGGTATGACACTGAACATCAAATGCCGGAAGAAACCTTTCGCACGTTGATGGAACACGCCATTCTCTCACCAACAGCTTTCAATATTCAGAACTGGCGTTTTGTACGTGTCACTGACCCGGAACAACGCAAGGCTATTCGCGCTGTGGCATGGGACCAGGCACATGTGACTGACGCTTCCGAGTTACTGGTACTGTGCTTTGACAACAAGGCATGGGAACATGATCCACACCGCTACTGGCGTAACGCACCGCAGGAGGTGCAGGATTTTCTGGTACCGGCCATCGATGCTTATTACCGCGACAAACCCCAGGTAGAACGTGACGAGGGCATGCGTTCCTGTGGACTGGCAGGGCAGACAATAATGATAATGGCCCAGGAACTGGGCTATCAGAGCTGCCCAATGGACGGCTTTGATTTTGACGCAGTCGCCAGAATCATCAACTTGCCAGAAGACCATACGATCGCCTTCATGATTGCGCTTGGCAAGGGCACCAGGGACTCCTGGCCAAGGCCCGGTCAGCTGGACCTGGACGAGGTAATGGTAAGTAATCGCTTCGATTGAAGGAACAGACCAGGAATAAAAGGTAGCGTCCCACTGCTGTCCCACATACGCGTCATTGCGGCACGTTTTTAGCCGGACTAAATCTGCCAGGAGCAGATTTACTCGTCACATACCTGTGACCCGCCCTTCGGGCCATCACAGAAAACGTGATGTTCAAAACTGAATCCATCAGTTTTAGTGAACAGCCAACGGCTGGACCGTAAGGACAGACTAATTTTGCCGGGAGCAAAATTGAATGACCGAAGGTCAGCCTGAAAGGCGAATTACAGGACGTAATTCGTAATACATGGATGTATTCTGTAACCCAGTGACGTGAGACGCTGGATGCCTGCCTGCGCACACTGCTGCCCGGAATAATAAACGCCAAATGAGCGCATACCACGGCACGGTGCGGCTTTACCCGTGGTTCAACTGGCATGAGACTTAAATTCGGATATTCGGTCCACTACCGTCATCCCGGCATGTTTTTGGCCGGGATACAGTGACTTAAGACGCTGGATGCCTGCCTCCGCAGGCACGACGCAATTATTCCGGACAACACTGTGCCTGCGCAGGCATGACGTTCTTTTTAGTGTAACCAGTTGTTACCAGGATCTTTGATCATTTCTATTTCGAGACTTCAAGTCCATTAACAGTTGACGACTCTGTAAACACAGTAATAGCTGCATTTAATGCAAGAAATGTAATTCTTAACTGGGACAGCAAGGGTAGCGTTCCCTCTAGCCCGCATATTGTATGAGAATGCAGAATTTTGGGGGGATTTCAGTGAGTCAATTTGTTCGATTGGTCGAAAAGCATAGCCATAGCTATGGTTACAGGTCAATCGGGCAAAGTGGCCGCTGAAATTTCCCCAAAAACTGCA
>Ga0316201_10002656_pt1 | contig 12827 bp, 8 predicted proteins | sample CS6wburrow_MG_FD_204516 | JGI IMG/M metagenome (GOLD analysis project Ga0316201, IMG submission 204516) | Coastal sediment microbial communities from Delaware Bay, Delaware, United States - CS-6 worm burrow | ecosystem: Environmental > Aquatic > Marine > Coastal > Sediment | place: USA: Delaware... | reverse complement strand
GACCCTTGATGCCGGCGAGGCAACCCTCGATCTCCGCTTGCTTATCAAAGCCAACACTCTTTACTTTCTCCGGGTACCGATTAACGGGATAGTCGATCGAGCAGACGGTGTCATCGGTGTCGACAAACCGCCGCAGGTCGGCGTCGAGCGTGCCGGTCAGCGATGCTTTCGTGGCGACGAGGTCCGCATTGATCACCTCATTTTTCAACATGCGCTGCCAGTTTGTTCGATCGGTCAGGTGCTCTTTCATGGCGACTTCAACGAGGCCGGCCGTGTAGCGATTGGGGACGCGGGCAAACACGATCGCGTCGGTTGCGCCCTGATCGATCCAGCGGGTGGGCATTTGCGAGGCCCGCGTGATGCCCACCTTGACCGCGGAGCTCCTCGCGAGATAGACAATCTGCTCGACCAGGCAATGTTTCTCGGCCCATGCCATGTCTCGCGCCTCGCCTTCGTGTGCCCGGCATAGCTCCGGGCGGATGATGCATTCGCTGGCCTCCGGAGAGCTCCGAAAGCACGGGTAGCAGAAACCCTGCGCGAAAGACTTTTTCGTCGGCTGGCCGCAGGCAATGCAGTTGATTGTGCCGTCAAAACTCAGCTTGATGTTTTTGCCGATCTTCGCGTTCATGTCGATCGAAATACCATCCAACACCAGCGTGTAATGCGCGCCATCCTCGAGTCGGGTCTGCATTTTTCGCAGGTTGCCGGAAAGGTGTGCTTTGGAGTTCATAGAGAGCGCCTGGTCTGTTCGTGGATCGGGTTAGGCGTGATTGTAGTGCATCAGGAGAGAGCTGCCGCAGCCACAAGAATAAGGGTCGAATCGAATTAAACGACACTTTGCGTGAATGGAAGGCGAGGCCGCAGTCGTCTGGTTCGAGCGCCTAATCTCTCAATGAGCTGATGATCATCGATTGGGGAACGGAACGTAATCCTGGGTTCTTTGCGTAATATTTGCGTGGATCGGCTGTGCATATCGATACACAGCGGTGCAATTCAATCAGCGGACGCCCCGGTAACTTACTGAAAAATATAGTCCATGGGCGTCCATCAGCGTTCCGAAAACCCGCGTGTCGGTGGTTCAACCGAGGCGCGACAAACTGCCTTAGGCAGTTTGGACGCCAGAGGCGCTCCGCAGGGGTGACGAGCAACGCGAGGAATCCACCGCCGACAGACGCACGCAGTGCGAGCTGGCGCAGCCAGCGATACATTGACTCGGACCGCCTAAGGCGGTCCGAACGACAGGATCCGGAACCCCGACGAGTAACGGTAAACCACCGCAACCGATCCGCCTGCCTCGAGTATCGTCCAGGAAGACGCCGGAGAAATTTCCTCGGGAGGTTCCTGGGTTGCGATGAGGCTGCCGTCGCGACCGTAAAGCGCAGGTCCGCTCGCCTCGGAAACGTAGATGCCGTCATCGGTCCACTTCCAGCGCCACGCACTGCCTCCGGCAGTTGAGAACGGCATCTGTGCGAGCAGGTTCAGCGAGGCATCGACAATCTGACCTGTAAACGTCAGGAACTCCTGCCCGTCCGGCGAGGCCACCGGCTCGCCGAGGACTTCGCAGTTGTAGCCACCCATATTGGTGTACTGGAAAAACAGCCCGTCAGCCCGTCCCAGTGCGAAACCTGATTCGCAGATATCCGCCGATTCTGGCAGCGAGATAAACGGTACCGTGTTGGTGCCAGTGAGATTGATGGTATCGACAAGGCTCAGGGCATTGTCGTAGCTATAGAAGGTGATTTCGCGAAGTGGATACTGGTCGAAGATGACGGCATACGGACTCTGATCGAGCGCCGGACCTGTGTAGAATCCACGGGCGTCCAGCGTGTGCACAAGCACCTCTCCGGCGGCAATGTCGTCAAGGTTCAATCGGGTGACGATTCCCGCCGCATACGTCACGTACAATGCATTGTGCGCCTCGACAAATCGCATGTCGTACCTGGCCTGCGCGGCATCTGTCGGGTCTAGCCCGAACGATGTCGGGGATAGATCGAGGGGCGTCAGGAAATGGCCGGCTACAGAGTCGAAGCGTTGCACGCTATGGCGGCCGAAAAAGAACGCATCGAAGTCATATATGTACACGACGCCATTCGCATCGATGACCTTATCGGTGTTGTTCGAAAGCACCGAGAACCAGCAGTCGCTGCCGTCACCATCAAGTTCCTCGTAGCAGCGTGCATCGAGCGGATAGAAGTCGTCGACGTCGGCTACACCGTCGTCATCGTCGTCCGCGTCGGCATTGTTGCCTGTGCCATCAAGATCGGTATCGACGGATTCGCCCGGGTCCAGCGGGAACGCATCACTGAAATCCGAAACGCCATCGTTGTCGTCGTCGTTGTCAAAGCGGTCAGCGGTGCCGTCCAGATCAAAGTCGCGGTATACCGAGAACCCAAACTCAAGCCCGTCGACCGTTTGCAGCCCGCCCGGATCTGTCGCATGCGCAAGGATCTCGTAACGGACGACTTCTTCATTGAGGGTCGACTCAAACTCGAATTTGCCCGCTTCTGTTTCCTCGAGACGAAACTGGCTTTCCGCATTCGCGGCGTCCCAGACGACATCCGGCCCCGAAGGTGGCTCCGCGACGATCGACGTGACAGTCAATTCGATGTCCAGAACATCGCCGTCCTGATCGAAAAAATTGTCGCGCAGGCTGAACGGCAGGGGTTCCCCCAGAAATGGGGCGTCATTGACCCTGACCAGCTCGGCGTCGTCGAGGATGACGCTGGAGCGTCGAAACGGACCGTATCGCATGCTGTCATCGAAAAGCAGGATGTCGTCAAGGTCATCCCGACCTAAACGGCTCATGAACGTCGAGGCATCAGCCGCTGACGGATGAAACGCGGTGTAGTATCGACCTGAGCGCATCTCGAGGCGCACCACCTCCGGACCGGTTCCGGTAAATTCGATCTTCTGCTCGGTACCATTGAAGGCAAGTGCATAACCCGCTGCCGCATTGTGCGAAATCTCACCGCTGACGCCGCTGATGCCCGCCAACCCGTTGAGGAAATCCAGGTCGGTATCAATATCGAGAACAGCGTCCGTAAACCTGACCGTTCCTTCGACCGACGATTCGATCGACATGTCGAGTGTCACCCGGTCCGACGACTCCAGGTTCTGGCGCACGCCCGCGACAAACTCAAAGGTTCCCTTGCTCAACTCTGTGATGCCGCCCGATCGCACCTCGAATCCGTCAAAGGTTCTTGTGACCGTAAAGCCGGCGTCGCTTGGTGCTGTTGAATATTCGGTAATCATCGCGCCATCGACTGTGATTGGGAGACCACCGTTATCGAGACCGCAATTGCTGAAGTCCTCGGTGAGGGTCAACCCATCTGCCGACAACGTCGTCGTCAGGGAGCCGCCGCTGTCGCAAGCGACAGATCTTGTACCCGTAGCGATGCCGCTCGTCACGTCCGCACGAAACTCCTGCATCAGCAGATTCGTGAACTCGACAAACTGCAGAAACACGGCGCTCATCGGCCCGGCGTTGGACGCCGTCATCGGACCGATGGGTTCCCCTGTGACAGGCGGTGTTGGCCCTGCTGGGGTTGGCGGAGTCACGCTCGTTCCAGGGGGTGTAGCCCCGCCTCCACCACCGCAGGCATTTAGCAGAATCGCGACGAGAACGAGAGTGATTGTCCTGCCGTTCCCTGGGTGCACGGTATGGTTTCTCCTGATAGCGAGCTGCCAGACTTAGACTAGCCGATGAACAGCAATACCTTCAACAGGCGTGGTACAGGAAAGATCTTCACACAGGTGAGATGAGGCACCGCAGCGAGTTCACTTGAGTGGATCGACACATTAGCTGAACTCGCGGCGCGCGAACTGATCCGCCCCCTGGCGACCACCTGTACCTAACCAAGTACAATGTCCGTGAACGATATCAATCGGCCATCGGGCGCAGGTATTGGCGCCGCAGGACGGCACGGCAACACGGGCGGAAACCTATGGGCGAAGCACTACTGGCAAGCACCCTCGTGCCGTTATGGCTCAAAGTTGCGTGGACCGCGATAGCGCTCGTCATCGTCGTGATCTACTGGCGGCACCACGGCCCGGCCAATTTTCTTTGGTTCTCCGACATCGCGCTGCTCACGCTCGTGGCCGGCCTGTGGCTCGAGAATTCGTTCATCGTCAGCCTGATCGCATGCATGGTGCTTGTTCCGGAGATGTTGTGGAGCGTGAGCTTCTTCGGTCGCGTGCTGAACCTCCCGCGCGTGACCCGCCTCGCCGACTACATGTTCGACCAACAGAGACCGCTGTGGCTGCGCGCGGTGTCGCTGTTCCACCTGCCATTGTTGGCGGTGATCGTCTGGGGCCCGTGGCGGCTCGGTTACGACGCCGGCGTATATCCATGGGCGGTAGCGATCGCATGGCTCGTGCTGTTGCTGACGCGCTGGCTGACAAAACCCGAACCGAACATCAATCATGTATATCGGTTGCCGTTCGCCGCGGGTGTAAAGCTCAGACCGCTACAACATATGCTGGTACTGATGACAGCGGTGCCATTGCTGCAGCTGCCGGGGCACTTGCTGCTACGGCTGATGTTCGGAAACTAGCCCTGCCAGCGGATCGTGTCCGAGCTCGTCGGATGCTGGGCAAGCGGCATGGCGACGGTACCCATGCCGGAGTTTTGCGTGTATCAGCTGTGCAATGTTACGCACCGTAGTGCGCACCCTAAAGGGCATGAACCCCCAGGCCGAGCGCAGCAAGTCCATTCTCCCCTGGCCACCATTGATACCGGGGTCTGTCCCCCGCTCAAAGACCCTTGCGTGAACAAGCCGTCTTCTGGTTGCCTTCGGCATCGAAAGTACAGGCCTGCCCCGACTAGTCGCAGCTCAAGCTCGCACACTGTTCCCGGCAAAGCATTAGTCCCATCCTCGGGGCAGAGATATCCGTTGTGGTCATTTGAGCATTACAGTTGGCAGTGCAAGATTGCCGTTGCGCGGCACACTCCTGAGCAGCGCGTGCTTGATCAGCTAGCTGTTTCTCCGACTTCGGGCAACTTGCATAGGCCGTACCCTTTGGCGTCAGTTGATCGACATGAACCCATCGCGATCCGATATCCGCGGCTATCTCTACCATCGGTCGCCTTAGACCAATTACATATCCACATTGCGTCTCGTCGCCGACAGCGAGGTTTTCCCGAAACACGGCAATTGCCTGTTCCCTTGCCTCTCTTTCCGCTTCTAGCCGCGCACGCTGATTCTCGCGACGCTCGTAGCGTCTTCTGAGATCAGCCTGCTCCTGCGCGGCGAGTATTGCTGCCGACTCCGCGTTTTCGACGCGTGCTCTCTGAAACGCATCTAGCATTGCGCTTCCCTTTAGAAGTACGGCAAGACGCCGTCCTTTCTTCGCATCGACATACTTGGTGGAGAGAAGAAAACGATGAGCGGGTCCTGTGTCCTCGTGATCACGGTCCGGTTCGTAGTGAATGCAATGATAGGCAATGTCCGAGCGCATGTATCCGCTTAGCCGGTCGTCATCCGCTCGGATCTGAATGTCGAAGCGACTGTCAGACTTGATGCTGTCAATAACTGACTGAAAAAGAGGCGCGATTTCCTGGTCGTACGCATCTCCCTTGACTGATTTCAATCGAATCAAGTGATTGGCGCCAAGCGAAGCATTCACTTCGCGCGAACGAGATCGCAGTCGTCCGTTGGCCTCTCGACGAAAATAGCCAATCTCGATACCGCAAGCTTGCTGAAAGTACTTTGACACATCCCTTTGTCCTGACGAACTACTGCGGCTCGTGCGGTCATTCAGCCTCAGTACTATTAGGTTCCCGTCCAAATACGACTCGAAGTCTTTTTTTCCAACATAACGCCGCACTACTTCGACCGCTTTGGCAATTGAGTCGGCGGGATAGCGTTGTTGGTCTATTCTATCGGCCAATGCCGGCGTGGTCATAACGCCAAGTAAGGCCAGGCAAGTGAAGGTTTTGTAGGATGCTCGCATCGAATTACTCCCGACTGCTAATTTTTATTTGGACTATAACTTGGTTCAATTCCGCCCCTGGCCACCAAATAAATTAACCATCACGATGGGGGTTAGCTGTCTGCGACAGACCTCCGACCCCTAGAGCGTGTCCCTTGCCCGTTGTCGGATGTAATGCTGCAAGGCATCCAGCTGCCCATCCGTGATGCCGGGTGTGCCGGGCATTCCCCGCGCTACGAGTGCGCCGTCACGAACCACGGCCGAAAAGCTCTCGGCGTCCAGCGCTATTGTCGAGGCTCTTAGATCGGGTGCCATTCCCGACGCCAGCACATCAAGCCCATGGCAGGATGTGCAGGCACCGAATTCCACTGCGCCTTGCTCTGCCAACGCCGCGTCGATCTCAAAGTCGGGGGCTTCGATTGGCTTCGCGAAGTGCGGTGGTGGCAAGGCCGGCATGTCGGCCGTTCCCTGCAGCGAGAAAGTGACGAGGCGACGCATATGTTTGCCGTAATCCCAACCCAGGTGGCGTGCGCTGTACTCATCCGTCGAAAACAGCGAGCCGAGGCCTGCGGAACCGCCACCCCAGCCCACCAGGATCGATACGTATTGCCGGCCGTTTAACTCGTAGGTAATCGGGGCGGCAGTCATGCCGAGCCCGGCATTGAAATTCCAGAGTTCTTCCCCTGTCGTCGCATCGTAGGCAAGGATCCGGCCGTCAGCCCGGCCCTGGAACAGCAGGTTTCCGGCCGTTGTCAGCGTGCCGCCATTGGGACCGCTTTTTTGCGGGATTTCCCAGGCGGGTTCCTGCTTGATTGGATCCCATGCAATCAACGAGGCTGGGTAGTCGCGCGGTTGTTCTGCGAGCAACGGGTCCACCCCGAGGCCGCCAACGAATGCCTCCATTTGAAAGCCTTCGATGTCATAGCCCTGGTCCGAGTAGTTGGAGGCATAGTGCTGTGACGGGATATAGGCGAGGCCGCTTTGCGGGCTGTAGGACATCGAATGCCAGCTGTGTGCCCCGTAGGCATTTGGCGTGATGTAAGCCGCATCGACTTCGTAGCGTGCCCCCGGAACTTCGACCGGCCGACCCGTTTCGATATCGATATGCGACGCCCACGTGGTCTCGACGAACGGCTCGGCGGATACGAGCTTGCCGGTTGCACGGTCGATCACATAAAAGAAGCCGTTCTTGGGTGCATGCAAAATCGCCTTGATCGCGTCATCGCCAAGCTGCAGGTCGGCGAGGACGATATCCATGTTGGAGTTGTAGTCCCATGACTCGCCCGGCGTGGTCTGGTAGTGCCAACGGTACTCGCCGGTGTCCGCGTCCAGCGCCACGATCGAGCAGAGAAACAGGTTATCGCCGCCCTCAGGGCTGCGAATCTTGCGGTTCCAGGGCGAGCCGTTGCCGGTGCCGATGTAGATCGCGTTGAACTCGGCGTCGTAGGTAAATCCGTGCCAGGCGTTGCCGCCGCCGCCATGTTTCCACCATTCACCTGTCCAGGTCCTGGCGGCCATTTCCATGGCCTCGTTTTCGAAGCCATCGGCCGGGTTGCCGGGCACGATATGGAACTTCCAGGCCTCTTCACCGGTGTCCGCATCGTAGGCCGTTACCCAACCGCGCGTCGGGCCGGCCTCGGTGCCGCCATTCCCAATGAGGACTTTGCCATTGAAGGCTTTGGGTGCGCCGGTGATGTAAAGGGCCTGGTCGAGGTCAAAGGTCCGCACCGTCCAGATTTCTTTGCCCGTTTCTGCATCGAGGGCAAACAGCCGGCCATCCCAGGTAGCCGCGAACAGCTTTCCTTCATAAAAAGAAATACCACGATTGTGCTTCCAGCCGGTCTGTCGCTTGCCTGCGATCGCTTTGGCGACCTGTGGGTCGAACTCCCAGAGCAACTTGCCGGTCACCGCATCAACCGCGCGTATCATGTTCATCGTGCCGGTGAAGTACAGCGTCCCGTCGATCACGAGCGGTGTCGAGACGAGCCCGACATCCTGGGGCAGGTCCAGAAACCAGTCGACTTTCAGTTTGGCTACATTGCCGGTATTGATCTGGTCCGAGGGGCTGAAGCGACGTTCGTTGTGCGTGCGACCGTAAGCGAGCCATTCGCCCGTCTGGGATTCATCCGCAATGGCGGCGTCATTGTAAACAATAAGGTCGGGCGCCTTTTCGCAGGCGCTGATAAGCAAGAGACAAATAAACAGTGACGCCGTCAGAGATAGGTTTTTCATTCTTGTTAAACCTCGAGTGCGTGAACCATCAGGTTTGGATTTGTACTACAGGTCCACAGTTTGCAACAGGCAAGCTACGACGATCAAATCGACCGATGAAGACGATCATTGTGTGAGGCGACGGCTTCGCTCGATCTTGGGAAAAGAATGGGGACAGTCCCGAAGGGACAGTCCCCGTTTGCGCGTCTCGGTCTGCGCCTGGCCACTACAAAGAATGGGGACTGTCCTCGTCTTCGCGTCTCGCGAATCGGTCTGCGCCCGGCCACTACAAAGAATGGGGACTGTCCCTTTGGGACTGTCCCTGTTCTTGCGCGTCGCGTATCGGTTCGACTCTCTCTCTTTTTTAAAGTCTGATCAGTCGAGGGACTCGGCCGCAGCCCGGGCCGTAAGAATACATCCGGACAGGAACGTCCCTTCCAGCGAGCGTCTGCCGCAGGCCCCGCCGCCGCCGAACCCGGCAGCCTCACCGATCGCAAAAAGCCCCTCGATTGGTTCACCATTACTGTCCAACGCACGGCTGGAAAGATCTGTCTGGATCCCTCCAAGACTCTTGCGAGTAATAAGGCGCAGCTTGATTGCGATCAGCGGCCCGTGATCGAGTAGCGGTTTCGGCTTGCACGTGCGGATCCGGTCCGACCGCCATGCGCGCGAATGCATGATGCGTCGAAGCTGATCGTCGTTCCACTGTCCGGGGCCGCGCCGCACGTTGTCGTCGAAACTGTTCACGGCCCGCGTAACGTTCTCGAGCTGCACCAGCTTGTCGTCATCCAGCGCATTCATCCTCTCAACGAGTTCAGGCAAGGTGTCGGACACGATGAAGTGATCACTTTGCTCCTGCATCTGCCGTACAAGTCGGTGATTGCCGAACAGTGTTTCCTTCAGGAAAGACAGGGTTTTGCTGTCGCGGATGTGCGGGTTGTGCTCGGCCCCCGAAATCGCAAATTCTCTCGCAGCAATTCGCCAATTTAGAACCTGCCAGCTCCAGGGCTTTTGCATCGCCGACAGGCGGCGGCACATGTCGTTTGTATCAAAGCCCGTGATGAGTGGCTCGGGACCGATTCGATTACCCGCATGGTCCAGCCACAATGCAGACTTGCACGGGATCAGGCTCAGTCCGTGGCCCTCGAATTCCGGGAAGGGATGCGGGAGTCCTGCCGCGTAATTCCACATGTTTTCCAGGTGGGTAACGACCCCGCCTTGTCGTCCGACCACGTCGTGCATGGCCCCGTCACAGTAAGGATGCGAACCATTCAGGATTTCCGTCGGCGCGTCGCCCCAGTACCAGTGCTCACGCACTTTTTGCAGATTGCCATTGATACCGCCGGTGGCAACCATTGTATGATCCGCTAGGAACTCGCGCTCCTCGCCGCTCGTCTCGATCACACCACGACAACCGGCGACCCGGCCATCTGCGACGATCAGATCGTTGACGCGGCAACCGAAAACATACTCAAGCTTCTTGTGATTCCTGTGGGTCGACAACAGGCCGACGAATCGTTCGACCAACCCCAGGCCTGTTCCCCAGAGGATGTGATAGCGCGGCACACTGTTTCCTGGTACAAAATTGCCGCGCTCTACCCAGTTGACGGCGGGCATAAAGCGCATCCCCTTGCCGCGCAACCAGTGGAAGACGCGGTCGGCGCTCTGCTCAACGTAGGCTTCCGCCCATTTTTTCGGCCACACATCAGCGTCGCCAAATTCCGCGAATGAGTGCCAGTCGCGCAGAGCCAGCTCCGGGGTATCCTTGATGCCCATCCTGCGTTGCAGTGGGGTACCCACCAGTGCCATGCCGCCAAAAGCCGTGCGGGCGAGCCCGCCGACATTCTCCGCTGAGTGCCGGTCGACGATGGTCACGGACCGGCCCCGCTCGAGGCATTCGTAGGCGGCCACGAGCCCTGCCACGCCCGCACCAATTATCACGATGTCGCTTGTCTGCCCAGGCATCCGCTTATCCCGTACTTGGTCTGCAGTGTCAGTCGGACCCAAAACGAGCTGCGCGGCTGGCGACGCCCTTGAGCCCCTCGATAAACAACCACAGGAAGGCGAGTGGCAAAATGATCGTCTGCATGACGAAAATGACGATCAGGTGGACGATCTGTTCACTGGCGTTCGACGCACTTGCCTTCAATCGCTCCAGGCGCCCGGAGACATTGAGCTGCGCGACAGAGCTGTCCCACATCTCGCCGAGTCGATCCATCAAGCCCATTTCCGTTGGGTCAGGCTGGGCCGCGAACTCCTGTTGACTGAGTTCCTCAATCTCGGAACTGGTCGCCTCCAGTACGGCAGTTGCCGCATCGTGCTCATTCTCCAGGAATGTGTTGAACACGACGTGTGTGCCGATGATCAGGACCGGGAGGGCGAAGCGCAAAAACGCCGCGACGAGGAAGATTCTGATCGCCAGCGTCCTCATCGCGGACTTCGTGCCACCCGGCCACCAGTTGGCCGCGACGAGGAATAATGCGGCGAGAACGAGGACGATCGTCACGCCCCACCAGCCCGTCATAGTCAGCAGGACGTTCTGCAGCCCTAGGGAGCTTGCGGCAACGAGCATGACCGATGAGAACTGCTCGACGAGGTCATTGATCGGGTCGAGTATCTGGCCGACCGTGAAGTTTACGCCGACGCCGCCGGGTTCGAAGGCGACTTCCGTGCCCTGTGCGACCGATATAACGCCGTTGAGCGACCGGGCAACGGCGAAGGTAACCAGCGCACGCTTGAAGGCCTCATCCGCGTAGGTGTCGGAGCGGCTGTCGACCAACCCGGACGCGGCAAGAGCTGCGACCAGCACCGCCACTATCGTCCAGACAATCTTTCTGCGTTTCGTCATACGGTGACGAGCATACCACCCAAAGCCTGGTCATCAGGGCATAAGCCCGAAAGACGAAACAGGCGTCTTTCTTGCACGGCCCGCCGCATGGCACCGCTATAATCGGGCGATGCAAAACGTTGACTTCGAAAAGGCGGTCCGGGAAGCCGTCGCCGCGCTGCCCGACTGGGTTCAGGAAGCGATGCACAACGTCGAGATCCTCGTACTCGACAAAGCCGATGATCATCTCGACCCTGACAACGTGGGACTGCTCGGGCTGTACACCGGCGTACCGCTGCCCGAGCGCGACGCCAATCACGCGGGTGAGCTGCCCGACATCATCTACATCTTTCGCCTTCCGCATCTGGAGCTTGGGCTCCCGCCGGCCGGGCTCGGCGAGGAAATTCATCGCACGCTTGTCCACGAGGTCGCACATTACTTCGGCATGGATGACGATCACGTGGAGGAGCTGGGCTGGGGCTGATAGCGTTATACTGAGCTTAAGATTCAGGAATCAGCATGTCTTTGCTTGGCAACATCGTATTCTTCGTTTTCGGTGGGTTCGTAATCTTCCTCGGTTACGTTCTCGGTGGCATCTTGTTGTGCCTTACTATCATAGGCATTCCGTTCGGCCTCATGTGTTTCAGGCTCGCCGGTAGCGTCATCGCGCCTTTCGGACGCGAGGTGCGTGAAACGGAACCACCTGGTGGTGTGCTTACCCTGATCATGAACATTATCTGGATCATTCTCCCGGGGCTCGAACTTGCCATCATGCACCTGGTGCTCGCATTGTTGTTTGCATTAACGATCATTGGCTTTCCGATCGCGGTACAGCACATGAAACTTGTGCCGATGGCATTGCTGCCATTTGGCCATGTGATGCGTGAATTGAAATAGAATGCGTATTCGATTTCATATTGCGCCGTCGGTGTCGTGTTTACACCGTTGGCGATTTTCAGTTACACAATGTTACCAGGGTATTGACTGAACCCGCTTGCACCGGCCCGAATCAGCGGCGAGACTGAACGCATATTCCCTCCCCGGATTGCCTTGTATGGAACTCGTTGTATTCGACCTTGATGGCACGCTACTCAATCGAGAGTCGGTGATCTCTGACTACACGAGCGAGACGCTCAAGCTCCTGACCGAGCGCAATATTGCGTATACGGTCGCGACAGGGCGCACCCTGCACGGTGCGCGCGCGATTCTCGAGGGTCATTGCTTTCAGCTGCCGCAGGCATACAAGAACGGCGTGATGATCTGGCACCCGAAAACGAGGCACTTTTCCCGCGGAGCCACGCTCACACCCGATGAGCTGGACAATGTTGTACGCGCCTGCTTTACACAGGGAGTTACGCCTTTCGTCTTTGCACTGGACGAAGACAACGAGAGCATCGTCTACCATCCGCCGCTGCAGACAGACATCGAGCGCGAGCTCATCCGCAGCATTGGCGTCGAAGAGCCAGTGAAGGTGCGCGCTCTCGATGAACTGGCTGCCGATGCCACGATCACCCACGTGAACTGCATTGGCGACGGCGCAGCCATAAAAGCTGTGCTCCACAGCGTCAATGACGAGCCGCACCTTGTGGCGTACTCCGGCGTCGCCCTGGAAGGCCAGCAATGGCGCTGGCTCGATGTCCACCACAGCGACGCCAGCAAGGGCGGCGCCATCAGGACGATGAAGAGTTTGCTCGGCCTTAAACGTGTCATTTGCTTCGGCGATAGTGACAACGACCTCAGCATGTTCGCGGCGGCGGATGAGAGCTACGCACCCGCTAACGGCAATGACAGGATCAAGTCGGCCGCCACGGCGGTTGTCGGACACCACGACGAGGAGGGTATCGCGCGCTTCCTGCGT
>Ga0316201_10002655_pt1 | contig 12827 bp, 13 predicted proteins | sample CS6wburrow_MG_FD_204516 | JGI IMG/M metagenome (GOLD analysis project Ga0316201, IMG submission 204516) | Coastal sediment microbial communities from Delaware Bay, Delaware, United States - CS-6 worm burrow | ecosystem: Environmental > Aquatic > Marine > Coastal > Sediment | place: USA... | reverse complement strand
TGATTTGTATTGAGGAACCTGAGCGATCAATTCATCCTAAGATGTTGAGTCGTTTGGCCTACTTTCTTCACGAAGCCGTGCAGCGCACACAATTAATTATTACAACACATAACGCTGATTTTCTAGATCATTTTGATCCCTATCAACAAGACTATGTGCAAGTCTTAATTGCTTATCGTGATAAAGAACATACCACTCAATTTGCTCAGATTCGTCATATTCAACATGTTAAAGCATGGCTTGAAGACTACATGCTCGGTCAAATTTGGACAATGGGTCAAATTGAAGAAATGCTTGAGGTTGAATAATGCCAAAGTATATTCGTATCGGATTGATTGTTGAAGATAAACATTGTGATGCTTATAAATTTTTGACTGAAAAAATAGGGGATCGTGTACGGGGTTATCCTTTGAGGAAAAATAAAACCATCCCTGCCACTCGAAAGCTACGGGTTTGGATTGAACAATATAAAGATAAATATGATTTTGTTTTTGTGTTGGTGGATTTGGATACCCCAGCACACCATAAAAATCCAAAGTATTTTCAAGATTTAAGAAAAATATGCCACGAAGAAGGCGCAGCATTGCTAATCGTCAAACGCGAATTGGAATCGTGGATATTGGCTGATGTCAATAGCATTGCTCGTTGGAAGTTGGGAGATAACACGACATTTCGTTTCAAGATTTATCACAATACGGCAATGGATCCTTGGGAGCCTAAAGAAGAAATTTTAAAATTAATTTGCCAAGCTGCTCGTTATGCCGGAAAAAAAGAGCCGAAAGTCTTTAATCCTGAGTGGATTGCTGAAATTTCAGAAAAAGTTGAACTCAATAAGACAACATTAGAACGCAATTGTAGTTTACGCTGTTTTTATGATTTAGTAAAAGGATGTGTTGATATTGGGGGACAGCAATATTTTGCGGATTATCCGCAAGTTTATCATTGTGATAGTCCAGAAATACCTGAGTAAAAATAGCAAACCCCTTCGTTCCAAGTTTGCCGCGATTGCATTATTAAAAGAATAAAGTATGAAAATCTTTCAAAATGAATTGACAACACTCATTTATGGGGAGGCGATTAAAACACTGAATGAGTATATTGATGATAATTCAGTTCATCTGATTTTTGTTGATCCGCCTTATAACATTGGTAAGACATTTTCTCATTTCAAAGACAAATGGCAGAGTGATGAAGCTTATGTAGAATGGTGTTATGAATGGATAGAACTTTGTCTTAAAAAATTAACCAAAAATGGCACAATGTATTTGATGAGCAGTACACAAGCCATGCCTTATTTGGACTTATATATTAGAAATAAAATGACTATCTTATCTCGCATCGTCTGGGCCTATGATAGTTCTGGCGTTCAAGCAAAGCAATATTTTGGTTCACTGTGGGAGCCAATATTGTTCTGTGTTAAAAATAAAAATCAATATACTTTTAATACGCATGACATTTTGATCGAAGCTAAAACAGGGGCAAAAAGAAAACTGATTGATTATAGAGGCGAGAAACCTAAACCTTATAATACCCAAAAAGTACCGGGTAATGTTTGGGATTTTCATCGAGTGCGTTATCGAATGAATGAGTATGAGGAACATCCTTCACAAAAACCAGAAGCGTTATTAGAAAGGATAATTAGGGCGAGTTCAAATAAAGGAGAACGGATTCTTGATCCTTTTTCGGGCACTTTTACAACCAGTGCCGTCGCTCAGAAATTGGAAAGGCAATCAATAGGAATAGAATGTCAAGAAGAGTATATCAAAATAGGTTTGCGACGTTTGAATATTGATAACTACAAGGATTGTTTATAAGAAAGGATAAGACTATAACTACTCACAAATTAAATTATGTTCACAGGTATTGTACAAGCTAATGTAAAAGTATCAACTGTCCTTAAAAAACAAGAGCTTACGAATTTCGGGCTCGCTTTTCCAGATGACTTATTGACTGGATTAGAAATCGGTGCCAGCATTGCGGTTGACGGAGCCTGTATGACGACAACCCAAATAGGTGACGACAAACAGGTTTATTTTGATGCCATGCAAGAAACCTTGCAACGGACAACGCTGGGTCAGATTGAAATCGGAAAGACTGTTAACGTTGAACGTTCTTTTAAAGTCGGTGATGAAGTGGGAGGCCATATTCTTTCAGGTCATGTACATGACATGGCCGAAATAAGTGAACTCAATACTTCAATCCCAAATAATCACATTATCACTTTTAAAGCGCCTCATCACTTGATGAAATATATTTTTTCTAAAGGTTATGTGGCCTTAGATGGTGTCAGTCTCACCATGGTGGATGTGAATAAAACAGAGGAAACTTTCACGGTTTACTTGATACCGGAAACGCTGAAACGCACGACTTTTGGATTTAAAAGAAAAGGTGATAGAGTGAATATTGAAATTGATACTCAAACTCAAGCGATTGTTGAGACGGTAGAAAGGGTGCTTGCTGAAAAGCATTTAATCAATGAGGAGAGAACAGCATGAAAAACAATATTGCTATTGTTTTAGGCTCGTTTCATCGCTCGAAAGTCGAACAGATGCTTGAGCAGGCGCGTGTTACCGCAAAAGAATGTGAACTCAATATCGTAGCTGAGCAGTGGGTACATGGTTCTATGGAAAAACCGTTAGCCTTGAAACGATTACTGATGGAAGAAGAGGTTGACGGTGCGCTGGCATTAGGTATTATAGAAAGTGGGGAAACGAAACATGGTTTGGTGATGGGGTATGCCGTCATCAATGCGATAATTCAACTGCAACTGGAATTAATGAAGCCCATTGGTGTGGGCATTCTTGGGCCTGAAATTCTACCCAGTCAAATTCCATCTCGGTTGAAACCTTACGCAAAAGAGGCCGTTATCGCATTGAAAGAAATGTTGTAGTAGGCATGACAAGTGCTGTCAATGTTGCTGTTTTCCTGAAAAAACTGAATTTTTTTGATATTTCTAAAGTATTTTAAGAAAAATAATTTCAAAAACGGCCCTTTATCTCACGCTTCGCGCATCGATCATCGAACCGAAGGTAAGCTTCGCTAAACTGACTTAGCCTCTTTCTTTGCCCCTTTGCGCCTTTGCGTGAGATTGGATTTAAAAAGTTCCTCCTTTGGCGTGATTATCTGAATATCTCTTATTAACACGCGAACCCCTTCGGTATTGAAGGATTAAATCATGTTGTGGTAACCAGAATCAAAAAAAATTTGGAATAAACTATGGCAAGTGGAAAAGAAATCCGTACTAAGATTGCAAGTATTAAAAGTACACAAAAAATTACCCGTGCAATGGAAATGGTTGCGGCCAGTAAAATGCGTAAGGCGCAGGATAGAATGCGTCGTTCACGGCCTTATGCTGATAAAATGCGTGACGTGATTGGTCACTTGGCACATGCGCATCCTGAATATAAACATGTTTACATGATTGGACGTGAAGTCAAGCGTATTGGTCTGATCATTGTTTCATCTGATCGTGGATTGTGTGGTGGGTTAAATAACAACTTGTTCAGGACAACATTGTCTACCATGAAAAAATGGCAGAATGATGAGATTGAAATCGATCTGTGTACGATTGGTAACAAGGCGGGGATGTTTTTTAGACGCTTTGGGGGTAACATCGTCGCACAGTCTAGTCATTTAGGTGATTCACCTACGCTTGAAGATTTAATTGGTACTGTGAAAGTGATGTTAGATGCTTACACTGACGGGACGATTGATCAACTGTTCGTTGTCTATAATCATTTCGTGAATACCATGACACAAAAGTCCACCATACGGCAACTGGTTCCCATTTCAGCGGATGAAGAAGATGACAGACTGATTCATCACTGGGATTACATTTATGAGCCCGAAGCGCAAGAAGTGTTAGATGCATTGTTAATGCGTTATATTGAATCGCTGGTTTACCAAAGTGTGGTTGAAAATGTGGCTTGCGAGCAAGCGGCTCGTATGGTGGCAATGAAAAGTGCTTCTGATAATGCGGGTAATCTCATTGATGAATTGCAATTAGCGTACAATAAGGCGCGTCAAGCAGCGATTACGCAAGAGTTGTCTGAAATTGTAAGCGGGGCGGCGGCTGTATAAACACCCATAAGGAAGACGAGAAAAGTCATTTCTTTCTTTAAAACCGTCTGTAGGCTGGGCAACGTGTTATTGTTGCCCACCAATCAATAAAAAACACTTAAACGCTAAACCATTTAGGCATACGCCCTGTTTTACAATCAAATGATGAAATCATTAAAACACCTTGTTTTATGGCTGACACTGGCAACCAGCAGCCTATACGCTGGGGAACTTGAATTAGCCGATCAATTATTGCTAAGCCATCGCGATAATCAACTCATTCCTTTAGTCTCTTCAAGTCATCCGGATTTGTCCGTTGAACAAGCCTATCTTGTGCAAGCGCATTATGTTAAAAAACGCCTTGCTCATGATAAAGTGGCGGGCTTTAAAGCGGGACTGACTTCTTTGGCGGCACAAAATAAATTCAATGTGAATCAAGCCTTATCGGGTGTCTTATTTGCCAGCGGCGATTTGAGTGCGACTGAGTCTATTCAATTGTCTCAGTTTAAACGTTTGATGTTAGAAACCGAAATCGGTTTTGAGATAGCTACAGCGATTACGAGTTTGATCACAACTCAAGCGGAATTGAAGCAACACATTAAGGCCGTGTTTCCAGTGATTGAATTGCCCGATATCGGCTTTACAAGTAAACCGAAGGGTATCGATATTATTGCGGCTAATGTCGGTGCGGCTGCGTTTATCAAAGGTAAACCGATCACTGACTTTACTGATTTCGATTTAAACGCGCTCACAGTCACCTTGACAAAAAACGGGCAGATAGTGAATACTGGAAAAGGGCTTAATGCATTAGGCAATCAGTGGCAGGCCGCTTTATGGTTAGTGAATCGTGTCATCGTTCAAGGCTCGACATTGAAACCGGGGCAGTTTTTGATCACAGGTGCAATGGGTAAGATGATTCAAGCTCAACCGGGTGATTATCAAGCTGATTTTGGGAAATTGGGACAGATTGTGTTTTTGGTTGTGCCTTAAATAAAGACTGCTAGAATGTAAAAAATATTGGATAGAACGCTGATTGAACTGATTGAACTGATTTAATTAATCAGCGTAGAACCTGATAATCAGCGTCATCAGCGTTCTATCAATATCATCCGCAGACATGACTACTCTTAAATTCAAGCCCATAAATAGCACCCAAGAAAAAAACGAGGTTTAATTATGCCATTAGACGAAGAAATATTTTTAAATGATGATGATATTCTTGATAATATCAGTACAGCTAATTATAGTTCCGTCGTGTATTCACGAGATTGGTTGATTGAAACTTTTATTGAGCAAATTCGCAAAAATAATATTGATTTAAATCAAAAATTTAACAGACGAAATGCTTGGGATGATGTCAAAAGAAGTAGACTGATAGAGTCACTGATAATAGGACTTCCAGTACCTGAAATCATCTTGGCTGAAAAATACCCTCAATCATACTCTGAAAAATCTTTTTTTATCATTGATGGCAAACAAAGGTTATCGACAATAGCAGGATTTGTGATGCCGGATAGTCATCAATCGTGGGATAATGCACAGTTAGAACAACTCAAAGTGCATCGTGAATTGAATGGATTAACTTACAAACAATTAGAGGCTGAATGTTTTGATGAGCATAGACTTTTTTTAGAGGCCAATATCAAATGTACGATTATTTCAGAATATCAATCTGATGATGTTTTATATGATCTCTTTTCTCGGCGGAATAGTTCAGTCTGTACACAAGCATTAAGACAAGTCTTGCATAACGGCCCATTGGCCAATTATCTTATTGATATCACAAATGAATTACAACCTATTCATCAGGTTTTAGGTTTGAATCAACCCGATAACACATTCTTTGATATTGAGATCATTTTAAGAGTTATCGCTTTAGTTTTATTTGGGCAACAAGATTATCAAGGTAATATTAAAGTTTTCTTGGATAAGGCTATGGCAAAAATGACGCAATCTTGGCAACATTATGAAGAAAAAGTAAAAACATGCTATTACGCTTTTAATGAGGCTATAAACAGACTGAGCAAGATATTTTTGATACAAGAAATAGGACGGCCTTTAACGGGCGAAAAAAGTGAACATTTTAATAAACTGCTGTTTGAAGTTCAGATTTATTATTTTATGTCTTTAAATGATGACGATATCACGGCACAAAGCAAAGAAAATTTCTTATCTGCTTTTAAAGTATTATGTCATGATCCCACATTTCAAGCTTCATTAGCATCATCAACACAAACTCTAGCACATTATCGGGTTAGATTTGAGTCATTTAATAAGTTGATAAATGCTGCTTTTCATAAAGAAATCAATCAGCTCCCTATAAAAGCGTCATCATGATTTGAGGGATAGATTTATGACTGAAAAGGAAAAATTTGAAGCGTTATATCGTGCCTTAAAAGATGAAATAAATGAACTAGAAAAACAGTTTATTCAACCCTTTATACCGGCCGATCCTAATGTTGGCCCGAATCAATATGGGCATTTGGTGAAGGCCTATTGTATATTATGTCATGCTGCTTTTGAGGAATATTTTGAAGAGCTTGCATTTGAAGTGATGAATTTGAGTATTAAACATTGGTTTAATAAAACAAATAAAGTCAAGTCAACAGAAACGCTTATGACATTAGTCTGTTATTATGGTTTGAAATTTGATATAGATGATAATGATAGCCAACCTGATTTAGTATTTGATTATTTAAGGAAGATTTTTAAAGAAGTTAAAGACAAATTTTCTAAATATACAAAAGTCGAAAATCACGGTATTTCTATTAAGTATTTAAAAAAACTGCTGTTACCCATTGCCATTGATATTAAAAGAGATGTCATGTTATTAAATTCTCTTCAACAATTGGCAAGTGAGCGTGGCGCTTATGCACATAAGCGAGTGAGTCAAAAAATACTCACACCAGATGAAGCAAAAAACATTGTAGAAGACTGTCTAAAACTTTGTGAGGATGTGAAAGAAAAAGCGATTGCTCAATTTCAATAAATGGTTTTGGGTGTTTTGAGTGCTTTCAAAAAATAAATAATTTGAATGTAGGGGCGAACCTTTGTTATCGCCCATTTGATAGAAGACTTTATTTCTTTAATTATTAAGAGGAATCTTAAAACATGAGTTCAGGCAAAATTGTACAAATTATTGGTGCGGTGGTTGATGTTGAGTTTCCGCGTGAGGCGATGCCCAAGGTTTATGATGCCTTGACAGTGGACGAGAACGGTTTAACCCTTGAAACCCAACAGCAGTTGGGGGATGGGGTAGTGCGTACCATTGCTATGGGCACGACTGATGGTATGGCACGCGACTTATCTGTCACCAATACTGGTGCGCCTATTATGATGCCAGTGGGACAGAAAACCTTGGGTCGCATCATGGATGTTTTGGGTCAACCTGTTGATGAAAAAGGCCCGATTGGTGAAGATGAAAGGTGGTCAATTCACCGTAAAGCGCCTACCTTTGAAGAACTGTCTACCAGTAACGACTTGCTGGAAACCGGTATTAAGGTGATTGACTTGCTTTGCCCCTTTGCCAAGGGCGGTAAAATTGGTTTATTCGGGGGTGCTGGCGTTGGCAAAACCGTTAATATGATGGAATTAATTCGTAATATCGCCATTGAGCATAGCGGTTATTCTGTCTTTGCCGGCGTGGGTGAACGGACTCGTGAAGGTAACGACTTTTACCATGAAATGACTGAGAGCAAGGTGTTAGATAAAGTAGCACTGGTATATGGTCAAATGAATGAACCGCCTGGCAACCGTTTGCGCGTCGGTTTGTCTGGTTTAACGATGGCCGAATTTTTCCGTGATGAAGGCCGTGACGTGTTATTGTTTATTGACAACATCTATCGTTACACCTTGGCCGGTACTGAAGTCTCCGCCCTGTTAGGGCGTATGCCTTCAGCGGTAGGTTATCAACCAACACTTGCTGAAGAAATGGGCGCGTTGCAAGAACGGATTACGTCTACAAAAACGGGATCGATTACTTCTATTCAAGCTGTGTATGTGCCAGCAGACGATTTAACTGATCCTTCTCCTGCAACCACTTTTTCTCACTTAGATGCTACCGTCGTATTATCGCGTCAAGTGGCCGAACTCGGCATTTATCCTGCGGTGGATCCGCTTGATTCAACCAGTCGTCAACTTGATCCCTTAGTGGTGGGGCAAGAACATTATGATATTGCCCGTTCAGTGCAAGGCACGTTGCAACGTTACAAAGAATTAAAAGACATCATCGCCATTTTAGGCATGGATGAATTATCTGAAGAAGATAAACTGTTCGTTTCTCGTGCCCGCAAGATTCAGAAATTCTTGTCACAACCCTTCTTTGTGGCGGAAGTGTTTACCAGTACTGTTGGAAAATTTGTGTCTCTCAAAGACACCATCGCGGGTTTCAAAGGCATTGTGAATGGTGACTACGACGATTTACCTGAACAAGCCTTCTATATGGTAGGTTCCATTGAAGAAGCGGTTAGCAGGGCTAAAGGAATTTAATCAGTTGTAGGGTGGGCTGTTGCCCACCGATGTCGCTCCGATCTGATTTTTTTAATGAGTAACAATCCTAATTAATTAATAAATAATAGCGCGTTTATCGGATAGCATTATTTTATAGAACACTGATTTTAGTGATAAAACCGATTGACACTCTATTAATCAGCGTTCTAGGCAAAAATTTATCCTCAAAAAATGGCTATCAAATAAAATAATGTCTAGGTGGGCAACAGCCCACCCTACAAAGGAGTTATATCAATATGGCTATGACAGTTCATGTCGATATTGTTAGTGCAGAAGCTGAAATTTTTTCCGGTTTAGCTGAAATGGTGATTGCACCTGCGCTACAAGGTGAAGTAGGGATTTTGCCGCGTCACGCTCAATATATCACTCAATTGAGCGAGGGCGCAATTAGATTAAAAATCAATGATAAGCAAGAAGAATCTTTTTATATTTCAGGTGGCATGTTGGAAGTTCAGCCCCATAAAGTGACTGTATTGTCTGATACCGCATTGCGAGCGCATGATATTGATGAGGCGGCAGCTTTAGAAGCGAAACAACGCGCAGAGAAATTGTTGTCAGATAAACAAGCCGCCTTTGATTATGCCAGGGCACAAGCAGAATTGGCCGAAGCCATGTTGCAATTACGCGCTATTGAAAAGTTGCGTAAATTGAAAAAATAAGTTCTTGATCTTATTCTCTCCCTAACGACTCAATAGGGAGAGGAAAACATTGCGAAGGCTCGATTGTTAAAAATTTATTTTGCTTTCGCTTTTCGTTCCAAATTTATTTTGCTTTCGCTTTTGGTTCCAAATTTATTTTGCTTTCGCTTTTGGTTCCAAATTTATTTTGCGATGATGATATTACGGGATAAAATTATGCTGTCTGCTAAAAATGATATGCTCAGAGTAGTTCAAGAACAACCCGATAATAGCTCGCTTGACAATGAAACCCTTGAAGATATTCAGTCTGTTCAATAAGTTAGAGAAATGATGCCATTATTTAGGTCTGATGAAAATTTCCGTCAATCATAACAAGAAGCTGAATCAGCGTTCTATTTATTCTTCAACTTGATAAGAAAAAAATATGGTTAAAATAACCGAATTTGCAATACAGGGCCTTTATGGTCACAGAGATATAACCATTCCAATTAGAGATAACCAAGTCGTACTCGTTGGAGTCAATGGTTTGGGTAAAACGACGATTATCAATTTATTATACTTTTTCCTTTCTCGTCAATGGCGAAAAATTTCTGAATATGAATTTTCGGAAATGAGTCTAAAAATTGAAAGTAAAAAAATGACGATTTCACAAAAAGATATAGAATCAGCCCACTTTCTGAGTCAAAATTTGCTGAGAAATTTGCCCTCTCGTGTTGCTGCTCAAATAGAATCAAATCCTGATATATTAGCATGGTTTACAAAGGAGTCTTTATCAATTAATGATAAAAAAGAGTTGCAAAATATTTTCAGGATATCTTTGTCTACTATCAATCAAATACGTGCCTATTATCGTGAATCTTGTGACGATACTTTGGAAACCACTCAAAATTTGCGTCAAGTAGAAGACTATCTCAAGGCACATCTTGATGGTCAGATTTTGTATTTGCCTACTTATAGGCGGATAGAAAAAGAACTGGCTTTGCTCTTTCCTGAATTAGAGGACGAGGACTATATGGATAGACGTACTCATCATACTGAATTTTTTGAATTAATTGAATTTGGTATGAGAGATGTTGAGCAAAAAATTTCTGAGGCGTTATCAAAACTCAAAGAAAATGCCCGTACTAAATTGAATCAATTGGCGAGTAGTTATTTGCGTGACGTGATTCGTCGGGAAGCCAACTCGTTTGATAAGACACTGATTACTCAATTGGATGATACAACCATCACAAAAATCCTCAATCGTGTTGAGGAAAAAACACTCAGTATAGAAGATAAAAACACGCTTAGAATTATCATAGAGAATATAAAAAGAGATTCTAAGGATAGCATTTCTGAACAAGATAAGTATTTGGCTCACTTTTTTGCACAGTTGGTTAATATACATCATGCTTTAGAAGAACAAGAATCAGCTATTACGCAATTTACGGAGGTGTGTAATCACTACTTAGAAGGTAAGCATTTCTTTTATAATGAAAAAGATTATCAGTTAGACATGACGCTCGATGATGGCACACCCTTAAAACTCAGTTTGTTATCTTCTGGTGAAAAGCAGATTATTTCGTTGTTTTCTTATCTTTACCTCAGTGGTGAAAAACAATACCTCATTTTACTTGATGAACCAGAATTATCTTTATCAGTGGAATGGCAAAAGCATTTCCTGCCAGATATGCTGGCTTCTAAACGGTGTTTTTTTCTCGCCACTGTCACGCATTCGCCCTTTATTTTTGATAATGCGTTAGATGAGTATGCCGCAGATATTCGAGATTATATTAAGGATAACTCATGAGTTTAGTCGATACTCTTCGCCAACACAGGCAAACACCACAAGCTTTATGGCTACAATTTACAACAGCTTATGATAGCAAACGTTATCGTTTGTACCTCTTTTTTGAAGGTAAAACCGATAGTGCCTATTATTTGCCAGAATTGCGGCGTTGGCGGAAACAAGGAGAAATTTTTCACTTGACTTGTGATGGCAAGGAGGGTGTGATTGCGGCTTACCATGACAAACGAATCACTCAAAAGATAAGCAATTGGAAAAACGTGTTATTTTTTGTTGATAAAGATTGGGATGATTTGCTTAACCTCATTAAGATACCTCAATCAAGCTGTTTTTTTGTGACGGAGTATTATTCTTTTGAAAATGATTTAGTTGGCCCTGAAACGATAGAAATGTTTTGGACTGATTTTTATAAATTACGACAAAATGAACAACTTACTGAAGTTATCCAAAACTTTCAACAAGGTTATAATGTGTTTGTCAAATTAATTCGTCCCATGATGGCGTGGGCAATAGCCCAAAAGAAAAAAGAAGCCGAATTAGCCCTGATTGAAAATAGGAAAGAAAAGGGACTCAATCTAAAGAATATCAATCTGAATAAAGTTTTTGGATGGGATTCAGAAGATTTAAAGCCTTTAAAAAGGGAAAATGGCTGGAAAAATCTAAAAAAGGCTTGTGCTTTCAATCATAAATTGAGCTGTGATGAGATCAAAAAGGAACTTAAAAAACTGAAAAATTTAGAACCAAAGCAATATATTAGAGGAAAATTTGAACTTTGGTACTTGATCAATTTCTTAATCATATTTGACAAAAATATTAACGACAAAAAATCAGACACAACGCGCAATGATTAAGGTTCAACTTACAAATGAAAATGCTATTGAAATGCTCAGTGGTAAAATACCTTATCCAAAATCATTAAATGAATTTTTAGAGGCTAATCTTTCTTAATACCTAGCAAAAACGGATTACACTTTAATCAGTGTAAATCAGGCCATCATCAGCGTCAACAGCGTTCTATCATTTCACAATCCTTCTTGAAACCAATAAAACATGAAACTCTCCATCATCATACTCGCCGCCGGGCTTGGCAAGCGTATGCATTCTGATATCCCCAAAGTCTTGCATCACATTGCCGATAAGCCCTTGATTCGCCACGTCTTAGACACCGCTTTAGCACTTCAACCCGACAGCATACATATCGTTTATGGACATGGTGGTACACAAGTCCGTGAAACGCTTGCCGATAGTGATGTTTTCTGGGTAGAGCAAGCACAACAACTGGGTACGGGACATGCTGTCGCACAAGCCATGCCTCAAATCGCGGATGACGCGATGGTGTTAGTGCTTTATGGCGATGTGCCTTTAATCACAGTCAAAACCCTACAAACCTTATCTACACAAGCCGATCATCAGAGTCTCAGCATTTTGACAGTTGAATTAGATCAGCCACAAGGCTATGGCCGAATTATCCGCAATACCCAAGGGCAAGTTGAATGCATTGTCGAAGAAAAAGACGCGACTGCCAGTCAAAAACAAATTCAAGAAATCAATACAGGCATACTGATTGCTCCCGCTGCCCACTTGCGCCGCTGGTTAGCCTCATTAAATAATAATAATGCCCAAAGTGAATATTATTTAACGGATATTATTGCCAAAGCTGTTCAAGAAAATCTGCCCATTCACACCACAAAGCCTTTTGATCTGCATGAAGTTTTAGGCATCAATGACAGCGTTCAATTGTCTACCCTTGAACGTTATTATCAACGCCAACAAGTCAAGCAACTTATGTTAGCCGGTGTCACCGTGCGCGATCCGGCCCGTCTTGATATACGGGG
>Ga0316201_10002654_pt1 | contig 12829 bp, 9 predicted proteins | sample CS6wburrow_MG_FD_204516 | JGI IMG/M metagenome (GOLD analysis project Ga0316201, IMG submission 204516) | Coastal sediment microbial communities from Delaware Bay, Delaware, United States - CS-6 worm burrow | ecosystem: Environmental > Aquatic > Marine > Coastal > Sediment | place: USA: Delaware... | reverse complement strand
GAACCTGGTTGAGAATTTTGCGGCGACGCACGACGACGACCCCACCCCGACATAAACAACCAACACAAAACCACAGCGCTGAAACATGAAAACTGCGCAACTGAGGATCCAAAGATGAAAATAGGAATTCTGTCCACGAACAAGAACCTCTACTCCACGCGACGTCTGGTGGAAGCCGGCGTCGAGCGCGGCCATCAGATGCCCGTGATCAACCACAAGCGTGCTTACATGAACATCACGAGCCACAATCCGAGCATTCACATCAGGGGCCAAAATATAACCGGGATCGACGCGATCATCCCGAGAATCGGCGCCTCGGTCTCGTTTTATGGCACAGCGGTAGTGCGGCAGTTCGAAATGATGGGCGTCTATTCGGTGAACGAGTCGGTCGCGATAACGCGCTCACGTGACAAGCTGCGCGCCGTACAGCTGCTGTCACGAAGGGGAATCGGCCTGCCTGTCACAGGCTTTGCCAATTCGCCCGACGATACGGAAGACCTGCTGCAGTTTGTCGGTGGCGCGCCCGTGGTCATCAAGCTGCTGGAAGGCACACAGGGCGTGGGCGTGGTGCTCGCCGAAACGAAGAAAGCGGCCGAAAGCGTGATCGAAGCATTCAGCGGTCTCAAAGCCAACTTCATGGTCCAGGAGTTCATCAAGGAAGCGGGCGGTTCCGACATTCGATGCCTGGTCGTCGGCGACAAGGTGGTCGCCTCCATGAAGCGGCAGGGCAAAGAGGGCGAATTTCGATCCAACCTGCATCGCGGTGGCAGCGCCAAACTGATCAAGATTACGCCGGAAGAACGTTCGACCGCCGTGCGCTCGGCCAAGGTAATGGGCCTGAATGTCGCAGGCGTTGACTTGCTGCGTTCCAATCATGGACCCGTAGTCATGGAAGTGAATTCAAGCCCCGGCCTGGAAGGCATCGAGAAGGCTACCAACAAAGACGTGGCCGGCTTGATCATCGAATTCATCGAAAAGAACGCGAAGCAAGGCAAGACTCGCACGCGCGGCACAGGTTAATTCCGCAGGACGGTAGGCAACGATGCTTGACGAACTGAAAATAGTATTGGATGCGGCGCTATTCACGTCGCCAGGTGGCAAAGTCATTACGATTGGCCAAATGACCGAAGTCTTCCTGCTATTGCTCTTTGGCTATCTCGGTAGCCGCCTGGTGGGCTACCTCCTCGGCAAGCGACTGGCAGGAACGAAACTGCGGCCTGACGTCATCTATGTGCTGAAGAGAATCGCTTTTTTTGTGATCCTGATACTGGTCGTCATTACGGCGCTGGGCCTGCTCGGCATTCCACTGACGGCATTTGCTTTTGCAACCGGTGCTTTGGCAATCGGCGTCGGCTTTGGCGCGCAGAATATAATTAACAACTTCATCAGTGGCTGGATACTGATGGTCGAGCGCCCGATTCGAATTGGGGATTTCATCGAGATTGATAGTGCCCAGGGCGTCATTGAAAATATCGGTAACCGGTCTACGCGAATCCGCCGCACGGATGGCGTGCATCTGCTTGTGCCCAACAGCCTGCTGCTCGAACGCACAGTCGTCAACTGGACCCTGGTCGACCTGGAAATTCGATCCATCGTGCGCGTCGGCGTTGCTTACGGTTCGCCCGTGCGATTGGTGGCGGACCTGATTCTCCAGGCCGTTAAAGAGCAAAACGAAACCAAGGAAAAGCCGGCGCCGAGCGTCATTTTCGACGACTTCGGTGACAACGCACTCGTTTTCGACGCGTATTTCTGGTGCGACGCCGGCAGCGAAAGATTCCTCAGGGAGATCCGTAGCTCGATTCGCTTCAGGATCAGCGACCTGTTTGAACAGAATGGCATTGTCATCGCCTTTCCGCAGCGCGACGTTCACCTCGACTCGAGCAGCCCACTGGAAATACGCATGATTGGCAAGGAGACGGATGATGAGTAACAACAGAATTTTACGAAGACGGCTGCGATGAGCACGCTCGGTTACTCGCTGGTTTCGGTTATTTTTCTGCTGGCAGCCAACGCGTTTTTTGTTGCCGCGGAGTTTGCGCTTGTAAAAGTTCGTGGCTACCAGCTCGACCAGGCGGTCATCGCGGAGCGTCGTAGTGCGGCTCTCAGTGTGCGCATGCACAAAAACCTAGATGCCTACCTGGCGGCCTGCCAGCTGGGAATTACCATGGCATCCCTGGGGCTCGGCTGGGTCGGTGAGCCGGCGGTCGCCGCAATGCTTGAGCCACTGCTGTCGAAGGTGGGCGTGACGGGAAAAGCGCTGCATACCATATCTTTCATCGTCGGCTTCCTGCTGTTTTCATCCCTGCATATCGTCATTGGTGAGCAGGTACCCAAGACCTACGCGATTCGCGAACCCAAGCCCGTTACGCTTGCCCTTGCCTACCCCCTGCACTGGTTCTATCGACTTGTCTTTCCGCTGAACTGGCTGCTGGACAGGGCGAACGCCGCGATTTTGAAATTGCTTGGCGTCGCCGACGGCAGTCATCATGAAGTTATTTCAGAGGCGGAAATCGGTGCAATCGTCGACGAGTCGGAGGCTCACGGCGAGCTGGAAGGCAAGACGGCGGAAATCATCCGCAAAGCGTTTCGCTTTGACGACCAGACCGTTCGCGAAGTAATGATCCCCTGGAATAGTGTCGACAAGCTGCGCCTGTCGTCTGATGCCGGTGCGAAGAAAAAGACCATAGTGGAGACCATGCACAGTCGTTATCCTGTGCTGGACGAGAATGGCGATGTGGTCGGCATCCTGGCCACCAAAGACATGACGTCGGCACTGATCGAGCAACAGGGCGAAGTATGGGAGTCGCTCACTGAAAAACTTCACCCACCTGTCGTAGTGCCGCCTTCGCTGCTGATCTCGTCACTGCTTGAGCGCATGCGGGCCAAACGTACTCACATGGCGATTGTGGTCGACGAGCACGGTAACTACATCGGCCTCGCTACGCTCGAAGACATGCTTGAGGAAATCGTGGGCGAAATTGCCGATGAGTGGGATCACGAAGACGCCAGTCTCCCAATCGAGGCCGTGAAGACCGGCTGGCGGGCCAGTGGCCAGCTGCCAATGCCAATGCTGGAGGAGGTTGTCGGCGGCGGCTTTGAGCAAAATCCCCACATTACAACGCTGGGAGGGTTTGTCATGCAAAGGCTCGGCAGGCTACCAAGGGAAAACGACAGTTTCGTCGACTCCGGCTACGACTTTTATGTGGCACGAATGCATGGACGGCAGGTCCATACTGTTATGATTTCTCCTTCGAAAAAGACCAAACAGAATCTGGATACTGCTCCGGTTGACGGCGACACTAACTGACGCGCGGACTATCCCGCCCGTCGACAATGCCGCCAATGCACGCCTGGTACCGAATTCCGCTTTCGCATCGACAGTTATGCTGTTGCGCACTCCTCGTGTTCGCTGTCGCATCGCCGCCCAGGGCAGAACTGCGGGTTGACGGCATCAGCGATGAACTTGCCCGAAACGTTTACAGCTATGTTTCCCTCGCCAGCGAACCCTGCGACGCCGAACCGCGGCTGATTCGACGACGATTTCGCGCAATCGCGTCGGAGGTGCGGAGCGCGCTGGAACCATTCGGATACTACGACGCGGTCGTCGAGACAAGGCTCGAACAGGACGAAAGCTGCTGGCTCGCCACTATCGACATCGACCCGGGACAACCCGTACTTCTGAGAAACGTCGACGTCTCGCTGAGCGCCGCTGCGGATGAAAACGCGAATTTCATCGACATTCTTGATTCGACAGCACTCGTCGCCGGCTCGCAACTCCGCCATTCCGCCTACGAAGCGTTAAAAGAAGCACTGCAAATTCGCGCGGCAGAGCGCGGTTACATCGACGCGAGTTTCCTGCAGAACAAGATTGAAGTCTGGCCGGCCGAAAGAGCCGCTGACGTAACGCTGAATTTCGAGAGCGGCCCCAGGTACAACTTCGGCGAAATCACTCAGGAGCAGGATTTTCTCGATGACAGCCTGATCAGCGCTTATTTCGACTTTGAAACGGGCATGCCATTCGACAACCGGCTGCTCACGAAGGCCTATAGCGACTTATCGGTCAGCGGATACTTTGGCCGAATCGAACTCCTGCCTGATTATGAGCTGGCGGACGACGGCCAGATTCCGGTTCGTGTTTTACTCGAGCCGGCTGACCGTATCGAGTACACCGTCGGCGTCGGTTTCTCGACGGATACCGGGCCCAGGGCGCGTGCCGGTTACTACAATCGGCGCGTCAACAAACAAGGCAATCGTTTCAATACCGACATAAGCCTGTCTCCTGTTATTCAGGGCATAGCCGCCGAGTATCGCAAGCCGCTGACGGATCCGCGCAGCGAGTGGCTGAGCTATTCAAGCGCGCTGACGAATGAAGACACGGATACGTTTAACAATGATACGGCACGCGTTGGAGTCCGGCGCACCAAGAAAGTCCGCAGCAACTGGATCCGCACCCTTTCCCTCGATGTGAGCTACGACCAGTTCGACGTTGGCCTGGAGTCGAGCAGTTCGCGGCTGGTGCTGCCCGGAATTGCTTACGATCATAAGCGCGCAGACCGTGACGTATTCCCGACCCGCGGCCGTCGTTTGACCTTCGAGCTTCGTGGCACAGGCCAGTTCCTGGGATCCAATACCTCTTTCCTGCAGGCGACTACCAGCTTGCGCCTGGTGCGCAGTATCAGTGACGAGAGTCGTTTTCTGGCACGGGCCACGCTGGGATTCACGGCCAAGTCGGAGTTCTTTGAGCTGCCGCCGTCTGTGCGATTTTTTGCGGGTGGCGATGAGTCGGTTCGCGGTTTTGCCTATAACACGCTTGGGCCAAAGGACGAACTGGGCAACGTCGTTGGCGGTAGCCACCTGTTGGTCGCAAGCGTCGAATACGAGCATCGGCTGCGCGGCAATTTCTACGGCGCCGTTTTCCTTGACGCCGGCAATGCGTTCGATGGCTTTGATGTTGATCCCGCGATAGGCACCGGACTGGGTTTGAAATGGCAGTCGCCCGTTGGTCCGCTGCGCTTCTACCTCGCACATCCGGTCAACAAGTCCGACCGCAGCGTGCGACTGCACATTCGCCTGGGAGCAGACCTGTGAGCCGCCGGGTATGGCGCTGGGCGGGCGGCGTTTTTGCGGCAGTTCTGCTGCTCGCCGTTGCCGCGTCTTTCTGGCTGTTCGCGACGACCAGCGGCACCCAATGGTTAATGGCGCGCGTGTCTCCACTGCTGCCGCCGGCCCTGCAAATCGGCGAGGTCGATGGCACGCTGCTGGAGGGCGTCGATTTTCGCTCTGTCAGCTGGACAGACGAGACCGTTCGGCTTTCCGTCGACCGGCTGGATGCAGAGGTCGATCTTTGGCCGCTGCTCCGACGACAGGTGCGCATCAGGAATCTCAACCTGAGCAACGTCGACGTCATAGTCACCAAGGGCCCGCGCGATGACACCGGCGGCGGAGAGTTTTCACTCGAACTTCCGATCACTCTGCGCATTGACACGGCTTCCATCCGGAAAATGCATATCGTCAGCGGTGACAGCGAGTTTGATGTGAAAGAGGCCTGGCTCGCCGGTCAGCTGTCCGGATCGGCGCTGCAAATTGACCGCCTCGAAGTCCACAGCGAGCTGGCCGATGTCAGCCTTTCCGGAAACGCGGCCCTGACCGGCGAATTCCCGGCCAGTGCCAATGCCGCCTGGGAGCTTCGGCTGCAGGATCAGCCGCCGTTATCCGGCATGCTGCATCTGCGCGGCAATGCTTCGCGCTACGTTCTCGAGCATGATCTCGATGCGCCTTATGAAATCGCCACGCAGGGTACGCTCGCGCTTGTTGATGACGACATCGTCGTCGACCTCGTCAATACCTGGCAACTGGTTCATGTCGAAACGGGAAATGCCCGTGCGATCGACTCGGTGGACGGCTCGTTGCGAATCACGGGCACTATGGGTGCGCTGGAATTTGACGGCAATACCACGATTCTGTCGGGTGACATTCCTGCTGTTGCTGTTGCAACGCGTGGCACACGTGAAGCTGAGCGCATTATTTTCGAAGCGCTGTCAATTTCGAATGAATGGGGACAGCTGCTTGCGAGCGGTGAGACCGTTATTTCGCCGCAACTGGCCTGGACGTTCGAATTCGCGGCTTCAGAGCTGGATCCCGGCGCTGTCGACCCGCGGCTGGATGGAAGCCTCGAGCTAAGCGGAAGGACGTCCGGGCGCATCGTCGATCAGCTGCCAATTGTCGAGGTACGAATCGACGACATGGGCGGGAATCTTAATGGCTATCCTGTCAATGGCGCGGCAAATCTTTCGTATGCCGACCAGCGACTGCAGGTTGACGGCGCGGTTGCACGCGTCGGCGATAACGGGATTAATTTCGATGGCTCCTACGGCCAACGGCTGCGAGTCAACGCAGCGCTGCGCTTTTCCGACATCAGTCAGCTCGGCATCGGTGCGGCCGGCCTGCTGCAGGGCGATATTCGGCTCAACACGAATTTCAAGACCCTCGAAGCAACCGGCAACCTGAATGGAAAGGGTCTTGCCTGGAAAGACTACTTCGTCGATGCACTTGTAGCCGACTTCAAGGTACCGGCAACGGGGCGCGGCGACGTGGCGCTGCAGCTGACCGATGCGCGCCTCGGAAAGCTGCTGCTCACAACGGCGCGCCTGACTGCAGCCGGGTCCGTACAGTCGCATTCGCTCCAGGCTGAGCTTGCGGCCCAACAGGGCAGCGCCCAACTACAGCTCGAGGGCAGCTTGGCGGAAGAGCGCTGGTCCGGAGCTGTCGAAAAGCTCACCCTCTCGGGCGACCAGACCGGAAAATGGACGCTTCAGGAAAAAGCGGATTTTTCATTGTCACGATCTGAGCTCAAGCTGGGTAAAGCCTGCCTGAGTACGGACAGCACAGCTGGCGTCGCGTGCAGCCAGCTCGACTATGACTTTTCCGGGCCACTGCGTTTTGACGCCTCTGTCAAAGAACTGCCGCTTGCCGCTTTTGCCGTTGGGCTACCCGAAGGAACGACCGTCGAGGGAACCATCGAGGCACACGCCAAGGGAGAGTTTGTGAACCAGCGCCTGACGGCGGAGGCGGCCCTCGATATCGAGAATCTGAATCTGAAGGCGATCTTCGAAGGGGATGAGCTTTCAGCGAGTTTCGATCGCGCCTCTGCGAAAGCATCTGTCATCGACAACCACCTCAAAGGCGACCTTGAGTTTCGCCTGACCAATCAAACCGACCATATCCGAAGCAGCATCGAAATCGTCGATTTGTTTGACCCGAACTCAGCGCTTCGCGGACAAGGCAGCCTTGCATTCACCGATCTGAGCGTACTGTCGTTCTTTGTTCCTGACCTGGCCAACCCTGCCGGCACGATCGCCGGCAGCGTCGATGTCGCCGGCAGTCTCGCGGCACCGGAAATTATCGGAGAAATAGGGCTCAGTGACGGCTCTTTCGGCATCCGGCGAGCCGGCATCGCGGTTACCGAAGTGAACGTCAAACTACGCCAACCGGATGTCGGCCACCTGTCGCTACTGGGTAGCGCACGCTCGGGTGAAGGGCGGCTCGATATACGCGGCGAAACCGAACTGAGTTCAACGTCGGGTATTCGCACGGAATTGACCCTCAATGGCGAAAATTTCACGCTGATCCAGCTGCCGGACTGGCAGGTCACGGCATCGCCAGACATCGCTGTACTTTTCGACGACAACGCCATCCGGGTCAGCGGCGAAGTCCGCATTCCGAGAGCCAGTATCAATATTCCCAGCATACCGGAGACGGCCGAACGGCCTTCGTCCGACGTCGTTGTTTATCGCGCGGATGAGCCTGAGCCGGAGAAGCGAAGAATACTGTACGTCGACGTCCGCACGGTGCTCGGTAACGCCGTAGTCCTGTCGGGGTTTGGGCTGACGACGGGTCTCGAGGGGTCGGTGCGTATCACCGGCAACAGCAATACGCCCTACACCAGCTCCGGTCGCGTCGTGTCGCGCGGCGGCCGCTACCAGGCTTACGGCCAGAACCTGGCAATCGATAGCGGCGAGCTGATATTCAACGGACCGTTGATCAACCCGACCCTCAACGTACGCGCAACCCGCAAGGCAACCGACGGCACGGTCGCCGGCATACACCTGACCGGAACACCAACGGCTTTAAAATCCCAGGTATACAGCGAGCCTGCGAAAAGTGACGCCGAAGCGCTTTCGTATCTGTTGACCGGCCGGCCACTCGGCAGCGCCGATTCCGCGGAGGGCGCCATGCTGAACCAGGCCGCGTTCGCTCTCGGCCTGACTTCCGCGGGCAGCATCGCGTCGGTAATTCGTAACGAGCTCGGTTTCGAAACACTGGGTATCCAGGGGGGCGCCGAGAACAGGCAGTTTGTCGCCGGCAAGCGCATTGGCGAACGCCTGTTGATCGAATACGCGTACGGGATGATCGATAACCTCGGCACGCTGTTGCTGCGTTACCAGTTGACCAACCGCATCATCCTGGAGTCGCGATCCGGTACGGCTCGCATGCTGGACATCGTCTACAGTGTCAAGAAACAGTAACGCCGCGGCCGCCCCAGGCAGGCTATTATTGCTCCTCGCCCGCCAGCCTTACCTTGCGTAACAGTCCGGCGAGCTCCTTGCGTTCTTTCAGGTTAATGCTGCGCAGACTTTCGTCTGCGGCTTCGAGACGGAGTTGAATCGCTTTGTCGATGGTCCGTCTACCGCTGGCCGTGAGTGACACACTGACGCCGCGCCGGTCGTTCCTGTCCCGGCGCCGGCGCACGAAGCCTCGCTCCTCGAGCCTGTCGACACGGTTGGTCATTGCCCCACTGCTGAGTCCGGTCGCTCTTGCCAGGCGGGTCGCGGATAGCACATAGGGCTTGCCCTGGCGCCGCAGCGCGGAAAGCACATCGTACTCGAACAACTCCAGGCCAAGCGGCTCCAGGGCCTCGGCTGCCTGCCGAACGAACGCCCGATACAGGGACATTACCCGGATCACGACACCGAGGCTGGCCGTATCGAGCTCCGGACGCTGCTCGGACCACTGCTCCAGGATGTCGTCAACGGCGTCTCTCTTCATGGGTTTCCCGCTTCTATTATTTTGATACCAAATTACTTGACATCGAAGTAAAATTGAAGATACTTCGGTGCATTGGAAGCTCGAACAGAGATTAGCGCTCTGACCCTTTCAATGATAGGAGGCACCACTATGCACCAGTTCCTTGACGACTACGACGAGTTGGATGAGTCCGACGAATCCAGCTTTGAGAGCTTCGCAGCGACTCGTCGCCAGCTCGGCCAGAAGAGCAAGCTGCATCAGAAAGACGCTGGCCGAAAACGTCGCGGCCGCGCCCATCACGATCGTTGGGTAGACGATGACCTGGACAGCCCTGACTATAGCAGCGACAAATTTGACCGGTACCACAAGTTGAGATTCGACGACTAGTCAAACCAGCTGTGGCAGCACGAGGCTCGCAAGGCTCAGCAGCAGGAAGAACCCGCACATATCCGTGACCGTCGTCAGGAGCGGGCCCGACGCAACGGCCGGGTCGAGCTTCATGCGTCGCAGCACGAGCGGAACCGTACCACCGATCGATACGGCGACAATCGTATTGGCTGCCAACGCGCCCCCGACGACCAGGCCGAGAATCGGGTTACCTTTCCAGGCCCAGGCTGCCGCACCGAGCAAAGCGCCAAGCGCCAGCCCGTTGATCAGTCCGACGATTGCTTCTTTGCGCCACACCCGCCACACATCCTTCGGCACCGCCGCGCCCAGCGTCAGTTCGCGCATGCTGACGGCGACGGCCTGGTTGCCCGAACAGCCGCTCATGTCCGAGACAATCGGCAGGAACACGGCGAGCGCAATTACCGCCGTTAGCGTGTCTTCATAGATAGCAATAATGCTGGCCGCCATGACGTTCAGCCCGATATTGATGCTCAGCCACGCCAGGCGCCTTCGTGAGCGCACCAACACGGGCATGCTCCGCAGTTCATCGCCGCCGATAATACCTGCGGCCTTCAGGCTATCCGCCTCCGCATGCTCGGCAATCGCCTCGAGAACGGCGCGCCTTCGTACAATGCCGAGCAGCAGGCCGCGATCATCAATGACCGGGACCGCCGCAATATCATGCTCGGCGAAAAATTGGTCGAGCTTTGCCATGCTCGTCTCTGGGGATACCGTAAGAGCCGGTATTGCGATCTCCCCGATCGTCTTGTTCGGGTCGGCAAAGACCAGGTCACGAAGGCGAACAACGCCCTTGAGTTTTCGCTTCTTCACGACCACGTAAATGTAGTGCACGGTCAGGAACTGGTAGTCGATGTCGTCCGCCGTCAGGTCATGAACGACCTCGCGCACCGTGCGGCTCATCGGATAGGACGCAAACTCCTTCATCATCAGGCCGCCGGCCTGTTCCGGCTCATAGGAACTCAGCTCGCGAACTTCGAGCGCATCCTCCTCGTCAAGCTCAGCGATGATTGCTTCCGCGTCATCGCTGTCCAGCTCCGCCAGCACGTCTACGCGATGGTCGCTCGCCAATTCCCCTACGATCGGCGCCGATTCTGCCACCGGCATTTCCTCGATCAGGTCTGCGGCATGGGCATCCGGGAGATCCTCAACAAGCGATGCCGCCCTGTGCGGCGTGAGTGCCGCCAGCAGTGCGCGCTGACCGTCGGGATCGAGCGCAAACATCGTATGCAACAGAACGGCCGGCTCCAGTCCGTCCAGGACCGCCTCGATCTCTGCCGGCGCAGCGCCTTTCTGCAGCATTTCATTCACTTCACCGCGAATGTCTCTTTGCTCTTCCTGCATGTCTTCTTCCCTGTCGAAAAACGAAAATAATCGCTTCGCTTATCAGCTAAACCCACTTAGAATAGCGGCGCCTGCCCGCTCAAGTTCTCCGTATTTGCTGCCATTTTTTAGCCAGCGTCAATAGAAATGACAAAAGCCCTTGCGCCCGTCGCAATACTACTAATCAGCGTCTCGATACTTCTGACGGGACAGGGACTGCAGGGCACATTGCTGCCGGTCCGGGCTTCGCTCGAACACTTTTCCACGATTGCCATCGGCACCATGGGCGCGGCCTACTTTTTCGGCTTTACGGTCGGCTGCCTGAAGGGTGGAGAACTGCTGCGCCGGGTTGGGCATGTCCGGGTGTTCCTTGCGATGAGCGCGCTGGCTTCAGCCTCGCCCTTGCTGCACGGCCTGATTATCCAGCCGGTCGTGTGGGGGTCGCTGCGAATGCTGACCGGTTTTTGCTTTGCGGTGCTGTATGTCGTCATCGAAAGCTGGCTGAACGAACTCTCGGATAACGAGAACCGCGGCGTCATCTTTTCAAGCTACGCGATGATAACGCTGACGGTATTTGCCGCGGGCCAGATGATGACGCTGCTATACGACCCCTCCGGACTTCAGCTCTTCATCATCGCTTCCGTCCTGGTTTCGATCGGTGCGGTACCGGTCGCGCTGTCGACATCGCCAACCCCGGAACTGCCGCAGCGTGTCTCGGTCGATGTGAAGCGCCTCTTCGAGATCTCTCCCTCGGGCGCGCTTGCCTGTCTTGTCACCGGACTCGCCAACGGCTCCTTTTGGGCGCTGGGCCCGGTTTATGCGACCAGCCTGACCAACACAGTGGAAATAGCCGCCTGGTTCATGACTTCCGCGGTGATCGGTGGAGCCATCGCGCAGTGGCCCCTCGGAATTCTGTCCGACGTGATCGGCCGGAGAAAGGTCCTGGTCGCGGTATCGCTCGCGGGCGGTGTGGTCGGCCTGCTGCTGTTCCTGGCCGTGCCAGTCTTGAATTTCACGACGGCGAATATTCTTGCCGCGTTTTGGGGCGCTCTCGCTTTTCCGCTGTATACGATCGCCGTTGCCTACGCCAACGACTTCGCCGAAGCGGGTGAATATGTCATGGTCTCGAGCGGTTTATTGCTGATGTACGGCATCGGCGCAACGATCGGACCGTTTGCGGCTTCGGCGGTGATGACCCTGCAGGGCACCGGCAGCCTCTTTCTGTTTACGGCACTCGTGCATGCCGCGCTCGTCGCCTACGTGATGATTCGGTTCTTCAGCCGCCGCACTCAGGCAACACAGCAGATCGCATTCATTGACGCACTGTTCGCCGCTCAAACCGCGTCACAGGTCTTCGAAGAAGACATCCAGCCACAGGCTGCCGACGATGAGTAAAGCCGGGAGCATTGTTTACAAACTGCTGTAAAGGACCGCGAGAATTGCGAGCGGCGCAACGACACGAATCATCCACAGCCATACCTTGAACAGCGCCGCACTACCGAATGAAAGGTCTTCAGCCAGGACAGCCGGCTTTATGAACCAGCCGACAAACACGGCCATCAGAATTCCACCCAGCGGCATCATCAGGTTGGCGGTGAGGTAGTCTATTAGCGCGAACATGTTCATGTCGGCAAACGGGCGTACCGCGCTGAGCGGCGTGAAGTCGGACCAGACATTGAACGAAAACACGGTCGCGAGTCCTATCGCCCAGGCAAGGAAACCAAACACGATGCAGGCGTTGCGCCTGCGCATTCCCCATTTATCTTCTGCGTAGGCGACGATAGGTTCGATGATCGCGATGATCGACGTAACCGCTGCAAACGCCAGCAACAGGAAGAAGAATGAGCCAAAGATCGCGCCGCCTTTCATGCCGGCAAATGCAGTTGGCAAGGTGCGGAAAATAAGTCCCGGACCCGAGCCCGGGTCGAGATTGTTGGCAAAAACGAGCGGAAAGATCATCAGCCCTGCGAGAATTGCAACCAGCGTATCGGCGCCGGCGATAATCAGCGCGGACTTTGTCAAGGACACTTCCTTTGGTACATAAGACCCGTAGGTCATGATCAGCCCCATCGCAACG
>Ga0316201_10002653_pt1 | contig 12829 bp, 10 predicted proteins | sample CS6wburrow_MG_FD_204516 | JGI IMG/M metagenome (GOLD analysis project Ga0316201, IMG submission 204516) | Coastal sediment microbial communities from Delaware Bay, Delaware, United States - CS-6 worm burrow | ecosystem: Environmental > Aquatic > Marine > Coastal > Sediment | place: USA... | reverse complement strand
GCAAGCAAACGCGACGTCCGGCAGTCCTCCCGCAAGATCAATCATCTGCTGACGTGCTTCTTCGCCAATCACCGACTGCAGTTCGCGAACCAGGTAGGGATAAGGGTGCGCGCCGACAGCGGACCCGAGCAGGTAATAGATACCCTGCGGATCCGTTACCCAGGTACGTAGCGCCTCATCGATCGCTGCACGCAGTGTCTTGTCGCCGGACTCCACGGCCACAACCTCGGCGCCGAGGCGGCGCATGCGATCCACGTTGGGCGCCTGGCGCTCCATGTCCACCGCACCCATGTACACACTGCACGGCAAACCGACACGGGCACAAGCGGCGGCGGAGGCGACGCCGTGCTGACCGGCGCCGGTTTCTGCGATAACGCGCTTTGCACCAAGGCGTTTGGCGAGGATCGCCTGGCCGATTGCGTTGTTGATCTTGTGCGCCCCGGTATGCGCAAGGTCTTCGCGCTTCAGCCATACCTCTGCACCCCAGCTTTTGCTGAGTCGCGGCGCGAACGTCAGCGCTGTGGGTCGACCGACCCATTCCTTCAGCTCCCTGCGAAACTCTGCCTGGAACGATGCTTCGTGCAAATGCTCGTGTACGCCCTGCTCGAGCCGTTCGAATGCGGGCACGAGCGTTTCCGGCACATAACGGCCGCCAAACGGCCCGAACCGGCCGCGCTTGTCCGGCAGCTCACCGCGAATCGCCGCGTCGAGCAAGGCCGATGCCTCGTCGGCTTTCAGCAATGCACTCATAAAGTCTTCTCCGCGGCTCTTGCCGCACTAATGAACTCAGTTATCAAGTGTGAATCTTTCTGACCGGGTGCCGATTCGAGGCCACTGGAGGCGTCGACACCGAACGGCTGAACCGTGCGTATTGCCATTGCAACATTATCCGCATCAAGGCCACCGGCAAGCACCATGTTGCCGCGCTGCGCCAGCTCCGCCGCGGCAGACCAGTCTACCGTTTCTCCGTGCCCGCTCTTTGGCCCTTCGTACACGTAGGTCGCGTCAGTATCGGGTGCGAGCTGTCCCTCCCGGTATACCGGCCAGCGCTCGACGGTCTCAGGCACCTCCAGCTTGTCGAAGTCTCGCGCATCCGTCTGCAATACGTCGGGTGCAAACTGCTCGAGTACTGCGAGCCATTCGTCGTTGCCAGGATGCAGCATCACCGCAACGCGTTTTATGTGCCTCGGAACCTGCGCACTGATCGAGCGTGCCTCTGCAGGCGTCACCTTTCGTGGCGATTCGGCGAACACGAAACCAAGTGCGCCGGCGCCAGCCTCAACCGCATCGTCGACATGATGTTTCTCACGCAGCCCGCAGACTTTTACCAGCACACTCATGCCGCAACCCCACGGCTGCCGGCAGTGCGCATCGCGGCAACAAGCGACGCCGGATCGTCGCTTCGCATCAGCGCCGTTCCAACCAGCGCCGCACGATAGCCATAGCCTGCAACTTTCGCGGCATCGGCCGCCACCTTGAGACCGCTCTCGGCAACACAACGCGCGTGTGGCAACAACGGTGCAAGTGTCTTGAGTCTCTCGCTGTCGACGTCCAACGTGCGCAGATTACGCGTATTGACGCCGAACATCAGCTGGCCGGTCTCGGCCTGATCGGCATCCTGGCTTTTCTCCAGCAATCTTGACGAGCGCGCCAGGTCGTCTTCGTCAAAAGCCTCAAGTAGCACGAACATCTTGTGCTGCCACGCGGCATCGAGCATTTCGCGCAGCCGGGCATCCGACAGCATCGTCGCAATAAGCAGTACGCCGCTGGCACCGGCTTTGCGCGCTTCGTGCACCTGTACAGGATCCACCAGGAAGTCTTTGCGCATGACCGGCGTTGTCGGCAGGGCTGCCGCAATCTCTTCGAGATGCTCGAGATGACCATCGAACCGACTGGGCTCCGTGAGCACCGAAATCGCGAGAGCGCCGCCTTCAGCATAACGCTGCGCCTGCCCAACGCGGTCGTGAGTCGTCGACTTCAGCGCACCCTCGGCCGGCGAACGCTCTTTTATCTCGGCAATAACATCGAATGCGCCCGGTGTTAGCGGCACCAATGGCTTGTCAAAGTCCGCCGAGGAAAACCTGCCGCTTACAGCGGCCGCCCGCTCCGCACTGCCCGCCGCCATGCTTTGCAGAAAATCGCTCATCAGCCCTGGAAGTGTCCGGCCATCTTCTTCAGGAATGCCGCAGCACGACCATCGTCGATGGCCGCCGCCGCCTGCCGCACACCATCGACAGGGTCCTTCGCATCGCCCTGCACCTCCAGCACGAGCGATACGCCCATCAACAGTGCGTCGCGGTGCGCACCCTTGTCTTCCCCGGTAAACACGCGGATCAGCTCTTGCGCGTTGTGTTCCGCATCACCCCCTTCCAGGTCGGCGGGCGCGCAACGCTGAATGCCATAGTCTTCAGGCGAACGTCGCGATTCCTCCACCTTGCCGGGCCGCACATCGTAGAGCCAGAAGTCTCCCGCGGGTGTCGCCTCGTCCCAGCCAGGCTCACCATGCACGACGAAGGCTCGCTCGATCGGCATGCCGGCAAGCGCATCAGCCATCAGTTTCGCTGCGTCCCTGCTGAACGCGCCGATCAGCTGGTACGGCGGCGTTGCGGGGTTTGTCAGCGGTCCGAGAATATTGAACACCGTGCGCACAGACAGGGCACCACGAATAGGCACCACGGCCTTCATGGCAGGGTGATAGGCGGGCGCAAACAGAAACGTAAAGTTAGTGGCCTCCAGGCAGCTGACGGCATCGCTTTCATGCAGCGGCAGCGGCATACCGAGACACTCCAGCATGTCGGCACTGCCCGAACGACTGGAAACGGAACGATTGCCGTGCTTCACGACGCGCGCGCCGCACGCAGCAGCGAGGAGCCCCGTTCCGGTGGACAGGTTGAGGCTGCCGGATCCATCACCACCGGTTCCCACCGTATCGACCGTTGGAGCGCCTTCCGGGATGCGCGGATGTACGGCAAGTTCACGCATGGCCGTCGCGAAACCACGAATCTCGTCTGCGGTCTCTCCTTTCGCTCGCAATCCGGCCAGTAACGCTCCGGCGAGCGCTGCCGGCAGGTCACCGTCGGCAAGCCTGTGCATCAGCTTGTACGCCTGCTGCTCGGTGAGCGCGTGCCCGTCGAGCAGACCGTCAAGCAGCTGACTGTATTCCTTGCTCATTGTCGACGACCCTCCCGTCAGGTCCTGCGCATGAAGTTGGCCATCAGCCGATCGCCTTCAGGCGTCAACACGCTCTCCGGATGAAACTGCACACCTTCGACCGGCAGCGTCCTGTGTCGAACGCCCATGATCTCGCCCCGGTCGGTCTGCGCGGTAATCTCGAGCACCTCCGGCAGCGAGTCCTGCTCAGCACACAGTGAGTGGTAGCGGCCAACCTCGAACGGTTGGGATATGCCTTCGAAGATTGACTGCCCGTCATGGTTAACCATCGAGGTCTTGCCGTGCATCAGTCGTTCCGCCCTGACGATCTTGCCACCGTAGGCCTGCACTATGCTCTGGTGACCGAGACAGACGCCCAACACGGAAACTTTGCCGGCAAAGGCTTCGATCATCGCCAGTGACATCCCGGCATCTTCCGGTCGCCCCGGGCCCGGTGAAATTACAAGATGCGTTGGCGACAGTTCGAGCGCCTCGTCTACGCTAATCGCGTCATTGCGATAGACCATTACATTCGCGCCGTGCGCCGCAAAAGCCTGCACCAGGTTGTAGGTGAAAGAGTCGTAGTTGTCGATGAGCAGCATGCGCACCGCAGTAAAGTCGTAGCTATCAGTCACTACAGACCCTCCCCTGCTATTTCGAGCGCACGCCTCAAGATGGCGCTTTTGGCAAGCACTTCCTGATACTCCTTGGCCGGTACCGAGTCGGCAACAATACCGGCCCCCGCCTGAAAACTGTACTCGTCATTGGAGAACACCAGTGTGCGAATAGTGATGGCCTGGTCCATGTCACCGCTCAACCCGAAATACCCCGCGGTTCCGGCATACAGTCCACGTCCGGTCTGCTCCATCTCCTCGATGATTTGCATCGCCCTGACCTTGGGCGCTCCGACCAAAGTACCGGCCGGAAAACTCGCGGCAAACAGATCGAACTGATCGAAACCTTCGGCCAGCTCTCCCTGCACACCACTGACTATATGCATGACATGGCTGTAGCGCTCGATGGCCCGGTAAGGGTCAACCCGCACGGAGCCCGCAGTCGCGACGCGCCCCAGGTCGTTGCGGGCGAGATCGACAAGCATCACATGCTCCGCCGCCTCTTTAGGGTCCGCCAGCAAAGCTGTTTCGTTCGCAATGTCTTCCTCTCGTGTGGCGCCGCGCGGCAAAGTGCCGGCGATAGGCCGCAGCGACGCCTTGTTGTTATTCAATTTCACCAGGGCCTCGGGCGATGAGCCTACGACCTTCAGGTCGCCGAAATCGAAAAAGAACATATAGGGCGATGGATTCAAGAGCCGTAGTGCACGGTAAACCTGGAACGGTGCAACGTCGGTCTTGCCCCGAAACAAGACAGACAACACGATCTGGTAGATGTCGCCGGCGGCGATGTATTCCTTGCAGGCCTCCACCCGTTGGGAAAACTCTTCTTCGGTCAGGCTTGCTTCTGCTTTAGAGATCGACACCTGCTGACCGTTTGCCGGTATGGGGCCGCGCAGCTGAGCGATGACTTCGGCCCTCAGGCGCTGCCGCTCTTCTTCGGGACCATCGTGCAACAGAGCCACACGACGCGTCAGGTGATCGAAAACCAGCAGCGAAGCCGGCGCAACAAACGCTGCATCCGGAATATCAGACTGCGGTTCGGTATCGTGCGGCAACCGTTCGAATAAGCGGACCACGTCGTAACCCGACACGCCAACGAGGCCACCGGCAAACGGCAGCTCGTCAGCCGGCTGCGGACGCGGCGCCATCTCGAGCACCTGTCGCAATACGTCAAGGTACTCATCTTTATCCGTCGGCCTGTCTTGCACCTTGCCGTCAATGCGGAGGGACGTCGCATCCATACGCACCTCGACAGCATCGCCGAAACCGAGGAACGAGTAACGTGCCAGGCGCTCGCCGCCCTCGACGCTCTCCAGCAGGAAACGCGGCCGCATGGCCGAGAGCTTCAGGAAAGCCGATACCGGTGTGTCCAGGTCGGCAGCTATGTCAAACGGTGCCTGCATATTGATTACTCTCTTGTGCTTCTCGGCATAAGGCCATCCAGCCAACGCCGCTCTCGCACATCCTTGTGCTCCGCGGCATAAGGCCATCCATGGCCAAAAAAAAGCCCATCCCTGTTTATGGCAGAGACGGGCTTCTGGTCTTTTGTTGCTCAGCTAATGGTTAGCCAGCCACCCCCTCTTTTGCGGGCAGCCACCACCAGTTGTTTGCGATCTGAGCATTCATGGGTCGAGTATTACCGTCGGCCCCGCGCTGCGTCAAGTGCCGCCCGACATAAGGCCTGGCACTACAGCTCATACAGCATCGGCAGAACCAGCGAGAACCCGACCCACATGATCAGGGTCAGCGGTATGCCAACGCGCAGGAAATCCGCGAACTTGTAACCACCGGCGCTCATTACGAGCAGGTTGGTCTGATAGCCGTAAGGGGTCGCGAAGCTCATATTGGCGCCGAACAGCACGGCGAGAATAAACGGCTCCGGACTGACGCCCAGCTGTTGCGCAATACTGATTCCGATCGGCGTACCGATAGCCGCTGCGGCGTTATTTGACACAATGTTGGTCATTATCGTCATCAACAACAGGAACGCACTCAGCACGACCGGCGAAGGCAGACCAAAAGCCGCGTCAACGAAACTGACCGCGATGAAGTCGGCCATGCCGGTACCCCGCAACGCCGTGCCGAGAGCCAGTGCGGTCACAATAATCATGACAACCGGTATCGATAGCGCGCCCGCGGCGTCGCGCCAGCCAAGACAGCCTGTAATGATCATCAGGCCGAGACCGATGATGGCACTGACCGAGATAGGCATCAGCCCGGTCGCAGCGGCCGCCACCACGAACCCCATGATCGCCAGCGCCCGCTTGGCGTGATGCGTTTGCGGCAGGCTCGTGGTGCCATCGAGAACCAGCATCGTGCCGCTATCCTTCAGGTTGGTAATCGCCTCACCTGAGCCTTGCACCAACAACACGTCGCCGGCGCGCAGGCGAATAAGATTGAGATCGCCGGTTACCTGCGAGCTCGGGGCGCGTGCCCGATGCAGGGCCAGCGGCAGCAGGCCGTAGCTGGCACTGAATCGTGCCGCGGCGAGGCTGCGCAAGTGGAGGGGCGAACCACGGGTGACAACGACCTCTGCCAGCTGTTGCCCTTCCGCAGTCAACGGCGTCTCTTCGTCGACCGGATGTTCAATGTCGGAAATATTGAAGAGCGTCGCCCCAAGAAGGTTCTCGTAATGCTTCAGGTTTTCAGGCGAATCCTTGACGAACAGCCTGTCACCTGGCTGCAGCTTCACGGACGGCAGCTTTGCCAGGGTCAGGGTTTCTGTCCTCTGGATCTTGTCGATACGAAGGTTGCCGTCCGCCTTGGCAAGCACCTCGGAGAGCGACTTGCCGTCCGCGAAACCGCCTTCCTTGACGTGTAGCTGCGCACTAAAGATGCGGGGCGACGTATCCGCCATCGGCGGGGTGCGATCCGGAATCAGCCGCGGCGCGACCAGCCACAGGAAGGCAATTGCGAAGCCGCCGACGATCAGCACCGGCAATACGAAATCGAACAAGCCAAAGTCGAGGATGCCCATATCGTGAGAAATACCCACGACCAACAGGTTGGTGGACGTTCCTATGGTGGTCGACATACCGCCGACAATGGTGGCCAGACCCATCGGCAACATGACGCCCGACACCGGGAACTTGGAACGCAAAGACGCACCAACCAATATGGGCATCAGCAATACAACGATCGGCGTGTTGTTCATGAAGGCGCTGAGAACGGCGCCTGCGACCAGGGTTGTCAAGAGCGCCAGGACTGGACGACTTGCCCAGGCACTGCCAACAATCGTTGCCAGTGGTTGCAGGGCACCAGTCGTTTCCAGTGCCTTGCCTACCATCATCAAGACACAAATGGTTATAAGCGCTTCATTACCGAAGCCCGCGAAAAAATCGACCGGCCCAAGAACAACCTCGCCGTCCTGCATGTACGGAAAAAGCTGAAATCCGGCAACCAGCAGGATAAGTATCGCCAGCGACGAAGACTCGAGCGCTATGTTGTCTCGCGTAAACAGAAACAGCGCGACAACCGTCAGGGCGAGGACGGCTATGCCGTGAGCATCAGGTGTTATCGGTTGCAATGCATTCCCTCGATCGATTGCTCCGGCAAGCGGCCGTAGAACTTATACCAGTTTAACCCGCTTGCGCAATCACGCGCGCATGATAACTGCGTCCCGATCTGGCCCTTGTCCGTAAGCACAAGCACTTGAATTTCCTTGTATTCCTGTCGCCGAAAAATGCCTGTTCGCAACAATTAGCGGCGCTGCTCGCGACTCGCAGCCGTTAATTGCCCGGCGCCCCTGGCTCAGCGCCCGTGACACAAGCTCAGGCGGCCATGTTTGGGCCACTTGGCGCATTTCTGACCCGAATCGGCGGGGGGCTGGCGCGCATAGCGCTGCAGGTGTAGGGTTTGCGACCTCAGCACTATCAGGAGCCGAAAGCATGCCCTCTTTTGATGTAGTGAGCGACTTCGACGCACACGAAGCACGCAACGGCGTCGACCAGGCAAATCGCGAAGTCACAACGCGTTTCGACTTCAAAGGCACCGGCTCGAAATACGAACTCGAGGAGCAGGTCATATCCCTGACCACGCAGTCGGATTTCCAGTTGAAGCAGATGATCGACATTCTCCACCAGAAGCTGTCAAAACGCGGCATCGACATCGCCTGCCTGGAAGAACAGGAACCCGAGTATTCGGGCAATGAAGCCCGGCAGAAAATCATTCTGCGGCGCGGCATTGATGCGGACCGAGCTCGCAAGCTGGTGAAACAGATCAAGGCTGCGAAGATGAAAGTCCAGGCGGCTATCCAGGGTGACAAGTTGCGGGTAAGCGGCAAGAAACGTGATGACCTGCAGGCGGTCATTGCGCTGCTGAAGGAAGCCGATATCGGGCTACCATTACAATACGAGAATTTTCGGGATTGAGCGGGTTCCAGGTAGGCTCTAACGTTTGCTCGCCCATCGATGCGAGCCAGTCCTAATAAGAAGAACAATAATGGGTACAGGAATTCAAAAGCGGCTGCGCCGCCAGGACATCACCTTCGAAGACAAGGACCAGGCCCTGCGCGATGACGTCCGCACGCTGGGTGCGATGGTCGGTGACCTCATACGCGAACAAAGCGGCGAGGAGCTCTACGAGTTCGTCGAGGCGGCCCGGCTGCGGGCAATTCGTCGCCGCGAAAACAACGAGATTGAAGGCGAGGACCTGGCATCGCTCGTTGAAGGCCTCGATCCGGGTCTGGCGCTACAGCTGATACGCAGCTTCTCAACCTACTTCCAGATGGTGAACACGGCCGAGAAGGTCCATCGTATACGCCGGCGCCGTGAGTACCTTCGTGATGCCGACCAGAACCAGCCTGGCGGACTCGAGGAAACGCTCCTCAAATTGAAGGCCTCGGGAAAATCGGTCGAGGAGCTACAGACCTTGCTCGACTCGATGATGATCGAGCCGGTCTTTACCGCTCATCCGACAGAGCCCACTCGGCGCACGATACTCCGCAAGGAACAGCAAATCGTCAAACACCTTGTCGATCTTCTCAACCCGACAATGACACCGCAGGAAATTAACGCCGCGCTGCAGAACATTCGACTGCTGGCTACCACGGGCTGGCAGACAGACGAGCACCCCTCCGAGCAGATGACGGTTGCTGACGAGCTGGAGCACGTGTTGTTCTTCGTTACCGATGTGATCTATCGCGCGATTCCGCCATTCTATGAGGACATTCGCGACGCCGTTAACAAGATCTATGGTGATGAAGCGAAGCAACTGGAAATTCCGGTGCTGGCCAAGTTCTCTTCCTGGGTCGGCGGCGACATGGACGGCAATCCCAACGTCAACGCGAAAACCATACGCGCTACGCTTGCCCGGCAGCGCGCCCTGATCCTCGACCTGTATTACAAGGAATGCGGTGCGATTTCTGCGAAGCTGAGCCAATCGACGGATCGCGCCACGTTCAGTGACGCCCTGCTCGAGAAGATTGAAGAGTATCGCGGTATCTTCCAGAACGCATACCACGCAGTGCCGGCGCGTCACCGTGACATGCCCTACCGCGTATTCCTGCGGCTCGTTCAACAAAGACTGCAATCCACCTACGACGACGATATCTTCCCGTACGAGAAGGTCAGTCAGCTGGTCGCCGACATTGAGTTGATCGCCGAGAGCCTGTCATGCAACAAGGGCAAGCATGCCGGCCTGTTCGCCATACAACGCCTTCTGCGACGTATTCACACCTTCGGCTTCCACCTCGTAACGCTCGATGTGCGTCAGGATGCCGAAGTGCATCGACGTGTTGTTGGCGAGTGCCTCGGCGAGGAGGACTGGCTGGATCAGAGCGCGGAAGACCGGGCGAAGAAGATTGTCGGCGCGCTTCAAACACGCGAGAACGCGCCGATGACGTTAAGCACCCGCGCGCGCAAGACGCTGGGTGTCTTCCAGGCAATCGCTTTTTGTCGACGCAAGTACGGGAAGCGCGCGATCGGCCCGTTTATCATCAGCATGACGCAGGGCGCAGATGACATTCTCTCTGTGTTGTTGCTGGCGCAATGGGGAGAGTTACACAACCGCCGCGGCGAAGTTCCGCTCGACATCGCACCACTCCTGGAAACCGTGGATGACCTGCACAACGGCCCCGAGATCCTCGAGTCACTCTTGAGCACCAAGCTGTATCGTGAGCACCTTGAGACGCGCCGCAACCGGCAGACGGTCATGATCGGCTACTCGGACAGCAACAAGGATGGCGGCCTGGCGTCCGCTCGGTGGGCGCTGCAGAACGCCCAGGAAACGCTGGTTACAACCGTCGAGTCGCAAGATATCGAGCTAACGCTATTCCATGGCCGCGGCGGCACAATCAGCCGTGGTGGCAGCAAGACCCATACAGCGGTGCTCGGTGCACCACCTGGCACGGTTAATGGCCGGCTGCGTGTCACCGAGCAAGGCGAAATCATCAACGAGAAATACGGCTTGCGCGGCATCGCATTGAGAACGCTGGAGCAGATTGCCGGTTCGGTGGCACTGGCGACGGCAATGCCGAAACATCGCGGCAACGACATGCCCGAATGGCACGAGATGATGGATATCATCGCGGCTGAAAGTCGCGTCGCCTACCGCAAGCTCATTTACGACACTCCCGGATTCTACGAGTACTTCCGCAGCGCAACGCCGATTGACCTGATTGAACGCATGCGTATCGGGTCGCGCCCATCGTCGCGTCGATCGCAGTCCGGAATCGAGGACCTGCGCGCGATACCCTGGGTCTTCTCCTGGACACAGGCGCGCTTTGTTCTGCCCGGGTGGTATGGCCTGGGCAGCGGTCTTGCGAAGGCCGCCGAGCAGTTCGGTGACGAGGCGTTTCGCGACATGTTCGCTGAATGGTATTTCCTGCGTTCGCTGACTGCGGACGCCGAGATGGTGCTTGCGAAATCCGATCTTGGTATCGCGGAGCTTTACTCGCGGCTTTCCGGCGACCTGCATGACGAGTTCTTTCCAATTATCCGCAAGGAATTCGACCTGACGCGCAACTTGATCCTTGAGTACTCCGATCATGAGGCACTTCTCGAGGGAGACGTGACGCTGCAGCGCGCCATCATGCTGCGAAATCCGTATGTCGACCCGATGAGCCTGATGCAGGTCGATCTCCTTTCACGATGGCGTGCGTCAAATCGCGAAGACGACGATCTGTTCACGGCGCTGCTTGCGAGCGTCAATGGCATCGCGCAGGCGCTGCAGAACACGGGTTGAGTACGAGACGTCGCTTTCGACTCGCGAACGCCAGCTATGATCCTGCTGCTTGCGAAGAAGCTCTTGCGCGCGAGTTACTGATGCCAGGCCAGACGACAGGTCCGGGGTCAACTGGTAGCCTTTGCCCATGCTATTGATTTTCATCGGCGCAATCATCGGCCTGGTTGCAGGCGGCCCGCTAGGGTTACTTGTCGGTGGCTCCATCGGCTACCTGGCCGGCAAAGCTCTGCAGCAGTTTGTGATCGGTTGGCTGCGCGTTGCGCAGACCGAACTGATCGATTCTGTGTTTGCCGTAATGGGTGCGCTCTGCAAAGTTGATAGCGTCGTGACGCGCGACGAGATCAACACGGTAGAGCAGATCTTCGGCATGTTGCGTCTCAACGACGAGCAGCGTCTTCAGGCCAAGGCCGCCTTCGCCAAGGGCAAACAGCCTGACTTCGATCTTGATGCCGCTGTGGATCGATTCGCGACGATCAGCCGAGGGCGAGCTCCGCTCGTGCAACTCTTCCTGCAGTTGCAGTGCATGGCAGTGGCGGCGGACGGCCGCTTTCATCCGGCGGAGCACACGATGCTGGTGCGCATCGCAGGCCGGCTCGGGCTCAGTGAGCAAGACGTCGCGCAGCTTGAGTCGCTGTTGCGCGCAGCTACCGGCCGTGCAGCAGGCGGCCAGCCTGGCGTGCCGCCTCAAGATCGACTCAACGATGCCTATGTCGCTTTGGGTGTGTCCCCGGATGCCGAACCGGCAGATATCAAACGTGCTTACCGCAAGCTCATCAGCCAGAACCATCCGGACAAGTTAGCTTCTCGGGGTCTACCGGAAAGCATGCGTGCCGTTGCCGAGGAACGCTCACGCGAGTTAAACGCAGCCTATGACCTGATAAAAAGTTCGCGAGGCTTTGTCTGAGGGCAACTTCTTCAGCATGTCAGGACGCTGCTTCATCCTGAATAGTAAATTCGATCGACAACCCGGACAAAAGATCCGGACTCAGGACAGGCGCCTTCAGGTATCGACAAAGCTGGCGAACTCGTCCAGGGACTTGCGCTGGATATCAGGGACGCGTGCGTCGTCTGCCGGATAACCAACGACCAGCAGCAGGAATGGACGCTCGTTCCTTGGCCTGCCCAGGATTTCATTGAGGAATTTCATCGGGCTCGGTGTGTGCGTCAACGTGGCAAGGCCGGCTGTGTGTAGTGCCGTAATCAGCATGCCGGCAGCAATGCCAGTCGACTCGGTGGGGTAGTAATGCTTCACCTTCGTCCCGTCCGGCAGCTCACCGAACTTTTGCAGGAACACGGCGATCAGGTACGGCGCTGTCTCCAGAAAGGGTTTCTCCTCGTCCGTTCCCAGGGGCTGCAGCGCCTGCAGCCACTCCGCCGATGCGCGGTGTTCATAAAACTCGCGCTCCTCTGCTTCAGCGGCCAGCCTTATCTTCCTCTTCGTTTCGGCGCCACTGACAACAACGAAATGCCAGGGCTGCAGGTTCGCCCCGCTCGGCGCGGTGTTGGCAGCCCGCAACGCGGTCTCGACAATATCTCTCGGCACAGGCCGGTCCGAAAAGTCGCGTACGGAACGACGGCGATCGATGTCCGCGAAGAAGTCATTGATTCGCTGCCGCATCTCATCGAGCGGATACTCCCGGTACTTGGACAATGGAATCGTCGGGTAACTGCTCATGAAACTGTCTCCCAGGTTGGTGCCACCGCTCGCAAACTATTTTTCCGTCTCGGCAAGTTTCTGCAGCACGGTCCATTCGCTCGTGTCCTTCTCGGAGACCGCTCGGCCGCGCATAGAGATCCCTGCATTGTGCACAGAAGCCGCGTCGCCGGAAACGAGCGGATGCCATTCGGGTAGTTCTTTGCCATCGGCCAGACGTCGATACGCG
>Ga0316201_10002652_pt1 | contig 12832 bp, 8 predicted proteins | sample CS6wburrow_MG_FD_204516 | JGI IMG/M metagenome (GOLD analysis project Ga0316201, IMG submission 204516) | Coastal sediment microbial communities from Delaware Bay, Delaware, United States - CS-6 worm burrow | ecosystem: Environmental > Aquatic > Marine > Coastal > Sediment | place: USA: Delaware... | reverse complement strand
GACAAATTGACCAGCACCTGTTCCCACTTTAACTAAACCTGTCACCATACCACGATTGTGCGAAAACCAGCGTGCTGTTGTGGTCAAGGCGATAACATCGATAGCACTGAGGCCAATGCCGAAGAATAGTCCATAAAAGAGATACAGCTGCCACATATCGTGAAGTTGAGACATGAGCATTAAGCCAACACCAAAGAAAATTGACGCAACCCTCATCAAATTTTTTGGACCATACCTGTCATTGAGTCTTCCCAGAAGCATAGCAAAAAGACCACTGAGCATAAATGCCAGGGAATAAGCGCCGGAAATAGCAGCCCTTGACCATTGAAATTCGCTCATGAGAGAATTAAAAAATACTCCATAAGCAACGAAGGCACCAATCCCAACGGCCTGGATCGTGAAGCATGCTAAAACAATACGATAACGCTGGTGTTTATTTGCTTGTAATGATTCCTGTTGAGTTGTTTTTTCGAGTATCATGGGGCAACACTAAACACCAATGCGTAAGGCTACCTTGAAGTGTTGTCTTGTTGTTCAAACTCTGTGCTACGCAGAGTTTGAACAACAATCCTAATTTCTCAAGGTAGCCTGAAAAAATAGTTTTTTACTATCGTACCTATGATTAGAGCACTATCTCAGAAACCAACGAAAAAAGATCTCATTTGAGGTCTTAACTGATTTCGTAAAACAATAGTTCTACTCGCTTTTGGACCGTTTGATGTACTTGCCATACCCAGGCGTAACCTGCAATTTATCGTTCGCACATACAACTTCTCCCCTGACAACAGTCATGACTGGCCATCCCTTAAAGGCCATACCATCATAAGGTGACCACTCACATTTAGAAGGTCCTATTTTGGCGGTATATGTTTTTTCAAGATTCATATCCACAATAGTAAAGTCTGCATCCGAGCCAGGAGTTATTTCACCTTTTTGGGGAGCGAGACCATATATCTTTGCAGGATTGGCACTTGTCACTTCGACGACTTTTTCCAACGAGACTAACCTCTTGTTTACTCCATCTAGCATGACCGGCAACAAAATTTCAAGTCCCGGCAATCCATTTGGGGCCTTCCAGATATCATCTGCCCCTCGTTCTTTTTCCTCCGTTGTATAGGGACAATGGTCAGAGCCTATGGTGTGGACAAATCCTTTGGCCAACAGTTCCCAGAGTTTTTGTCTGTTTGCCTCGTCTCGCATTACCGGCGTAAATTTCAAATAAGGCCCGTGACGATCCATATCATCAATGGAAAAAGTAAAAAAATGCGGGCACGTTTCTGCCCAGACTTTAACGCCTCTGCGTCGAGCATTATCTATTTCATAGAGCGCCTCGACACTTGAGACATGGAGTATGACAGCCGATGCCCCTGTCTGCTCAAGCAGAAATATCGCCCGCCGCACCGCCTCAACTTCTACCATGACGGGGCGCGATTCTACATGAGCTCGCGGATCACGTCTTCCGGTATTTTTAATGCGCGCTTCTGTTAATTTAACCAACGCTTCACTTTCCGCGTGTATGATGGCCAAACCATTTTCAGCGGCGAGTTTCTCCAGAATCGCAAACATCGCACCATCTTGAACGAAAGGGAATTCTGCCACTGAAAAGCACATGAACATTTTTAATGATGTGGCTCCAGTCGCGCGCCAGAGTGAGGTAATATCTCCGATGTTGTCAGACGTACCACCCCCGTGCAATGCATAATCAACGCACGCTCTTCCTTCATATATTTCAAGTGTTTCTTCGTAAGACGAAACGTCTACAACCGGCGGTACATTTAATGGGTGAGATATGCACGTAGTGATACCCCCAGCTGCAGCAGCCCCCGTTCCATGTTCAATATCTTCACGATGAGTGATTCCCGGATCCTGAAAATGCACATGTCCGTCAATGGGGCCAGGCAGCACAAACTTGCCATCTAACGGGACAACTTCAGAAGGATACGTTTCGTCAGCCACTTGACTGATGAACATCACTTTACCCTCTTTGACTCCGATATCACCTTTGAATCGGGAATGTGGTGTGACGATAGTGCCGTTTGTAAATACTCTGTCGGCTTGCATGATAATTATCTCCCGTCAGTCGGGTTGAGGTTAGCACCGTTTCGCTGCGTGCTAGGGAATAATTTCCATAAATATGTCCTGGGCTCCCTCCCACAATACCTTTTCACCCAGAGCAGGAAGTTGCTCGAGTCCTTCTGTAAACGTTAGGAAATGATTTCCCGGCAATCTGCCAAGTTTGGAAGAAAAGGCGCAATGTCCATATGGAATGAAAATTTCCATCTCGCTGATTCCACCCGGGTACACGACCACCTCTCCTTTCTGTGGATAGCAGGTGTGATTTTCCGGTTCCAACTCCAGTCTCTTGTTACCATAGGGAATCCAGACAGCCTCCCCGCTCCAGCGAACATGCACCACCTTGTTTTTCATAGGTAACAATTCTTTTATCGCATCACATGTTGCGGGTGCCTTTTCTTCTTCCAACATTCCCTTAAATGTAAATGGACCAATTACTATCCTGACAAGACTAGGCATCAACTCCTCCCGATTTATAGTTTGTATTCACTGCTGCCTTTTCCTCGTATCCTCCACCCTATTACTGAACTAAAAACGATCCAGGGCACAAAAACTGATATCCCAGCCAGTTTTTCCCCGAGCTATCAGGTCACTGGTTATTTTTCCCAAAAGCGGGCCCAGCGTGTACCCATTTGAAGAGACCGTATTGTAAAATCCGGGCACTCCAGGCATTTCACCAACGATGGGGGCGCCATCGATGTTGATATTCATTGCTGCCCAGGAGCGAATAAGGTTAACACTATCCAGGCAGGGAATCGTTCGCCGGGCAACCCATATGTTGCCTTCCAGGCTATCTCTGAGTGTGGTCGGGAAATTAACTACTTCATTCCATCCTGCAGTCCAACCACCACCAATGATGATATTTCCATTGTTAGCCTGCTTCATTGATAAATGCCGATCCGCATGAGCAATCAAATGAGAGATTATGGGGGCAACAGGCTCTGTTATTATCATCTGCAACGGTGCACCGTGGACAGGAATTGCCTGGCCAACCATGGTCGAAATCTGAGACGCCCAGGCTCCAGCTGCATTGACTACCTTACGACATCGATAATGACCATTTGATGTATCGACGTCAAAACCATTCGCCAACTTTGAGATAGAGTGAACGGTCACCCCTTCGTGAACATCTTGACCCGCTTCCAAAGCAGCATCGAGAAGCCCTTGTGTTCCTACAAGCGGATTAATTTTCCCTTCTTCAGGGCAGAATGAAGCCCCTATCATTTTGTCTGAAACAGCAGGAGCAATTCGATGCAGTTCAACCGAATCAATTACTTCCACATCGATGCCAACACTTCTTTCAGCTGCAGCTTTAGCCTCCAGGAATTCAATATCCTTCTGATTCTCTGCGACCATCAAACCGCCAACAGTTTTTATTTCAAAATCCTTTTCGAGCTTTGTTTCAAGGTCTTTCCACATACCTGCAGCCTCGCGCTGAAGAAGCAGCGTTTTCAGTGCATTGCTGCCACCAGCTTCAGCTTTGGCTCCATAATCGAAAGATAACAGCTGGACATGCATACTCCCGGCGTTTCCGCCCGAGGCCTGCCCATTGGCCGATCCTTTATCAACAATAACAGCTTTTACCCCCTCATCTGCCAGCCAGAACGCGGTACTGCATCCAGCGATGCCAGCACCGATAATCAATACGTCTGTTTCTATACTCTTGCCAGTTTCGGATCGACGAGTTGTGATCTCTCCTAACGAACTGCGTTTATGACCACCCCACTCTTTTTTCTCAACAGCGAGAACCGGTATTGGAATCGGTTTCAAGGGTGATTGAGGAACATTGTATTCTTTTTCACTTAAAGGTTTTTGACGTTTTTCAGAAAGAAAACGTGAAAGAAATGGCCCACAATAACGGCCCTGACACCGCCCCATCCCGGCTCGAGTCAATCGTTTCAAGCTTCCCATATCGGTGATACCGCGAGCCAGCGCATCTTTGATCTCACGAAATGTGACTTCTTCACAACGGCAGATATGGGTGTCATCTTTTGCAAGTTTTAACCCCAGGTTTGGACCTGAAAGTGCATGCCAGAGATATTTCTGAAATTTCTTGTGCCTGTTAAATTCCTTCCTGACTTTCTCTCGCCTCTGCTGAGGTACAATCTTGTCCATCCCTTCAGCAACACTCCAACCTGCAAGGTAGCCCTGATAAATTGCCATATAACCACCGACAACTCCTCCTGCTTCCCCAACGATATAGATAGAATCAAGGCTACTTTGCCCATTGTTTTCCCGTACACTGATTAAATCACGATTGTCATCGGTATCAGGTATGAAAGAACACCCCAGTTGGCGGGCCACCTCATTTGCTGGGAGCAGACCATAACTGAGGCAGGCCGATTCAGCCTTGAGCTGTCTTTGTGTGCTCTCGTCCGGCATCCCTTGTGAATCGATGGGAGCAATCGTCACATTTTCACACCTATCGTTCCCCTCTATTCTGGTAACAACATGACCATTTATCAGCGGTATCTTATGGCGCTTAATTTCCTTAAGATACTTTGCACCCAGTAATGTTATCTGAGGGTTGTTACAGAACATCCCGGCGAGATAGGGGAATTTATCAAACGACATTTTTGCAGTAGAAACAACGGCCGCAACACGAACTCCGGCACGAACTAATTCATAGGCAACCTGCAGTACCAGAGGACCGTTTCCAGCTATCACAACCGGGGCGGGTGGCAGGACACCATAGGTGCGCACAAGCGTCTGGGCTGCTCCGGCTGTCATAACGCCGGGTAATGTCCACCCAGGTACAGGTAGCGGCTCATCATACGCACCTGTAGCAATGACCAATTGATCCGGATAATAGTAGGTAACTTTCTTATTGTGATAGGTACTGATTTCGATTTTTTTTGATCGATCATATGAGGCTCGCCACACAAGTGCATCGGAGATGAATTTACATCCGGCCTTTTTTGCTTCTTTTATAAGCTTTTCGCCATCACTATACTGTTTATCGAGCGGACGCCCGGAAACCGATGCCATTGAAGGAATCAGTTGTTTATACAGTTGTCCTCCTGATGCAGGCCGTTCGTCTATAATGACAACTTCAACACCACATTGAGCCGCTGCTGTTGCTGCAGCGAGGCCTCCCGGGCCCGCCCCTATCACCGCTAACTGACAATTGTGGCGAGGAATTTCTCCTGATGGCGGTGTGCCAAGAGAGGATGAGACGGCACAATCTGGAAGACCATCTTTCGGCCAACTGGAAACCTGCATACCCGGCACTACTTTTGTCATGCATGCTCTTACGGCGCCAAGGTCTTTTACCATAACCATACATTCAAAACAGACACCAATCCCGCAAAACAAATGTCGCGGGTTACCTTTCTGGGTGTATCTGCCGACCCGTTCACCTGCCGCGATAAGTGCTGCAGCAATCGTGTCGCCCTGCATGGCCTCGAAGGTTTTTCCATCATAGGTAAACTGGCACGGACTGTCATTACCTGTTAAACACTTTGACCTCATCGATTTCCTCCGAGTTCTATTTCAGGTAATCGGAGGGAAACGACAAGTTGAATTGATCAACAAGTTTTTCTGCCTGATCTTGAAGATCTAAGGGAATCGGAAGCCTCGGCGGTCTCGGCGGACCGACAGGAAGCCCCATTGTATTTAAAAGCGCCTTCGTACCACCGACATAATAGATCCCGAAAACAAATTGTATGATCGGTAGAATCCTGATATACAAATTCCATGCTTCCTGTATTTCCTGGTTTTTCACAAAGTTGTAGATTTGAGCGGTTTCTTTGGGCATCACATTTGAAGCGACAGATACCCAACCTTTAGCACCTTCCACGAAGGATTCAAAACCCATAATCCCGCCAAACACCGTGAGTTTGTCACCACAGAGCAGGTTGATGTCTCTGATGCGCGTCACATCCATCGTGGATTCTTTCATGTAATCGAGACCTTCAATCTGAGCCAGACGGGCCATCAGGGGTGGAAGAAGATCCACATTTGAAGTTGCTGGATTGTTATAGATCATGATGGGTACGTTAACCGCCTCAGCCACCGTTTTATAGTGAACAAACAGTTCATCTTCCGTCGGTGTAGAATAGAAGGGGGGGATGATCATTAATCCATCTGCCCCCAAAGATTCAGCCTCCCTGCTCAATCTTACTACTTCACGAGTATCTTCATGTCCCGTACCCATAAGAACTGGGATCCGAGCAGCTGCGGTTTGAACGGCAGTTTCTGTCACCGCAACACGCTCATCTTCAGAAAGAGAGAGAAATTCTCCGGTGCTGCCAAGAAAAATGAGCCCATGGATTCCCTGATCAATCTGCCAGTTTATATATGCTTTCAGTGACAGGAGATCAACATGAGTGCCATCTGCTGTAAACGGAGTAATACAAACTGAATAGGCACCTTCAAACTGAGTCTTTTTCATTTATTTATTCCTTATTTCAATGTCATTGACAGGAAAAGCATATTTTCTCATCTGCTTCTCAAACAAACTAATTCAGCATGTTGGGTATCCACATAAATACACCGGGCATGTAAGTAACCATGAGTAAGACGAGTACCATCACCCCGATAATAGGCATTACATGGGGGGTTACTTCTCTGATACTTTTGCCCGATAATCCGCATGCAACAAAAAGCGTTGCCCCATATGGAGGAGTGACGTAACCAATGGCAAGGTTGACACAGACAATTATTCCAAAATGGATCGGGTCTATGCCAAATGATTGTGCGATGGGGAAAAAAATTGGCAGGAAAACAATGATCGCAGAGAAACTCTCCATGAACATACCAACGACAAGAAGTGCAAAGTTAAGAAGTATTAAGAACATGATTTTGTCGCTTACATTTGCCTGTAAAAACATGCCAAGATTCTGCGGAACCTGTTTTACGGTAATTAACCAGGCAAAGAGAAATGCCGTGGTAACGACAAACATTATGACACATGCAATTTCAGCTGACTTGAGCAGTATTTTGGGTAAATCACTCACCTTGATTTCACGATAGATGAACATGCCCACTATCAGGCCGTATATTACCGCAACGACGGCAGCTTCAGTTGCCGTAAACACCCCGCCAATAATTCCGAAAATAATTATGAACGGAAGTCCAAGACCAGGCAATGCGCTTTTTCCTGTTCGCAAAACCTCCATCATATTGAACTTACTTACCTCAATATATGCGTCGCCCCCCCGGTATGCGTGGACGTAGGAAACAATCATCAGCCCCAGACCAATCAACAAACCCGGCAGAACACCACCGAGAAATAATTTGGCAATTGAAGTATCGGTTACATAGCCGATGAATATCATCATTATGCTTGGAGGTATTATCGGGCCGATTGATCCAGCAGCAGCCTGCAGCGCTGTTGCAAAGCCCATGTCGTACTTTTTCTCCTTCATTGCTGGTAATAGAATTGATCCAATTGCAGCAGTATCGGCGGTCGATGAACCGGTAATACCTGCGAAAACCATAGACGCCAGGACGCAGACCATGGCAAGACTGCCCCTGATGAATCCCATGCAGGCGCTGGCAAACTCGACTATCCGTTTGGACATTCCCCCGGTATCCATAAGTGATCCCGCCAGCATAAAGAGAGGAATTGCCATTATCGGCCAGGAATCCAATGCCGAGAATACGCGTTGTGCGCACACGACCATCGGTATGTTAGGGTCAAACATTACATAAATAAATGAACCAACACCCATGGCGAATGCAATCGGCATCCCAATGATGAAAAATGTCAAGATACAGATAAATAGAATAAATACCATACTGGTTACCTTTTAATTTTCCGTTTTTATAGCGAACCTACGCCTCACTGCGCACAAGTTTTACTGTCACAAGAACTGCTTCAATTAACATTAACGAATAGCCAATTGGAAAAATAAGATACGTCAGGGACATTCTGATTTCCATGGCTGGCGAATACTGGAACTGACCAACCTGGAGCAGGACGAATCCAAAATAAAGCACCGCTGCGAGGTACATAATAATGAGCGTATGGGTAAATATCGCCAACCATTTTTTCCATTTGGTGCTCAAGTGATGGGTGAGATAATCCACTGCCAGATGTGATCCCTTTCTGATACAGATTGAAGATGTCAGAAGAACCATCCAGACCTGGCAATACCGTGCCAGTTCCTCAGACCACGCAGGTGGGCTATTGAACACATAACGCGCTACAACCTGCAGAAATACGGTGATGATGATAATAGTAAAGAGCGAAATGATTGCTATTTCATTAGCCTTTCTGATAATGGGTAATGGATTGAATCGTATTATATTTTCCATGAGTTCTTGTGTTCTTGAGAATGTATGGGTGCAAACCACCTCAAATGGTTACGTTTTCAGTAGTTCGACGCATTAACTCGACCAGAATCAGAATAGAAAGAAAATATTCCTTCTTTTCGACCCACTCCGACGCTTTTCCTAAGTCTCCAGAGCGTGGTCCGATGCCATATGCCTGGGCGTTCCAAAATTGTAATGGATATCGTATATCACTCATGCTGTGTCCATAGAAAAAGCTGGGCAACGTTCCCGTGAAAGATGCTACAATTTCAGAGGATAACTTGATGAATGGGCTGTTCTCGTTCGCCTCACTTGACTCAGCAATCCGATCCCCGTAATCAAGCCGCCAATGCCCGTCTGCCAACCATGAATCCGATGCCATAATGAGTGACAGCTCATTTTCGAAGTTCTCCTTCACGTCTTTCAAGCGTGCGTTTGGCGGGAAACAAAGCGTTCCCGCCATACTACACGAGAGAGGGATTTCGAAGACCTCGGTGGCAGGTCCTGTCTGCATTTTCCCCAGACTGACTGCGAACGATTGACCTGCCATTTCCTCCACTGCGTCATGACGATAACGAACAGACTGTGTCTCTGCCCATTTCAAGAGTCTACCGTATATTAAGATTGCCTTGTCAAGTGCGCTGACAGCTGATTTGGAGAAAATCGCCTGGTGAACCTCTGTTGAGTCCGGAGGTTTGCCCTCCAAGTGAAGAGAGAATTCGATGAGCCCGTTACTGGCAATTTTCAACTCCCCCAGACCACCACCACTTTCTGCAGGATGCAAATAAACGGCGGAAGATAGAGGACCAAATCGTTTCATCAATCCATAGCTGCCAAACACTCCTCCCTGTTTTCCAAGGATACTAGCCATGAGTATCTGTTGCTCGGAGGAGTGATTCAATGACTTATAGATTTTAAGTGCAGATACCATAGCCGCGATACCGGCAACGTCATCGGCAATTCCCGGCCCAGAAAACCGATCGCCATTCTCAAGCATTCGAGGAATTTTCTTCGCATATTCGAAACTCATCGGCGACTTATCGGCATGAGCAAAAAACAGGACTCCATCTTCTGCATCCGGATTCAGGTGTGTGTAGACGTTGGCAGGGCCCTTTTCGATTGACAAGGGATCTGAATAGGTTTGCAAAAAGGCTTGCTGTTCATTCAACTCACTGCCAGCGACTTCAAAGGTCCCCGAGGTACCACCAAGCTTTTCAAACTCGCTTAAGACCCAGTCCTGAAAGGATTCCAGCGAAATGGTAGATGCCTGGTAGGCATCTTTCAGTATTTGCGCATGCTCATCTAAGGAATTGTCCAGGACGGATTTGATATCTCTATCTCGTTTCATTTATCTCTCTTCTCCGATGACATGTTCAGACGATCAACTCACCTTAGAAAGTCCTGGTTCATACGGTATACCAGGGTCATACACAGCTATAACGGATGGGAAAGGCTCAACAACAGCCCTTCCCATCCAGGAGGAGGTTAGTTTTTGAAATTGATAATCTTGTTTATGGTGTCCATACCGCCCGGAATCTTATCGGCATATTCCTCATACACTTTTTTTGAGGCTTCCATAAACGGCTTACGATCTGGATAGGTAACCTTCACTCCAGCTTTTTCGAGTTCGGGCAGCATGCTTTCATCCTTTTCCCGGTAAAGCTTTCTTTCCAACGTGTTCATCTCAAACGCTGCATCGTCTATGATCTGCTGATATTCTTTTGATAAACCGTCATACAGTTTCTTGCTGAGCACGGTATAACCGACAAGGTTTATCCAGCCAACCTGGGCCCAGTTGGGTGCCGGCTCATAGAATTTCTTAGAGTCATAGTTGATGTTTGCAGCTTCTGCGCCATCGATTACCTTCTGTTCCAATGCGGTATAAAGCTCGCCGTATGCCATCGGTAATGGATTTGCTCCAAATGCTTTGAATGCAGCAAGGTGAGCCGGGTTCCCCATTGTTCGAATCTTCAAACCCTTTAAGTCTTCAATAGAATTGATCTGCTTGTCTACGGTAAGGATATGACGCAGGCCTACGTCACCGTATCCCAGGGAGTGAAATCCTCGTTTTTCAAAACTGGGATTAAGACTTTTACCAATTTCCGAATCCATAACAGCATACATATGATCCCGATCACGAAACAGAAAGGGAAGTTCAAACACAACCAGCTCTGGAACGAAGGAAAGCATTGGTCCGGTTACCTGGGCCATCTGAACGGTTCCAAGTTGAATTCCTTCAAGAACCGAGCGGCTTTCCCCCAACTGGTTATTCGGGTAAATTTCAACCTTTATGTCGCCGTTGGTTTTTTCTTCAACTATTTTCTTGAAAAGCTCTGCTGCAATAATCTGTGGTTCACCGGGGTTGTTAGTAAAATGGGCTTTGATTAGAACCGGCTTCGCTACAGCTGGCATAACACTAAATGCCAAGAGCACAATGCCTACCACCGCAATCATCCTGAACATCGATTTACTGAATCTCATGTCGCTTTTCTCCTTATTGAGTGTGTTGAGGTTAGTCCCCGAAGAAACATCTTTTATAACGTCTCAGCGAGGTCTGTTAGTACGCCTTAGATTTGGCTCATTAGAACCATACGAGGTTTCAATCCATTTCGTTCAATGGTCTTTTCTTAAAACGTTCCCATTCATTGTTTCAGAGTAATGTCCGTTGCTGACAGTAAGCTCCCCATTCAGCAGCACATACCGTATGCCATCTGAAAAAACAGCCGGCTCTTGCATAGACGTATTGTCAGTTAAATGAGACAGGTCGAACACAACAATATCCGCCCAGTTCCCCTTTTTAATCAATCCTCTGTCGGACAGACCTATGCGGCTCGCGGCAAATCCGGTAATTTTTGAGACACCCTCCTCAATGCTTAATTGGTGGCTGCCGCCGACGAATTGCTCGAAAAAGCGTGGAACCCACCCATAACAGCCAGGTGACCAGTTGATGTTCTCCAGTCTACCGGTCGGAGAAAGCGACAATCCATCAGAGATAACTCCGCAACGATCGTAGTTTATAAACGCTGCTAAATCGCTTGCCCTTTTTATTTTACCCATCATCAGCACCCCAAACATTTGTTCACCTTCTTCGGCTAAAATGTCCAGCAAAGCATCAAAAGGGGTGGTATCCATTGCTTCGGCAATCTCTAATCCATTCTTGCCAACAAGTTGGGGAAATTTCCCGGAATGGTAGAGCTTAATCAAATCCCAGCATCCGTCCCTGATAAGCAGCCAGAAAAATTGTTCCTGGTTTCTAATTGGCTCACGCTTTGAGGGATCTTTAAGTATGTTGACAATTTCATTAATGTCTTCTTTCAGCAGCTCTGGGGGCAAAATCGCTGTCATTGTCGTGGGCCCCCATTCATAAGGAATCACATCGCAGGCAATATCAGCACGCGCTGAATATGAATGGAGTTTCTCAAGCGTCCAGCTTGCTGCATCTGGTGGTGCACCATATTTGGGAACGATATGGGAGACTTGAAGGCGGACACTGTTTTTTTCAGCGGTTTGGAATGGTTCCAGAAAACCTTGTTGGTAGTGTTCATCCCGGTTCCTCACATGAGTCGCATACAGACCATCATGAAGTCCAACAACCCTACAAAGAGAATTGATTTCTTTTTCCGAGGCACTTGAACCGGGGAAATATTCCAGGCCGCTGGATAATCCCCACGCACCCTCTTCCAGACAGGCACTCAACAAATTTGTCATGTGACCAATCTCTTGATCCGATGCCTGACGCTGTTCAAATCCCATGACAAAACTTCTGATTGCACTATGCCCCACGAGAGGCACCACATTGATTCCTAATTCCGTATTATTCAATTCATGAAGATAATCTGCCAGCGACGACCATGTTGCCTGAAACGGTTCTGAATAACAAAAGACATTTCTCTTCAGATAGTCAGGTTGTCTCAATGGTGCAGCAGACAATCCACAATTTCCGATTACTTCGGTTGTTACGCCTTGTCGTATAAAACTCTCTGCCCTCCCATCTAATAAAAGCGTAAAATCAGAATGGCTGTGCAGATCAATAAATCCTGGAGCTACATACAGCCCATCAGCATCTATCTTCTTATCAGCACGCGCCTCATCCAAATGACCGATCTCTGCAATCTTTCCATCCAGAACTCCAATGTCAGCCATTATTGCAGAGCTCCCGCTTCCGTCGATGATTGTCCCGTTCTGTATAAGCAGGTCGAACAACAAGCTCTCCTTTGTAATGTATCAGTTATCTATTGATCTTCTTCATTCATCTGGCCGCCAGTACTTCCAATTCCACAAGTGGGTTGTCAGTTGACTCAGAGCACATTTTAAAATAGTTCCAGTCAGCCTTTATATGCTCTAGAACCAGATCGTGCAGTGCACCACTCTTTCCAGCTTCCATGAGACGAACCATCTCTCGATGATCATTGAGATAATCGGGCTGACGTTGATGAACCTTCATCTCTATATTCCGAGATACGACAACAAGATTGTCGATTATTTTAAAGGTAGAATAAAC
>Ga0316201_10002651_pt1 | contig 12833 bp, 11 predicted proteins | sample CS6wburrow_MG_FD_204516 | JGI IMG/M metagenome (GOLD analysis project Ga0316201, IMG submission 204516) | Coastal sediment microbial communities from Delaware Bay, Delaware, United States - CS-6 worm burrow | ecosystem: Environmental > Aquatic > Marine > Coastal > Sediment | place: USA... | reverse complement strand
GAAAATTCAGTTTCTTCCACCCCATTTTTTCTATTCTCTTTTTGAACAGGTCATATGCTGGTCTGGTCTCTAATTTCCCATCGAACATTTCATCATAGAAGCCCTTGGTTTCGTACCCGTCGAAATTGATTTTTGGCATGATAACAAGCGATTATTTTGTACTACAATTCAGTATTATATAAACCCCAAATTTTGGATTATGTTTTTTGGAATCCAGAATTCATCAGAAATATAGAGGATTTGCCTGAAAAACTCAGCCTCTGTCTCAAATTAGTCTTCTATACAAACCCGGGGATGTCTTGTACTAATCCTCGAACAGATCTATGCTTCCTGTAAATACTTCCTCCATCAAATCCTCCTGATTGATCCAGTAATCGGAAGTAATTAAGGTGTAGGTATTTTTTCCCTTGCTCTGTAATTCCCAGAGTATCTTCTCAGCATCCTGGAAGGGCGCTTCCCCGTTGAACTGATCTTCAAATAACCTTCTGATCAGGCTGTTTTCGTTCAGTATTTTACCCATGGCCATTAAAACCAATTCTTTTGTCACCGTGGTATTTGCAGATTCACTGATACTCAATTCAAACTCCATTTTTGTTGCCTTTCCGTTCTGGAATATTCCATTATAGGACTGATACAGCAACTGGTTTATACAGAACATGGGGTAGTGCAGGGAAATATCCGGATATTCCTCGGATTCATTATCTTCAAGCATTTCATGGGATAAATTCTTGATCTGGCCTTCGTTTAGTTTTCCGCTTAACTTGTATCTTAACAAGATCTCTGCAGCTTCGTGGGGTTCAAAATCAGTAATTGCCATTTCGCACAGTTCCCGCAATTCGGAAGGAGGCGAATTCCTGGCCTCGGAATAATCGAACTCTTCCAGGAGCTTCATATAATCATCTGTCGACCAATATCCATTTATTTCCCGGATTGATTTTACATCCAGAATCTTAAGAATAACTCTTACCTGCATTTTTTTAATTTTTTATTCTTCAAGTTTTAGTCTCCAATAATCTTAACCAGGGCACGCTTGCGGCGCTTGCCGTCAAACTCTCCGTAAAATATTTGTTCCCAGGGTCCAAAATCCATCTTTCCGTTGCTTACTGCAACCACCACCTCACGGCCCATCAGTGTCCGCTTGATATGGGCATCGGCATTGTCTTCAAAGCCATTGTGCTTATACTGGCTATAGGGCTTCTCGGGTGCCAGTTTCTCCAGCCACACTTCGAAATCGTGATGTAAACCGGCTTCATCATCATTGATAAATACCGAAGACGTAATGTGCATGGCGTTGACGAGGATGAGGCCCTCCTTGATACCACTCTCCCTCAGACACTCGTCCACTTCGGGTGTGATATTAATCAATTGCCGGCGTTTTTTAATCTCAAACCAGAGTTCTTTCCGATATGATTTCATAAGCTGTGAATTAGTTTAGGTTAGCTTCAGTTCCCGCTGTTGCTGCAGGATCTTCTCCATCAATCTCTCTTTTATGAGTTTATAATCCTCCTGCCTTTCCAGTTTCTGGAAGACAGAAAAATAGAACTTGATCTTGGGTTCTGTTCCCGAGGGCCGCACGGAGATTTTACTTCCATCTTCCAGCAAGAACTGGAGTACATTCGATTTAGGCAGATCGATGGGGGTCTTTTTCCTGGTACGACAGTCCAGACTACTCTGCTCCAGGTAGTCACGAATGGTCACTATGGGCGATCCACTCAGTTCCTCCGGCGGGTGTGCCCTGAAACCGGCCATCATCTGCTGGATCTCTTCCGCACCTGATTTTCCTTTCCGGACCAGATTAACCAGAGACTCCTGGTAAAGAGCGAATTTCAGGTACATCTCCAAGAGGATATCATACATACTTTTGCCCCGGCTTTTTGCCCATGCCGCGAGCTCCGCAATCATGGAGCAGGAGCTTATTGCATCTTTGTCCCGGACAAAATCCCCGATCATAAATCCGTAACTCTCCTCGCCTCCTCCAATGAAAGTCATCTTATCTTCATTTTGCCGGATAATGTCTGCAATAAATTTAAACCCGGTCAGGACATCCCAATAGGGAACCTTGTAGTGCCTGGCCATATCTGCAATCAGCTCGGTGGTCACAATGGTCTTTACGATATATTCTTTTCCGCTTAACTTTCCGCGCTCAGACCATTGAGATAACAAATAATAGGAGAGCAGGGCGGCCGTCTGGTGCCCGTTTACCAGGATCAGCTTACCCTGGTCATCCCGGATGGCAATTCCTACCCGGTCGGCATCGGGATCGGTGGCCATCACCAGATCGGCACCCACTGCATCGGCTCTCCTGAGGGCCATATCCAGGGCCGCAGACTCTTCCGGGTTGGGAGATACTACGGTGGGAAAATTTCCATCCACCACATCCTGTTCGGGAACATTATAGATGTTGGTGAATCCCAAACGCTTCAGGGCCCTGGGTACCAGCTTGACCCCGGTGCCGTGGATGGGGGTATAGACTATTTTTATATCCGGGTGAGCAGCAATCAGCTCCGGGTTAATGGATTGTTTTACCACCTCATCTATGTAAAGGGCATCCATTTCTTCACCCAGGGTATGGATAAGCTTCCGGTCCCCGTTGAACTTCACTTCCCCGATGGATTTGATTTTCTGTACTTCTTTAATGATGTTATCATCATGCGGATGAATGATCTGAGCGCCATCTTCCCAGTAAGCTTTGTATCCGCTGTATTCCTTGGGATTATGAGAGGCCGTGATAACCACCCCGCTCTGACAGCCCAGCTGCCGGATGGCAAAACTGAGTTCCGGAGTGGGCCGCAGGCCATCGAACAGGTAAGCCTTGATTCCATTGGCCACGCAGATCTGGGCGGTGATTTCAGCAAACAGGGGACTGTTATTCCTGCAATCATATGCCACGGCTACACTGATCTCCGCTCTGTCACTGAACTGTTTCAGCAGGTAGTTACAGAGTCCCTGGGTTGCCATTCCAACGGTATAGATATTCATCCGGTTTGTTCCTATACCCATGATCCCGCGAAGTCCGCCTGTCCCAAATTCCAGATTACGGTAGAAACTCTCAACCAACTCGGTCTCGTTGTGGTCGATCATCTCCCGAATGGCAGCCTTAGATGCCTCATCAATGGGGCTGTGGAGCCATTCTTCTGCTTTTGCCCGAACTTCTTTCAGTATGTTTTGGTCTTTCATGCTAATTTTCTTGTCTTATATCAAATCTTTAATACATCTTGCCAGGCTTGTTCTCCAGTAAGGGACATCAACCCCGTAAACTTCCTGAATTCTCGATTTGTTCATTACGGTGTAGGCCGGACGTTTTACTGATCCCGGGAATTGGTGGCTCTCCACGGGGACAATTTTGGCTTTGCAGGCAATAAGCCGGCAAATTTCCATGGTCAGGTCATACCAGCTGCAAACCCCGCTGTTGGAATAGTTGAATACACCCGGGACAAATTGTATCATATCAGAGTCCACGTCAGAGATAATCTGCATCAGAGCTCTAGCCAGGTCCTCCGCATAGGTTGGAGTCCCCACCTGGTCGTACACCACTCTCAGGTCGCTTTTTTGATCCATACGGTTGATCATATTTTTAACGAAGTTTTTTCCAAAAACGCTGTAGAGCCAGGATGTTCTTATGATCAGAGACCTCGGGTGACCGCGCAATACATTCTCACCTTCCAGTTTTGTTTTGGCATAAACTCCCAGAGGTGCCGTCGGGTCGTCCTCTCTGATGGGCCTGGGCTGTTCTCCACGGTATACATAATCTGTGGAGATATGGATGATGCGAACGCTTCGGAATTCTTCCATACAGCTCCTGAAGTTCACAAGAATGTCCCGATTGAGCTTCCTGGCCTCTTCCGGTTCCTTTTCCGCACCCTCCACATCTGTATAGGCCGCACAATTGATTATAAAATCTACCTGGTTTGCTGCCAGATAGGATTTCATAGCTGTCAGATCGGTAAGATCCAGCTCCTCTATATCTGTGAAGGTATAGGTCTGCCGGAATCGGTTCCGCATCTTCTTGATCTCTCTGCCAAGCTGACCATTTGCCCCGGTTACTAGAACATGACTCATTGCTATATATTTAAAGTTGTTTTAAAAAGGGCAGCTTTCTGTCCTTTTCGGAAACGATTGCCTTATCCGGATCGACCTTCCAGTTAATTTGCAGGTCCGGATCATCATAACGGATCCCTGCCTCAGATTCCGGATGATAGTATTGTGTACACTTGTACTGAAGGGTAGCATGCTTTGACAGAACCGAAAATCCATGTGCAAAACCCTCGGGGATAAGTAATTGCAAAAAGTTATCAGAACTGAGCTCTATGGCAAACCAATCTCCGTAACTGGGAGATCCGGGCCGGATATCAAGGGCTACATCCAGGATAGTTCCTTCGCTTACCCGAACCAGTTTGGCCTGGGCAAAAGGTTCTTTCTGAAAATGCAAGCCCCGGATTACGCCGTAAACAGAGCGACTCTGGTTGTCCTGGATAAAGTTATACTTAAGCCCCAGCTGTTCCAGCTGTCCCTGGTGAAAACTCTCGTAAAAATATCCCCGGGGATCTTTAAAGATCTTTGGTTCCAGTACCAGGAGTCCTTGGATATCGGTTTCTTTAACTTTCATCCTTCTACAAGTCAGAGTCCTGAAGGGTTTCCCCTGCTATATTCAGGAGATACTCTCCATAGGAGCTGTTTCGCATCTGCCCGGCCAGAGCCAGCAGCTGGGTTTTATCAATGTAGTTCATCTTATAGGCAATCTCCTCGATACAGGATATTTTCAGACCCTGTCTGTGTTCGATGGTATGCATGTAATTGGCAGCCTGCAGCAGGCTTTCCTGGGTGCCTGTGTCCAGCCAGGCCATGCCCCTTCCCATGATCCTTACCTTCAAACGCTGCTCTTCCAGGTAAAGCCTGTTCAGATCCGTGATCTCCAGTTCACCGCGTTTGGATGGTTTAAGCGTTTTGGCTTTCTCGACCACATCGTTCCCGTAGAAATAGAGCCCGGTTATGGCATAATTCGATTTGGGCTTCACTGGTTTTTCCTCCAGGCTCACTACCGCTCTTTCCTTATTAAATTCTACCACCCCGTACCGCTGGGGATCAGAAACATAATAGCCAAAGATCACCGCCCCCTCCTTCAGAGTAGCGGTATGTTTTAAGGTACTTCCGAATCCATGTCCATAAAAGATATTATCCCCCAGGATCAGGCAAACCGGTTCCTCTCCAATGAACTCTTCACCAATCAGAAAAGCCTGGGCCAGTCCGTCCGGAGAAGGCTGAATGGTATAAGTCAGGGTGAGCCCGAGCTGACTGCCGTCATCCAGAAGGGTACGATAAAGAGGCAGGTCCCCGGGAGTGGAGATAATCAGGATATCCCTGATACCCGCCAACATCAGGACCGAGAGGGGGTAATAGATCATGGGTTTATCATACACCGGAAGAATCTGTTTGGAAATGGACCGGGTGATGGGGTGAAGCCGTGTACCGGAGCCTCCGGCCAGAATAATACCTTTCATATTACCTTTTTAAGAGATGATCAAAATATGCAATTGTTTTCTCCAGACCGGTTTCCAGCTTCACCTCCGGGGTCCATCCGTCCAGGAGCTTCCTGGCCAGACGGATATCGGGTTGCCGCTGGGCCGGGTCATCCTGGGGCAGGGGCTGGAAACTGATCTTTGAGCCGGACCCGGTCATGTCAATGATCTTTTCCGCCAGCTCCAGGATGGTAAACTCCAGGGGATTTCCAATATTAACCGGACCTGTAACAGAATCGTCCGTATGCATCATCCGGATCAGGCCCTCCAGCAGATCATCCACATACTGGAAGCTTCTGGATTGGGAGCCATCCCCATATATGCTTAAATCCCGATTCTGAAGTGCCTGCACAATAAAATTGGACACCACCCGCCCATCGTTGGGATGCATTCTTGGCCCATAGGTGTTGAATATCCTGACAATCTTGATTCTCACCCTGTTTTGCTGATGATAGTCAGTGAAAAGTGTCTCAGCGCATCTTTTCCCTTCATCATAGCAGGAGCGAATCCCAATGGGGTTCACATGGCCCCAGTAGCTTTCAGGCTGGGGATGCACCTTGGGATCTCCATACACCTCAGAGGTGGAGGCCTGCAATACTTTTGCCTTGATTCTTTTGGCCAGCCCCAGCATGTTAATGGCTCCCATAACCGAGGTTTTAATGGTCTTTATGGGATTGTACTGGTAGTGTATGGGAGAGGCCGGACAGGCCAGATTATAGATCTCATCCACCTCCGCAAAGTAGGGACTGGTGACATCGTGCCGGATCAGTTCAAAATAGGGATTCTGAAGCAGGTGGCTTATGTTTTGTTTGGAGCCGGTGAAGTAGTTGTCCAGGCAAAGAACTTCGTTACCCTCAGAAAGCAAGCGCTCACAGAGATGCGATCCAATAAAACCGGCTCCGCCGGTCACTAGAATTCTTTTCATCCGCTCAGGGTTTAACGGGTTTTCGTCCAATGCTGTAATAGGTAAATCCATGCTCCTGAAGCTCTTCGGCATCATAGATATTGCGACCGTCGAAAATCACTTTTTCTCTCATGAGTTTTTCCAGAACGTTGTAATTCAGCACCCGAAATTCCGGCCATTCCGTGACCAGAATAAGTCCGTCAGTATCCACCAGAGTCTCGTATTTATCCTCACAGAATTCAATTTTATCCCCCAGGACCCGTTTTGCCTCTTCCATGGCTACCGGGTCATAGGCCTTGATTTCAACTCCCGCTTTAACAAGTTCTTCTACAATACGGATGGAAGGAGCTTCTCTCATATCATCGGTGTGCGGTTTGAAAGAAAGGCCCCAGAGACCGATTTTTTTACCTTTGAGCGTATCTCCGAAATGTTCCTTTAATTTGGCAGGGATCACCGCCTTTTGATTCTCGTTCACATACTCCACAGCCTTCAGAATTTCGAGGGAGCGGTGGTATTCATCCCCGGTCCGGATCAGGGCTTTCACATCTTTGGGAAAACAGCTTCCTCCATATCCGGCGCCGGGATAAATGAATTTATTTCCTATGCGTGAATCGCTTCCGATTCCCTTGCGGACCATATTCACATCAGCTCCTACCACTTCGCAGAGATTGGCAATATCGTTCATGAAGCTGATTTTGGTAGCCAGCATGGAGTTGGCCGCATATTTGGTCATTTCGGCTGAGGTGATATCCATGAAGATGATTGGATGACCATTTAGCGTAAAGGGTTTGTAGAGCCTCTTCATGAGTTTCTCGGCTTTTTTTGAATCGGTCCCGATCACAATCCGATCGGGTTTCAGGAAGTCATTGATCGCCGCACCCTCTTTCAGGAATTCGGGATTGGAGGCCACATCAAACTTAATCTTACTGTTTCTTTTTTCCAGGGAGGCAGCAACCTTTTGCCTCACTTTCTCAGCAGTTTTGATGGGGACAGTACTTTTGGTGGCAATGACCAGGTAGTCCTGCATATACTTCCCGATATCCTCGGCAACGGCCAGCACATATCGCAGGTCGGCACTACCATCTTCATCAGGGGGTGTTCCGACAGCGATAAAGACCGCTTCACTATCCCTCAGGCTCTCTTCCAGGCTGGTGGTGAAAAAAAGGCGGCCATTATCCACATTGCGCCGGACCATGTTCTCCAGTCCGGGTTCATATATGGGTATGATTCCTTTTTGCAGATTCTCAATTTTCTTCTTATCAATGTCCACGCAGGTAACCGTAATGCCGGTTTCCGCGAAACAGGTGCCTGATACCAGGCCGACATACCCTGTTCCAACAACAGCTATCTTCATACACTGTGGGTTTATTTAAAAGATGTGTAAAGTTAGTTTTTTTCATACATTCCCCGGCATGATGTTTTTCCAGTTTTTTATTTCCTGTTCAGACTTGCATCCCCTGGAGGATCGAAAAGACCGCAGAAGATGCTTTATCAGAGCTTTAGACCTTCTTTTTTTGGGCGTTTACACTCATTTTGTTAACTTTGCGCCTTGTTTAAGCAATTATAATGTCTAACTTATTAATTTTAAGAGAATTATCTAATGTCTAACGAGAGTAAAAAGGTGGATCCCAACGAAGTTGAGAAGACTGCCAACGAAGCCAAAGAAGTAAGCTCAAGCGCAAACGAAGAAAAAACTGCTGAGGATGCACCGGAGGTAGTGGCTGCAAGCGAAGAACAGTCAGTAAGCGAAGAGCAAGTAGTTTCAAGCGAGGAACAGGCAAGCGCTGAACCCGAAACTGTGAGCGAGCTAAGCCCAAAGGAAGAATCTGAGGCACCCGCCGAAGAACAGCCAGTAAGCGAAGAGCAAGTGCCAGTAAGCGAAGAGCAAGTGCTTGAAGAACCCGTAGCCGCAATGGCAAACAAAGCGGAAGCTGAGGAACAAGCAAAAAAGAGTAGCAAGAAAAGCTCCAAGGCGCCCACGTCCGCCAATACAGGTGTTGAAGGGTTTGACTGGGATGAGTTTGAAGCCGATGAGAATGAAAATTCGGGAGACCTGGCAGAGTTTGAGAAGCTTTACTCGGAAACCCTTTCCACTATTGCCGAAAACGAGGTGATCGACGGTACCGTGATCTCCATGAACAAGCGTGAGGTGGTTATCAATATTGGCTACAAATCGGAGGGGATCATTTCCATCAGTGAATTCCGCTATGATCCCGACATGAAGGTGGGAGACAAAGTGGAAGTCTATGTGGATAGCCAGGAAGACAAAAAAGGTCAACTGGTACTTTCACACAAAAAAGCAAGGGCCATGCGTTCCTGGGACCGTGTCAACGAGGCGCTGGACCAGGATGAGGTGATCAAAGGATACATTAAATGCCGTACCAAAGGCGGTATGATCGTTGATGTATTTGGTATTGAGGCCTTCCTTCCCGGCTCGCAGATCGATGTGAAACCCATCAGGGATTACGATGCTTACGTTGGGAAGAACATGGAATTCAAGGTGGTAAAGATCAATCACGAATTCAAAAACGTGGTGGTGTCACATAAAGCATTGATCGAGGAAGAGCTGGAGCAGCAGAAGAAGGAGATCATCGCCAAACTGGAGAAAGGACAGGTTCTGGAAGGAACTGTTAAGAATATCACCTCTTACGGGGTATTTATTGACCTGGGGGGTGTGGACGGACTGATTCACATTACGGACCTCTCCTGGGGGCGTGTTAATCATCCCGAGGAGATCGTTGAGCTTGACCAGAAATTAAATGTGGTTATTCTGGACTTTGACGATGATAAGAAAAGGATTGCACTGGGTCTGAAACAACTTACTCCGCATCCCTGGGATTCACTGGATGAGACCATGAAGGTGGGTGACCAGGTAAAAGGCCGTGTTGTGGTTATGGCCGATTATGGTGCATTTGTTGAAATTGCCCCTGGGGTCGAAGGATTGATTCACGTAAGTGAGATGTCCTGGTCACAGCATCTGAGAAGCGCACAGGAATTTATGAAGGTAGGTGATGAAGTGGATGCCGTCATCCTGACCCTGGATCGCGAAGAGCGTAAAATGTCACTGGGGATGAAGCAGCTAAAAACCGATCCATGGGAGAAGATAGATGAGGTGTACGGAGTTGGAAGCAGGCATACGGCCAAGGTTCGCAATTTTACCAATTTTGGTGTTTTTGTGGAGATTGAAGAGGGCGTGGATGGATTGATTCATATTTCTGACTTGAGCTGGACCAAGAAAATCAAGCATCCTGCAGAATTTACGGCCATTGCAGCCGATATTGAAGTTGTAGTGCTTGAAATTGACAAGGACAACCGCCGCCTGAGTCTGGGACACAAGCAGCTGGAAGAGAATCCTTGGGATGTCTTTGAAAGTGTATTTGGAGTGGATTCCATCCATGAAGGGACCATTATCGAACTGATGGACAAAGGCGCTGTGATTGCACTGCCATATGGAGTAGAGGGATTTGTGACTCCGAAACATCTTGTGAAGGAGGATGGATCGCCGGTTAAAATGGAAGAGAAATTAGATTTTAAGGTGATTGAGTTTAATAAGTCAGCAAAAAAGATTATCTTGTCTCATAGTCGCATCCATGAAGATGAAAAGAAATCTTCTGGTCGCTCAGTCAAGCAGAGTGAAGGTTCAGAAGTAAGGAAAGCAACCAGGAAGTTGAAAACCAACCTGGAGAAAACCACCCTTGGTGATATTTCCGAACTTGCAGCCCTCAAAACTGAAATGGAAGAGAATCAGAAGAGTGCGAAGAAAAAAGAAGAAGGCGACAATAAAAAATAACGTAAAACCTTAAAACAATTTAGTCAGCTATGGAATTCAAGATTGACAAATTTGAAAACCACACTTTGATCAAAGTTTTGGAGGAGAAGCTGGATACTCACATTGCCCCGACATTAAAGTCAGAACTGGTACTTGTATCAGGAAACGGAGAGAAGAATATTATTCTTGATCTGGGCAATTGCAGGTATTGTGATTCTTCAGGACTGAGCGCCATTTTAGTGGCAAACCGTCTGTGCAAAAATGCCAACGGCACCTTTGTGCTGACCGGTTTGAATGATGCAGTTGAAAGACTGATTACCATCTCTCAGCTTGATACTGTGTTGAACATTTCAAATTCCCTGGATGAGGCAGTATCTCTGATAAAAGAGGCTGAATAAGTGATTCCCGGGTGTCTTTTGAACTGACTATTTTGGGTAGCAGTGCTGCACTGCCGACCTCCAATCGATTTCCAAGCGCTCACCTGCTGCATGCAGGTGGGCGCTTTTTTTTAATTGATTGCGGGGAGGGTACCCAGATCAGGCTCAGGCAATTTGGGATCTCTCCTTCAAAGATCCATCATATATTCATCTCTCACCTCCATGGGGATCACGTATTCGGCCTCTTCGGTCTTCTTTCAAGCCTTGGGATGATGGGACGGAAGGTGCCCCTGCACCTCTTCGGCCCCCGGGCCCTGAAAGAATATATGAAATCCTATACCCGTTTTTTTGGAGACTTGCCCTTTGAACTGATACTTACAGGCCCCGGGAAGGAAGGGGAATTCATTTTCGAGAATGATAAACTGACCATCAAAGCCATTCCATTACAGCACCGGACTCCGGCCTATGGATTTCTGTTCCGGGAGAAGCAGAAGCCCTTAAATGTGATAAAGGAACAGATTGAAGCCTATGGGCTTGGAATTGCAGATATTGTTAAAGTGAAGCAGGGAGAGGACTTTGTTAGTGAATCCGGGCTTCTTGTTCCCAATAGTCAATTGACGCTGCCGGCCTTCCATCAGCGTTCTTATGCCTACCTTTCTGATACCATGTTTAAACCGGAGCTGGCTGAGCAGGTGAAGGGGGTAGATCTGCTGTATCATGAGGCCACCTTTTCGGAAAAAGACAAAAAGCTGGCTGCTTTGACCCAGCATTCCACTGCCAGGGAGGCAGCAACCGTGGCCAAAATTGCGGGAGTTAAAAAATTGCTGCTCGGACACTTTTCCAGCAGGTATAAGGATCCTGCCCTCTTGGAGAAGGAAGCCAGGGAGATCTTTTTGGACTCCGTTGCTGTAAGCGATGGGGATATCTATTCTATTCCAGCGGAGCGGGTTTCCGGAGAATAATAGTAATTTTGCAGCTATTGTGCCATTAAACTCTGTGAACAGGTGAATGAAAAAATCTTGATCCTTGACTTTGGATCTCAATATACACAGCTGATTGCCAGGAAGGTAAGAGAGCATAATATCTATTGCGAGATCCATCCTTTCAGTCATTTTCCTGAGCCAGATGAATCTGTTAAAGGAGTGATTCTTTCCGGAAGCCCTTTTTCAGTCAGGGACAAACAGGCTCCCATTCCCGATCTGGGCAAAATCAAGGGGAAGTATCCCCTGCTGGGCATCTGCTACGGGGCACAATACCTTTCTCACTACTATGGGGGTGAAGTAAGGCAGTCAGACTCCAGGGAATATGGAAGAGCTCGTCTGAGTTATATCAGGGAAGAGCACCCCCTGCTTAAAAATTTGAAATTGAATACCCAGGTCTGGATGTCCCATGGAGATACCATCAATTCACTTCCTCCCGCTTGCGAGGTAATAGCCAGTACGGGAGATGTGGAGGTCGGAGCCTATGCATTTTCAAACGAACCCACTTTTGGCCTGCAGTTTCACCCGGAGGTATATCACACCACGGAGGGTAAGACCATCCTGCTTAACTTCCTCCAGGCTATTTGCGGATGTGCCATGGATTGGACGCCTGAGATTTTCGTAGAGAGTACCGTGAATGAATTAAAGTCAAAACTGGGTGATGATAAGGTCGTGCTGGGCTTATCCGGAGGGGTGGATTCTACGGTGGCATCCATCCTCCTGCACCGGGCTATCGGAAAGAACCTGACTTGTATTTTTGTGGACAACGGCCTGCTTCGTAAAAACGAGTTTCCCGAGGTACTTGAATCTTATAAGCAGTTAGGATTGAATGTGATAGGCATAGATGCCAGGGATAAATTCATTGATGATCTGGAGGGAATTACAGATCCGGAGGCAAAAAGGAAAAGCATCGGCAGGAATTTCATTGAGGTATTTGATCAGGAGGCAAAAAAACTGGAAGGGGTAAAATGGCTGGGACAGGGTACCATCTATCCGGATGTCATTGAATCGGTCTCCGTGAATGGCCCTTCCGTAACGATTAAGTCGCATCATAATGTGGGTGGTTTGCCCGACAAGATGCATCTCAAAGTGGTTGAACCCTTAAGGCTCTTATTTAAGGATGAAGTCCGCAGGGTGGGGGCTGCCCTGGAAATCCCAAAGTCATTTCTGAAGAGGCATCCCTTTCCCGGACCCGGTCTGGGTATCCGGATACTTGGAGAGATCAACCGGGAAAAAATCCGGCTGGTACAGGAGGCCGATGACATTTACATCAAGGCCCTGCACCGC
>Ga0316201_10002649_pt1 | contig 12837 bp, 10 predicted proteins | sample CS6wburrow_MG_FD_204516 | JGI IMG/M metagenome (GOLD analysis project Ga0316201, IMG submission 204516) | Coastal sediment microbial communities from Delaware Bay, Delaware, United States - CS-6 worm burrow | ecosystem: Environmental > Aquatic > Marine > Coastal > Sediment | place: USA... | reverse complement strand
GCCTGAGCTGGTCGCTGGTTGTGATGTCATTCTAGGCAATGAAGAAGATGCAGAAAAGCATTTTGGCTTGCATCCAGAGGGAGTAGATGTGACTAAGGGAGGATCAGTTGACGCAGAGGCATATCTTTCCGTGTTGAAGCAATTGATGAAAATGTTTCCTCGTGCTAAGAAAGTTATAACAACATTGAGAGGATCTATATCAGCTTCTCACAATACATGGTCAGGAGTCCTATATGATGGAGAGCAATTATTTAAAGCCCCGAGTTATAACATTACACATATTGTAGATAGAGTAGGAGGAGGAGATAGTTTTATGGGGGGATTGATATACGGTTTATTGAAATACCCAGACAATGACCAGAATGCATTGAACTTTGCTGTTGCTGCTTCCTGTCTGAAACATACCATTTATGGTGATGCCAATCTTGTGACTGTTGAAGAAGTTGAGAAGTTGATGGAAGGAGATGCAAGTGGTAGAGTAAGTCGTTAACCACGTAATAGATGAATAACATCCTCAAAAAATTATCAAATGCCCTTCTGATCATTGGTCCGGGGATATTTGCCATTGGATATACCATCGGTACTGGCAGCGTAACCTCTATGTTGGTTGCTGGAAGTACTTATGGAATGGAGCTTTTATGGGTGTTACTGGTAAGTTGTTATTTCTCAGGAGTTTTGATTTATGTTTTTGGTAATTATGCTCTAAAGACCGGAGAGACGGCTTTATATGCATTTAAGAAACATTTGAAATGGGGTAGAGCGATAGGAATATTGATTATCCTGGGGATTGTCATCGGCCAATGGAATTCACTCATAGGTATTGTAGGAATAACTTCTAATATTTTCTTTGAGATCTTTCTGATCTATTTTCCCGGGCTGGATGGATATGAGTATATCACTGTCCTTCTTATTGCAACATTTATCGTGAGCCTGTTTTATTATTTTTTATTAAAGGGGACTTATTTATTCTTTGAAAAAGTCCTGATCATTTTTGTATCGATAATGGGGCTCTCATTTATTTTGAGTCTTTTATTGGTTTATCCATTACCGTCTGATGTAATAAGAGGCTTAATTCCATCTATTCCAGAAGTGGAAGGTGGGAGTATGATGGTTGCAGCATTTGTAGGCACTACAATGGCAGCAGCTACCTTTCTTTCAAGGCCTTTATTTATTAAAGGAAAAGGTTGGACAGAGAAGGATCTTTACATACAGAAAAGAGATGCCATCAGTGCTGCTATATTGATCTTTATCATAAGTGGAGCTATAATGGCAGTGGCTTGTGGGGCGCTTTATTATGATGGACAACCCATTACCCATGTTTCTGACATGCCCACAGCACTTGAACCGATAGCTGGAAAGTTTGCGATGACGATATTCTTCTTTGGAACCATCAGTGCAGGGTTATCATCTATTTTTCCAATTCTACTCATCGTCCCATTGCTCATTGCAGATTACAGGTCAGGTGAATTAGATACAACATCAAAGCAGTTTAAAGTGATTACGGGGCTTGCCAGTATCATTGGATTGACCATTCCAATATTTGGAGCCAATCCTATTAATGGTCAGATATTATCTCAGGTCTTTAATGTATTCGTATTGCCCCTGGTAATCATTGGAATTATAATTGTCATTAACGGAACAGCTTATAAGGCCATTCATAAAACCAAAGGATGGATCAATGTTAGCTTAGTGGCTGCACTTTTGTTTTCATTGGTGATATCTTATAATGGAGTAAAAGCAATAATTACATATTTTTAGACAACTTCAACACTACTATAGAAATGGCAAAATACACAAGAATTGAAGTCGCATTGAAAATGAAAGAACAAGGGATGGTCCCTTTGTTTTATCATAAAGATGTTGAACTGGGCAAAGAAATCCTTAATGCATGTTATAAAGGTGGGGCAAGATTGCTGGAATTTACCCACCGCGGAGATTTTGCCCAGGAAGTGTTCTGTGAATTAAATAAATATTGTCTACAGGAATTGCCTGGAATGATGATGGGTGTCGGGTCTGTTACCAGTGCAGCAGATGCATCCTTGTACATGAATATGGGGGCCAACTTCATAGTTACACCTGTATTAAGGGAAGACATTGCAGTAGTTTGTAATAGAAGGAAGGTATTGTGGTCTCCAGGTTGTGGTTCATTGACAGAGATCTGCAGAGCTGAAGAACTTGGATGTGAGATTGTAAAACTTTTCCCAGGAGGAACCTATGGGCCCGGTTTTGTGAAAGCCATCAGGGCACCTCAACCATGGACGAGTATCATGCCTACCGGCGGTGTAAGTCCTACTCGAGAGAATCTAACGGGGTGGTTTGATGCTGGAGTCACTTGTGTAGGAATGGGTTCTAAAATGATATCAAAAGATATTGTTGATAATAAATCTTACAGTGAACTTGAAGAAAAAATCAGATCAGCTCTTGAATTAATCAGTGAGATCAGAAGTGGAAAGTAATTATGCTACTTTACCAGTGTAACATCTCCGGATAAGGTAGTTGATTTTCCTGAGTTAAATTCAAATTGAATAACGTATACATAGACCCCCGGTTGAGCTTCTTTTCCATCCCATTCCTGACCTTCATATAGTTGATTTCCCCATCTATCATAAATAAAGATATTGTAACTCCTTATTTCACTGGCCGGAATAAAAGGATAGAATGTATCATTGATGCCATCTTCATTAGGGCTGAATGCATTGGGGACATGAATATCAAAATGAGCCAATTTCAATAATACAAGGCTATCACATCCCAGAGAAGAAGTGAAAGTGAATGGATAATCTCCCTCATTTTTTAAAGCAGTACCTCCATATTCCAATGTTTCACCTTTAAATATATTCACCTCTATGGTGTCATAAACAAGTCCTATGACTGATAATTCCAAGGTGACAATGCTATCACAATTGTCCTGATTGGGAAAGGTGTCCAGATAGATACCTGGTTCAGTTAAATCTAAATCACCAAATTCATAAAACTCTCCCGGACATATCGCAACACTAGCAGGAACTTGAAACTCGGGAATCTGGTAGTCATAACTGGCAGAAACCCTGCACGATAAACCATCCAGTATCCTCACTTGATAATTGCCTTCCCCATAATTCTGTGAAAGGCCGGCATTTACCTCTCCGGCTAGTGCCACACCATCCAGGTACCATTGATATTCAAATTCTTGATTCAGGGGCACTGACAAAGTGAAATCTGAGTTACACGGATGGTCCGTTTCAGTGACCTCTAAATTGAAAGATTCAAAATTGGCGAGTAACAAGTTGTCAAAAAAATAGTAGATACTGATTGGACTTGATACCGGTGCACAATCCGGTCCGATAGCTATGGCATAAATGTCTTCTTCAGGAGTTATTTCAAGAGAAGCATTGACCCAGTTGTTTCCGGTACCACCAGATACATTTACTTCAGCCAGTTTCTTCCAATTGGGACTATTGGATGGGCATCCAAATGCCTCATTTCCTACTCCAAATGGCAGATTCTGACAACTTGGTGTTCCAAAGAATGAAATATCAATAGGTGGAGATTTCCGGGAATCAACAAATCCTACATCAAATTTAAATCGATACACAGAATCCGCTTTAAGGGGACTGATAAGACAGGCACCGGCATATTCCTTCCAATATGGCTCAGGTTGATTATTGCCTCTCACCCTTCCATCTCTAAATCCCATAATTCCTTGTCCATCAGGGAAAGGAAATGGTGGTGGAAAGTCATCCCATCCCAGCCAATTACAAGTATGAATAAAATCAGTAGTAGGTTCTGAGGCCTGGATCCATTGTGAAGCACAATTCAATTGACTTCTATTATTAGGACAGCAATTCATCTCCTCAAATGAAGGATTAGGTATTAGGGAAACGGGCTCAATGATTTCACATGGACAATCACCATCGTTGAGATCTATAAGGCCATCGTTATCATCATCAATGCCATTATCGCATATCTCAGATTGTCCGATAACCATACACGGAATTACGATATACAGGATTACAAGAAATAACTTCCTGGTATTCTTTAGGCAAATAAATCTTTCAGTTTCCATAGAACCATTTGCAAAATCAACGATACCGTTTATGCTCCATTGATTTAGCTTCCAATCTAACTGAAAGACGTGAAAAATGATAAATAATTGAAGGATTACTTATTAATCATCCTCAATTGTTGTGAGACCTATTATGAGAGACAAAAAGATCCTGAATAATTATTTGATGGTCATTGACTTTCCTTCCTGAATGATTATTTCTCCACCCTGACCTGGTTTTAAATTGTGACCTGTTGGAACCACGCAGTTTTCATTTATGTAAATGGTGCCATTGTATCGGTGAGGAGGGATGGATCCATCTTGCCAATTGGCAGAATCCTCCCACTGAGAACCTTGCGTTCCGCTGAATACATAAGGGCCATTAAATGCATTATTAACAGTAATTTCTACCGGCCAATACGCACCTGAAATCTCTGAAGCATCCCAGTTAAATGCAAATCCATGATATGCAGGATGACTCTTGATGCCTTTGCTATCAAAAGCTTGAAGAAAAACCTCATACACTCCATTTTCATATGCCTTTGTATCTATATTAAATCGGTATCTCAGTTGAGGAGAAGGCGCATCCTGGTTTGTCTCTAGTGTGGCTACTAAACTGCCGGGTGTAGAATTATTTCCTTTCCTTCTGATATATAAATTGACTTTTTCTATACCAGCTGTACTTCCTGTACTCCATATTTCTGGACTTTGAGCAGGCATATTTAACAATTGTGGTCCCCAGGATGCCCAGTGATTGTTCCCTACAAGTATATCAATTTCCATGGTATCTGATACTTCAGGTCCAAGGATTAGATCCTGGTCATTAGAGTAGATGTCTTCGCCATCTATGAAGGTTATTTTTGCTGGTAATCCCAGTTTAGGAAGATCTCCATGTAGTACAAAAGGATGGATTTCAGAGGGAGGAGTATAAGGAGGTGGTGGAACGTGATCCGGACACAATACTTCAATATGCACATTCATGATACCTGTATTTTCAGCGAAGAATTGGAATTCATTGATGCCCTCAATAAGTGGAGAAGGTTGTCCATAAGAGGCCTCCCCTATCTTTAATCGGTTGGAGATGGCTGATCCGGAGTAATCTATCAGTTCAGGAACTTCAGGAGATGAATTGTTGGCGCCTTGCGGCAAAGGTATCTGGACCCCATTAAAGGTGAAGTAATCATCAGGACCGATGCTAAAGGTGGAATAATCATTCTTCATATAGGTAAAAACGAGAAATACTTCATTGATCGCTTCGGGAGATGTGGGTCTGATGTCATCCGGAACTTCGATATGGAATACCGGATGAGATCCATTCCATGATGAAGCTTTCTGTAAGTCGGTACCTGCAATCCTTGTTACATAATTATGAATGAAGAAGGGTTCAACATCCGGGCCATCAAATCCAAAATTGTCCCAGTGCGACAGGAAATATGGATTATCATCTTTGGAGGTGTTGTATCCTACTGTGGTCCACAGCAGATCATAAATTCCTGATTTAAAAGTTCCCATATCAAAGGAAGCATCAATTACAACGATACCATCCACTTTAATGGTGATGCCGTCAATTCCAACACTTACATCAAACGCTCTTCTCACATTAGGAGCCATAGCTCTGCCGAAGTCAGGTAAGTGAGCAGATGCAATATGGTAGGATGCTCCTTGAGAGTTGATTAAATTAACTGAAATGTTATGACCTTCAGCTCTCAACCTCAAGACATCAGCGGGTAGACCAGTATCTCCGTCAAAATCAAAGAAACTCATATGTCCGGTAAGATCTGTTTTTATAGGATTGAGGTCGAGGTACCATATGCTTCTTGGACTGAAAATCCCATCCATATCAAATACAATTTTTCTCCTTACATTCTCTTCTATCAGGATGGACTTTCTTGCTCTTTGAGCTACCTGCGACTTGTCACCTGCAGCTCCATTGAGGGTACCATTCAATGTATGTGTATGGTATTGAGGATTGATAAAGAAGAGATTAAACCTTGGGTCAGTCTGTGGGGCCGTGGCATTGTTCCATTTTAATTCATCAGCAGGTCCCATAGGAAGATTAAAATCATCAAAGAATGTCATTGAATTTCTCAGATTTGTAACCCTGGTACTGTCACCACCATCAAAAGTCAATTGATTCGCCGGACTACAGATCTGGCCAAGACCATTGATCTTATATGCTCTGAGATGGTATGGAACATTATTGGCGATGGGTTGGAGCTGAATCATCAGATTAGGGGTGACCATCCTGAATGGGTGATCAGTACTTGCTATAACCGTTGAGTCTAATCCTTGGATGGTCGTATATTTCATTTGATCTGTCAGACTGCCAATGATAGAACCATCTGGCCACCATTCTACCAGATAACCACACGGATCAGTTCCGTCTGTACCCACATTCCATAGCTGACCTCCCCATCCACTGGATTCATTAAAATCCAGTTTTAATGTAGCTACCAGGTCATCCCTCGTAATCTCTACATGTGGAGCTGGGTTGTTGTTGAATTCAGGAATATGGTTCTGATCATATGAGCTATGATAAACTCCTGTTATAAAAAGAGATAGCAATTGAAGGTAATGCAATAACATGTGCATTTTTTTAAGTGAAAAAGGACTGAGATTTACTGTCGCAAATGTGGAGAGGGATACTGATATTCAGATCAGCACTAAGATAGATGTCTGGATATATGAATTTATCAGTAGAAACCCTTAAATTTCAAATGGATGGTGGTATATCTTTCTCCCTATTTATTCCAACTCTGACGGGTAATAAATGCATTCCTGATGAAGTCACGAGCCGGAACTTGTCTCTCATCGTAGGCATCCATCAATCCTTCATCTTCATACTTAAGTGATTTCTTAATAAGTCGGACGCTTGAATCAGAAGCATCAAGAATAGCCACCCTGGATTCAGGTCGGTCATAACATCCTGCAGATCCTAGATTGACATATCTTGCCTTACCGGTCTGATCATTGGCAATGTGTTGGTGTCCATAAAATATGTAATCTACACCATTATGGTCAAACATCTGATCAAGATCATTTATGGTAGGTTCCTTGATGAAGGAATGAAACCAATTAAGCTGATCGTTAAGGGCATAATGCTGGAACCTGATCACTTTTCCACCTGGTAATTCAAGGTCTTTTCTGAAAGCCCAGGTCTGCACCTCACTACAATATTTGTTTCCAATGGCCTGATGTGTCCATCGTTGGTGCTGCACTTCTTCTTTACTCATCCAGTGTGGGAGGGGATCGGGTAAGCCATGGCCATACCAGTAATCATGATTGCCCATGATGAAGACCATCTTTTCATGATTCAATGCCAGGTCCATAACCTCTCTGGGATAAGGGCCTATGGCAACCAGGTCTCCCACATGTATGATTAAGTCGCAATCCTGCTCATCAAAGAATTGAAGTGATGTGCTTAAAGCAGGGAGATTGGCATGTATGTCCTGGAAGATTCCAACTTTCATGGATAGGTTTATTTAGTGAAATCCAAATTTTCTGAAAGTCAGATTAATCCTGCCATTTTTATATGATGGATTAATAGGTAGACAATGCTCGTATTTTTCCTGACATTGTTCACCCATGATGATCAAGCTGCCATCTCGGAGTATTAAATCATTGACAATACCTGTATTTTTATGTCTTAATAGAAACGACCTTTCCTCTCCCAGGCTCAGAGAAGGGATATAGGATGTATCTCCAAATGAAGGTGGATCATAATGAAAATCTACTCCGCAATTTCCATCCGGATAAAAAATGCATACACATACTTGAAATGAATGTCCGGTAAGGGATTCAATTTTATCTTTCAATGATGCCATCTTATCTGACCAGATGAAAGACTTACCATATGCAAAATCAGGGAGCCGATTAGAATCATGAAGATCCTTATCGATGAACATGATTTTACCAAAGTCTGAAAAACCATCCCGAAGTTTTAACCTGTATTGATCTATATTGAATTCTTTATAAATATGTTGGTAAATATCCCTTGCTTCTTCAGGAGTCAGAAAATCTTCTATGTATTCGACATGTGCTTCCAGATCAAGTAAAGACATAACGCCCATATATGAAAAGATGATATTTCAAATGAAATGAACTTATGGACCTGGACCTGGACCTTGCAATCCTTTCTCTATTCATCAACTGCCTTGTAGCATTTCCTACCTGGAGTACAGGATCCCGGAGATACCAATCCATTATCCGGACCTGCTCCTCCTGATGACTTGATGCACCAACAGATGGTATTGGCCTGGTCCAGGAGGTACCAGGGATCATCTCCCCCTTCTACAGGACCATACGGGCTCTTAGCTTTCAGATATTTGCAAAAATTATTTTTAAGTGGTTTAATTTCCATTTTATACCAGATTTAAAAGTCCTTGTTTGATGATAGCCTCGAATAAAGGGAGCTTATAGTTATTCATAGAAAGCGGTCTTGCATTTTCCATAGCCTTTTTGGCAGCTCTTTCAGCAAGTGCTTCTGTGATGGTTTGATTGATCACCACTTCTTCTGCTTCTTTGGATCTATATGGAACGGGGGCAGCTGCTCCCAATACGATAGCGATTTTACTACACTTATTTCCATCCATATCAGCAACTATCGCAACATCCCCTATCGACCAGTCAAATGACTCTTTCTCTACTTGTTTGCTATAATAGCTCCTGGTGCTTGATGAGGGTGAAGGAATTTTAATAGCTGTAATCAGATCCTGAGGACCTAAAATGTTTTCTCTTCCGACATCCTGGCTTGGAGATACAAAGAAATCTGAGAAAGGTACTTCTTTAGTCTCCATTTTCCCGGTAGTAATCATCACTGATCCATTGTATGCAAGCAATGCTGTCGAGATGGAGGAAGCATGCGTGCTTACACAAGAACCATTATCGAGTATGGCATGGTTTTCATTTTGTCCATGCCTGGAGCTTCTCGCATAACACCTATCTCCTCCTTTACGGAAGCATGGGTGATCAGCAGATCTGAAATACCAGCACCTCGTACGTTGGGCGATGTTTCCGGCAATGGTAGACATATTCCTTAACTGGGGAGTTGCAGCATGAGCTACGGCTTCATGCAACGCAAGATAATTCTCCATTATGTCCTTACTTTCTTCTATTTCTGACAAGGTAACATTAGCACCAATTGTCAATCCATCATTATCCATGGTGATGGAATCCATTCCCGGAATGTTCTTTACATTGACGATGGTCTTAGGTTGGATCAACCCTTCTTTAATCATATCGAGGACATCAATTCCTCCTCCCTTAAAGATGGCTCCTTTGCCGGATGGATCATATAATTCTTCACCTACAGTAGTGTTGGCCTGTTTTACTGCGTCTTTTACAGATAAGGCATCGTAATAATTGAATTTGTTCATATCTTATTCGTAGGTTTTATTTAAAGCTTTTAAAATTTTCGCGGGAGTAATTGGAAGGTCATATATCCTTACTCCTATTGCATTGTATACTGCATTGGCTATGGCGACAGCTGTTGCAATATTGGCAGGTTCCCCTATTCCGTAAGCGTCAGTTGAAGAAGCTGCATTGTATTCTTCGACTATTTCAATGTCAATTTCAGGAATCTCCATGGCATAAGCTACTTTATACTGGTCCACATTGGCATTCATAAAATGACCAGTACCGGTATCCATCACTCGGTTTTCATACAAAGCAAAGGATACGCCCTGGATGATTCCACCATTGATCTGGCTTTCAAGCTGTCCTATATTTAGTGGACGTCCACAACTGTGGGCAGCTACAATCTTATCTACTTTTATAAATCCGGTATCGGTATTGACAGAAACCTCAGCAAATTGTACTGATCCCAGGTCACCATAGGCCAATCCCCAGGGTTGCTGGAATCCACCATAATCATCGCTCCTAGTAGCTGTGGCAGTTATTTGGGTTGCTCTCATTCCTCTCAAAGCATCCTTAAACGCTATTTTTTTACTGTCATCCTCCTTATGTAAGATCATTCCATCAGCAGCAACCAGCATGTCAGGGGTAGTATCTAATCTGGGTGCTACCTGCTGGAAAAGCTTTTTCTTCACTTCATATGCTGCATTACGTGTAGGTGGAGTAATGGATCCTGTCACCACACTACCTCCGGAACCAGGTCCGTCGGGGAAAAGGGTGTCTCCAATTCTTACTGTAATATCAGAAGTCTTCAATCCCAATTCTTCAGCGACTACTTGTGCGAGGATGGTTTTGGTTCCTGTTCCAATATCCTGGACACTTCCTCTGACTTCTACAGAGCCATCATTTAAGATTCTGACTTCGATTGAAGAATTAAGTGTTACAAATCGTGGCCAGCATGATTGAGCCACACCCATACCTTTCTTCACAACTCCGGGAGATGATCCAGGTTTCTTTCTGCGGGACCATCCAAATTTGGCAGCTCCTCTCATTCTTTCTACCTTCCGTACTTCACTGTTGTCAATTTTATCTCTGAGATCCAGGGGATCCATATTGATCTTTTCAGCAAGCTCATCGATGGCTTGCTCTACTCCGAATGCTCCCTGAACATTCCCAGGTGCCCTCCATGCAGCTCCTGGGCCAGCATGAGTCAATACATCATATTGTTCAGTACTGAAGTTGGGGCATTCATAGAGAATCTGTGCAACACGACCTACTCCTGCGCCCAGTGCTACACCAGCCGTTCCATGTGACTTCTGTTGTATTGCTGTCAATGTTCCATCTCTTTTAGCTCCGATCTTTAACTGCTGTACGGAGCTTGGTCGGTTGCCCTGAGCGATGTGTTCTTCTTTGCGATCTACCATGAGCCAAACTGGCCTGCTGGTCTCTTTGGACAGCATAGCAGCCATTGGACCGAAATCCCCAGCACTGTGTTTAGATCCAAATCCACCTCCCATAAAATCACAGATCACGCGTACCTGGCTTTTAGGAAGATCAAAATAACTTGCCAATTCGTTTCTTACACCTGCAGTATTCTGAGTCGATGCATAAACGAGCATTTCGTTGGGTTTCCAATCGATGACGACACCGTGGGTCTCCAATGGCATCTGAGTCTGTACTTGAGTACTATAAGTGCCTTCTACAATAACATCTGCTTCTGCAAATCCTTTGTCAAGGTCACCTCTGGGGCCTCCGTAAAAACTGCTGGTAGTAGGTCCTCGACGATTGCCTTGTCCTTTACTTCCATCATGGACAACTCCTACATCTCCACCATCTGCCTGCCGTTCAATTGGCTCATCGAATACCAATGGAGCATTATCTTCTAATGCATCATCGATATCAATTACAAATGGTTTCTCATTATAAGCAACTTTGATCATAGATATGGCATCCTTAGCAATATCCAGGGAAGTTGCTGCTACTGCTGCAATAGGTTGGCCTACATATTTGACATCGGGATAAGTTTCTTTTCCGTCCATTTCAGTGGTGATCACTTTAATGGCATGAACGCCCGGCATCTTCTCTGCTTTACTAATATCTATAGAACGGATGCTGGCATGCGGAACATTGGATCGTAAAAATTTAGCATACAACATTCCTGTCAGCTGAATATCAGAAGTAAAAGTTGCGTCTCCGGTTACTTTTGCTCGCGCATCATACCTCGTTCTTCTTTTGCCGACTTCTTTTAGTTCTGCATTGATGGGCCATGCGGGTGGTTCTTCAATAGGAATTTCTCTCTCTATCTGTGTCAGATTGTGATCGGGTATTCCATAAGGAAATATTTCTTTTTTCTTTTCCATCATTACTTCATTTTTTTGGCAGCTGACAAAGTGGCTTTGAATACATGGGGATAGGTTCCACAACGACATAAGTTGCCGCGTGTGGCGTGCTTGACGTCATCAAGTGTAGGATCGGAATTATTTTCGACAAGGTGAACACAAGACATCACCATACCTGGAGTGCAATAACCACATTGAGAGGCATCTTCTTCAATAAATGCTTCCTGAACAGGATGTAATTGCTCTCCATCGGCAATTCCTTCTATGGTAGTTACCTCCTTATCACCGACATCCAGGGCCAGTGTCATACATGAATTGACAGGCTTTCCATCCAGAAAGACGGTACAGGCAGAACATGAACCCCTGTCACATACAACTTTGGTTCCGGTAAGGCCGAGGTTATTCCTAAGAGCATTGGATAGTGTTGTCCTCGGTTCTACTCTAAGGCTTTGTACAGTACCATTGATTTTCATTTTGATTTCAACACCTTCTGAACTGACCATCTTACCTGTTGCTGACCTTTCGGTTGCTTCAAAAGCAAGCACATCACTGGATAGCAGGATGGTTCCGGCGGTGGTAAGGCTGGCACCACGTAAGAATCCTCTCCTACTTATACCTGAGTTGGAATTTTCAGAAGAGGGGATATTTTTTTTCTTGTCCATAAATAAGATTTTTTGAGCTCCTTTTAGTAAAAGGAAAACAATAATGGGCTTTAGATTATAAAACCGTGATTGGAAAACGTAAGATAATGATTTTATAAGGAATTATAAAGAGTGAGTTGACCAGATTTTTAATGTTTTATTTTTTGGAGTGAGATTATTGAAAGAAACCTTGTTAAAAATCAAATCTGATTCAATTAAAAATCAAACATGAAGGATAAATAGTGATCAATCTATCCTGAATGATATATGATCCAGACTGAGGAAGCTATAATCCGTCGTATTGACAAAAACCCTTCCATCAGTGTAGACATAAATCCTTGGATTAACAAAACCGGAGGGAACTCCTAGAGGGAAACTAAATGTCTCACTTGGTCTGTAGCCTACAGGTAAAGTGAATATGACGTTGTCGGGTGTTGGCCCTACGGCAAATGAGCCGGCCAGGTATACTCGATCCCGATCT
>Ga0316201_10002648_pt1 | contig 12838 bp, 16 predicted proteins | sample CS6wburrow_MG_FD_204516 | JGI IMG/M metagenome (GOLD analysis project Ga0316201, IMG submission 204516) | Coastal sediment microbial communities from Delaware Bay, Delaware, United States - CS-6 worm burrow | ecosystem: Environmental > Aquatic > Marine > Coastal > Sediment | place: USA... | reverse complement strand
GCCGGTGCCGGAGAGGGTAACCAAATGAAGAAGCTGATCGCTGTTATTACATTGGCTTTGATGCCGCTCACCGGCATGGCTGCCGGCGGTGGTGTTCAACTTCAGAAGGCGAATATCGATCTCAGTAATGAGGCCGCTATCCAACGTGGCGCCAAGCAGTTCGTGAACTATTGCATGGGCTGTCATTCGGCCAAATACGTGCGTTACAAGTTGTTCACCAAGGTCGGTCTGACCGAGGATGACATCAAGAACAACCTGATATTTACCGACGCCAAGGTTGGTGACCTGATGAAGATCGCCATGCCCGAAGCCGAAGCCAGCGGCTGGTTTGGCGCTCCGGCCCCTGATCTCACCCTGACGGCACGCATCCGGCATGGTGGTGCCGACTGGATCTACAGCTACCTCAAGGGTTTCTACGCCGATCCGTCACGTCCCATGGGTGTGAACAACACGGTTTTCCCCAATGTGGGTATGCCGCATGTTCTGTGGGAGATGCAGGGCATCCAGAACCCGGTCTACAGGTATGAGGTTCATCATGACGGTCATACGGTTGCCGAGTTCGACACCGAAGCTGCAGCCGATGCCTATATGAAGGAGCAGGGCGAAGGCTTCCGCCTCGAGCGGGTGGTTGACCACCTGGAAATGGCACAGCAAGGAAGCCTGACGCCGGCCGAATATGAACAGGTTGCACGTGATCTGGCCACATTCCTGGCCTATATCTCCGAGCCGATGAAACTTGAGCGTCAGAGAATGGGAGTCTGGGTAATCCTGTTCCTGATCGTGTTCACCGTGCTGGCCTATCTGACGAAGAAAGAATGGTGGAAAGACATCCACTGATCAGCAACGCTCGTCGCTGAAAATGGGAAGGCGCATAGTCTGATATACTATGCGCCTTTATTATTTGCGGCCCCTTTGATGTCGGGCCGGAATCCAGCTGGAGAGATTATTGATGACCGCCGTCGCCACCCGCCGATCCGTGATGACCCTGTTCTCCGATCCTCAGAGTCTGCACAGTCACCGGGTTCGCATGGTCCTGGCCGAAAAAAATGTCACCTGCGACATTGTCGACGTCGATCCTCTGCACCTCCCCGAAGACGTGATGGACCTGAATCCGTACGGAACGGTCCCGACCCTGGTCGACCGGGACCTCGCACTGTATGACTCCCGGATCATCTGCGAATACCTCGACGAGCGTTTCCCGCATCCCCCGCTGTTGCCGGTCGACCCGGTATCACGCGCCAGTTCACGCCTGTATATGTACCGGGTGGAAAACGACTGGTATGGCCTGGTGGGACAGATTCTCGCTGGCGGCAAAGCGGCTACCAAGGCGCGTAAGGAACTGCGTGAGGGCCTGACCGCAGCAGCACCCATCCTGGCGCACGGACCGTATTTTATGAGCGAAGAGTTCACGCTTGTCGACGCGAGCATTGCTCCGCTGTTGTGGCGCCTGCCTGCGCTGGGTGTCGAGATCACCGGACCGGCGGCCAAGCAGCTCAATACCTATGCGGGTAACCTGTTTACGCGTAACGGCTTTATCGCCAGCCTGACCGAAGAAGAACGCGAGATGCGTCGATAGTCTTTCGGTATCATCCAGGCCAAATGTCAGACTGCGCGCCATGACATCCAACCGTCCCTACCTGATTCGTGCCTTGTACGAATGGCTGGTCGACAATGATCTGACCCCTTACCTGCTGGTGGATGCAAACCGTGACTCGGTGCACGTACCCACCCGCTATGTGGAAGAGGGGCGGATCGTTCTCAATGTCAGCCCAAGTGCCGTTAGGGACCTCTCACTTGGCAATGATCTGGTTGCATTCGAGGCCAGGTTTGGCGGCTCAGCGTTTGCCATTTCCCTGCCTCCCGATGCCGTGCTGGGGGTGTATGCGCGCGAGAACGGCAAGGGGATGCTGTTTCCAGATGAGGGGGGTCAAGAGGAACCGGAGCCACCTCAGCCGGATCAACCGACACCGCCACCCGGCGGCCGGCCGTCTCTCAAGGTCGTAAAATAGCAGCCCTCAGCGGTCCCTGCGTTTGAACGGCACGACCTTGCCGTCGCCTTTCTCAGTGGGCTCGTGTTGGGGCTCGATTACATCCCCGTCCGGGTCTGGCAGGCCGTCATCGATGGTCTCGAGTCGGGTTCCGAGCATGAGTATGTAGCCGGTGCGCCGGCCCACGCCCTCGAGGCTGAAGTCGAAACGGAACATTCGACGGATTCGCAGGCCGGAGGCGGTCCAGCGGATGCCGACACGCACCAGTGCGACCGTCCCGTCCAGAAACTGCATGTTGCGGTTGCCGCAGTAGCGCTGTACCAGGCTTGTCGCAAATTCGCGCGCGCGGGCGCCGTCGAGCCAGAGCATCAGGACGGCGCCGGCGAGCAGCAGTAATAGGAGATTGCTCAAGTTCGGTTGTCCCGTTTACGGTTGGATGCGGCATTTGTCGGCGGGGGTTGATGCGGACTATCAAGGTGCATCGCGAAGGGGCCCCGTAAACCAAGGTCGCTCATTGTTGCACGATCCGCGTGCATCGGGTCGAAGCGTCTGCCGACCGCCCCTTGGGCATATCAGCCGGCATCCGCAGACCACGCCGATTCGTAAGCGTTGTAAGCCGTACCCCAGGTAAAACCCGTGGCGACCCGACGTTTCATCAACTTCACCTGACGTTTGGTGTCGGTGGGGTTGAACAGCGCCTCATCGATAGCTGCAGCCAGTGCTGCCGGGTTGTCGGGCTCGGCCAGGTAGGGGTAGTAACCACCCAAGACCTCGGGGACCCCACCGGCGCGTGCGGCAACGATCGGCGTGCCGAGGTAACCGGCTTCCAGCAGCGGTAGTCCGAAAGCCTCTTCTCGAGATGACTGGACCAACAGGCGTGCATGCCGGATAGCGCTGAGTGTCTGGCTGTGCTCAAGGTCGGGGATGAAGAACACGTGGCCCTGCAGGCCAAGTTGACGGGCCATGCCGCGCAGAGTCTGCAGGTAGGGCGTGCTTCGCCCGATCAGCACCAATGCGGATTTGAGGCCGTTACGCAACAGGTCTGTATAGGCATGCAGGAGAATGTCCTGCCCTTTCCTGTGCTCGTAGCTCGCGACGTTCAACAGATAGTTGTCAAAGCCCCCGACATCGGGTTTGTAGACATTTGTTTTGGCCTGGTCGAGTTCCGATACATCGATACCGTTGTGTATCGTGGTCAGCCGGCGTTCGTCCAGTTTGAGCGATACCTGCGCCCTTTTTCGCAGTGCCTCGGAGCAGCAGATGATCCTGTCCGCCTTCTTCAGCATCCAGCGCGCAATGGGTCTGGCGGCGACCCCTGATTTCTCGACAGCCGTGACATCGGTGCCGTGCAGGGAGAACAGAAGACGAATCTTCGCGCGGCGTGTGCGCAAGAGCGCAAACACCGAATAATCCAGACTGGGGTGGTGCGCATTCACCACCCGGACATTGTATTTTTCCAGGAACGCGCGCCAGATCCGTAATTCATCACGCAGTTTGTGCGCGAAGGTTGCCAGGTTTCGACCCGGCTGCGCGCCGGACAGGGGCGCCCGCAGCCGTCCACTGACCAATGTGATTCCCTCGGTTTCGCCTACCTGGAAGGTTTCCTGAGACGGGTCGGCACAGAAGATAATCGGCCGCAGGTTTTCGTGCTTTGCCGCCTCGCGGGCCAGATTGATGACCACCTGGCTCACGCCGTCGGCGTCTGAAAGGCTCCAGGGCAGAACGAAAAGCACACTGGGCGGATTGTTCATATCGACTTCCTTGCAGTGATCTTGTCGTACTGCGTGTCGAAAACCGAATCAGACTATTCGCTGAGGCGGTCGCGACGCAATCTCGATCGGCTGTCAAACAGCCTTTTTGAGCCCAGCAGGACGGCCGCCATGCTGCCGAGGCCGGTACCGGCGGCGATGAGAAAAAGGATCAGCAGTTGATACTTGGCGGCCTCCATTGGTGGGCTGCCGGCCAGAATCTGACCCGTCATCATGCCGGGGAGGCTGACGATACCGGCCGTTGCCATCGAATTCACGATCGGGATCAGGCCCGAGCGAAGCGCGTCGCGGCGGATGTCGCCGATTGCTTCGGCAGCCGTCTGCCCCAATGCCAGGCGAGCCTCGATCTGCTGGCGTTTCTCCACCGTCTGCCGGGTCAGGCTGTCCAGAGTCACCGCGATCCCGGTCATGGTGTTGCCGAGCAGCATGCCCAGCAGGGGGATCGCGTACTGCGGGGTATACCAGGGCGTGGGCTGCAGCAGTACCAGCAGGGTCAGCACGGCGATCGAGAACGAAGAAAGGAACATCGACAAGGCGCCGGTGCCGTAGCCCCAGATGCCGCGCAGCCGGTATTTCTGTCTGGCCATGACCTCGTAGCCCGCCACGGCGAGCATGACTGTGGCCAGGGACGCGATCAGCCAGGGGTTGGTGCTGCTGAACAGGGCCTTCAGCACCAAGCCGAGCAACAGCAACTGCACCGTGCTGCGGACCGAGGCGATCAGCATGCGGCGCCCGATACCCAGATGCAGGCGCCAGGACAGACCGGCCAGCAGCAGCACCAGGCCTGCCGCCAGGCCAAGATCCGCGGGGCTGAGCAGAATCAGACGTTCAGTCTCCATCTTCCTGCCTCACAGTGCCGTCCAGGATCTCATACTGGGCATTGGCGACCCTGGCGCGCTGTGCCGGATCGTGGCTGACCCACACGACGCATCCGCCGGTGCCGCGCCGCCAGGCCTCGATCAGTTGTTCCACCCGCTCGGCGTTGTTCTGGTCCAGGTTTGCAGTTGGTTCGTCCAACAGCAGTGCGGAAGGGGAGCCGGCGAGCACGCGGGCGATGGCGAGCCGTTGCCGTTCTCCACTGGACAGACGCTGGACCTCCCAGTCGAGCACCTCGGGCCCGAAGCCGAGGGTCTGCAGATCGGGGGTGCGCCACGCCGTCGCGTGCTCGCGCACCAGTCTGCTCCACCAGTGGCTTTCGGCTGCGACATAGCTCACCTGGCGCCGCCACTGCGGGCCCGACATGCCGCTGCGCGGCTGTTGGTCCAGCCAGACCTCGCCCTCGGCCTCGTCGAGATCCGCAATGGCGCGCAACAGCAGGGTCTTGCCGCTCCCGGATGCGCCGTGCAGCGCAATGCAGCTGCCCGTAGCAATTGTGATGTCGGCGGCACTGACGCCGGCGCGCTGCAGGTGTTCGATGCGCAGGCTGCTCACGGGCGTCGGGTAAAGATCAGATCCCAGACACCATGTCCGAGACGCTGGCCACGTTGTTCGAACTTGGTCAGGGGGCGATCATCGGGACGCGGTGTGAAACTGCCCGGCCCGGCCCGGTTCTCGAATCGAAGCCCGTCTGCACCGAGCACATCCATCATGTGCTCGGCGTAGTCCTGCCAGTCGGTGGCGGCATGGAAAAAACCACCGGGGCGGATGACGCGCGCCAGCCTGTCCAGAAAAGGTGTCTGCAGGATGCGTCGCTTGTGATGACGTTTTTTGTGCCAGGGGTCGGGGAAGAACAGGTAGACGCCCTGCAGGCTGGCGGCACCCAGCATCTGATCGAGCACCTCCACGGCGTCGTGCCGGATTGCGCGCACATTGCTGCAGCCGAATTCGTCCAGCTTGAGCAGCAGGTGGCCGACTCCGGGTCCGTGCACCTCGACGCCAAGATAGTTGCGTTCGGGGTGGGATCGCGCCATTTCGGCCAGGCTCTCGCCATTGCCAAAGCCGATCTCGAGGTACACCGGCCTGTCGTTACCAAAGACCTCGCGCAGATCCAGCTCCTTCGACCTGAATTCCAGGCCCCACTGCGGCCACAGGCTATCGAATGCGCGCTGTTGGCCGGGCGTCAGGCGGCCTTCGCGCAATACATAACTGCGGATCTGGCGGTGCGGGCGCTTGTCGGGTTCGATTGGCGGCATCGATGAAGGCTCAGAGTTCAATTCATAACCACGAAGAGCACAAAGATCACGAAGCATGGACGGGGATTTTGCACCAGGCCCGCCACGCGAAGCAGGTCACGCTTTGTGCACTTCGTGTCCTTCGTGGTTGAGGGTTTTTTGTCGCCTCTCAGTCGAAAAACAGCCCGTCGACCGGTGATGAGGCCGACGCAAAGCGCCTGGCGGGCATGCGTCCGGCGAGGAAGGCCTCACGTCCGGCCTGGATGGCCTTGCGCATGGCGCTTGCCATCAGCACAGGTTTATTTGCCGCCGCGATGGCGGTGTTCATCAGCACACCATCACAGCCCAGCTCCATCGCCACCGCGGCGTCGGATGCGGTGCCCACACCGGCATCGACCAGGATCGGTACGCTGGCATTCTCGACGATGGTGCGAATATTCAGCTTGTTGCGCACACCCAGGCCGGAACCGATGGGCGCTGCCAGGGGCATAACGGCAACACAGCCCATTTCCTCGAACTGGCGCGCGATGATCGGGTCGTCATTGGTGTAGACCATGATCTTGAAGCCGTCGCGTATCAGTTCCTCCGCCGCCTTCATGGTCGCAATCACATCGGGGAACAGCGTTTTCTCGTCGCCCAGTACCTCGAGCTTCACCAGGTCGTGGCCGTCCAGCAGCTCGCGTGCCAGCTTGCAGGTCCGCACGGCGGTCTCCGCGTCGTAGCAGCCGGCGGTATTTGGCAGCAGCGTGTAGCGATCCGGCGGAAGTACATCCAGGATATTGGGTTCGTCCTCGTTCTGACCGATGTTGGTGCGACGTACCGCGATGGTGATAATCTCGGCGCCGCTGGCCTCGATTGCAGCGCGTGTTTCTTCCATATCCTTGTATTTTCCGGTGCCAACCAGCAGGCGGGAGCTGAACGTGCGGTCGGCGATGACCAATGGGTCGGTGTTGTCATGAAGCATGGTGAATCAGGTATCCGATTTATCGGTGAATAGACAGGTTTGCAGTCCGCGCGCGCCGGCTCAGCCGCCGCCAATTGCCTGGACGATTTCAACGCGATCGTTCGCATGCAGGACGTGGTTCACATGCGCGCTGCGTGGGACCAGTTCTTCGTTGACCTCGACCGCAAAGCGCTTGTTTTGCAGGTCAAGCGTGACCAGCAGGTCGCTCAGGGTGTTGTTTTCCGGCATTTCTTTGGGCTCGCCATTGAGCAGGATATGCATGGCAACATTTCGTCAAATATATGAAACTGGCCAAGATATTACACCAAAGGGCACTTCGTAATAATTCGTACGCGGTCATCTCGCAGCCAGAATTCCGCAGAATCATTGCAAGTTCCCTAAAGTCCGCACAGCTTTTCACCCCTATGGATCACGATAAAGGCCGCAGAGCCGGAAAAACGACGGAGGAGACCGGGTGGCGAATCTTCATGAGAATCTGATCTCGATCGACGAGGCAGGCACGCTCGATGGACTCTTTGCCAGTCGTGTCAGGCGTACGCCCGACCGCGAGGCCTACCGCTATTTCGACAAGGACGGAAAATCCTGGCAGTCCTACACCTGGGGTGAAATGGCCACCGAGGTGGCGCGTTGGCAGACCGCGATGCGCGGTGAGAATGTATCGCAGGGCGGCCGCGTGGCGATCCAGTTGCGCAACTGTCCGCAGTGGGTGATGTTCGATCAGGCGGCGCTCAGCCTCGGGCTGGTGACCGTCCCGCTGTACACTGATGATCGGCCCGACAATATCGCCTATATCCTGCGCGACGCAGACGTCCGTATCCTGCTGGTCCAGGATGCGGGGCGTTGGCGCAGGCTTGCCGGGAAGTTGCCTGAGTTAGCGTCTCTGAAGCGCATTCTGCTTCTCGATGACAGTGACGCGGCGCGGCAACTGGCGGCGGAAGACAGCCGCGTGCGGATCATCAGTGACTGGTTGCCCGAGCGGGGCGGTGAACTGATCAGGCGTGAGAATGCCGACGGCAAACAGCTCGCATCGATCGTTTACACCTCCGGCACCACCGGTAGCCCCAAGGGGGTGATGCTGAGTCATCTGAACATGATGTCGGTGGCTCACGGCGGCCTGGCGTTGCTCGATTGTTATCAGGAAGATGTGTTCATGTCGTTTCTTCCGCTCTCGCATACGATGGAACGGACCGTCGGTTATTACCTCTGTGTGATGTCCGGTTCCAGCGTGGCCTATGCGCGTTCAGTGGCACAGCTTGGCGAGGACCTGATCACCATCCGGCCGACGATTCTGGTCGCGGTGCCACGCATATTCGAGCGGATATACGGGCGCATCTCGGACCAGATGGAGAAAAAAGGCAGCCTGGCGAAGAAGCTGTTCGAGATGACTGTCAGCATCGGCTGGAAACGCTTTTTGCACCAGCAGGGGCGTGGGCCCTGGCCCTTGGGAAGCCTGTTCTGGCCGCTGCTGGAACGTGTGGTGGCAAGTAAGGTGGTGTCCAGGCTGGGCGGCCGGATCCGGGTCGCGATCAGTGGTGGCGCCGCGCTCAATGAGGAGATCGCGCGGGTATTCATCGGTCTCGGTGTGCCCATCGTGCAGGGATACGGCCTGACCGAGACGGCACCGATCGTCAGTGCGAACCCCATCGAGGACAATATCCCCAGTAGCGTCGGCATCCCGATCCGGGGAGTGAAGGTCAAGATCGGTGAAAACGACGAGCTGCTGGTTCATGGCCCCGGGGTGATGCTCGGATACTGGAACAACCATGCGGCGACCGCACAGGTCATCGGGCACGACGGCTGGCTGCGCACGGGCGACCAGGCGCGTATCGACGAGTCGGGCCATATCTATATCACCGGCCGTATCAAGGACATCCTGGTACTGTCGAACGGCGAGAAGATCCCACCGGCTGATATGGAGTCGGCGATTGTGCTCGACCCTTTGTTCGAGCAGGTCATGGTGGTGGGAGAGGGCAGGCCCTATCTCACCGCGCTGCTGGTCTTGAACCGCGATCACTGGGCCGGGTTCGCGCAGGAGCAGGGGGTCGATCCGCTGGCATCGGCCAGTCTGCGCGACAGCAAGGTGTTGAGCGCGGCGGGTCGGCGCGTGAAGGCGGCGCTCAGTGACTTTCCCGGTTATGCCAAGATACGCAGGGTCTCGTTATCACTCGAGCCCTGGAGTTTGGAAGACGGCTTGATCACGCCGACCATGAAAGTGAAGCGTCCCAAGGTGCTGGAGCATTACGCCGCGGATGTGGAAAACATGTATCTTGGTGGGCCTGCGAGCTGAAAACGTTTGTCGGTTTCGCTGCGGAAACGGGGCTTCGGAAGCAACACTTGTGCGCGGATTCCTCGATTCACTAGAATCAGGCTAAGCGCGGGTGTAGTTCAATGGTAGAACAGGAGCTTCCCAAGCTTCTAATGAGGGTTCGATTCCCTTCACCCGCTCCATTTTCGACTCGGACTCGCAGCTGCAGAAAGGGCCGGGCCCCAATGGCGCCCGGCCCTGTTCATCGCATCCGCCGCAGGCCTATTCCGATAAAGTTGCCATGTGGCTCAAGATGTCCGCGACGACCTGGCGGTCGAGGGCCCGCAGCGCAGGCATCTCCTCGTCCGGCTGGCCGTTGAGGACCTTGTGCATGACCTCCCAGGGATTACCCATCTGTTTCGCAAAGGGCTTCATCTCCTTGGGCTTTTTGCCATCCTTGCCGTGGCAGTTGGCGCACATCGTGTTGAAGTAGGCGGCACCCTTGGCCGCATCGCCCTTGGGTTTCTTGCTCGCCCGGTCGATGTAAGGGTCCATGTCCACTTGTCCCGCGCTGACGAACATGGCCAGGTCCTGCAGGTCTGCATCGCCCAGTTTGTCGCCGTAGCCGTGTTTTTCGTCCTTCAGCAGGGCGACGATTTCACCCATGTCACGCCCCGCTGCACCGTTGATGCCCTTGATGCCTGTCGCGTGTTTGCCTGACTTGTAGGCGCCGTCGACGCCCCTGTAGTCCCAGCCGTGGCACTCCTTGCAGCGCCAGTTGGATTTTGGCTCATTCGCATATTTTTTGTCTGCGGGGTAAAGGGGGTGAGAAGCGGTCGGTTTTTTTGCCCCCACCACGGCGTACCATTTATCGTAAAGCTGCCCTCCGCGCGCCTTGGATGATTCCGTTTCGGCCATTGCGGCGGTTGTCATGCCGGTGGCAAGCAGCATCGTGAGCGATATCATTCCTGTTCGAATTCTGTTTTCCATTCCCCGTTCCTCTCTTTGTCTCGTTATGGTTAGGCCATTGAACATGCACGCGTAAGCTTAAGCGCGTCTTATGGCTTTTGTGTAGTTCATTCTGAGAATCTGTGATTTACCCGAGATCAGGCGGGCGGCGGCCGGGGTAAGAATCAGTCGATACCAGGCGCCGGGGGTTCCCTCTGCGTAAAGCGCGGACAGGAATGGAGCGACGCCTGCGCCCCCGCTCAGCTCGACAGCGCCTCGCGCAATACCCTGGCCATCTGTTCCGGCGTTTCCCCGTGATGGATCAACGAGCGGACCACCCCGTCCCGGCCCACGACATAAAAGATGGACGAGTGGTCCATGGTGTAGCCTATATTTGAATCATCCAGCGGCACTTTCTCGAAGATGACGAAATGGCTCTTGGCAACCTTGCTTACTTCGTCCAGCGAGCCGGTCAGACCGATTATGGAGGGATCGAAATAGCGTGCGTACTCACCGACCCGGGCGGGGTCATCGCGTTCGGGGTCGATACTGATGAACAGCGGTTGAATCTGGCTGCGTTCATCGTCGGTCAGCTTGTCCAGAGCCGCGGCGATGGCGCTCAGCGAAGTGATACAGACGTCGGGGCAGTGCGTGAAGCCGAAATAGATGGGCACGACCTTGCCCCGGAAGTCTTCCAGCCGGACCGGCCCCTTGTCCGACATCAAGGTGAAATCACCGCCGAGATCCGGATACCCTGGAGCCTTGTTTGATTCGCTCTGCATGCCCGCCCAGAGCCCGATACCGATGCTGATGGCAGCGAGGAGGCCTAGAATCACGGGTTGTTTCAGATTTTTCATGGAGTGGTACAGCCTTCGGAAAAACGGGACTATGCGCGATCGCTTTGATCGCGCATGATGATTGGCCAGACGAATTGTACCAAATCGCCAATGCTCAAATTCTACGAAGCGCGTGACAGCCTGGAGGCGCGCCAGTTGGTCGATGTCCTCGCCGCGCATCGCATAGAGGCGACAGTGCTGGGTGAGTACCTCGGTGGCGCGGCCGGGGGACTGACTGCACTGAATTTCCCCTGGGTCTGGCTGATCAACAACGAAGATCTGCCGGCCGCCCAGGGGGTACTGGACGGTTTTCTCGCCAGCCGGGGCAGCTTGCCGAAGAAGGGTCCCTGGGTTTGTCCCGGCTGCGGGGCGCAGGTCGATGCCGGTTTCGACATCTGCTGGCAATGCGGCACAGCACGCCAGTGAATACCGACTTTTCGGAACGCGTATTGACCTGGTTTGATGTCCATGGTCGCAAGCAGCTGCCATGGCAGCAGAAGGTCTCCACCTATCGGGTCTGGGTGTCCGAGATCATGTTGCAGCAGACCCAGGTCGCGACGGTGATTCCGTACTATGAGCGTTTCACGGCCCGGTTTCCCTTGGTCGAGGCGTTGGCGGCTGCGCCCGTGGATGAGGTGCTGCACCACTGGTCGGGGCTCGGCTATTACGCGCGGGCACGCAACCTTCACCGCGCGGCGCAGCTGGTATGCGACGAATTGGGTGGCGCATTTCCGAATGACCTCGCCGGCATGCAGCGGCTGCCTGGGGTCGGGCGTTCGACGGCGGCGGCCATCCTGTCCCTGGCGGGGGGGCAGCGCCAGGTCATTCTCGACGGCAATGTGAAACGGGTCCTGGCCCGTTATTTCGGCGAGCCGGGGTGGCCCGGGCGCACCGCGGTACTGAATCGCCTGTGGGAACGGGCCGAGGCGTTGACGCCGAAACAGCGCGTGGCCGATTACAACCAGGCCATGATGGACCTGGGGGCCACTGTCTGCACCCGGACCAGGCCCGACTGCGGTGACTGCCCGCTGAACGATGGCTGCGCCGCACATAGGCTGGGCCGGCCACAGGATTTTCCCGGGAAAAAACCGAAAAAGTCTCTCCCGCAGCGCAAGGTGCGCATGTTGCTGGTGCGAGAGCCTTCAGGGGTTGTGCTGCTGGAGCGACGTCCGCCGACGGGTGTCTGGGGTGGGCTGTGGTGTCTGCCCGAGGTCGCCATGCAGGTCGATCCGCTCGACTGGTGCGCGGACCGCCTGCAAAAGTCGGCCATTGTCGTCCGGGCCCTGACTTCACGCCGGCATACCTTCAGCCATTTTCATCTTGACATCGAACCCGTGGAGATCCTGCTGAATCAACCGGGTTGCGGCGTGCTGGAGGCTGACCAGCGGCTTTGGTATAACCCTCGGCAACCTGAGAAAGTCGGCCTGGCGGCTCCCGTGACACGCCTGCTGGACGAAATGTCAGACCTCGATTAGCAGTGGAGAACGATATGGGTGAAATGGTGAACTGCGTGCGTCTCAAACAGGAGGCCGAGGGCCTCGACCGGCAGCCTTATCCGGGCGAGCTGGGCAGGCGCGTGTTTGAAAATGTGTCGAAAGAAGGCTGGCAACAGTGGCTGAAGCACCAGACTATGTTGATCAACGAATACCGCCTCAGCCCCATGGACCCAAAATCACGGACGTTTCTCGAAGAGCAGATGGACAAATTCTTCTTCGGCGAAGGTGCCGAGGCCCCGCCCGATTTCAAGCCGGAGTGAAGCGGTCTGGCCTTTCAGACACTTGACTCGCAGGCCCCCGGTCGCTTTAATACCGCCCTCTTTGGCGCCTCCAGCGGCGCACGAAGAATTCGGCCCAGGTAGCTCAGTCGGTAGAGCAGGGGATTGAAAATCCCCGTGTCGGCAGTTCGATTCTGTCCCTGGGCACCAATCAATTCAAAGACATAAACGGTTTCTGCTTTTAATCCCCGTGTCACTCGGTA
>Ga0316201_10002647_pt1 | contig 12840 bp, 9 predicted proteins | sample CS6wburrow_MG_FD_204516 | JGI IMG/M metagenome (GOLD analysis project Ga0316201, IMG submission 204516) | Coastal sediment microbial communities from Delaware Bay, Delaware, United States - CS-6 worm burrow | ecosystem: Environmental > Aquatic > Marine > Coastal > Sediment | place: USA: Delaware... | reverse complement strand
CATACTTAGCCTCATTTGGCAAACTTGCAAAATGTAGCTGCATTTCTTCTATAATATTGCTGTGAATTTTAAGCAATGCTTTCATATCTCCCTTTGTAATTTTACGATAGCTAAGATAGTATCTCTAACGGAAAGATCAGAATAATCAATTGGAAGACATAATTTGGCCATTTATGTTCCTGTAATTCCTGGGCAAATTCCTAAATATTGATGTCCCTGCGCTAAACATCAAAAAACTGCTCATCCCTTTGCCTATTTATTCTAAGATACAGGACAAATAGACAAGTTTTTAATGCACAGAAATAGTTAAGCAAAAGTCAGAAGGTCTGGCTCTACAAATACTAATTTTGATCTTGAAGACTGTAGCACCACTGGACTATAATGGGTATTTATCAATGATTTAAAATTTGATGTAAGCCTGGGAAATTCCTTTATAAGGTTTTCAAAGCCCTGAGTTGTTGACTTATCCTTAAAATGGGCAACAATATGAACAGCTGCAATGGTCAATGTATGATGGTATTTATCTTGAGCCCCTAGATGGATGACATACTTTTGGATGATTTTAGATGTAAATTTTGCTGCTTTATTAAGGGGATTTTTTGACAGTTGAAGATAAGCCAGTCGAAGATGAGCTTCATGATTAAAAAGGTCCGGATCCAAGCAGCAATTTTGCAGTGAATACAAGAATTCAGAATTAGACAGCTCTGAGTGATTTGATGCCATAAAACTAGTATGAAAGCCAAAGATAAGTCGGGAGCCACTAAGATGAAAGAATTTTAACGCCAATTAGTCAAGTAAGTTAAAGGCAATAAGACAGGACAGGCCCCTATTCGATAAATAAATTTACTTTTTGTTTCATCTAAAAAATTGCCTCATCCCATTTAAATTACCTAGAAGATAATTGAATCCTTCATCAAAATTCAAACTGATAGAATTTGGGAAATCTATTGATGTTGATTCTCACTTTTCCAATCAAACCAATCAAAGAAACCGCTTTACCTTTTAAATCTAAAACCCTTATTCATAATAACTCACATTAAATAAAAATATAATATATTTGGGCAGCGTTAAAATTAGTCACCCTATCTTTCTTTTAAGATCACTATTCCCAATATGAAAAAATTAATCCTGATACAAGTACTGGTTTTCGTATGCCTCAGTTTTAAACCACTGAATGTATTTGCTTTTCAAATGGAAGAAATCTGTGACAATGGACTAGATGATGATGGCGATGGTTTAGTAGACTGTTTTGATTCTGATTGTTGTTCTTCAGGCTTGTGTGGAAACTTTTATTATGATGCCTGTGAGATAAAGGATTGTCCTTACGCAGCCGAAACTAATTTTTCCATAGTTAGTGAAGAAGTGAATCCGACATTGCAATTAAAAACCACGGAGTACATTGGGGCAGGAGATATCAATCAAGATGGAACCCCTGATTTTGTTGTCGTTGACGATGAAGAGGTAAATGTATTGGTTATTGATGGATTAACCGGAAACCCTATTTTTTCCATAGATACCCGGTTTGGTTTTATCAATTTTGCTTTTGGTGACATCATTCCTTCGATCAGTGGGATAGAAATAGTGGTTAGAGATATTCAGGGAATTCACTGTTATGACAATCAAGGAAACTTATTGTGGATCAACAACGATGCAAACCTCGGTTTCTCATTCTCTCTTGAGGTAGTTGATTTTAATTTCGATGGGCTTCCTGAAGTATATGTAGATAATTATATCATAAGTGGACAAACCGGGGATATCCTTATTAATATACCTGGACAGACCTCTAATTTGGGCAATTATTCCATTACTATGCCGGCAGATATTTTCCAGGATTCTGAATGCGGGTCCTGCACTGGATTGGAATATGTATTGGGAAATAAAGTATATGCTATAGACTTAGCTACCAATAGTTTCAATGAATTAACCACTGGAACAAGTCTTCCTGCAACCTTATCCGGGATTACAATTGATTGGAATCTTGACGGTGATTTTGAGATATTGTCCTTTGATTTTAACAATATATATCTGTGGGACCCGAAATCTGGTGATGTTCTTAATACTTATCCAAGTATTGAAGACAATAGAGGTATCCCAAATGTTGGAAATTTAGACAATGACCCAGAACCAGAGTTTTCATTCATAATAGTAGATGAATTGATAGCGATCGACAATGATTTTTCTGAATTATGGCGACGGCCTATCAAAGACGGGTCAGGTTTCACTGGTATTACTTTATTCGACTTTAATGGAGATGGATTAAATGAAATTGTGTATCGGGATGAGGAAAATATGCGGATTTTGAATGGATTAAACGGAAATGATATTGCGCTTAGTCCCTGTAAATCTGGAACCGGTTATGAATATCCCATAGTTGCAGATATTGATAATGACAATGAAGCAGAAATAATGTCTGTCTGCGGCGATACCGACTTAGCACAAAACGGGGTTCTCACTATCTTTTCCTCAGGCCCGGAAACTACCTGGTCGGATACCCGCCCGGTTTGGAATCAAAATCGGTATTTCAATCTTCATGTTAATGATGATCTCACTATACCGTCTCAAATGCAAAATATGGCTGCTATTTCATTTGAACCCGGGATCAATGGATTTCTTAATCAGTATGCTATTAGAGAAAATAACGGAATAGATATTTCTGCCAGCTTGACCAATTTGGATAGGGATTGTCAGGAAATCCAGTTTAAAATCTGTAATGAAAGAGCAGGCATATTTGATGAAATGATCTCAATGATTGTATATAATGCGGATCCATTTATAAATGGAGATGTCCAGGAAATTCAATTCAATTATCAATCTCCTTCCCCCCTCGATAGTGGAGAATGCTCGATTTTCAATACTCCTATAGACAATCCTAATTTTTGGGATCGAGAATTATTTATCATTATTAACAATTCCGGAAATGTTGATACCCCTTTGGATTGGGATCGGGATTTCCCAAATACCAGCTTTGCTGAATGTGATTACGAAAACAACCTGGTATCTATGGTAGTTTCCATGTGTCCGGAAGAATTGGAAGTATGTGACAATAACGTAGATGACGATAATGACGGACTGATAGATCTTCTAGATCCGGACTGCCCTTGCAATCAATCTTCATGGATCAGTGGACTGGGCTATCTTCCCTATATTGTCAATTGCGAAAACACTTTTACTATTGCGGTTGCCCTGGATGTTGATTTTCGTTACCAATGGTTTAAAAATGGATTTCCACTTACCGATGGAGACAACCCTACATTATTCATTCCCTCCGGAAACAATGACTGGGAAGGCGCTTATCAGGTAGAAATTCGGAGTAGTTTGGGCTGTCAATTACTGGACGAATTAATAGTAGGCCCTGAAATTGACACTACTCTACTTGAAGTAGAAGTTTGTACCGGAGAAAATTATGAATACAATGGATCATCTTTCAGTCCAGGAAATTATTCTTTTATTTTCCAGTCTTTGGAAAATGATTGCGACAGCCTGGTATTTCTTTCCATAACAGAACGATCCTATATATCCCGGAATGACCGGATAGAAATATGCTCCGGAGAATCTTACCTCTTTCAAGATCGCGAACTAACTGTTTCCGGGAATTATTCTGATACCATTATTTCTACCGGCAGTTGTGATACGATAGTGGATTTAGAGCTTATCGTTCTACCAACCAGGGTTTTTGATACGGAAATTACTTTATGCCCAGGAGATACAATCATAATAGGAGGAGAAACTATAACCACAGCATATACTTTTGACAACCCTATTCCCACTGAAAAATGTGATTCTTTTGAAATGGTCTCGGTTATACTCGGTGATCAAATTGAATTGATCATCGATCAAAACATTTGCCAGGGTGATAGCATTTTATTTAATGATCAATATCTCGTCTCAACTGGCACCTATTCCCGAATGGTAGATAACGGAAACTCTTGTCCAGATTTGGAGATATTAAATTTAACAATTGATACAATTCCAGAGTATAGTTTGCCTAAACAAATCTCCATTATCCCGGGAGAAGAGGTGTTTCTGACCCTAATAATTGAAAATCCTGAAAGATTTCAATTCACTTGGTACGATGCAGAAGACAAAGTAATTAGTAATTTTGATGACGTAGCTCTCACCCTAAACGATGCTCCCTTGGTATATCTGGAAATTGCCAATGCTTGTTCTGTAATTGATTCGGTATTTATTTCAGAAGGGAAAGAAAATTTAGATTTATATTTCCCCAATGCTTTCTCGCCTAACGAAGACGGGGTAAACGATCAATTTCTAGCTTTTGGTTCCAAAGTAAACCAATTGGAAACTGTAATCTTTGACCGATGGGGGGGACTTATTCATCGTTCCATTATGAATGCTCCGGGAGAAAGAATGGAGATATGGGACGGATTTATCAATGGGAGATTGTCAGACCCAGGGGTTTATACTTATTTGGTCAAAGTATTATTTGACAACAATGATGAAAAGATCTTTAATGGGACGGTAGCGGTTATAAGGTAAGTCATTTTACTTTCGCAGCATTTTTCTTTATGAAAAAAAATTAAAATATCGTAAGAAGAATAGCACTAAGCCAAATATATACAAAGCAGTAAAAATAGATTTGTTATGTTTGGCAAGCCATTCTGGTAGATAAATATCAAAATTTTCTTTTTGGGAATCTGTATATTTTCGGGCAATAGGCGTGATCGGGCAGCTCCATTTATTGATCAGTAATACAAAAGCTTCAATCAAGACCATGAAAATGGCTCCCCACACCCAGATATCTATAGGGCCAAAAAAACCTCGATATAAAATAAAAAGAATGCAACCTGCAAAAAATGCCCAGACCACTGTATGTAGTAGTTTTAAGAAGATTAAGGGTAAAGAGTCTTCTTCCGTTTTCATGTAAAGGTGATTTTCTTTCTACACTCCCTTCACTTTAAAAACAATTCTTCCACACTGTTCAATAAGGTCTGATTTTTCAAACCAAAAGTCTTTGCTTTTTCGTAGAGCCAATGAAACAAGGCTTTTTCTTTGAAGCGTAGAAGCCGTTTCATTGTATTGGGTAGAAACAATTCTTCCTCCCCGACTTACACATATATCGATTACTACTTCTCCTTCCTCATCGGATAGAATTAGAATATTTGGTTTTCTTAACAACTCTCTACTTCCTAAGCCCTGACCGGTTATTACCAGGGTTAAATCTTCATCGATAATAATTTCGTTTTCAGAATTGTCCAGTAATCGGGGATCTAATTCTGGTTCAGGTTCAATCACAACACTATCCAGTTCCTCTGTTTGAATCCCGATTATCTCCGCAGATTCATTTCCGGAAGATTCCATTTCGGTTTGTTTTCCGGTCTCGGTAATGATTCCTTGATCTTCTGAAACGGCAGCAGGCTTTACCGCAGAGGAAGTACTACCTAAGGTGTCTATATCTGAAGGCGTCTCCGAAGAAATCCCAGACGGCAATTCTTGAGATTGGGTAGGAATATCATTTTCTGTGCTGTTGGTGATGGGTGGATTAATGGTCGATTTCATTTCCTGAGGTTTTTTGTTAACCACTTCTTCCTCTGGAGTATATCCACAATTTCTTTTAGCCGCCATTAATGCGCGCGCTGAACCCAACCTGGAAGCAGCTTCCCAATCCTGACAAGCTTGCAGTCTTTGGTCTCTATCCATAAAAATGGAAGCCCGGAATTCGTAAAGGTCTACATCGTCTTTGATCAATAATAGTGCCGTGCTTAAAGTATTCAAGGCTGCATCAAATTCACTCAACTGATACTCTGCTTTGGCAAGCATCGTGACCGATTCCGGGGTTATTCCTTTTAATTCAATATAGGTAAGTACATCCTTTTTGGTTCCTAGATAGGCAGCCAGATTGTACTTGGCTCTTGCCCGGTATAAAAGAGCATCTTCGAGAGTCGGATCTTGGTTTATCACCCTGTTTAATTCCCGGATAGCATCATCATATCTATCTGTATCAAACAGATATTTTGCTTTTACAAATGTAAATCCAATTTCTTCTTCATAATTTTGAGCAGAACCACTGACCGCAATAATAACCAGCAGCAATAGACTTATGAAAAATGTATATGAAGTTTTCATGAATTAGATTTGTTTGAAGACGAAACTTTCATCAACTACTGTGTTAATATTCAATTAAATAATAACAATAATAATTCCCAATTGATAAAATCGCCCAAAAATAGAAATAGTTTTTTATTATTAGACAAAATCCTGAATATAGACGACGGTAATTTATATTTGTATCCAGTAATTTTTTTATTACCCTAATCACATAAATTCACATTATGCAAAAAGTATATATAGCCAGCGCCGTAAGAACGCCAATCGGAAGTTTTGGTGGGAAATTAAGTTCGTTCACTGCAGTTCAGTTAGGTACAATTGCTATCTCAGGAGCTATAAAACAAGCAGGAATCAAAAGCCAATCTGTGGATGAAGTATTTATGGGAAACGTTTGTCAGGCAAATCTTGGTCAAGCCCCAGCAAGACAAGCTGCTATTGCAGCGGAAATACCAGAACGTGTTCCATGTACCACTATAAATAAAGTATGTTCATCCGGATTAAAATCAGTAATGTTTGCTGCGCAGGCAATTCAACTTGGTCAGGCAGAAATAATTGTTGCTGGAGGAATGGAAAGCATGTCAAATATCCCATATTATATTCCAAAAGCCCGCTGGGGCTTTAAATACGGAGGGGGGGAAATTGTTGATGGATTGGAAAAAGATGGATTAAAAGATGCATATGATCAGCAAGCTATGGGAATTTTTGCAGACCGTACAGCAGATAAATATAAGATCTCACGGAAAGAGCAGGATGAGTATGCTATTCAATCTTATCAAAGATCAGCAAAGGCTACCGAAGCCGGATTATTCAAAAATGAAATAATTCCCATCTCGATACCACAGCGAAAACGAGACCCCATCATTATGCAGGAAGATGAGGAATTTAGCAAAGTAATGTTTGAAAAAATTCCAAAGCTTCGACCTGTTTTTACTAAAGATGGTACTGTTACTGCTGCAAATGCCTCCACTATTAACGATGGTGCTTCAGCACTGGTTGTAGTCAGCGAAAACGCAGTAAAGAAATATGGACTAAAACCGCTTGCGGAAATTATATCGTTCGCGGATGCTGCACAAGCACCTCAATGGTTTACTACCGCTCCGGTATTAGCCACTCCTAAAGCTTTGTCAAGGGCCAACCTTTCCGTGGAAGATGTAGATCTTTTCGAGGTAAATGAAGCTTTTTCCGTTGTCCCTTTGGCGTTCAATAAGGAATTAAAAATTGATGGTTCACGCGTGAATATTCATGGAGGAGCAGTGTCTCTTGGACATCCCTTGGGAGCATCTGGAGCCAGGATTTTAACTACATTGATCCACGCTATGCATGCAAATAAGAAAGAAATCGGTTGTTCTACGCTTTGTAATGGTGGAGGTGGGGCTAGTGCGCTCATTATCAAAGCAATTTAAATTTGTAGATGATTAAATTTCAAATTTTACTTATCCTCTTTTTATATCAAGTTTCAGGATATGGTCAAGTGGATTCCAATTCTTTTGTCATAGGAAAGGAGAGCATAGTCTATTCGCAGATTCTTGCCGAGGATCGTCCTATTATCATTTATACCCCAAGGGATTATGAAGAAAAAGATGTAAAATATCCGGTAATATACTTATTGGATGGAGCATGGAATTTCCACCACACTACCGCCACCGTCGATTTTCTTTCCCGAAACGAGCAGATCCCAGAAATGATCGTAGTCGCTATCAACAATACCCGTGATCGCACCCATGACTTAACTCCGAAAACCTTAGCGCCGGAGATGTCTTACCCAACGAGTGGAGGAGCAGATAGTTTCTTCTTGTTTATTGAGAAAGAACTGATACCTTTTATTGATAACAATTTTCGAACTGAAGATTATAAATTATTGATTGGACATTCGTTCGGTGGCTTATTTGCCATTCATACCTTAATTAATCATCCAGAAATATTTAATGCTTACCTGGCCATTAGTCCTTCCCTTTGGTGGGACAATCAACATCTGGTCATTAGACAGGCTTTATCCTTTTTTGAAAACCATGAGAATTTGACCGGCCACTTATATATGACTATGGGCGATGAAGGAAATACCATGGTTGGAGGAGCTTGGAAGTTAGCAGCTATTTTGGAAGAAAAAGGGCCAGAATTTTTAAAATGGACTTTTGATCGAATGCCTGAAGAAACCCACAACACGATTCCAATACTCAGTACTTATAAGGGTCTCCAATTTATTTTTAAAGAGTGGAACATCAATAATTTACAAGAAATTTTAGAACAAGGTGGAATAGGTGTCCTGGATCAGTATGAAAAAGATGTCATTCAATTGTATGGGTTAAAACCAAAAATTAAAGAATCTTTTCTTCGGGGGATTGGAGAATCTTATGTTTTCGCAGATAGAGTAGAAGAAGCTGCTAAAATATACCGGAAAAATGCCCTTTTATATCCTAATTCTGAGCTATCCCAATCAGAAGCCGGTTCGATATTGGTCAAAATAGGCAAGACTGCAGAAGCGGTTCCATTTTTAAAAAAAGCACTGGATTTGAATCCTGAGAACAAACAAGCTATTGTTTCTCTTCGCAAAGCAGGAGAAGATATTTCTGAATATATTCCAGAAATAAAATACACTAAAGATGAATTACGTGCCTTCACCGGCAAATACAAAGGTCCAAATAAGTTGAACTTACTAATCGAATTAAAAGGGAAAAAAATATGGGTATCAGGAAAAGGCACTCCGAAAACCCAATTGCTTCCATTAGGAAAAAACCAGTTTTTTGTTGATTTACTTGGAGCGGAGATAGAATTTACCAAAGAAAATGGAAAGGTAACCGGTTTTATTGCCACGCTGCAAGACCAGCAATTTCTCGTAAAAAAGGTAGAATAAGTAAGATTTGAGAGGTGAGATTCGAGATGCGAAAGGCTGATCTTTCTATCTATTTTACAAGGGATCACGCATATATCAATATATTTATATAACATACAATTTTTAATTTGACTTGACTAGAACCAGCCAAAGGATTATCTGGATTATGAAGGAATATGAGTAGCTATCTGTAATTTGGATTTGATCTCAAATTTCAACCCTCTTAGTCTACATTAAAAATAAACTGCCAAATTGGCACACTCAGAAACTTATTTTAGTTACTTTTGCAATCCTTTTGAAAAAAAAGAAGGCTCATGTACAATGACAATCCTACCTTAATCGGGGTTCAAAAAAATATAGACGAGAACAAACAAGGAGAAGTATTTTTTAAAGAATCTCCGTCTGATGGAATCTTGAAAAAATTCTATATTGAAAGTTATGGTTGCCAAATGAATTTTAGTGATTCTGAAATTGTGGCTTCCATTCTAAACGACGTTGGATTTGGTCCTACAAGAAACGTAGAGGAATCAGATCTAATTCTTATCAACACTTGTTCTATCCGGGAAAAAGCAGAAGAAACAGTTCGTAAAAGATTACAATTTTTCAACAAAATAAAAGGGCAAAAACCCGGAATCTTAATTGGGGTACTAGGTTGTATGGCCGAACGCCTTAAAGCGAAATTTTTAGAAGAAGAAAAATTGGTAGATCTGGTGGTCGGACCCGATGCATATAGAGAACTACCGGCATTGGTTGCTACCGCAGAAGACGGAGAAAAAGGTATCAATGTTTTTCTCTCAAGAGAAGAGACTTATGCTGATATTTCCCCAGTCAGACTAAATTCAAATGGTGTTACTGCTTTTATTTCAATCATGAGAGGATGTGACAATATGTGTTCTTTCTGTGTAGTTCCTTTTACCAGGGGAAGAGAGAGAAGCAGGGATCCTTATTCCATAGTAGCGGAGGCTGAAGATTTGTTTACCAAAGGATACCGGGAAGTAACGCTACTTGGTCAAAATGTTGACTCCTATAAATGGGCAAATCCGGAAATCAACGAAGAAACAGTAAATTTTGCCCAGCTTTTAGAAAGAGTGGCACTTATTAATCCCCAACTAAGGATTCGATTTTCAACTTCCCACCCTAAAGATATAACAGATGAGGTTTTATATACTATTGCAAAATATGAAAACATATGCAACTATATTCATCTTCCGGTCCAGTCAGGGAATAGCAGAATACTGAAGTTAATGAATCGAACTTATGATCGGAAATGGTACAAAGAAAGGGTGGAATCTATCTATAAAATCATTCCTGATTGTGCCATCTCCTCCGATATTATTACCGGTTTTTGTACGGAATCTGAAAAAGAACACCAGGATACCTTATCCATGATAGAATGGGCAAATTACAGTATGTCTTATATGTTTTATTATTCTGAAAGACCAGGAACATTGGCGGAAAGAAAATATAAAGATGATATATCACTGGAAATTAAAAAGAGGAGATTAAGTGAGATTATCAGACTTCAAAATCACGTTTCATTAGAACATAACAAAAAAGACATCGGTAAGATATTTAAAGTATTAATTGAAGGAAATTCAAAAAAATCAGAGCTGGACTGGAAGGGAAGAAACTCTCAAAATAAGATGGTGGTTTTTCCTAAAAAGGGAAAACATGTTCCGGGAGAATACGTAATGGTTCTGGTTAAAGACGCCACCAGTGCGACTCTTAAAGGAGAAATGGTTGGAACCTAGTTTTAAAACACAAAAAGAATTCGTGAACATTGCATCAGTAAAACAAAGATTCGGAATTATTGGAAGGTCAGAGAAACTTGATCGGGCCTTAAATACAGCTATCAGGGTTGCCAATACGGATCTCACTGTGCTTATACAGGGAGAAAGTGGAGTCGGTAAAGAAATCTTTTCCCGGATTATTCATTCACTTAGTAAGCGTAAACATAATAACTTCATAGCGATCAATTGTGGAGCGATTCCAGCAGGCACTATTAATTCAGAATTGTTTGGTCACGAAAAAGGAGCTTTTACCGGAGCAACTTCTGATAGAAAAGGATACTTTGAAACGGTAGATGGTGGGACTATATTTTTGGATGAAATCGGGGAAATGCCCTTAGACACCCAGGCCTACCTATTAAGAATTCTGGAGTCAGGAGAATTTATCCGAGTAGGGGCTTCCAAAGTTTTAAAAACAGATGTTCGAATCCTAGCTGCAACAAATGTCAACTTAGAGGAGAAAATAAAAAAAGGAAAGTTTAGGGAGGATCTTTATTATCGACTGAATATTGTACCGATCTATGTTGCCAGTTTGAAAGAAAGAAGAGAAGACATATACATGCTCATCCGTAAATTTGCGGTTGACTTTGCTGAAAAATATCGTACTGAAAGTATTCAATTCGATATGGAGGCCAGGATGCTTATGGAGAATTATAGTTGGCCTGGCAATGTCCGGGAATTAAGGAATGTAATAGAACAATTATCTGTCTTATCTGACGACAAATTGATTACTTCTGAAAGATTAATAGATTTGGTTCCCAACATAGCCCATCGAAACTTACCAGCCATTAGCAATCGATCCAGTGACTCTTCTTCATTCCAAGAAAGAGAGATTTTGTATAAATTTTTACTGGACATGAAATCTGATTTAAATGATTTAAAATCATTGGTTTACGACATGATTCGTAAAAATGATCTTCAAGTATCAGAAAGTGGAAATCTCAGCGCTCTCAGACCAGGAAAATATCCAGCAGAAGCTCAACTTAAAGATATGGATCATTTTCAATCCGATTATTATCCAGCTAAACCAAAACCAAAAGAAGATTATCCAACTAATAAACCGATCATTCTGGACTCTGCGTATCAGTCAGATTACGATCAGTCGGAGATTGTGGAAGAAAATCTATCTCTGGAGGATATGGAAAAGGAATTAATTACCAAAGCACTAAAAAAATATAAAGGCAAAAGAAAGGATGCCGCAGTTGAACTGGGAATTTCTGAAAGAACTCTTTATCGAAAAATAAAACAGTACGATATACTTGAATAATACACTGCCGGGCAAATATCGTTATTCTCTTATGAAGTGGACTTTATTTTTATTCATTACTATTGGGTTACAGTCGTGTTACAGCTTCAAAGGAATTTCAATTCCCCCCGATATAAACACATTTTATGTAGAGAATTTTGAGAACCGGGCGAATAATGCACCTGCCACTATTGATCAGACTTTCTCGGAAGCACTTCGTACTAAAATTAGAAATGAATCCAGACTAAATCTAATTGACCAAGATCCGGATATAATTTTCCAAGGAACGATTTCTTCTTTCCGCATAACATCAGAAGCACCTCAGGAAGGAAACACAGTTGCCTTTAATAAATTAACCATCGTAGTGCAGGTAGAGTATGTTAATTCCCGAAACGAAGATGAAAATTGGCAGAGAAATTTCAGCTTTTTCGAGGACTTTGATTCAACCGCTGATTTTCAATCCATACAGGACGGATTGATTGAACTGATTTTCAATCAAATTACAGAAGACATTTTTAATGCTTCATTTACCAATTGGTAAAAACCCTCATTCTTTCTCATAATCAGACATTTGCAAAGTTTTCCACATAGTGTAGTATAACGCGTTGGTAACTTATGGCTTAAATATTCTAATATTGTAATAAAGCCTCCTTAGTTTTACAAAAGTAAAGCTAGATACAGAAGTGCAAAAACTAATAGACTACGCAACAAGAGATTTGGAAACCATTGTGGCAGCAGCCCCTTATTCTCAGTATCATCAAATGTTGTTGGCATTGAAGCGAAACGAAATGCAAAAAAGTACTCTATATCAAACTGTATTAGGTTCTCTTCCAGCCATGGAAATTCAATTTAAAAAAGCTTTAGAACATGTAGAACCTATTACACCTCTATCAACTGATATTCAAAAGAAACAA
>Ga0316201_10002646_pt1 | contig 12840 bp, 11 predicted proteins | sample CS6wburrow_MG_FD_204516 | JGI IMG/M metagenome (GOLD analysis project Ga0316201, IMG submission 204516) | Coastal sediment microbial communities from Delaware Bay, Delaware, United States - CS-6 worm burrow | ecosystem: Environmental > Aquatic > Marine > Coastal > Sediment | place: USA... | reverse complement strand
CGCGGAGTTGTCAGCTGAGCCCAATAGACCGCTGCCGAGCGTAGAAATACTTTGAAAAACGCCCCCGGCAAAGTCGCCCGGATACATGATCGAGTAACCGCAGAGCATGTACATGATGCAGGCAATCGAATAGAGACCGACGTTCTTGGTCAGAATCTCGGCGGTGTTCTTGGCACGGACCAGGCCGGCCTCGAGCATCGTGAAGCCCGCTGCCATCCACATGACGAGCGCGCCCATGACGAGAAAGTAAAACGTGTCGAGCGCATACGCGAGTTCAGTAACCTGCGCCGCTATTTGAGTTGTTTCTTCCACAACAAAACCCTCTTTGTAGTTTTAAACGGCTTCGTTGCCGGTTTCACCGGTACGAATGCGAATGGCCTGAACAAGTTCGGTGACAAAAATCTTGCCATCCCCGATTTTGCCGGTGCGTGCTGTATTGCTGATTGCCTCGACAACCTGCTCGACTACCGCATCGTCAACGGCGAGTTCGATTTTCGCCTTGGGCAGGAAGTCGACGACGTATTCGGCGCCGCGGTACAGTTCGGTGTGTCCACGCTGTCGGCCAAAACCCTTGACCTCCGTGACGGTGATGCCCTGGATACCGATGTCCGCGACGGCTTGTCGCACATCATCCAGTTTGAAAGGCTTGATGATCGCAGTGATCATTTTCATTTCTGTTCCCCTTGGATTAAGAAGGGGGCGGTCGGCTGACCGCCCCGCGAATCACTACTGCAGATCGAAAGACTTGCCGATGGTGAAGATCAGTGTTTCGTCGCTACTTCCTGTTCCGCTCAAATCCTTGTCGTTGAACAGGAGGGACACTCCGAGATCGATATCCGCTACGGTCGTGCCGTAACCCGCCTCAAAGTATTCGCCGGAAAAATCCTGCGAGAAGCCAGCGTACTTACCGTAGAAACCATTTTTTTCGAAGGTCAGTGCGTAGTAGCTATAGTCCGCTTTCGGGCTGCCAAAGTTGTCGTATTCGCCGACAGCCACATCAAGCGATACAAATCCGTAGCTGCCGCCCAGATTGATTTCCTGGTAGGTGTCGTCAAAGTCGCCGGTGTAGAAGTAACCGGTATAGCCGACGCTGTAGCCGAAATCACCGACTTCGCCGCCGTAGCCGAAATAACCATCGACCTCGAGGCCGTCGTCAACGTCGGCCGCCCATACGCCGGCGTAGAATCCACTCTGCTCATAGTCGACACCGCCGCTTGGCGACGAACTGGCCTGAAATATGCCGCGGTAATAGTAGTCGCTGGCAAAGCCCAAGTTTGCAGACCAGCCGGCGTGCGCCAGACCGCTCGTTAATAGTGTGATTGCGACGATTGCCGATTTTCTAAAAGTCATTTCCCATTGCTCCCGATTTAAAGTGAGGCCACGAGGGCCGATGTCGACCTCTATAGAGCAGATTGCGTGCCAGTTTCCAAAACAATTTAATAAACAATAACTTGCAAATAAGCGGGCGATAGACGTGCACCGAAGTGGTGCGCCAATAATCCGGATTGCCCCGAAACGGGGTGCAAGCGTTGTTTCTGTCGCGTGATCCTTCAAATGCGGCTGGCATTTTCTGGCGGCGTCAGGTATCAAACCGCTATGACTGACGAATCCATCGAAAACCTGGCAAGAAAGCTCGCTGAATCGATGCCCGAGGGCATGCGCTCGGTGCGTGAGGATCTCGAGAACAACTTCCGATCGGTGCTGCGTGCTTCCTTGAGCAAGCTCGATCTCGTTACGCGCGAGGAGTTTGAGGTGCAAGAGGCCGTGCTGCTCCGGACGCGTGAGAAACTCGAAGCGCTTGAGGAACGGCTGCAGCGGTTCGAAAAAAAAGAGCTGTAGGAGCGCGCCCCAGCGCGCGATCAATGACTCCGGCCACGGAGGGCCGCAGGAATGAGTCTCGCCATTCTGCACTGTCGTGCCCAATACGGAATTGAGGCGCCGCCCGTTACGATAGAGGTATTTCTGTCTGGCGGACTTCCCGCTTTCACCATTGTGGGTATGGCCGAAACCGCCGTGCGTGAAAGCAAAGATCGCGTTCGTGGCGCACTCATCAGTTCCGGCTTCGAATTTCCACAACAACGCATAACCGTCAGTCTCGGCCCGGCCGATATGCGCAAAGCTGGCGGTCGCTACGATCTCGCCATCGCTCTTGGCATTCTGGCCGCACGCCGCCAGTTTCCAGCCGGCGCTCTGTGCAACCTGGAGTTCTACGGAGAACTTGCCTTGAGCGGCGACCTGCGGTCGGTGCCCGGCATGCTGCCGGCCGTTTTGAAAGCACGCGAGTCCGGCCGAGCGGTGGTCGTGCCAACCGAAAATCGTTCCGAAGCGTCACTCGCGGGCGTCGACGTCTACCCGGCGTCGTCGTTACTTGAGGTCACCGCGCACCTCGCCGGGCGAGCGCCAATTGCCGCCTTTGCCAGGACGCCCATCGCCGCGCCGAAAGCGACTCCCGATGATCTTGCCGACGTCAAAGGTCAGCAGCACGCCAAGCGTGCGCTGGAGATTGCGGCCGCGGGCGGCCACAACCTGCTGTTCATCGGGCCGCCGGGAACAGGCAAGAGCATGCTTGCACGCCGCCTGCCGGGCTTGCTTCCGCCGATGAGCGAACCCGAGGCGCTCGAGACGGCGGCGATCCATTCGGTGCTGGGCAGGCCGGTCACGTCTGTCGGCTGGGGTCGTCGACCGTTTCGAGCGCCGCATCACACGGCAACGGCGCCCGCCCTTGTCGGCGGTGGACCGGGGCCGCGCCCTGGGGAGGTGTCGCGAGCGCATAACGGCGTGCTGTTTCTGGACGAGCTGCCGGAATTTAATCGCAGCGTTCTGGAGGTGTTGCGTGGGCCCCTGGAAACCGGGGTCATAACGATTTCGCGAGCCGGGCGGCAGGCGGATTTCCCCGCCAAATTTCAACTGGTTGCCGCGATGAATCCCTGCCCTTGTGGTTACCTTGGCGATCGACAGTCTGACTGCCGCTGCAGCGGCGATCGTGTCGCCAGCTACCGGGGAAAGATTTCCGGGCCGCTGCTCGATCGCATCGACCTGCATGTCGAAGTCACACGTCCGCCGACGGCAGTGCTTCGCTCTGAAAGCGCCAAGGGAGAGTCCACTGCCACTGTTGCAGCACGCGTTGAACGTGCCTGGCAGTTACAAATTCAGCGCTCGGGAATGAGCAACGCTCGGTTGGAAGGCGAACAACTCGCTGAAAATTGCAGTGTGGACGATAAAAGCTGGGCGCTGCTGGAGAATGCGGCCGAGCGGTTCAAGCTGTCGGCGCGCGGCCACCAACGGGTGCTAAAGGTCTCGCGAACCGTCGCTGATTTGGCAGGGGCAAAACGCATCACGCCCCCGCACGTTGCGGAGGCGCTATCACTGCGCTGCCTGGACCGGCGGCCCTGAAGTCGTCGTTATTGTGATTCGCCCGCCATGTATTCGACGGCGGCTGCGATTTCCTCATCCGATAAATCGGTACGGCCACCTTTCGCCGGCATGTAGCCGGCCGCACCGGTGTAACCCTCGATAGCATGTTGCGTCAAAACGGCAGCCCCCTGCGCGATTCGAGGTGCCCAGGCGTCGGCGTCACCGACGATTGGTGCCCCGCCAACGCCCGCCGCGTGGCAAGCAAGGCAGGCGGAGTTGTAAACCTGTGGGCCGGATAAGGCGGCTGCGACCGGCTCGGGTTCCGGCGCCGCCGTGACCGATCGTGCCGGCTCATCGTGCGCCTCGCCGGGCAGGTAGACCTGGCCCACCGGGCGAATGCGTTCGGCGACGGCAAGCTGATACTCTTCGACGTCACGCGTATAGACGCCCTGCGTCAGTTCCGACATCTTCATCGCCAGCACGAGTATTGCCAGCGCGACAGCGGCAAGTACGCCGATGACGAGGGAATACATATCAAAAAATTTCTGATCCCGACTCAACTTTATTGCTCCGGAGCTTGAATGTGTGATTTCGCCGGACGAAGCGTCCTGCGATGGCCGGCGATTATATCCCATCAGCGGGATTCCGCACATAAATAGGGGTCGAACCGAGGTTATCCGGTTTTTACCCAAATAAGCTCGGTTCGACCCCTGTTTACAGAACGGCGAGCGTCAGCGCGACTCCTTCAGACGCTCGACACCGATCAATTTCATGATGGTCTTCTCGTAGTACGGCTCGGTCTTTGCTGCGCGCACCTTGTGCAGGAAGTACTTCTCATAGGCAATTTTTGCCAGGTGCACCCACTTGCCGCGCGACGCCCAGTTTGTGTTGCGCGGCGGAATCTGTGGCAAGGCCACGAAAGCGACGCCGGTGTCACCGAAGTCGGCGAGACAGACAGCGTTCCAGGTACCACGCTCGTCAGGCTGCCCGCCTTTGAGTTCGTTAACAATGTTGTGTGTTGTCGCCGTGACCATCGATTCGATCATGTAACCGGTCTTCGGCGCGCCTGTCGGAACCGGCGTCGGTCCGACGGGTGGAATTGCGACGCAGACGCCAACAGCATAAATGTTCTGGAAAGTCGGGTTGCGCTGGAATTCGTCAATCAGGATAAAGCCGCGGGGATTGGTCAGGCCGTCGATATCCATCACGGCATCGACCCCTTTGAATGCGGGCAATATCATCGAGTGCGCGAATGGCAATTCGTGCTGTTTCTTGTCCTTGCCGTCTTCATCGACCTCGGTGAATTCGATCTTGCCGCTGCTCACCTTCGTGATCTTTGCGTTCGTCGTCCATTGAATGTGGCGATTGCGGAACTCCGATTCCATCAGGCTCTTTGTATCGCCGACGCCATCCAGTCCCAGGTGACCGATATACGGTTCCGGCGTTACGAAATGCATCGGAATCTTGTCGCGGATCTTGCGCTTCCTGAGCTCGGTATCAAGAATGAAGATGTACTCGTACGCGGGACCAAAACAGGAGGCGGCCGGGGCGGCACCGACGACGATCGGACCCGGGTTATCCACTAACTTCTTGAAGTCAACAAACGCAGTCTCGGCATGTCCGGTCTTGCAGACCGACTGCGTGTAGCCGTTGTCGGGCCCGAGGCCCTCCACCTCTTCAAACGCCAGCTTGGGGCCGGAGGCAATCACCAGGTAGTCGTAGTCAATCGACTTTCCGTCATTGAGCTCAAGGCGGCTTTCCTGTGGCTGCAGGCGTTTGACGCCCTGGCTGTGGAACTCGATGCCATGTTTACGCATCGTGTCCGGCAGGTGGACCGTTATCTGATTTTGCTTGCGCCAGCCAACCGCGACCCAGGGGTTCGACGGCGTGAATTCGAATCGCTCCGAGTCGCCAACGAGCACGATTTCGTGATCGCGGCCCAGCTCTTTTCGGAGTTCGTAAACCTGTGAGATACCGCCGATGCCGGCTCCCATAACTACGATTCTGGCCATTCTCAAGTCCCCTCGTCTGCGCTTACCAAGTCAGTCGCATGAACACTATTACAAAAGTCTAATGTAGTAAAGACTAATTTATAGACATCTAAATTAGAATGTTCTATATTGTTCGGTGATGCGGCGAGGAACGGGCAGGGACCATGGTTGCTGAAGACAAAGGGGCAGAAAAACAAGCGCCTGCAAATTTCGCGGCGAGTGACATGCAGGCGCATGCCGCCGGCGCCGCGGCCCTGATGAAGGCCCTCGGCAATGAAAGTCGGCTGATGATCCTCTGCCTTTTGACCGAGGGAGAGCGTTCCGTCAGCGATCTCAACGAGATCATTCCGCTCAGTCAATCGGCGCTTTCACAGCAACTGGCCAGGCTCCGGCAGCAGGGCCTCGTCGAGACGCGGCGCGCATCGCAAACTATCTTTTACGCGCTCGCCCATGGGCCGGCCGACCGGGTGATTCACCTGCTGCATGATATTTACTGCGGCACCACTGATTGTGTAGCGAAGGAAGAATTGTAATGAGCTCGAACTTCGGATTTGGAAAAACGGTTGAACTGTCTTTTGATGAAGCGATCGAAACCGTAACGGCAGAACTTGATAAAGAAGGTTTTGGAGTGCTGTCGGAGATCGACGTTGCGTCAAAAATGAAAGCGAAGCTCGGTAAGGACATGCCGCCGTACCGAATACTGGGGGCATGTAACCCCGGGCTCGCTTACCAGGCAATCCAGGCCGTTGAAGACATTGGTTTGCTGTTGCCGTGTAACGTTCTTGTTCGTGAAGACGATGCGGGTACCGTGCATGTCGACTTCATGGATCCGAAAAGCGTATTGTCGCTCGTCGAGCATCCCGGTGTTGCGCCACTGGCGGATGAGGTGAAAACCAAACTGCTGAGAGTACTGGCGGCACTGTAAAAAATACAACGAGGATTTCCTTTTGGAAAAAAGCGATCGCAAGACAGGTTTCTTGCTTGCGTTGACGTTTCTTTTTGCCTTCGCTCCCTATGTGAATGCAGAGGACGCCGTATCAACGCAGGTCGAAATTCCGTATGAGACCTTTCAACTCGACAATGGCCTGACGGTACTTGTGCATTCGGACCATTCAATACCCACGGTATTCGTAGGAATGTGGTTTGGCGTCGGATCAAAAGACGAGCCAACAGGAAAAACGGGCTTCGCGCATTTGTTCGAACACCTGATGTTCCAGGGAACCGAGAATCGTGAAGGGGAGTATTTCTCGCCCTTTACCGATGCAGGTGCGACGGACATGAATGGTACAACGTCGCAAGACCGAACCAATTACTACGCAACCGTTCCCTCAGGCGCACTCGACATGGCGCTGTGGATGGAAAGCGATCGCATGTCGCACTTGCTGGGTGCGGTGACGCAAGACGCTCTCGACGAACAGCGTGATGTCGTGAAAAACGAAAAACGTCAGCGCGAAACTCGTCCGTACGCACAGATGGGCGACAAGATTCGTGAAGGCCTGTATCCGGTCGGGCATCCTTATCGGCATTCGGTGATCGGTTCTATGGACGACCTCGACGCGGCCTCGCTTGAGGACGTGCACGAGTGGTTCAATACCTACTACGGTGCCTCGAACGTCGTTCTGGTGCTCGCCGGTGATGTCACTATCGCCGATGCCAAAAGCAAAGTCGCACACTACTTTGACGGGGTACCGGCGGGCGTCCCCCTCTCGCATCCCAGGAAGTGGGTTCCGGAGCTGGCCGAGAACCGTGAGGAGGTGATGTATGACCGTGTCGGCGTGACGCGAATCGCGCGCGTCTGGGCGTTGCCGGGCCTGAATGACAAAGACGCGTCGTTGATGTACCTCGTGAACGACTCGCTCGCGGGGAATAAGAATTCGCCGCTGCGCAAGAAACTCGTTGACGAGTTGCAGTTGGCAACCACTGTTTACGGAAGAGCTGACGGTCAGGTCATGAGCGGCGAGTATTCACTGACTATCGATCTGAAACCTGGCGTAACGCCCGAGCAGGTATTGTCGGTCGTCGACGAGACCATCGCCGAGTACCTGGACACCGGACCGGATCCCCAGATTCTCGAAAACGCGAAGCTCGGCGTAAACGTGTACATACTCGGCGCGTTGGAGACGGGTTCGTCGATCGGTCGTCTGCTCGCCGAAGGTTTTCTCTATTCCGATGATCCACTGTTCGTCAACAAGGAGCTCGAATGGTTGAATGCCGCTAACGCCGAAGATATCAGGCAAGTCGCCGGGCGCTGGCTGACCCGCGGCTACTACCAGCTGACAGTTGAGCCCTTCCCGGAGTATTCCGTTGCCGATAGTGCCGTGGACCGTTCGACGATCCCATCGGTAAGCGCCAGCGGAACGATCAACTTTCCCGAAATCGAGACGGCGACCCTCAAAAATGGAATGAAACTGGTTGTGGCAACGCGCGGCAACATTCCGCTGGTCGACGTATCGATAGACATCGACACCGGCAGCATTGCTGCACCGCCCGACGCACCGGGGCTTGCATCGTTTGTATTTGGCCTGATGGACAAGGGTACGACGAAGTTCGATGCCAACGAGCTTGCTGCCGCGAAAGACAAGATCGGCATGAGTGGCCAGTTTCGGGATGGCATGGAGCAGAGCTCCTATGATTACCGCATCCTTCACACACACCTGGACTCCTCGCTTGGGCTGGCGGCCGACATGCTGCGCAACCCGACATTTCCGGATGATGAGTTGACGAAGTACAAAGCTCGGGTTGCGGCGTATCTTGCCAATCTCGAAAAGTCGCCGTCGCGTGCGGCCCGCAGCCTTTTCGACCGGGCCGTTTATGGCGCAGGCACGCCGATGGGGGCGGTATGGACGCCTGAGCTTCTGGACCAGGTCGATCGAGCAAAGCTCGACTCCTTCCACAATGCGGAAGTTACGCCCGACAATATTACGGTGTACATGATCGGCGACATCGGAATAGAGGAAGCGACGGCAGCCGTCAACAAAGCGTTCGGCAAGTGGAAAACCAAAGGCCGAGGGTCCGAAAGGGCCATTGGTGCCGCGCCCCGACCCCGGCCGCGCGTGATTCTGGTCGATCATCCGGGCGCAGTATCAAGCACGATTATTGCCGGCCATGCTATCCCGCCTTACGACGCGGAAAGCTGGACGGAGCTGTCGATCATGAACCGCGTTATCGGCGGCGCTTTCGAGGCTCGCCTCAACATGAACCTGCGCGAGGACAAGGGCTGGTCCTATGGCTACTACTCCGGGGTCAGCATCAACGCGAGTGGCGACATGACGATCAACACCTCGGGCCAGGTTCAAACCGACCGGACAGCGGAAAGCATGCAAGAGATATTGCGTGAGTTAACAGAGTTCGTTTCAACGCATCCTGCTACCGAAGAAGAGGTAGAGCGCGTCAAGCTGAATCGAGTACGATCGTTACCGGGCTCGTTCTCGACCAATCGTGGGTTCCTGAGCAGCATTATTTTTTCCGACAGCTACGGGCTGCCCCTGGACTACGCGGAGTCTGCAGCCGACCGTATTGAAGCGGTGACGACCGATGGCGTGGAGGCGAAAGCTCGTAAGCTGATTGATCCGGGCAAGCTGACGTGGCTGATTGCGGGCGACCTCGGAAAAATCGAGGAGAGCGTGCGCGCATTGAATTACGGTGACGTCGAGGTATGGGACGCGTTTGGCAAGCGCTTGCGCTAGGCCTTTACCAGCAATTGTCACCGCCGCCGCTATTGCCCCTGGATCCTGCCTGGTCGAGCGTCAAGCTGCCGCAGGCCGTATCGCGCTCAAGCTGACCATGCAGCGGTGCGGCGGTTAACGTGTAGGCTGTTGCGGTGACATTGGACAAGGAAATCGAGTAGACACTGTCGCCGCCCCCTGACGAGGTTCCGTCATCTGCGATGACGTACGGGTTGGCATCGAATCCGAGATTCGTCAAGTCATTCGCGTAACTCTTGTTATCCATGAAGAATTGCTGCTGTCGATCAGCGATGCGTAACAGAGCAGAGGTTGCGGCGGTACGTTTCGAATTAACGACATAGCGCATGTAGGATGGATACGCGATAGACGCGAGCAGGGCGATGATCGCCACGACGATCATCAACTCAATCAAGCTGAAGCCCTGTTGTGCGGATTTCCGTGTCGGTAAGTGGTGCATTTCTTTGTTCCTTTCCAGGTTCATGGCATGGGCCTCTCGGGCTACAGGTCCGCGTCTTCCTGCAGATACCAATACGTTCTCCAGCGCGTCGTGACGTCGACGTTGTCGATTTGCAGGTCGGGTCGAAGGATCTTGTTTGGCGGTACGGATACAACTTCCGCCGGAATACCGAGCGACTGCAGCTCAACGCTGCGATCGGCATCGGTAGAGGGCTCATCCGGGTTGCTCGGGTCGTCGTCACCCGTGTCATAGTTGATGACGGCCGTTGCATCTTTCAGGGAGACAGCGTACAGGCGGCCTGCACCCTCAGACGGGGTGCACGCGGTCGCGCCAGTGCCGGACTGCGGAAGATACGAAGTGAAGAAGACTTTGCCGGTGATTGTGAGCGGCGTGGCCAGCACTTTCTCGCCGGGATTGGTCAGCCCCAGTCGCCATCCGTCGGACAGGTCGACCGTGCAGCCGCTTGTCTGGATGCAGTTGCTGGTCACATCGCCGAAGTCCCCATGTTCCAGACCTGTACTGACGCCGCTGCCCGGCGCGGTGTGGCGATCCTTTATCATGTACGTGAAGTTTGCCGCCCTGCCGCCTTTGTCCAGCGGGTCGGCACGATTACCCGAACCGATCACTACGGCGTCGAACAATCCGTTACCGTCTTTACTCGGCACGAGATCCGGGCGGTGGAAGAAGCGTCGGTCGCTCGCGATGCCGCTGGCACCGGAGGCGTGTCTACCCACGGATGCCAGCTGCGTTAGCTGCCATTTCTCGGTATTGTCGCCCTCGATATCGGCTCGCCAGATATTGCCGCCGGTATCGCCGACGATCATGCGATCGGTGAAGCCATCGCCATCCGTATCGGCGACAGACAGCGTCGATGGAATGCTGTCAACAAGATCGGGGTGCTCGAACACTGTTTTGCTTCGGCTGCCCGAACCGCCAACAGCCTTCCAGATCAAGGCTCCGGTCTCGGCATCCACGACGTACAGCGCATTGCCCTCGGAGTCGTCTGTTCCAACCGAACCACGGGTGTCTTTATTGGTATCGTAGCCGCCCGCGAACATGATGGCGGGCCGAGGACCGTTTCCCGTTTTAACGAGTCCGACCCGTGGATTGGAGAACGTATATCCCAGCTCGGAAAAATCGCCGTCCTTGGACAGCGTCCACATCAGGCTCGGTTTTTCCGGGTTCGTGATGTCCAGGGCATAATAGTTTTTGCCGCCACGACGCATTCCGACATACAGGTAGACGCGATCACCGTCACTGGCGGAAATCGAACCGTCCTGGTTTACGTCCTGTATGAATGCGACGGGCGCGCCATCAACGGTGTAGGGGTGTTTGGTGCCTGTGCCATTCGCGCGCAGCACTTTTTGTGCGGCCATCGCTGCGCGTGGCATAAAGGCCCAGACTTCTTCGCCGCTCTCGGAGCCACCACCGGTCGAGTTACGAATCATACGCAACATACCGTCATTGGTAGCAACCGCAAGGTAGATGGCCGGGTTGCTGGGTTCCGAGTAGCTCCCGATTGCGCCATAGTTTAGCGGCAGCGGGCGCGAATGTAGCGCATCGCCAAAAATCCACTCGCGTGCCTCGTCTGTTTCCGAATCACCGTCAAGATCGTCCACGTCGAGTCCGCGGGCGTAGGCAATCAACTCCGCCGCCTCCTCTACCGTCGCGGCTTTCAGATCCGATCGCAACGCAGTCGCAGTAGCCGTGTCGGCGTTGAGGTCGTCGAGCGCCGAGGTTGTGCGATCGTAGAAGATCGTGCGCCCAAAGAGGCCGTTGGCCTCCCGAGGGCTGCCCGACAGCAATCCCGGAATACGCTGTCCGGCGCCGCCACGGGCCACGGCGCGTCCGTCACGTCCAGCAACTTCATCGGCGTCCAGGTCGGGAGGCGGCAAACTGCTTGGATTCGTCCAGTTTGTTAACGCGTCGAAACGAATGCGCCCATCCGCGGCGATCGCCGGTGTACCGTTCGCATCAACAAGCGCCGCTGAGGCGGTCGCGTCATTAGCGCCTGCAAATCGGAGCTTCTTGACGTTGCCAACCCAGTAGGGTCGTGCCTGGGCATCGACCTGGAAAAGTGCAATATAGACGTTGTCAGTAATTTCAGCCCGGTTGAACACGTTCACTGGTACCGACGCAGCGACGAAGGTCGTACTTACGCTCAGAATCTGTTTCAAAACTTCTTGTAGAGTCGCGACGAGCTCATCCGGATCGTCGCTAAGTGCAAGCGGCACCCCGGTTCCACCAGCCCGAGCGTAACCGCGCGTCGTTGTATTGATCTTTGATTCGTCGACAATGAAGTAGGACACGACGTTCTGCTTATCGTCGAGGGCTCCGACGGTACCGTAGCGGCCATTCGCGAGATCCGCGTCGTTCAGATACTGAATCACGTCAGGAAACTCGTCTTGCGATGAGCCGAAGCCGCCCGATGCTATTGGGTCTTCGATCGCGCCGTCGGAGTCATCATCCTGATTGGAAACCTGGAACATGACATTGACCGTATACAGTTTGGAACAGGCGCCGGCAGTCCCCATCGGACTTTCATAGTAAGGCTTTACGGCTGGTCCTTCCTCGATGTTCGCATCCCACGCTATCCGTGGATGGTCTGCATCCAGGTTGTCGCTGTTATTGGTGCCGTAGTCGGTAAAGCCATTGTGTGCGTTATAAACGGATTGACCGGTCAGGTAACGAAAAAATTCGAAGAACAGTTCCTTGCCCTGGTAAGAGTGACTGACGTTGCCCTGCGGTGTCGGCATGGAATCGAGAATGCCATGGAAGCGCGCTTTTGCGCCGTTGCTGTCGAGCTTGTCAAATGCCTCGAAGCCCATCGCTATGTAACCGCCGTTACTGCACCGCGTGCGGCCAAAACCTTCGCAGTTATTGTTGTTATCGTGGTTCAACATCAAACCGATACGTACGTCTTCGAGGGGGTCAAACACTTTACGCAACGCGCCACGCAGCACATCAAAGAAGGTGTAGGGGCCGGCAGGGCTCATATAGCCTTCGGCGATCAAGGTGTCGCATTCGTTACCGTTACACGCGGTCGAACCGAGGTTCGGCCTGTAATCGAGCGAAAACATGATCATCGGTTCACTGCCTGACGGCAGGCCTGCGCCCGGATTGATGTATACGTCCGTATCGTCGGCTTGTGCTGATCCGATGAACAGAACCAGCATTGCCAGAGAGACGGTTATGAGTGATTTGTAGAAGATGGATTGCATACTGGTTATCTCAGCTCAGGTCGCCATGCTATTGCTTGGGCACGAGTACAAGCACCCCTTCGGTGACCTGCTCGCGACCGAGGCCATCGGCAATGCGATCGTAGGTGGTTGTGACGCGAAATGACGCGGCA
>Ga0316201_10002645_pt1 | contig 12842 bp, 14 predicted proteins | sample CS6wburrow_MG_FD_204516 | JGI IMG/M metagenome (GOLD analysis project Ga0316201, IMG submission 204516) | Coastal sediment microbial communities from Delaware Bay, Delaware, United States - CS-6 worm burrow | ecosystem: Environmental > Aquatic > Marine > Coastal > Sediment | place: USA... | reverse complement strand
TTCGAACGCTGTCGTAACAGAGCCGTCTTCATTATTGTGCGCCTTAAAGTTGGCGGCCTGAAACCCCTGCAATTCCCAAAGCACATGCGGCATGCTCGTTCCCGCAAGTACGAGGTTATTGACTCCCGTCGGACTGTCTTCAGACACGTAAAAGCCCTTCAGGAAATTGTAGACATAGTCGGCGCCTTTCGCCCGCACCATCAACGACATATCGGGTGGTTGCACGCCATACCAACGTGCAGCATCAGTCGATGGCATGCTCGCCTGAATGGTCTCGAACGTCTTGTCAGCATTGAACATCAGGTTGTCGATCAGCTGCTCTTCAGATAAGCCGAGGTATTGTCCGATGGTTTTGTAACGTACGTACTGTGCTGAATGACAGCCTGAGCAGTAGTTCATGAAATTTCGTGCGCCGCGCTGCAGCGACGAGATATTTCCCGGATCGATGTCGGCCTTCTCCATGTGCGAGCCACCGCCGCCAGCGGCGATTGCGCCAGGAGCCGAAAAGCACACACCAAGCGCCATCACTATGGCGATCTTCTTGAGCTTACCCATGGTAGACCACCCTGTCCGGCACCGGCTTCGTCTTGTCGATGGCCGTGTAATAAGGCATCAGCAGGAAGAATGCGAAATAGACGACCGAGAGAATTCTGGCCATTAGTACGTACAGGCCGTCAGCCGGCATCGTTCCCAACCACCCCAGCAGGAGGAAGGTCACCGTGAATACGGCCAGGGCAGACTTGTAAATCCAGCCTCGATAGCGAATCGACCGCACGCGCGAACGATCCAGCCAAGGCAGAAACACTGGCAACAAGACCGCCGTAACAAACAGTATGAAACCCCAGAGCTTGTCGGGAACCGCCCGCAGAATCGCGTAGAACGGCGTGAAGTACCACACCGGCGCGATATGCTCGGGCGTCGCCGTCAGGTTTGCCGGTTCGAAATTGGCGTGTTCCAGGAAATAGCCGCCCATGTCCGGGGCGAAGAACACCACCGCGGAGAAGATCATCAGGAATATGATAATCGCCACCAGATCCTTACTCGTGTGGTATGGATGAAAAGCGACCCCATCAACCGGCTTGCCACTGGCGTCCTTGTTCTTTTTGATATCGATACCGTCGGGATTGTTGGAGCCCACTTCGTGCAACGCGACGATGTGTACGAACACGAGCCCGACCAATACCAGCGGCAAAAGAATGACATGCAAAGCAAAGAAGCGGTTGAGCGTAATATCCGATATCGAGTAATCGCCGCGAATAATCTCTACGAGCGCATCACCGACCCATGGAATTGCGCCGAACAGCGAAATGATCACCTGCGCGCCCCAATAGGACATTTGCCCCCAAGGCAAGAGGTAGCCTGCAAATGCTTCGGCCATGAGTACCAGGAAGATCAACATACCGATGAGCCAGATCAGCTCGCGCGGCTTCTTGTAGGAGCCATAGAGCATGGCGCGGTACATGTGCAGGTAAACGACGATGAAGAAAAACGACGCGCCCGTTGAGTGCATGTACCGTATCAACCAGCCCCATTCGACGTCACGCATGATGTACTCGACCGATGCGAATGCTTCCGCCGCGGAAGGCTTGTAATTCATCGTGAGAAAAATGCCGGTCAACAGCTGAATGGCCAGCACAACGAACGCCAGCACGCCGAAGACGTACCACACGTTGAAGTTTTTCGAGGCGTAATACTCGGTGACGTGATATTTCAGTGTCGACGTCATTGGAAAACGATCGTCGATCCACTTCACGAGGCCGCCCTGCGGCTTGCCCACTTCTGCTTCGATTCTCGCCATTACGCTGCTCCCGTGTCCTGGCCGATAAGGATCAGATCATCGCTGACAAATCGGTACGGTGGAACTCTCAGGTTGCTCGGCGCAGGAACACCTTTGTACACGCGCCCCGCCAGGTCAAACTTGGAGCCATGGCACGGGCAGAAAAAGCCGCCCTCCCAACCTTCCGCGGGACGAACCTCGAAGTCCTGCAGCGGCGCGCAACCCAGGTGCGTACAGGATCCTTCAACCACGAGGTACTGCGGTTTGACTGAACGCCACTCGTTGCGCGCGTATTCTGGCTGTTGCGTAACAAGGTCGGAATTCGGGTCACGCAGCTCGCTGCCCACCTTGGGCAAATTCGCCAGCATCTCCTTGCTGCGCCTCAGCACGAAGACCAGCTTGCCACGCCATAAGACGCGTACCATCTCGCCCGGCTGCAGCGAGCTGACTGGCACCTCGACGGGCGCGCCAAGGGCCTGGGCGCGGGCGCTGGGCTTCAACGAGGAAATAAAAGGAATTGCCACCATTCCGGCGCCTGCGGCGCCTGTAACGAGGGTTGCAACGGTAAGAAAATGACGCCTGTTGCGATCAAGGTCGTCTTCGGTCATCGGGCACTCCCATACGCCGTTTTTCTGACGGCCGCTTCTGCAGCGAGTTTTTGCTTTGTTTCGAAACGTTGTTTCAAAAATAATAGATTTGCAGCAGGCTCGGTTTGCCGTCAGGATGACGGTTGCCCCGGAGCTAGGTGCGGAACCACGGCGCATTATACACGGGGCTTATCGAAATTGGCTAGGTGCTAAAGCAAACGAGATTACCGGGACATCGCGTGGCCGATTTGAGATCAGTTTCCGTCTTTTTATTGCAGTCTGTCGTCGTCGGTCTGGCGGTCGCGTTTCTGGTGGTGCTGGTCCGGCCCGACCTGATGCCCGGCATTGGCGACGCGCTCGAGGAGCCCGCCAGCTTTGCCGATGCCGTTGACCTCAGCGCCGGCTCGGTGGCCAATATCTACACCAAACGCCTGGTCCAGGACAGCGATTCGCCGAACGCCAGGACCCGCTTTCGAGTCGATACCAGCTTTGCATCAGCCGTCATCATCGATCCTGAGGGCTACCTCGTAACCAATTACCATGTGATCGCGGACGCCACCGAAATCCGCGTTCAGCTCAGCGACGGCCGTATCTCCGAACCTGACATCATCGGCGTGGACGCCGAAACCGACCTGGCGCTGCTGCGAGTCGAGCTGGGCACGCTGCCAGCGATTCGCCTGGGAAGTTCGGCCCAATTGCGTATCGGCGACATTGTGCTGGCAATCGGTAATCCCTACGGCCTGACAACCTCGGTGACCCAGGGCATCGTCAGCGCAACCGGCCGAGGGCTGCTGAACCTCGTGACTTTCGAGAATTTCATCCAGACCGATGCAGCAATCAACGCCGGCAACTCGGGCGGCGCGTTGATCAACAGCCGCGGCGAACTCGTGGGTATCAATACGGCCGTGCTGGCACAGGATCCGGGAACCGAGGGCATCGGCTTTGCGATCCCGGTCGATCTTGTTCGAGGGGTTGTGGAACAGATCAAGCAAAACGGCCGCGTAATCCGTGGCTACATGGGGCTGGTGCCGGACGATCTTACGAGCGCCGAGCGCGCAGCGCTCGGTATCGAGAATGACGCCGGCATCCTGCTCGTCGAGGTTTACGAAAACGGGCCGGCCGCGGCCGCCGACCTCAGGCGTGGTGACGTGATCCTGACCATGAACGGCGAGCCCGTCTATTCGCAGCGCCAGGCGCTTCTGATATCGGCCAGCACGGTGCCCGGTGACAAGGTGGAGATTACCGGCATCCGCGACCGTGAGCGATTTGCAGCAATCGTCATCGCGGGCGAGCGTCCGGAAGATCCGCAGTAGCTCCCCGTCTCAGCGTGCCCAACGAAGCGCCTGCCGCCAGCCGTCTCCTACATGACGCGGCGAATGGAGGCACCCAGCTGCCCGAGTTTCTCCTCGATCCGTTCGTAGCCGCGATCAACATGGTAAATGCGATCGACCAGCGTTTCGCCCTTCGCCGCCAGCCCCGCCAGCACCAGTCCGGCTGAAGCCCGCAGGTCGGTCGCCATCACGGGTGCCGCCGTCAGCTGCTCCACGCCGGTGCAGATTGCAGTGTGACCCTCGAGCTGGATGTCCGCACCCATGCGCTGCATTTCAAGCACGTGCTGAAAGCGGTTCTCAAATATCGTCTCCGTTATCGTGCCGACACCGTCGGCCACCGCATTCATCGCACAAAATTGTGCCTGCATGTCGGTTGGAAACGCCGGGTACGGCGCAGTTCGGACATCGACGGATTTTGGCCGGCGCCCGCGCATATCGATATCGATCCAGCTATCGCCGGTTTCGATCCTGGCACCCGCTTCAGCCAGCTTGATGAGTACCGCCTCGAGCGTCTCCGGCGCCGTTCGCTGCGCGCGAATCTGGCCGCCCGTCATCGCCGCAGCGACAAGATACGTACCGGTCTCGATGCGGTCTGGCAACACGGAATATTCGGTACCGCCCAGGCGTTCAACTCCCTGGATCGAGAGCGTGCTGCTACCCACGCCCTCGATTTGCGCCCCCATGCCGATCAGGAATTGCGCGAGATCGGTTACCTCTGGTTCCCGTGCGGCGTTCTCCAGAACGGTTTCACCGTCAGCCAGCACCGCGGCCATGAGCAGATTCTCTGTTCCGGTGACCGTCACGGTATCAAAGACGATGTGTGCGCCTTTGAGCCGATCCGCCCGCGCCTTGATGAATCCCTTTTCAACGACGACCTCAGCTCCCATCGCCTGCAGGCCTGCCACATGCAGGTTGACGGGCCGCGCACCGATCGCGCAGCCGCCGGGCAGGGAAACATCGGCCTCGCCAAACCGGGCCAGCAGCGGGCCAAGAACGAGTATTGATGCGCGCATCGTCTTGACGAGCTCATACGGCGCCTCGCGCCTGTCGACGCTGCTCGCGTCGATCTCGACCTCAAGCTGATCGTCGACCGTCACCTGGACGCCCATGATCTGTAGCAAGGACAGCATCGTTGTGACGTCCTTGAGGTGCGGCACGTTGCTGACTCTTACCGGCTCGGAAGCGAGCAGAGTACCTGCGAGGATCGGCAGGGCAGCGTTCTTTGCGCCGGAGATCGTGACTTTGCCTGACAGGGTCAGGCCACCCTTTATGAGCAGCTTGTCCAATGCCTATGTTTCTCCGCTGCGTTCGCGCCACTCATCGGGCGTCAACGCCGTGATCGACAGCGCGTGTATCTCGTTTCCGACCAGCGCGCCCAGGCACTGGTAGACAAGCTGGTGCCTGGCCAGGGGCCGTTTGCCGTCAAACTCGGCCGCGACCACCAGCGTCTCGAAATGAGTGTTGTCTTCACTCATGACTTCGACGATCGCATCGCTGAATCCAGCCTCGATGAGGCGCCTGATTTCTTCTGGTTGCATGCTCGGAGCTTTACACATAATGCCTGCGGGGAGCGCAGTGTAACCGCAAAGTACACCGCGTCCCAACGACTGACCATGATTGTGTATCATATTCGGCCCGAGCCGGTCGGCCCGCATGCGATAATGTCCCGTATCGTTGGCCGTCACTCCTAAGAATACGACGAACTATGCTTGGCAATACCCTGTTAGTCATCGCCGGCCTATCCCTGCTCGTGTGGGGTGCGGATCGCTTCGTTCATGGAGCGGCCGCAACGGCCCGCAACCTGGGCATCGCGCCGCTGCTGATCGGCTTGACTGTCGTTGCATTCGCAACGTCGGCGCCCGAAATACTGGTGTCGGTCGTAGCCGCGACCCAGAAACAGCCGGGACTCGCCATTGGCAACGCGCTGGGCTCCAATATCGTCAATATTGGCCTGGTCCTGGGTGTAACCGCCCTGGTCCGGCCCATCAGGCTGGAATCAGCAACCCTGCGCAGGGAGATGCCGGCCCTGCTCGCAGTTACGCTGCTGACGGTATCGTTGTTCCTCGACGCCTACCTGAGCCGCATCGATGGCATCGTGCTGCTGACCGGGCTGGTGATAGTGATGTTCTGGCTGGCCCGCCTGGGCCTGGCCTCTGCGGCAAACGATCCGATCAGGCAGGATTATGAGGCGGAAATCCCGTCAGATGTCAGCATGACGATGTCCGTTGTCTGGCTGATCGTTGGGCTTGGCACATTGCTTTTTGGTGCGGAACTGCTGGTCAGTGGCGCCATCGGTGTCGCTACACAGCTGGGCGTCAGCGAAGTCGTGATCGGCATACTGGTTGTCGCCCTCGGTACGAGCCTTCCTGAACTTGCAGTATCCCTGGCGAGTGCACTCAAGGGCGAGTACGGACTTGCGATTGGCAATATTGTTGGTTCGAATATCTTCAACCTGCTCGCTGTCATTGGCGTCGCCGCCACGATCGAACCGGCTGCCCTGGCGCCGTCCGTCCTGTCACTGCACGTATTCGTCATGGTGGCGTTTACACTGGTGTTGTTTGCCATGTCCTACAACTCAGACGGCAAGGCCGAACTGACCCGGCTCGAGGGATTGGCACTTCTGGTCGCCTTTGTTTCCTATGACTCATACGTCGTAATGCAAAACCTATAGAATGTGTGCGAACGAAACCGTTGAGAGCCACCCTTGCCTGATACGCTGACAAACGAAGAATTGCTCGCACTCGCTGCCGAAGTTCTCGACATCGAGTCGCGCGCTGTAAAGAACCTCAAATCCCGCCTGAATGAAGACTTCGTGGCCGCCTGCCGCCTGTGCATGGCAACGACGGGGCGCGTCGTCGTTACCGGCATGGGTAAGTCCGGTCATGTCAGCAACAAAATCGCCGCAACGCTCGCATCCACGGGAACACCCGCTTTTTTCATGCATCCTGCGGAAGCCAGTCACGGCGACGTTGGCATGATTACGAAACACGACCTGCTTCTTGCCATCTCTTATTCCGGCGAAACCGAAGAAGTCGTCACCATACTGCCGGTAGTGAAACGGATGGGGGCAAAATTGCTGACGATGACGGGCAACCCGAATTCAACAATGGCTAGAGCCGCCGACGTGCACCTCGATGTCAGCGTCGCTGAGGAAGCCTGCCCCCTGAAACTCGCGCCCACGGCAAGCACGACCGCCACGCTAGCAATGGGCGATGCACTCGCCGTCGCCTTGCTCAAGAATCGTGGCTTCACAGCCGAGGATTTTGCGCGATCGCATCCCAGCGGCAATCTCGGCAAGCGCCTGCTGCTGCGCGTCTCAGACGTCATGTGCAGCGGCGAGCGCATACCCGCCGTCAGCGCCGACGTAACCCTGCGCGACGCGCTGCTGGAAATGACCGACAAGGGACTCGGCATGACGGCTATTGTGGATTCAAACAACAAGGTGCTGGGCATCTATACGGACGGTGATCTGCGCCGGACCCTGGATACCGGCGCCGACGTTCGCTCCACTATAATCAGGGACGTGATGCACACGAACTGCAAGACGATCTCGGCTGATTTGCTCGCGGCCGAAGCACTGCATCTGCTCGAGGAAAACAAAATTACCTCTTTGCTGGTCGTCGATGACGGGGGCACGCTGGTGGGCGCGCTGAACATTCACGACCTGTTTCGCGAGGGCCTGATGTGAGCGACATCGCCAACAGACTCGCTGACACTCGTCTTGTAGCTTTCGACGTTGACGGCGTTTTCACGGATGGCCGCTTCTATCTTTCCGATGCTGGCATCGAGAGCAAAGCGTTCAACACCCAGGACGGCTTCGGCATTCGGCAGCTCATCATGGCTGATATTGCAGTTGCCGTGATCAGCGGCCGAAAATCCGGAGCGGTCGAGCGTCGCATGACGGAGTTGGGCGTGCCGCATCTGATACAGGGCTGCGGCGACAAGGTCGGGGCGCTAAAAGAAATCACGGCGGCGCTGGGCATCACGGCAAGACAGTGCGCGTACGTTGGCGATGACATTCCGGATCTGCCGCTTCTGAAGCATGTAGGTGTCCCAATTGCGGTCGCCAACGCAGTGCAACAGGTGCGCGTCTACTGCGACTACACGACATCGGCACCCGGTGGCTCGGGTGCGGTCCGTGAGGTGTGTGAGCTGGTGCTGTCTGCGCGGGGCAACTCGCCGTGATAAGCCCACGAAATACCGCATTGTTGGTCGTGATGACCGCGGCTGCGCTTGGCAGCTGGTACCTGGCGCGACCCGACCGCTCCGGCGATTCCGACGCGCTGCCCTACGAACCGGCACATCGTGGCTATTACCTGAAGTCAGCGCGCATCCTGGGGACCGCTGAGAACGGCAACCTGCTGTACGAAATCGAGGCCGCGCGGGCCGAGCAGCAAACCGACAGGCGCATCGAATTCACCAACGTACGTATTCGTTACTCGCCCGGCAGCGAAATTCCGTGGACCGTCAACGCCGATGCCGCGACCTTGAGTGAAGACAGCCCGCGAATCACGCTGCGGGGACATGTCCGTGCGACCAGCAACGCCGGCTCCCCCGAAAACGAGACAGAGATCCGCACGCAATACCTGGAACTCGACCCCGAACGGTTCGTGGCCGAAACCGATGAAAGAGTACAGATTCGGATTGGCGCTCGCAGCCTCACGGCGACCGGCATGCTAGCATCACTGAACGATGACAGAATCGAACTCAAATCCAATGTTCGCGGCAAGATTGCGCCCTGAATGACTATCAAAGAACGCTCTTACTACCGTTTTCGAATCCTGCCGTTGCTGGTATTGATTCCGCTGGGCGCGGTCGCCCAGGTAACCGATCTCGATCTGCGCCTGCCGTGGGATATTGACGCTGAGTCAACTTCGTTTGACGGCAAGACGTCGATGATCGTCTTTACCGGCTTGCGCTTGTCGCAGGGCCGCATCGGCATCGAGGCTGATGAAGGCCGAGCCACGAATACGGAGGGTGAAGATGGTTTCTGGCAGTTCACCGGCAATGTCGTCATCGATATCGAAAACGGACACATCGAGTGCGAATCTGCAGACCTTACCTTCATGAAATATCAACTGAGGAAGGCAATGGTTACGGGCTCGCCCGCGACCTTCGAGTTGAAGCGAGAAGGCTCCGATGAAGTCACTCGTGCTGAGGCGGGCAGGCTTTCATACGACGTCGACGCGGGAATTATCGAGTTTTCGGAACAGGCGACCATCAACGAAGGTGGCAACCAGATCTCATCCAACTACCTCGTCTACAACATCACGGAGCAACGCATCAACGCGGATTCGTCAGGGACCGAGGACGGCAGGGTTCGGATAACGTATACGCCGACCAGTGGTGAAATCGCCGAAATCAAGGGCGCGGCCGACGCCGAGCGCCCGGAGGCCAAAGACGATAATCCATGAGCATTCTCAGCGTTCAGGATATTTCAAAGAGCTACAAGCTCCGCAAGGTCGTCAAAAGTATTTCCCTCGAGATCAAGAGTGGCGAAGTAGTCGGCCTGCTCGGCCCGAACGGGGCGGGAAAAACAACGGCGTTCTATATGATCGTGGGACTGATTGTTGCGGACAGCGGCAAGATACTGCTCGACGGCAAGGATCTGACGACGCAACCCATGCACCGGCGTGCCAAGCTGGGGCTGGGATACCTGCCGCAGGAAGCATCGATATTCCGCAAGCTGACCGTTGAACAGAACATCCTCGCCATCCTCGAAAACCGTGACGACCTCGACCGCGCGGGGCGCGAGCAGGAACTCGAAAATCTACTGGACGAATTGCATGTCGGTCATGTCCGAAGCAGCCTCGGAATCAGCCTGTCCGGCGGCGAAAGACGTCGCGTGGAAATCGCCCGGGCGCTGGCAGCCGACCCGCTGTTCGTCTTGCTCGACGAACCCTTTGCCGGGGTTGATCCGATCTCGGTTCTGGATATTCAGCGCATCATTCGACATCTGTGCGAGCGCGAAATTGGCGTTCTGATCACTGACCATAATGTCCGTGAAACTCTCGGAATCTGCAGCCGTGCTTATATACTGAGTGACGGTATTCTTATTGCAGCGGGTTCGCCCGAAGAAATTCTGCAAAATCAACACGTACGAGAAGTGTATCTCGGACAGGAGTTCAAACTCTGAGGCATGATGTTCGCTGAACGCCCTTGCGCCAGCGCAATTCGCCCATAGAGTAACGGTATCCATGCTAAAACCATCGCTGCAGCTCAAATTAGGTCAGACGCTGACGATGACGCCGCAATTGCAGCAGGCGATTCGTTTGTTGCAGTTGCCGATCCTCGACCTGAATGCCGAGATTCAGGAAGCGCTCGAGGAAAACATCATGCTGGAGATGGAAGACCTTCCGGAGCTTCCCAAGACCAGCGCCGAATCCACGGCCGAGGTTGAGGCGATAAAGGCCGACGACCTGTGGCAGTCGCGGGCCGCCGAGCGAACTCTGGACAGCGGCTGGAATGGCGAAGGCCGGCCGATCGGCGAATTCGCGGACGAATCCGGGCAGACCTTGCGCGAACACCTGCTCTGGCAGCTGGAAATGGAGCAGTTTTCGCCGCGCGAGGTCGTGATTGGCGAAGCAATCATTGACTCGATCAACGACGATGGCTACCTCACCGCCGACCTCGAGGAAATCGCCGCCAGCCTGGATGAAGAATCGGCCATTCTCGAGTCGGAAATCGAGCGCACGCTGACGAAGATCCAGCGACTCGACCCGCTCGGCGTGGGCGCACGCTCGATCTCCGAGTGCATTATCCTGCAGCTCAGCCAGCTCGAATGGAAGACGCCGGGGCTGCAGCTTGCTATCAGCATTGCGAGCGATCACCTGGACCTCGTTGCAAGCCGAGATTACGGTGAGCTGCGACGCGGCCTGCGCGTAACCGAGGATGATTTGCACGAAGCGCTCGCGCTGGTGCGCGGCTGCAATCCCAAACCCGGTCTGGCCGTCAGCCCGCCATCCGCGGAATACGTGATCCCGGACGTGTTCGTGCGCAAAATCGACAACCGCTGGCAGGTGGAAATAAGTCCGACCGGGGTTCCCCGCCTGTCTGTCAATCAGCAGTACGCCAGGCTTTTGCGCGGCAGCAGCGAACATGCTGTGCTGAAATCGCAGCTGCAGGAAGCGCGCTGGCTAATACGTAGCCTCGAAATTCGCAATGAAACCCTGCTCAAAGTTGCCACCAGCATCGTGACGCGACAAACCGAATTTCTGGAACACGGCGATGAGTCCATGAAGCCCATGGTATTGCGTGATATTGCCGAAGAAATAGCCATGCATGAATCGACGATTTCGCGTGTAACTACCAACAAGTACATGCACACGCCGCGCGGAATATTCGAGTTCAAGTACTTCTTCTCCAGCCACCTGTCATCCGATAGTGGCGAGGATCAGTCCTCGACCTCGGTTCGCGCAAAAATTCGCAAACTGATTGGCGCAGAGAATCCGAAGAAACCGCTTAGTGATAATAAGATCACGAACTTATTGAAAGAAGACGGTATTTCTGTTGCCAGAAGGACAGTCGCGAAGTACCGTGAAGCAATGAATATCCCCTCGTCCAGCGACCGCAGAACTCGAGAGACGAGGTAGACAGACAAATACGATTCACCATACCAGGAGGGCACACAAAGCGTTACTCTCAACTTGTGAGAAAAACAGTGAGTTCTGATGCCAGCGGGCGGGGGTGTCGCGCCGGAACCGCAAACAGAAATACAGGAGACCATTATGCAATTGAATGTTTCAGGCCATCATGTCGAAGTTACTGCCTCACTCAAAGACTATGTCGAATCGAAAGTTGAAAAAATTGCACGACACTTTGACCTCGTGTCTGACGTCCAATGTATCCTGACCGTAGAAAAATTACGTCATAAGGCCGAAGCAACCGCAAAAGTGAACGGCGGTACGATTCATTGCGAACACACGGAAGAAGATATGTACGCCGCGATCGACGGGCTTGTAGACAAGCTCGAACGGCGAGTACGAAAGTACAAGGAAAAACAGGTCGATCATCACGCCCGGGACAAACAAAAAACCCGATTCGCCTGACCTCAGACCCGGCCTGTGTGGCCAGCCAGCCACACAGGCCGCGATAACCTGGTCGCTAAGCTATGTCGCTCGAAAAAATCATCCAACCCGACAATGTTCTCTGCAATGCTACGGCACGCAGCAAGAAACACTGCCTGGAAATACTCAGCGAGTTGCTGGTTCGCTCCAATCCCGATATCGCGAACGAGCTGATTTTTGAATGTCTTTTTGAGCGGGAGCGACTCGGCTGCACTGGCCTCGATAAGGGCGCGGCATTTCCGCATTGTCGCGTAGAAGGCATCGAAGCGAGCAATGCTGCGTTCATCAAGCTCTCCGAACCGGTGGACTTCGACTCGGCGGACGGTGAACCGGTCGATCTTGTCTTCGGCATGATGGTTCCGACGGAGCTCGACGACGAGCATCTTGCTGACATCCAACTGGTGACCCGTGTGTTGTCGGATGAGGGGCTGCGCGCCCGCCTTCGCGGCATGAACAGCAGTAACGACCTGTATAAAGCGTTGATTGACGGCGCATCTCTCTCAGCGCCCGACACTCCATGTCGAACGAACTTCGCCTGATCATTGTCAGTGGCCTGTCCGGGTCCGGAAAAACCGTAGCACTGCACGTACTCGAGGATCTCGGCTACAACTGCATCGATAATCTCCCGGCTACGCTTCTGAAAGCGGCTGTCGAGGAAGTGCACGCTCGTGATGGTGATTCCACCAAGCTGCTGGCCGTTGGCATTGACGCGCGCGCGCGTGCCGAGGACCTGCAATCGCTGCCCGAGTTGCTGCGCGAACTGGGTGATCAGAACATACGGGCGGAGATTATATTTCTGCATGCAAGCGACGACATTCTGCTAAAACGGTACAGCGAATCCCGACGCCGCCATCCGCTTGCTGAAATCGGCACCGAACTTCAGGTCGCTATTGAATCGGATCGCAAAATTCTCGCCGAAATTCATGATTGCGCCGACCTTGTCATCGATACGTCGCGAATAAGTATTTACGAACTGGCAGATATTATTCGCACGCGTGTAGAGCGGCGACAGTCCGATGCCTTGTCAGTTTTGATCCAATCATTTGGATTCAAGTACGGTATTCCCGCCGACGCCGATTTC
>Ga0316201_10002644_pt1 | contig 12843 bp, 11 predicted proteins | sample CS6wburrow_MG_FD_204516 | JGI IMG/M metagenome (GOLD analysis project Ga0316201, IMG submission 204516) | Coastal sediment microbial communities from Delaware Bay, Delaware, United States - CS-6 worm burrow | ecosystem: Environmental > Aquatic > Marine > Coastal > Sediment | place: USA... | reverse complement strand
TGAGGCAGCATGAATCTCCAGGGTAAGAAGGTGACACTTCACGACATGAGCCTGCGCGACGGTATGCATCCGCAACGTCACCAGCTCACGCCCGCGCAAATGATCGAGGTGGCGACGGCCCTCGACGCGGCGGGTGTCCCGCTCATCGAGGTTACGCACGGCGACGGGCTTGGCGGAGCGTCCGTGAACTATGGCTTTCCGGCAGCGAGCGACGAGGAGTACCTCCGAGCGGTCGTACCCAAGATGAAGAGCGCCAAGATCTCCGCCTTGCTGATTCCGGGGATTGGCACGGTCGATCACCTTCGGATGGCCTACGACTGCGGGGTGCAGACGATTCGTGTCGCCACGCATTGTACCGAGGCGGACGTTTCCGAGCAGCACATCGGCCTCGGCGCCAAGATGGAAATGGACACCGTGGGCTTCCTGATGATGGCTCACATGATCGGCCCGCAGCAGCTCCTCGAGCAGGCTAAGCTCATGCAGGGCTACGGCGCGAACTGCCTCTACATCACCGATTCGGCTGGGTATATGCTTCCCGACGACGTGAGCGCAAGGGTCGGCCACCTTCGCGAAAAGCTCGATGCAGAGGTCGAGGTGGGTTTCCACGGTCACCACAACATGCACATGGGGATTGCGAACTCGCTTGCGGCCATCGAGGCCGGTGCCGGGCGCATCGATGGCTCGGTGGCCGGCATGGGTGCAGGCGCGGGGAACACGCCGCTCGAGTCGTTCGTTGCCGTCCTTCACCGGATGGGCGTCGAGACCGGGGTCGACATGTGGAAGCTAATGGATGTCGCTGAAGAGATTGTCTATCCGATGATGACCCACAAGGTCCGCGTCGATCGTGATTCGCTCACGCTTGGCTATGCCGGGGTCTATTCGTCCTTCTTGCTTCACGCGAAGCGCGCTGCCGAAAAGTACGGGCTCAAGTCGACCGACATTCTGGTCGAGCTAGGCCGATTGAAGACCGTGGGCGGCCAGGAAGACATGATCGAGGACGTCGCCCTCGACATGAAGAAGGCCGGAGCCGCAGAGTGACCGCGTGACTGACGACCTGGAGGCATTCCGCGCCGAAGCGCGCGCTTGGGTTCGTGAGAACGCACCAAAGTCGCTCTGGGGAACCAGCGGCAGCGGGCCGTTCGACGGCTACTGGGGCGGGTCCAAATGCAAAGAGACCAACCCCGATATCCTGCGCTGGCGTGACCTGGCCATCGAGAAGTCCTGGACGGCGCCGGCGTGGCCCAAGGAATACGGCGGCGGTGGCCTCAGCCGCGAGCAGGAGAACATCCTCCACGAAGAGATGAAGGCGATCGCGGTGCCGCGTCCGGTAGCGGGGCAGGGTCTCGCGATGTTCGGGCCGGTTCTGCTCGAGTACGGAAACGATGCACAGCGGGCACAACACTTGCCGGGCATTGCCCGAGGTGAGGTGCGGTGGTGCCAGGGCTACTCTGAGCCCAATGCCGGGTCCGATCTCGCAAACCTGCAGCTCAAAGCGGTGCACGACGGTGACGAGCTCGTTTTGAATGGCCAGAAAGTTTGGACTTCGCACGCCGACCTGAGCGATTGGATCTATTGCCTCACCCGGACCGACCCGAACGCGCCCAAGAAGCAAATGGGCATCTCGGTGATTTTGGTGGACCTCGATACGCCAGGGATCACGGTGCGCCGCATCGATCTCATCAGCGGCTATTCACCGTTCTGCGAAACCTTCTTCGACAACGTCCGCGTGCCCGCCGGAAATCTCGTGGGTGTCGAGAACGAAGGCTGGACGATTGCGAAAGCGATTCTCGGCCACGAGCGCGCCTCAATCGGCCGCTCGATTGCCCGCCAGCCCGGGTCCGCGCAGCGCGAGGTCGTGGCCAGGGCACGCAAGCACTTGGCCTTGCCTGAAGGTGCCATTCCCGATCCGCTTCTGCGTGACGAGCTGGCGGCGCTCGGGATGCTCGAAGAGGCATTCCACCTCACGCTTGGACGCATTCAACAGAGCGCTGAGTCAGGCACGCCCGGGCCCGAAGGCTCGATCACCAAGATCGTGGGGTCGGAGCTCAAGCAGAGACGATTCGAGCTCGGCATGCAGGTCGCGGGTACGCAGGGCCTCGGTTGGGAAGGGCCGGGCTTCGACCAGGATGACCTTCAGTACACTCGCGATTGGCTGCGATCGCGTGCAAGCACCATCGAAGGCGGCTCCTCTGAAATTCAGAAGAACATCGTCTCCAAGCGCGTGCTCGGCCTCCCAGAGGGGAAGAAATGACAGAGGATAGGGCGCCTTATCTTCTCCTGAACGAAGAGCAGAAGATGCTCTCGAAGACGGCCCACGAGTTTATCCGCGAGCGTGCGCCGGCTGCGCGCATTCGAGCTTTCCGGGATTCGGCGGACAAAGTCGGGTTCTCTCGCCAGCTCTGGAACGAGATGGCGGAGCTCGGCTGGCTTGGCCTGCAGATTCCCGAGCGATACGATGGCATGGGGCTTGGCTTCTTCGACCTCTCGGTCGTTCTAGAGCAGAGCGGGCGCGAGCTGATGCCCGAGCCTTTCGTCTCGACCTTGTTGCTCGGCACCCAAGCATTGCTCCTTGGCGGCAGCGATGAACATAAGAAGGCCCTGTTGCCTGGAGTGGCCGCCGGGGAAACGCTCATCACCGTCGGCTACGAAGAAGCTGGCGGCCGGAGAGACGCGTCCAAGCCGGTGACGATTGCGAAAAAGTCACGCGATGGCTTCGAGCTCAGCGGCGAGAAGCAACAGGTTCTCGATGGACACCTCGCCGATCGGATCATCGTATCGGCGGCAACCTCCGACACCGGGTATGCGCTGTTCTTGATCGATCCCAGGCAGTCGGGCGTCACGGTAACGCGACAATTTCGCATGGACGGCCTGAACGCCGCCATCGTACGACTCGATCGCGTTCCGGTGAAGAGCGATGCGGTGGTCGGTGAGCTCGATGCGGGCGCGGCCCTTCTGGGGGCGGTTTTTGATCGCGCTTCGGTGGGGCTCGCAGCGCAGATGCTTGGAGCGTCGGAGCAGGCCTTCGCCGACACCATCGACTACATCAAGGAACGCGAGCAGTTTGGCGTGCCCATCGGCTCCTTCCAAGCGCTTCAGCACCGCGCGGTGTCGGTGTACACGGACATAGCGCTGACGCGGTCGGTCGTGCTTGCCGCCGCGAGGGCGATCGACGAGTCACCGGATGAAGTTCCGCGCCTCGCGTCGCTCGCGAAGGCGATGGCTTCGGAAACCTTCATGCACGCGGCGAAGGAAGCGATCCAAATGCATGGCGGCATCGGAGTGACCGATGCGCACGACATTGGTTTTTACATGAAGCGCGCGCAGGCAACCTACATGATGTTTGGCATGCCTTTCCAACACCGGCAGCGTTGGGCGGAGCTTCACGGTTACTAGCGAGAAGCAAGGAAGAGCGAGAACTACGATGAAAAGGTTTGAAGGAAAGAATGTCGTGATCACCGGCGCGGCCGCAGGCATCGGCCAGGCCACGGCCCAGCGCATCGCCGAAGAGGGCGGCAACGTCGCTCTCATCGATATCAATGCCGAGGGGCTGTCGGCCACCAAGCAGTTCGCCGAAGCGCAAGGAGTCAAAGCCTGGGTCTACGAGTGCAATGTCACGGACGGGGCCCGCGTCAAAGAGGTCATCGACAGAGCGGCAGAGGACATGGGTGGTTTCGACACCTTGTGTCACTGTGCGGGGATCCTCCGAACCTATCACACCCACGAGATGACGTTCGATCAGTGGCACGAGATTATCGACATCAACCTCAACGGCACGTTCTACGTGAACCACGCCGCGCTTCCGCATCTCCTGAAGAACCGATTCAGTGCGATCGTGAACTGCTCGTCGACCTCGGCGCTGGGCAGCCACCCCTGGATGAGCGCGTACGCGGCATCGAAGGGCGGGATCCTTTCGATGACTCGCGCCTTGTACCAGGAGTACGTGAAGCAAGGCCTGCGCGCGAACTGCATCGTCCCCGGCGGCATCGCCACCTCGTTGCACGGCGACTTCAAAGCCCCCGAAGGGGCCGACATGGAGCTTCTCAAGGGCGCCATGCCCTTCGTAGGCTTCGCCAAACCGAAGCACGCCGCATCGGTCATCGCCTTCCTGGCCTCCGATGACGCCCGCTATATCAACGGTACCGAAATCCGGGCCGACGGCGGCGCCCTGTCCTAGGCAGGCGGCGGGGTTGGGCAGACGGGTCCACCCTCCAGGTTTTCGTTGACGCTGAATCAGTGCTTGAGCTTCGCCAGCTCTTGGACTCGAGACAGCACGTTCGCGTCGACTTTGTGGAGCGCGCCAGCGTCGTGCGGCGGTTGCGGGTCATACTCGATCATCAGCTGCAAAGCTTTCGCGGTAGTTGCATCCGTGAGTAGTTCGGCCAGGCGCAATGCCATGTCGATTCCGCTCGAAACACCGGCGGCTGTGATGATCTTTCCCTCCTGAACTACGCGCTCTTCGGTCGGAGTGGCGCCATACTTCAGCAGCAGCGGTCGCGCGGCGAAGTGGGTCGTTGCCCTCCGCCCTTTCAGCAAGCCCGCGGCCGCAAGGAGCAGCGATCCCGTGCATACGGAGGTCGTGAACTGACTCGTCTCGTGCGCGTTGCGAATCCAATCGAGAATCGCCTGATCGTGCATGAGCGCGCGAGTCCCAATACCACCTGGAATCAAGAGTACGTCGGGGTTGCTCACGTCGTCGAACGCACAATCGACCGTAAGCCCCAAGAAGCCGTTGTCGGTTCGAATCTCTCCCCTGCGATGCCCGACAAAACGAACCTCCGCCCCGGGCAGGCGTTGGAGCACTTCATAAGGCCCCACCGCATCCAACGCGGTTACCTGCTCAAATAGCGCCACCGCAATTTCCATGGGGACACGCTATACCGCGAAAACCCAAGAGATAACAAGGCGCTAGGTGGCGCACCGCGAAAACACAACTCTAGGCCGCCTTGGTCGACAACAATCCCATGCCCCGTCTGCCTCGACGTCTCCTCGTGATTCCTCACCATCCCCACCATGTCATTCTGCGAGGCAACAATCGCCGGCGTCTTTTCTCGTACCCCCGCGAGAAGCACTTTTTTCTCACTCGTCTGTTCCAGGGCAGCGAGAAACAGGGCGTCCCGGTTCACGCCATAACGTTGATGACGAATCACGTTCATCTCATCGTCACGCCGTGCGATCATTTGCAACTTTCGCGGTTTGTCCGCCACTTCGCTCAGCGATACGCACAGTTTCGCAACGCGAGCCGTGGCGCGACGGGAAAGCTGTTTGAGCAACGATACAACTGCATTCCGATCACCTCCGATGCGCAAATGGCGATTACAACAGCGTACGTCGAGCTCAATCCAGTGCGCGCAAACATTTGCTCAGAGCCGGAAGCATATCGTTGGTCCACCTATCCGCAGCACGCTGGGTACCGAGCGTATGAGCCCCTGATTTCAAAATTGTGGAATCCGAGCAGTTGGTATCAATCCCTCGGAAGCGATCCGAACGAACGAGCCGCCGCCTTCCGAGATTGGTTTGCCTACTACCGCGCTCGTGACGACTGGTCTCAGGTCTACCCAGATCGGAGATCTCACGACGACCGGAAGCGGTTCGAACGCCCCGATCGAAGCGGCGCGACGTGAGTTTTCGCGGTGCGCAATCTAAGTGGCTAGAACCACTCAGGTTTTGGGGTGGGAGCGTGTCCCTAGTTGAGTTGGCCGCGGACGAAGGGCAAGTAGGTCGGGTGCCAGAAGCGTTCTCGGACGAACGACTCGATGTCTTCAGGAATGTTCTCTCGGCGGGCTACGCCATCGGCGATGGCCTGTTTGACGACGGCGGTGGCTACTCGGACTGAAGTTTCTTGAATGTCGCTGACCGGTGGATAGATCAGGCCGCCCTCGACGTATTTCTCGATGGTGTAGTCGGCGAGGGCTTGGGATGCTTCCAACACCATACCATCGGTGATTGACTTGGCGTCGCTCAGGATTGCGCCAAAACCGAGACCGGGGAAGATGAAGGCGTTGTTCCCTTGGCCGATTGGGTGCGTAACGCCGCCCATCATGACCGGCTCGAAGGGGCTGCCGGTCGCGACAATCGCTTGACCATCGGTCCATCGAAAGATGTCCACGGGCTTGGCTTCCGCCGAGCTCGTGGGGTTGGAGAGCGGGAAGATGATCGGCCACTTGTGGTTGTCGGCCATGGCGCGGACGATTTCCTCGTTGAAGGCGTCCGGTCTACCGGAGAGGCCCAACAGAACCGTGGCGCCAGCGTTGCGAATCGTCTCCACCAAGTCCGGCATGTCGCCTTCGAATTTCCAATTGCTCGTGATCGCGCGGTCATGCGCGAATCCGAGTTTGTACTCTTCCATGTCGCGGTCGGTGAGAAGAAGGCCCTGGGAGTCGAGCACGAACACCCGCGATCGAGCTTCCGCACGGCTCAGGCCAGCCCGAACCAGCCCTTCACGGATCGCCCACGCCACGCCCACCCCGCCGGCGCCGGCACCATGAATGACGAAGATCTCGTCCTTCAAGCTTTCGTTGCGTAGGTGACAGGCTGCGAGGATGCCAGCGAGGGCCACGGCGCCCGTTCCCTGGATGTCGTCGTTGAATGAAGGGCCGCGGTCGCGGTACCGCTCCAACACGGAGAATGCCGCAGTCTTCGAAAGATCCTCCCACTGAATCACGGCATCGGGCCAGCGCTTCCACACCGCGTCGACAAATTGGTCGAGAAACTTGTAGTAGTCGTCTCCACGGAGCCGCTTTTGGCGCACACCCAAATAGTTCGGATCGTTGATCAGGTCCATCCGATCGGTGCCTACATCGAGCGCTACTGGCATGGTGTGGAACGGGCTGACGCCGCCGCCGACGGTGTAGAGCGCCATCTTTCCAATCGGAATCGCGAGGCCACCATAGCCTTGGTCGCCGATCCCGAGAATCGCCGACGAGTCTGTCGCAACGATCATCCGAACGTCTTCCATTGGGTAGCACTCGAGCGTTTGGTCCGCCCGATCGATGTTGAGCGGCGAGTACGAAAGACCCCGAGGGTTCTGGTAAAGCGCGCTGAACTGCTGCACCGCGGCTCCGACCGTCGGTGTGTAGACGATGGGTAACATCTCATCGAGATGCTTTTCGAGCAATGCGTAGAAGAGAATCTCCTGCCTTTCTTGCACGGCGCGAAGGTACTGGTACTTGTCGATATCGGTCGGCGCCTGGACGAAGCCCTCGTAGACGCGTTCGATTTGCTGCTCGAGCGTGTTGTACTGGGGCGGCAGAAGCCCACCGATTCGGAGCGCGACTCGTTCTTCGTAGCTGAATGCCGTCCCCTTGTTGCTCAGCACCAAGCGCAGCAGCGCGATGCCATCGAGATAGACCTCCATATACTTGCGCCCATGGTCGTCTTCCTTGAGGTCGAACAGGCGACTAACGCGTTTGCGCGGCATTTCGGTCCTTTCCTTACGCGGCTTCGATGGCGGTCACGACGGCACCCGTCATCTCCGTGGTTCCGAACGAACGCTGCCCGCCGCTCAAGTCTGCCGTCCGGAGGCCGCTGTCTAGGACCTTCTGAACTGCATCTTCAACGGTTTTCGCATCTTCGTCGAGGTTGAGGCTGTGCCGGAGCAACATCGCCGCACTCAAAATTGTGCCGAGCGGGTTTGCGATCCCCTTGCCTGCGATGTCTGGCGCCGAGCCGTGGATTGGCTCGTATACGCCGAGCGTGCCCTCGCCAAGCGATGCACTTGGGAGCAGCCCGAGCGAACCGGTCAAGACAGCGCCCTCGTCAGAAAGAATGTCGCCGAACATGTTACCGCTCACGATGACATCGAATGAAGACGGGTCCGTGACGAGCCGCATGGCCGCCGAGTCGACGAGCTGGTGGTCGAGACGAATGTCAGCGTTCTCTCTGCCGACCTCGGTGGCGATTTCGCGCCAGACCTGCATCGTCGCGAGCACGTTGGCCTTGTCGATGGAGGTTACATGTCCGCCACGCTTTCTGGCCACTTCAAAGGCCAGCTCGACGATGCGGCGAATCTCGTTCTCGTCGTAGATCATCGTGTCGAAGCCAGTGCGTAGTCCATTCCTCGTTTCTTTACCCTTCGGCTGTCCGAAGTAGATGCCGCCGGTCAGCTCCCGGATGAACACGAGGTCGACACCTCGGAGCCGTTCAGCCCTGAGAGGGGAGGCGGCTTCGAGCCCACGGAAGAGCTTCACGGGACGAACGTTCGCGAAGAGCTTCAGTGCTTTTCGCATTCCGAGCAGCCCCTGCTCCGGTCGAACCTTGGCATTCGGGTCGTCCCACTTCGGCCCGCCCACCGCACCGAGCAAGACTGCGTCCGCGCTTCGACAGCCGACGATCGTGTCGTCGGGCAGCGGCACACCTGTTTCGTCAATCGCGATGCCGCCGATCAGATGCGTCGAAAACGTAAACGTGTGGCCCGACTTGCTGGCGATGGCTTCGAGCACCTGCCGCGTCGCGTCTATGATTTCTGGCCCGATGCCGTCGCCCGGAAGAAGTGTGATCTTGGCTTTCATGTTCTGTTACCTGTGCGGCCGGCCATGATGCACGGCACGCGTCTCGAGGGCAACGGCTAAGTCCGCGCCGCGGTGGCTTCCGGCTGCCCTTCATGCCTGGCACGCTCGAGCGAAAGACCGTACTCGATGCTGTCGACGAGCGCTTGGAGCGACGCCTCGATGATGTTGCTCGATGCGCCGACCGTGCTCCAGCTGTCGTGGGAAGATTGGCTGTCGATCAGTACCCGAGTCGTCGCCCCGGTTCCGCTCCGGCCGTCGAGAATGCGCACCTTGTAGTCGGTGAGGTGCATGTCCGCGACCGCGGGGAAGAATGGACGCAGAGCCTTGCGAAGCGCGGAATCCAAGGCGCTCACCGGGCCATTGCCTTCACCGGCGGTGTGCACGACCTCGTCGCCGATCCGCACCTTTATCGTCGCCTCGGCAAACATCCCGCCGCCGCGGCGCCGTCCGACGCCGGCTTGGAAGTCCAGCACCTCGAAAGGCGCTTGGTAGTCGGCCTCGTGGCGCGCCATCAGAACAGCGACGGAGGCCTCGGCGGCTTCGTACGCGAAACCCTTTGCTTCGAGCTCCTTGATCTTTTCCAGGACTCGCCCCCCACTTGCGGAGCTCACTTCTAGCCCGAGCTCTTCAGCCTTGCTGCGCAGGTTGCTGCGCCCCGATAGCTCACTGACCACGACGCGCGACTCGTTGCCAACGAGCGTTGGGTCGACGTGTTCGTACGACTCTGGATGACGTCGGATCGCCGACACGTGAATGCCGCCCTTGTGAGCGAAGGCGCTTCGCCCGACGTAGGCAGCATGTTCGTTCGGGCTCAGGTTCGCGATTTCCGCGACGAAATGGCTCAGGTCATGGAGCTGCTTGAGGCCGCCTTTCGGAAGACACCGGAGGCCGAGCTTGAGCTCCAGATCGGGAATGACGGAGCAGAGGTTCGCGTTGCCGCAGCGCTCACCGTAGCCGTTGACGGTGCCTTGGACGTGGCGCGCGCCCGCGCGAACGGCTGCAACAGAATTTGCGACACCACACTCCCCGTCGTTGTGGGCATGGATGCCAAGACGCGCGCCGGGGAGCGCCTCCTGGACCGCTTTGAGCATTTCTTCGATCTCCCAGGGCATCGAGCCACCGTTCGTGTCGCAGAGCGTGAGGGTTTCGGCTCCAGCGCGCGAAGCCGCTCGCAGAGTCTCGATTGCGTACCCGGCGTCGGATTTGTAGCCATCGAAGAAATGCTCCGCATCGTAGATCACCCGGCGTCCGCTCTGCTTGAGAAAAGCGACGCTCTCTTCGACCATGCGCAGGTTCTCGTCGAGATTGGTGCGCAGCACTTCCGTGACGTGCATGTTCCATGTCTTGCCGAAGATCGTGCAGACCGGCGTCTCGGCTGCGATGAGGGTTTGGAGCTGAGGGTCGTCCTCGGCGCGAAGCTCGGCCCGGCAGGTAGATCCGAACGCCGCGATCGTCGCGTTCTTCCAAGGCACGTCCTTCGCCCGCTCGAAGAACTCGACGTCCTTTGGATTCGAGCCCGGCCAGCCGCCTTCGATGAACGTCGCGCCGACCGAATCCAAGTGCTCCGCGATGCGAAGCTTGTCGTCGCACGACAGACTCATCCCTTCCATCTGCGTCCCGTCACGCAGCGTGGTGTCGTAGACCTCCACGATCGAGGCCGAGGCGTTATGTTCGTGGTTGCTCATGTTGCGAAATCTGATCGTCGAACGAAAGCAGGTAGCCAAGCTGGTCTATGCCCTCGAGAAGGCAGTGCTTCGAAAATGCGTCGATGGGGAATGCGGTTTCGAGCCCGTCCAAGGCGGTTACGGACTGACTCCGCAGGTCAATCGTGATTTGGGTCGAACGGTCGAGCTGAACCGCTTCCATCAGTGCCTTGTGGACGGCTTCGTTCACCTCGACCGGGAGCAGCCCATTCTTCAGCGAGTTGCTCTTGAAGATGTCGGCGAAACCCGTGGAGATGATCGCCCGAAAGCCCCAGCCCACGAGCGCCCAGGGCGCGTGCTCTCGCGAAGAACCGCTTCCGAAATTGTCGCCGGCGAGGAGGATCTGCGCGCCCTGCGAAGCCGGTTCGTTGAGGACGAAGTCGGGGTTGTCCGATCCGTCTTTGAGATAGCGCCAGTCGCAGAACAGGCTGTCGCCGAGACCGTGCTTGTCGGTCACCTTCAGAAAACGAGCAGGGATGATTTGGTCCGTATCCACGTTCTCCTCGGGGAGAGGTACCGCGTGCGATGTCAGTGTGGTGAATTTCGCCATGACTCAGCCTTTCAAGAAAGCAGCAAGCTCCGCGGGTCGGTGACTTCGCCTTTGACCGCCGACGCGGCAGCGGTGAGAGGAGAGGCCAGGAAAGTGCGTCCCCCTTTGCCCTGACGGCCTTCGAAGTTGCGGTTCGAAGTGCTGACGGCGTATTGCCCAGGCTCCAAGTTGTCGCCGTTCATTGCGATACACATCGAGCACCCGGGCTCGCGCCATTCGGCGCCTGCTTCCCTGAAAATCCGGTCGAGCCCTTCGGCCTCAGCCTGCTTCTTGATGTCGTGAGAGCCGGGGACGACGAGTGTTCGCACCCCGTCCGCCACCTTGCGCCCGCTGAACACGCCGGCGGCCATCCGGAGGTCGCTGATGCGTGAGTTGGTACACGAGCCGATGAAGACGACGTCGATCTTTTTTCCGAGCAGGGGCTGCCCGGGCTGAAGGTCCATGTACCCCATCGCCTTCTCGAATGCGGCTCGCTGCGAGGCGTCCTCGAAGCGGTCTGTGCTGGGCATGGGCTCGCTGATCTGCATGCCCATGCCGGGGTTCGTGCCGTACGTGATCATCGGCTCGAGCTTGTTGGCGTCGATGACTACGGTCTTATCGAAGATCGCGCCTTCGTCGGTTCGGAGCTGACTCCAGCGTTCGACCGCTGCGTCCCAGTCTGCGCCCTGAGGTACGTGGTCTCGCCCTCGTAGATACTCGAATGTCGTTTCGTCAGGACCGATCATGCCGGCGCGTGCGCCCGCTTCGATGCTCATGTTGCAGACTGTCATCCGGCCTTCCATGTCGAGAGCCCGGATTGCCGAGCCGGTGAACTCGATGACGTAGCCGGTGCCGCCGCCCGTGCCGATCTTCGAGCAGAGCGCCAAAATGATGTCCTTGGCTGTGACACCCGGCATCAGCTGACCTTCGACTCTCACTTCGAGGGTCTTTGCCTTTCGCTGCAACAGGCACTGAGTAGCCAGGACGTGCTCGACCTCGCTCGTCCCGATGCCAAACGCCAGTGCGCCAAACGCGCCGTGGGTCGACGTATGGCTGTCACCACAAACAATCGTCTTGCCGGGTTGCGTGAAGCCGCGCTCCGGCCCGATGACGTGAACAATCCCGTTCCGGCTGTCTCCGAGCGCGTAGAGCTCGATACCAAACTCCTCACAGTTTGTTTCCAACTGCCCGAGCTGTGCCTTCGCCTGGTCGTCGATGACCCAGAGCGCCTTCGGCAGCGTCGGCGTCGAATGGTCCATCGTCGCGATGGTCTTGTCCGGGCGTCGGACTTTGAGGCCGCGCTCACGAAGGCCGGTGAAGGCCTGCGGCGATGTCACCTCGTGAATGAGATGCAGATCGATGTAGAGAACCGCTGGACTGTTCGGCTCCTCGACGACGACGTGTTCGTCCCAAACCTTCTGAAATAGTGTTCTTGGTTCCATGATGATCGTCATGCAGCGCTTCCGGCTGCCTTGCTTTGGGGTTGCTTGGCTTCTCTGATCGCGAGGATGCGGTTGATGGCCGCAAGATAGGCTTTGGCGCTGGCGACGATGACGTCGGTGTGTGCGCCGTGCCCATGGAACACGCGAGCTCGAGAGTGCGCGTATTGCGGATTGATCTTGTCGGGCTCTGCATCGCCGTGCTCGTCGGGCGCCACGCGAACGCTCACCTCGCCAAGGGCGTCGATACCTTCCGTCACCGACTGCACGGTGTACTCGAGCAACGTGGCGGGCACGTGGACGAGAGACTGGATCGCCTTGTACACCGCGTCGACGGGGCCCGTCCCCACCTCTGCGGCCGTTTGAGTGACGCCATCAGGCCCGGTGAGCTTGACGGTAGCCGTCGGCATCCCCGTGCCGCAGCCGACCTGGATGGCCTCTAGGCGCCAAAATTCCTTGGGTTGGTAGAGCTCATCGCTGACCACCGCCAACAAATCGGCGTCGGTGATGAGCTTCTTCTTGTCGGCGAGCTTTTTGAAGCGCGCAAACGCCTTGTCGAGCCCGTCGCCAGATAGCGGGTATCCAAGCTCGACCAAGCGATTCGCGAAAGCATGCCGGCCGGAGTGCTTGCCGAGGACGAGCTGCGTCTTTCCGGCGCCCACCGT
>Ga0316201_10002643_pt1 | contig 12847 bp, 10 predicted proteins | sample CS6wburrow_MG_FD_204516 | JGI IMG/M metagenome (GOLD analysis project Ga0316201, IMG submission 204516) | Coastal sediment microbial communities from Delaware Bay, Delaware, United States - CS-6 worm burrow | ecosystem: Environmental > Aquatic > Marine > Coastal > Sediment | place: USA... | reverse complement strand
AGACAACAGTTAATGTTTAAGAATATTCTACTTTACCTGATTTTTTTTCATCTTTCGACGCATATCATAACCAGTTGATTTAAAATAACTAACTGGGTATTTTTGTTAACCGTTTCACCGGCTGGCAATCGAACAAGAGCCATTGAAACAGGGTTGGAGTGGCGGTCGGGCAGGGAGGTGAATCAGTCCGCCCTGGAGTGGTCGTTATTGTCCAGCTTTCGTGATTGTGTACAGTAAGTTATCGAAAGCGGGCGCAGTTGCGGCATATTTCTTGGCTGTCGGGATCGAACAGGGGGGGATGGTGCGTTTTACACTTTTGGCGGTTGTACTTGTGTTGCTGGCGGGATCATCGTCCGCTTCCGATTTGGCGCGTGAACAGCGAATCGCGCTGGAGTTGGAGAACTCCATCATGGTCGGGTATCCGCTCAGGTTGAGGGCCGGGCAGTTGGAGTTTTTTGCGATACACACCGAGTCGGCATCGGAAAGGCTGATTGGTGGGGTTGTTATTTTGCATGGTTTAGGTGCCAATCCCAACTGGATCGACGTGGTGTTTCCCCTGCGTTCCGAACTGCCGGAATCGGGGTGGGAGACGCTCTCTATTCAACTGCCGGTCGCCGCTGCAGATGCGCCCGAGGGGAGCTATCATGCGTTGATACCGGAGGCATTTCCAAGAATTACCGCTGCGATCGAGTTTTTGCGGCAGCGGGGCGTCGAGAGTATTGCGCTTGCGGGACACAGTCTGGGTGCGCGAACGGCGCTTGAGTATCTGGCGGCCAATCCGGATCAGGATGTCAGGGCGTTCGTTGCGGTGGGTCTGCCGGCCGTTCGCGCAAAACCCGCTGGCGGGACTTTGCTGGCACTGCAGAAGGTAAAATTGCCGATACTCGATATCTACGGCAGTCAGGACGCCGAGCCTGTGCTGGCGACAGCGACCGAACGAGCAACCGCGGCGCGCCGGGCGGGAAATCTGGATTACCGGCAGCTGGAGGTGCCCGGCGCGGATCATCTCTTCAGCGGTCTGGATGATAGTTTGGTGCAGCGGGTGCGGGCTTGGCTGCAGAGAACGATTTCCGACCGAACAGGTACAGAGTGGTAGCTGCGTCTGTCGAGAAAACCTGGCCATGTATTTGATGCTCCATGCTGTCCAGGCGTTTCGCTTTCGTCCTAACCGGCAGGTGGCGTCTCGGAATTGTAAATTTGGTTAAACCGCTTGAAGTGTGGTGTAGTCGGGACTAATGTTCGGAGATGATATCTTAGTCCCGACGGTATTCGGAACCGGAAAACCGGCTGCCTAAAGCATTTAAGCGGGTATATTGTCGACAAGAGGAAGAGATCCCCTGGATCTGTTTACATAAGGAGCACTGCATAATATTTAACACATAACAATCAGACCGAAGGAAATTGTGCCAATGAAAAAGATCTATGCATTTACCTCTGTGGTAGCGTTGTTAGCCCCTGTTTTCACCACTGCGTATGCTGGTGCTACGCTGGACTCCGTCAAAAGCAAAGGATTCGTCCAGTGCGGGGTGAATACCGGTGTGGCTGGTTTTGCCGGCACCGATGACAAAGGGAACTGGACAGGCATCGACGTCGATGTCTGCCGAGCGGTGGCGTCTGCACTCTTTGCTGACGCTGACAAGGTGAAGTATACGCCGTTGACTGCCAAGGAGCGGTTTACCGCACTGCAGTCTGGTGAGATCGACGTGCTGTCGCGAAACACAACCTGGACGCTCACCCGCGACTCCTCTCTGGGTCTGAATTTTGCCGGTGTCAACTACTACGACGGTCAGGGATTCCTGGTAAAGAAAAACCTTGGCGTGAAAAGCGCTACCGAGCTCGACGGTGCCTCGTTCTGCATTCAGGCCGGTACCACCACCGAGCTGAACTTGACCGACTATTTCCGCGCCAACAACATGACGTATACACCGATCACTTTTGACAAGTCGTCGGAGACGGCGGCGGCTTTCGATGCCGGACGCTGTGATGCGCTGACCTCGGACCAGTCCCAGCTGTACGCACTGCGTATTCAGTTGAAGGACCCTGAAGGCGCGGTGGTTCTGCCGGAGATCATCTCCAAGGAGCCGCTTGGTCCCGTGGTGCGCCAGGGCGATGACGAGTGGTTCAATATTGTGCGCTGGTCTCTGTTCGCGATGATTAACGCGGAAGAGCTGGGTGTAACCTCAAAGAACGTAGATGAGTTGGCTGCAAACACCAAAGACCCGAACATACGCCGCCTTCTCGGTCAGGAAGGTATCAAGGGCAAAGGTCTGGGACTTAGCGATACCTGGGCGGCCAATATTGTCAAGCAGGTGGGTAACTATGGCGAGATATTCGAGAAGAACGTAGGTCAGGGGAGCCCGCTGAAAATTGACCGGGGTATCAACCAGCTCTGGAACAAGGGAGGTATCCAGTACGCACCACCGATCCGCTAGCGCTAAGTTGAGCAGTAGATCTAAGGGCTGCAGGGTAGAGTGCATCTATTCTGCAGCCCGCCTAATGATCATTCAGGATACATAGCCTTATGGCGGCAGAAGAGAACTCAGGCAGTACCCCAGCCAAGGCAGCGCTATGGAGACGGCCGGTCTTCCGGTCGACGGTTTTCCAGGCGCTGCTGGTCCTGGCTATCATCTATATCGGAAATACCCTCCTAAACAACACGCTCTACAATCTGGAACAACGGGGTATCAGTACCGGTTTCGGATTTCTGGACGTTGAGGCTGGATTCGGAATTGTTCAGACGCTGGTCGACTACCAGGAGACCGACACCTTTGGGCGCACCTTTCTGGTGGGGCTGCTCAATACACTTCTGGTATCGTTTCTGGGCATTATCTTTGCGACCATCATCGGTTTTATCATGGGTGTGGCCCGTCTTTCGAAGAATTGGCTTGTCGCCAGGCTGGCGGCGATCTATGTAGAGACATTCCGCAATATACCTCTGCTGCTGCAGATCATGTTCTGGTACTTCATTGTGCTGAACAAACTGCCGTCTCCAAGACAGAGTTACGATTTTGCCGGCACTATTTTTCTCAATAAACGCGGGTTATCAATACCGTCGCCGATATTTGAAACCGGCTTCTGGATCGTCTCCGTCGCTATTGTGCTCGCGATTGCCATCATTATTTTTATCAGTCGATGGGCTCGTGCCCGCCAGGAGCGCACTGGTGAGCAGTTCCATACCTTCTACGTCTCATTGGCCATTCTAATTGGTCTGCCAATGCTGGCGTTCATTGCAGCCGGTTCTCCGCTTAGCTGGGAGATGCCGGCACTCAGGGGTTTCAACTTCAGGGGTGGATTCGTCATTATACCCGAGCTTGCCGCTTTGCTGCTGGCGCTGAGTATTTATACCGCTTCATTCATTGCCGAGGCCGTCAGGTCGGGCATTCTTGCGGTGAGCCATGGCCAGACGGAGGCGGCGTTTGCGCTGGGTCTGCGTCCGAGTTTTACGCTACGGCTGATTATTATTCCTCAGGCGCTGCGCGTTATTATTCCGCAGTTGACCAGTCAGTATCTGAACCTGACCAAAAACTCCTCCCTGGCGACTGCGGTGGGTTATCCCGATCTGGTTGCGGTATTTGCAGGAACAACCCTTAATCAGACCGGCCAGGCGGTCGAGGTGATCGCGATGACCATGGCAGTCTATCTTACAATCAGCCTTACGATTTCAGCCTATATGAACTGGTACAACAAAAAGAAACAGCTGGTGGAGCGTTAGTTATGGCGAATCAGACTACCCCGCTGCCTGATCTGCCGGCACCAAGTCACAGCGTCGGTGTGATAGGTTGGTTACGCAGCAACCTCTTCTCTTCGATTTCGAATACGCTGCTCACTTTGCTGGCGTTCTACGTTATCTACCTGCTGTTCCTGCCGGCAGTGAACTGGGCTCTCCTCGATGCCGATTGGGTGGGTGAAACCCGTGATGCCTGCAACAGCGGCGGCGCCTGTTGGGTTTTCATCTCGGCACGTTTTGACCAATTCATGTACGGTTTCTATCCCGAGAGTGAATACTGGCGAATCAATCTCGCTTTCGGCATTCTCGTCTTGTTGCTGGTACTGCTTCATGTCAAACAAATGCCGCATAAAGGGTGGTTGAGTGCATTCACCCTGTTTGGCTATCCGGTCATCGCGTTTTATCTCTTCTATGGCGGTGCATTTGGTCTGGAGTTGGTGGAAACCAGCAGCTGGGGCGGCCTTTCACTGACGCTGATTCTGTCGGGAGTCGGCATCGCCGCCTCACTTCCTATCGGTATCGTTCTGGCTTTGGGCCGGCGTTCGGAGATGCCCATTGTCAGGTCTGTCTGCGTCATATTCATTGAATTCTGGCGCGGGGTCCCCCTGATTACCGTGCTGTTCATGTCGTCGGTCATGCTGCCCCTGTTTCTGCCGGAGGGGTCCTCATTTGACAAGCTGCTGCGAGCGATGATCGGTATTGTGCTTTTCGAATCTGCCTATATGGCTGAAGTGGTGCGTGGCGGACTGGCAGCCATTCCCAAGGGGCAGTACGAAGCTGCCATGGCTTTGGGTCTGAACTACTGGAAGAGCATGGGGCTGATTATTCTGCCGCAGGCGCTGAAGATGGTAATCCCGGGTATCGTCAACACTTTCATCGGGTTATTCAAGGATACCACGCTGGTACTGATCATCGGTTTGTTCGATTTTCTTACCACGGTGGAAGCCGGCTTCAAGGATTCACACTGGCTTGGCTACGCCTTGGAGGGATATGTTTTTGCCGCATTGATCTACTGGGTCTTTTGCTACAGCATGTCCCGCTACAGCCAGAATCTTGAACAAAAACTGCATACCGGGCATGCCCGCTAAACGAGACTAAGATGACATCAAACGAAAAATCAAACACCGATTTAGGTGTGCCCGATGAGGCGATGATCGAAATCACAGGCATGCACAAGTGGTACGGCGAGTTCCATGTACTGAAAGATATCAATCTTACCGTCAAGAAAGGCGAACGCATTGTCGTTTGTGGACCTTCAGGCTCCGGCAAGTCGACCATGATTCGTTGCATCAACCGTCTGGAGGAGCATCAGAAGGGGCATATCATCGTTGACGGGACCGAGTTGACCGACGATTTGAAGTTTATCGATAAGATCCGGCGTGAAGTGGGTATGGTGTTTCAGCACTTCAATCTGTTTCCTCATCTGACAGTGCTGGAAAACTGTTGCCTGGCGCTGATCTGGGTGCGCAAGATGCCGCGCCGGGAAGCGGAGGAGATCGGCATGACTTATCTGGAGCGGGTAAAGATTCCAGAACAGGCAAAAAAGTATCCTGGGCAGTTGTCGGGTGGCCAGCAGCAGCGTGTTGCCATTGCCCGCAGCCTCTGTATGAGCCCAAATATCATGCTCTTCGACGAGCCCACTTCGGCGCTCGATCCGGAGATGATTAAAGAGGTGCTGGATACCATGGTCGAGTTGGCTGAGAGCGGTATGACGATGATATGCGTAACCCACGAGATGGGGTTCGCCAAGACGGTGGCCAACCGGGTCATATTCATGGACGGAGGGCAGATCATCGAAGAGAATGAACCAGAATCTTTTTTCAGTAATCCCCAGCACGACCGGACCAAACTGTTTCTCAGCCAGATCATGTAGCCAGGGCATCCGAACTTATCGCACGAACCACCAGATCCGTTTAGGCTTTCCGCATGATCCAGGTTCTTCGTTCGGCATCAGGGAGCCTCTGAACAAGTCATAAACGATAGCCTGGCACAAAGGATCGACAATATCCTCCTTGAAAATTTTGCCCATAGCCTGCTATTGGCTGCGATCTTTGCCCTGATCTCGCCGATCCTCAGCAGAATTCAATGCGTCCAGGCTTATTAAGAAGCCCCTCAGTGGCCCAGTTCCGCCAGCAGATTGTCGATAATGCTCAAAGCCTGGCCTGCGTAACTGCCTCCAAACAGATTGAGATGGTTCAGGATGTGGTAGAGGTTGTACAGGTTTTTTCGGGTGGTGTACCCGCTGTCGAGGGCCCATGCACTGTTGTAGGCGAGATAGAAAGAGCTGCCGAAGCCGCCAAAAAGCTCTGTCATTGCGATCTCTGCTTCGCGGTCGGCGAAATAGACCGCTGGGTCGTATATGACGGGCTCGCCGGTGTGATCGTAACCGAGGTTTCCGCCCCATAGATCGCCATGTATAAGAGAGGGTTGTGGATTGTGGTCGATCAGGGCGGGAAATAGCGCGAGTAATTTCTCTCCTCGCTGCTGCAGCCGGCCACGATACCCTTGCTTTTCAGCGAGTTGAAGTTGGAAGCCCAGCCTTTGTCGGCGCCAGAAGTCGATCCAGTCGAGCGACCAATGATTTAGCTGCTGGGTCGAGCCGATGTAATTGTCCTGGTCCCAACCGAATCGTTGTTCCGAATTACGGTGCAAGGCAGCAAGTCGCTCTCCCGCGAGCGCGCTGTTTGAAGGTCCGCCGAGCGCAATATATTCCAGTACCAGGTAAGCATACTCATGCACTGTGCCGGAACAGACCGGAAGAGGAGTCCGCACTGACCCCGTGCCTGATAGCTGCTTAAGACCGGCAGCTTCGCACTGGAACATTTTGAGCAGCGAAGCGGTGTTGGTTTTGACAAAATATTGCCGCTCGCCGGCGCTCAAGCTAAAGCAGCGGTTGATGCAGCCACCACTGACCGGATGGGTCCGGATGGCCTGAAGCGGCTCTCCCGTGCACTCGCCGATATGTTTGCAGATTTGGCTCCAGTCGATCATTGGCGGATGATACATCTTCTGCCCCAGACGTTGCAGCTGGAGATACCCGGGCCAGGCAATCTTTCACGACTTGTTCAGATGCTCCTTAAATCAATAGTTGACACGAGCAAAAAAACAGATCTGTTTTCAGTTCGTTATGCACAGAGGCGTGCGGGCTTGAACTATCGGGTAATAAATCAAACATATTTATATATTAGAAAGTAATGAAAAACACTAACTCATTGAAAAATAAAAGATCGTGGTAAACGAAAATAATCGTAACAATTTTGTAATATGGCATCGCTCTCATCGATTGGGCAGGGGGCGATGTGATTCATCCACAGAGTTATCCACAGGCGTTGTATAGGATCCAGTATCTTTTTATTTCACAGGGGGTTAGCTCGATTTATAAATATTATGATTTAACGAATGGTCCTAAGTCAGTAGCAATCTGCAGATGACAGGGGCGACCATCCTAAAAGTAGCCGTGGCAGCGCCGGTCTACTCGATTTTTGACTACCTTCCCCCGGCCGGATGTGATCCTCGTCTCCTAACGTCCGGGGTCAGGTTGCGCGTACCCTTCGGACGGGGTGAGCGCTGCGGGGTATTGATGCAAATCACCAACGACTCTCGGATACAGATGCACCGACTCAAGCGGGCGTTTGAAGTGCTTGACAAAGAGGCGCTGTTTACTGCCGCGGACATTTCACTGTTGCGCTGGGCGGCGGAATACTACCGCTACCCATTGGGAGAGGTAATAGTGGGCGCGTTGCCCGCTCGATTGCGCAAGGGCGCCAATGGTTTGAAAGATGTCCGGACAGGGTGGCGTTTAACCACGCTTGGCAGCGCAAAGAATCCGGCTGAACTGACGCGGGCGCCCCGCCAGGCGGAGCTGATGCGCCTATTTTTGCAGTCGCCAGAGGGTTTGACGCGGGAGGATATCCGCCTGTATTGCGGATCCTGCGCAGCGGTTCTGCGTAATCTGGAAAAACGTGGCTGGCTTGAGCGAATCGAGATCCAGCCCGTGAAGGACGCTCGCATCGCAGCGCCCGCGCATGCTGGCCCGGTATTGAATGGAGATCAACGGAAAGCGGCTGACCGGGTATTGGCTGACCTGTCCCGGTTTGGTGCGCATCTGCTTGATGGTGTTACCGGTAGCGGAAAGACAGAGGTCTATCTCGAATTGCTGAGTGCCGTAATCGCGCAGGGTGGCCAGGCGTTGGTTCTGGTACCAGAGATCGGATTGACACCGCAGCTGCTGCAGCGATTCCAAAGGCGCCTACAGGTTCCGATCTCGGTGCTGCACTCGGGGCTCGTGGAGAGTGAGCGGGAGCTGGCATGGCAGCAGGCGAGGCTGGGACGCGCGCGGGTGGTGATCGGAACCCGCTCCTCGGTATTCGTTCCATTGCCGGATCTCAGGCTGATTCTGGTTGACGAGGAACACGACCTGTCGTTCAAGCAGCAGGATGGTTTTCGCTATTCAGCCAGAGATGTTGCGGTGGTGCGTGCACAACGCTGCGCTTGTCCGGTGGTATTGGGTTCTGCCACTCCGTCACTGGAGAGTCTGAACAATGCGCTTAGCGGAAGGTATAGCCACCTGCGATTGCCGGAGCGTGCAGGGGGTGCAACGCCGCCAAAGGTAGATCTCTTGGATATCCGCTCGGCGCAGCTGGAGGCCGGTGTATCTCCAGTGCTCAAGCGTATGCTTGAAGCCGAGTTGAGCGTCGGGAACCAGGTATTACTGTTTCTCAACCGACGCGGTTATGCGCCTATTCTCACTTGCCACGACTGTGGCTGGCTGGCCCAATGCCAACGTTGCGATGCGCGTATGACAATCCATCTCTCGGATAATCTGCTCAGTTGTCATCATTGTGGCTCGCAAAGCCGGGTATACAGCCGCTGCCCAGAGTGCGGAGGAGATGAGTTGAGGGCGCTGGGTCAGGGAACCGAGCGCCTTGAGGAGATGCTGCGGAAGCGCTATCCAGACGTTGGGCTGGTACGTATCGACCGCGATGCAACGCGGCGGAGAGGCAGTCTCGAGCGGCTTCTTAGTGAGATCAAGGAAGGCAGGCATTTACTGCTTCTAGGTACTCAGATGCTGGCAAAGGGCCACCATTTTCCCGCTGTTACGTTGGTCGGGATTCTGGACCTGGATCAGGCGCTGTTTGGTGCCGATTTTCGCGCTGCTGAACGTATGGCTCAGTTGATCGTACAAGTCGCCGGGCGTGCCGGCCGGGCGGACAAACCGGGCCGGGTATTGATTCAGACGCGCCACCCCGATCACCCGTTGCTGCACACTCTACTGCGATCCGGTTATGCAGAATTCGCCACTGAAACTTTGCGTGAACGCCGTCTGGCATCAATGCCGCCATATAGCTTCCAGGCGCTACTCAGGGCAGAGGCCCACCACAAAACAGCGGCGGTGGAGTTCCTCGAACAGAGCGCCGGGCTCGGCGAATCTCTCGGGTTTGACGGACTGGAGCTGTTGGGGCCCGTATCCGCTCCGATGGAACGCCGCGCCGGCCGTTATCGATTTCAGTTGCTGCTGCAGTCAAACCGACGCTCCGCGCTGCAGGAATTCCTGGCAGAGTGGGTCCCCCTCATTGCCGTCATCAAGTCAGCGAGACGGGTTCGCTGGTCTTTGGATGTGGATCCGCAGGAGATGTTGTGAGCGACGATTGCGGCAGCTGTAAAGATCGGGAAGATGGCAGTAGCAGGTGCGAACCGTGACTGTTTCCTGCTATGCTAAAAAGCTTTGATTTTGAATCTGAATTGCGAACCACGCCCATGAAAAACCAAGTGATAAAACTGGTATCCCAAGCCCTGGAACAGCTGGTCGTCGATGCTGTCATTCCCAGCGAGGGCGTGCCGGCTCCGGTAATAGAGAGGGCCAGGGATGTTCGTCACGGAGATTTCGCCTGCAACATTGCCATGGTGCTGGCGAAAATCGCCCGGGCGCGCCCCAGGGATTTGGCAGAAAAGCTGGTGGCAGCGCTCCCGCACAGCAGACTGGTGGAAAGGGTTGAAGTGGCCGGCCCGGGATTCATCAATTTTTACCTGACTGCGGATGCTTACCACCGACTGGTACCTCAGGCCATCGAACAGGGGCACCAGTTCGGGCGCAGTGATTTCGGTAAGGGAGCGCGCATTCAGGTGGAGTTTGTTTCCGCCAATCCAACCGGTCCGCTGCACGTGGGGCATGGGCGCGGGGCGGCCTACGGCGCTGTGGTGGCGGATCTGCTGGAAGCGGTGGGGTACAGCGTCCACCGTGAGTACTATGTCAATGATGCCGGCCGGCAGATGGATATTCTTGCCACCAGTGTCTGGCTGCGCTATCTGGAGCTCTGCGACCAGGAGCTGCTTTTTCCGTCCAACGGCTATAGAGGGGATTATATCTGGGACATCGCGGCCACGCTCCACCGGGAACACGCCGAAGCCTACCAGCATCCAGTCGCCGAACTGTTCCGGGATATTCCCGCCGACGAGCCGGCAGGAGGCGACAAGGAGCTACACATAGATGCGCTGATAGAGCGCTGTAAGCAGTTACTGGGAGACAATAGATACCGTTTCGTGTTCGAGCTGGCCCTGAACCTTATCCTGGACGATATCCGCGACGACTTGGGACTGTTCGGCGTGAATTACGAGGAGTGGTACTCGGAACGGACGCTCACTGAATCGGGGGCGGTCAACAGGGCTGTCGAGAAGTTGCGCCAGTTGGGACAGGTCTATGAAAAGTCGGGCGCACTGTGGTTCCGCTCAACCGCTTTTGGTGACGAAAAAGATCGGGTCGTGGTGCGTGAGAACGGTCAACACACCTATTTTGCGGGAGATATTGCCTACCATATGGATAAGCTCGAGCGTGGATTCGAGCGTGTGATCGATGTCTGGGGCGCAGACCACCATGGTTATGTGCCACGGGTAAAGGCGGCGTTGGAAGCGATGGGAGACGACCCTTCCAGACTCGACGTTCTGCTGGTTCAGTTCGCCAACCTTTACCGTGGCGGGGAGAAGGTCCAGATGTCCACCCGTTCGGGATCTTTCGTTACGCTGCGTGAACTGCGAAAAGAGGTTGGGCGAGATGCGGCGCGCTTTTTCTATGTGATGCGTAAATGCGAGCAGCATCTGGATTTTGATCTCGACCTGGCTAAATCCAGTTCCAGTGACAACCCTGTTTTTTATGTGCAGTATGCCCATGCGCGCGTATGCAGCGTGTTGCGGCAGGCTTCAGAGAAGGGCGTCGTGATAGAACCGAGTGCAGGCGTGGATAATCTCGATCGTCTGACCGAGGAGCACGAAAAAGCGCTGCTGACCAACCTGTCCCGGTATGGGGAGATGGTAGAGGCATCGGCGCTCAACAAGGAGCCGCACCAGCTTTGCCAGTACTTGCGTGAGTTTGCCAACGACTTCCATACTTACTACAACGCGCACCAGTTTCTGGTGGAGGATGCGAATCTGCGGGACGCGCGCATCAAGCTGATTCTCGCTGTTCAACAAGTGCTGCGCAACGGACTCAACCTGCTTGGCGTGTCGGCGCCGGAGCGGATGTAGATGCCTCGCGATTACAAAAGCCGGGCCAATTCCCAGCAAAAAAAGAAGCGGCCGATTCCCGGATGGGTGTGGTTTGTCATCGGTATGTTGGTGGGGCTTTTTTTCAGTGGGCTTGCCTGGCTCAAGCTTCTTCCGGCTGATCTAGGGTCGTCCACTGAAACCGTTGTCAGCAGGTCTGTGCCCAAAGCGGAAAAAGAGCAGGCCCGGCGGGAGGAGGTCAATCCCAAACCACGGTTTGATTTCTTTACTATTTTACCGGAGATGGAGGTGGTGGTGCCTGAGCCGGAGCCGGAAGTAGTGCCCCGGGCACAGGCGAGACCACAATCGACTGAAGAGGTGGCAGCAGGGTCCGCCAAATACATGCTGCAGATGGGTTCGTTCAGAAAGTTTGCTGATGCCGACAGGCTGAAAGCAAGTCTGGCACTGGTGGGGATCCAGGCTGAGATCCAGAAGGTGAAAATTGATAGCGGTGAGGTTTTCCACCGGGTGCGTGCCGGCCCCTACAGTCCCGATAAGGTTAAACTGCTCAGTGCGAGGCTGAAGGAGAACCGGATCAATAGCCTGATGATAAAGCTGAAGTAGCTGCTGTGGCTAAAGTTCGGTCGGGCATTGTCCCTGCGCGGGTAGTGGATGGAGTCGCAGAGTGTCGGGGGACCCTTTGCCCACCCATTCGTATAACGTTGTCGCAGCACTGTCGCATTGACAGCAGCTGCTGCCACAGGCGGAGTTCAGCAGCTGCCGGCGTACCCGCCCTTTGCGTAACAGAGTCTCCAGCATCCCATTGACAGCCTCCGGTGGTGTGTCAAGGTGCAGGGCAATATCAGCCAGGCTGACCTGACCGCGCTGTTGTAGATACTGCTTGATCTGCGAAAGCATCATGCGCCCGCCCGTCCGGAAAGCAATTGCAGCCCGGACTCCCTAAGGCCCCATCGCTTCAGGGCAATGACAACCAGGGCTGTGACAGTGAGCAGGCCGATAATCCAGGCGCTAGAGCTGGCCGGGTGCTGAGCGAATCTGGCTGTCTGATAGAATACAGTGGAAGTGGTGAACGCAACACCGGTGGTCCAGGCGGCCACGAACATTGCCCAGGCGCCCCCTGTCTCCCGGGTAATCGCCCCCATGGTTGCGACGCAGGGAAAGTAGAGCAGAATGAAGAGCAGATAGGCGAAAGCGCCGGCCTGCCCGTCAAAGCGTGAGGCCATGGCGCCAAAAATTCCACTGCTGACCTCCTGCGACTGTGCCGCAGCTTCGGTGGAACTGATATCCCCGACGTCCATGCTGAAGGGATCCAGCAGCCTGTCTCCGATTGCCGCCAGGTTTTCAGGTATTGTTGCCGCAGCGGCACGCAGGGCGGACCACAATTGAAACTCCTCTTGACCGCTTACTCTCGTCTGCTCCTGATTCGCCAGCTGGGTATAGAGTGAATCCAGGGTGCCAACCACAACCTCTTTTGCCAGAACCCCGGTGAAGATGCCAACCGCGGCTGGCCAGTTGTTCTCGCCAATTCCGATGGGGGCGAAAATTGGTGTGATGCCTCTGCCCACGGCGGCCAGTATGGATTTGTCCGACTCTTGGTTTCCAAAAGAGCCGTCGGTGCCAACC
>Ga0316201_10002641_pt1 | contig 12848 bp, 9 predicted proteins | sample CS6wburrow_MG_FD_204516 | JGI IMG/M metagenome (GOLD analysis project Ga0316201, IMG submission 204516) | Coastal sediment microbial communities from Delaware Bay, Delaware, United States - CS-6 worm burrow | ecosystem: Environmental > Aquatic > Marine > Coastal > Sediment | place: USA: Delaware... | reverse complement strand
GCCAGACGACGACCGCGACAACAGCGGCCGCCGCGAGACCGCCGGCCGGCACCCAGCGCGCCCACTGGCCGGCAGGCCCGGTGGCGCGGACTTCCTCCAGTGCCTTCTGACGACCCTGGTTCAGCCGCGAAAGCGTCGCCGCATCGAGCCGCTCGACGCTGTCGTCGAACAGCGCTTTTGCCTGACCCGCCAGGTCCTTTTCATCCATCGGCTTCTTCATTGCCAGTGTTCTCCCAAAACGTCCCGGAGCGTATGTACCGCCCGGGAATAATGTGTCTTGACGCTGCCCTCGCTGCAGCCCATTGCAACCGCCGTACCGGCGACATCGAGGCCTTCGAAGGTGCGCAGCATGAACGCCTCGCGCTGCCTTGCCGGCAGCTCTGCAACGGCGTGCTCCAGCGTCTGCATGGCCTGCTGTGACTCGAGCTGCTCATCGGGCGTCCGTCCCATCGGGTCGGGCGCCTGGGCAACGGGGTCATAGTCGTCGTCCGGCGTCGAAGAACGACCGAACCACACCATGACCCGGTTCCTGACCATCCGCCGCCGGTGCCAGTCCCGAATGCCGTTCTGCAGGATACGGTAGAACAGCGGCGTCCATTCTTCCTCAGGCTGGCCCGCATAATTTCGCGCCAGCTTGATCATCGCATCCTGTACCAGGTCGAGCGCTTCGTCCCGGTCGCGCACCGCAATTTCCGCGAAGCGCAACGCACGGCGTTCCACTCCCGCAAGAAACTGGTTGAGTTCCTGTTCGCGCTGCAGCGTCCTCGCCTCTTTCGGTTGCTCGCGGCTGCACGATACCGCAAAAATACCGGCACTGGCGCTCATCTGCCGCTGCTCCCTGCCATGGGCAATTGTTCGTTCATCGCGAACTCCTCTTGACTCCCTCAGGAGGTGATCTAACTTGTCGCTACAGAAATAACGCCTGGTCACGCGGTTGGTTGACAGGCGTATTCGATTTTTCGCGCCGAGCCTTATGTAAAAACAACTCGGCGCGCCTCCTTAATTATCTGTTTTCACAGGAAATTCGTGGACAACGCGCCGGTCCTCAAAGTCGCCATCAACGTGCCACTGTCGCACCTGTTCGACTATCTGCCGCCGGCCGGAGCCACCTGCCCGCCGCCGGGCGCACGCGTACGCGTGCCTTTCGGCAGGCAGCGGCAGATCGGGCTGGTGGTTGCCCACGCACGTGCCAGCGATTTGCCGCAGGGCAGGATGCGCCATGTGCTCGAGGTGCTCGATGACGCTCCGCTCCTGCGGGAGGAGGACCTCTGGCTCGTCGGCTTCGCGAGCGACTACTATCACCACCCGATCGGCGAAGTCGCAGCGGCAGCCATTCCGGCACTGCTGCGCCAGGGCAGGCCGCTAAACCCGCTGCTGCGCCACGCCGCGGCGACCGATGCTGCACGCGGCTTCGATATCGCGGCGCTGGCAAAAAAGGCGCCGCGGCAGGTCGAACTCCTCGAGTTGCTGCTCGATGCGGGCGGCAACGGCATCGATGTCGAGACGCTCGCCGAGCAGATGCCGGCATGGCGGCGCAGTTTCAGGGCGCTCTCGGGGAAAGGGCTGGTTACGGAGTTCGAGATGCGCGCCGACGACCCGGAACCGCTGCGACGGCGCGAGGCCGTGACCGGCCCGCAACTCAACCGCGACCAGCAGTCGGCCCTCGATGAAATTCGCTCGGCGACGGGATTCCACGCGAGCATCCTCGACGGCGTTACGGGCAGCGGTAAAACCGAGGTCTACCTGCACCTGATCAGCGAGACCATCGCCGCCGGCAGGCAGGTACTCGTGCTGGTGCCCGAAATCGGCCTCACACCCCAACTGGTTGCGCGCCTGCATGACCGGCTCGGCATCGAGCCGGCATTGCTCCACTCGGGACTGTCGGACCTCGATCGGCTGCGGTCCTGGCGGCAGGCACGCAACGGCGATGCAAAACTGGTGGTGGGTACGCGCTCCGCGGTGTTTACGCCGATGCAGAATGCGGGGCTCGTAATCGTTGACGAGGAACACGATCCGTCGTTCAAGCAGCAGGAAGGCCTGCGTTATTCCGCCCGGGACCTGGCGATCGCGCGCGCCAAGCATCTCGATATACCGATCGTGCTCGGCTCGGCAACGCCGACGCTCGACGTGCTGCACCACTGCGAATCCGGCAACTACTCTCATCTCAGCCTGCCGCGTCGGGCGGGCACCGCTCAACCGCCGCAGGTACGAATCGTGGACCTGGGTCGGGTGGCCTCGACCGAGGGATTGAGCGAACCGCTCGCGCAGGCGATAACGCAGCATCTCGCGGGATCGGGACAGGTGCTGATCTACCTGAACCGCCGGGGATTCGCGCCCACACTCATATGTTCCGGTTGCGGCCACGTTGCCGAGTGTTCGCGCTGCGATTCGCGCATGACCGTGCACGCGAAGGACGGCCGCCTCCGATGCCATCACTGCGGCAGTGCGAGACCGCTCGACGAGCATTGCGGGGAGTGCGGCGCGACCATGCGGCCGCTCGGTGAAGGCACGCAACGGCTCGAGGAGGAACTCGTGCGCCGCTATCCGGGCCGGCGGGTCATGCGCATCGACAGCGACAGCACGCAGCGAAAGGGCGCCATGGGCGAAGCGCTGCAACGCGCGACCCGGGGCGAGGCCGACATACTCGTCGGCACGCAGATGTTGTCAAAGGGACACCACTTTCCGAAGCTCACGCTCGTCGGCATCGTCAACGCGGACCAGGGCCTTTTCGGAACGGACTTTCGCAGCGACGAGCGGCTTGCGCAGTCGATCATCCAGGTGGCCGGACGGGCCGGACGCGAGAGCCGGGTCGGCGAAGTCATCATCCAGACGGCGTTTCCCGCGCACCCGTTCTGGAAACGCCTGATGGAGGGGGGCTACCCTCGCGTCGCCCACGACGCCCTCGAAGAGCGCCGCGCGGCAAACTGGCCGCCGTTCTCCCGGCTTGCGCTGCTGCGCTCCGCCGCCACGAGGCGCAACGACGCCCACGCCTTCCTCGACGTCGCCGCCGGGTTAATCGCCGGGCTCGCACGCGGCCGCCTCAGGGTACTCGGTCCCGTGGACGCCCCGATGGCGCGCCGTGCCGGACGCTATCGCGCCCAGCTCCTGCTGCAGAGCGCGGATCGCCGCGCGCTGCACGAAGTGCTGCGCGAATTGAGGCCGATGCTCGAGGCGGATCCCGCTGCTCGCAAGGTTCGCTGGTCCATCGACGTCGACCCCGTCGAACTCTTCTAGTGCCCTGTCCGGGCGCGACAGCAGATAACCGGGTAGAATCGCCGGCTCTTTACCGAGTCAGCCCCTGAAAAGCGCTTCAGCTCAATGAAATCCTCGATAGCGAACTTCCTCGACGACGCCCTGTCCCGCCTGCCCGACCTCGCCGACGCGGCAGGGGACCTTGTGGCCGAGAGCACGATCGAACGCACCCGGGACGCCGCGCACGGGCACTTCGCATCCAACATCGCGATGCGGCTCGCAAAGCCGGCACGCCGCAGCCCGCGCGACCTGGCCGCGGTCATTGTCGAGCACATCGCCGAGACGGACCAGCTGGAGAAAGTCGAGATCGCCGGTCCCGGTTTCATCAATTTCTACCTCAGCCCGGCCGCCTTCCATGCAGAACTACAAACGATTCTCGACAGCGGCGAGGATTACGGCCGGCATGCACCGAAGGCAACGCCGCGCATCCTGCTCGAATTCGTGTCCGCGAATCCCACCGGCCCCCTGCATGTCGGCCACGGCCGGCATGCGTCGTATGGCGCCACCGTAGGCAACCTGCTCGAAGCGACAGGTTTCCCGGTCTATCGCGAGTACTACGTCAACGATGCCGGCCGCCAGATGGACATCCTCGGTGTGAGCGTCTGGCTGCGCTGGCTGGACGCGAAAGGCACGAGCGTTCCCTTTCCCGCCGCCGGCTACCGGGGCGACTACATTCGGGATATTGCCGCGACGATCAACACGGACGATGTCGACGTCGTGGACGCGGCCGCCGTGCTCGAGGGCGTTCCTGGCGATGCCCCTGACGGCGACAAGGAAGCACACATCGGGGCACTGATTACACGCGCGAACGAGTTGCTTGGAGAAGACGGCTTTGACCGGATACGGCAGCAGGCGCTCGACAGTATTCGCGACGACATAGAGGACGACCTCGCGGAATTCGGCGTTACCTTCGATCGCTGGTTTTCCGAGCAGAGCCTGACAAAAAGCAACCGTATCGACGACGCGCTTGCCGTGCTGCAGGAGCGCGGCATGCTGTACAAGAAAGACGGCGCTACCTGGTTTCGGGCAAGCGACTTCGGGGACGAGAAGGACCGCGTGGTCGTGCGGGAGAATGGCGCAAAGACCTATTTCGCGTCGGACATCGCCTACCACTTCGACAAACGCGAGCGCGGCTTCGGGCGCCTCATCGACATCCTGGGTGCGGATCACCACGGTTACGTAACCCGCGTGAAAGCGGGGCTCGAGGCGATGGGCTACCGGGCCGATGACCTCGAGGTACAGCTCGTGCAGTTCGTTGCGCTGTATCGCGGCGGCAAGAAGGTCCAGATGTCGACACGCAGCGGCGAATTCGACACCTTGCGGCAACTGCGGGCCGAGGTAGGCAATGACGCGGCGCGGTTTTTCTACGTCTCGCGTTCGAACGACCAGCACCTGGATTTCGACCTCGACGTGGCCAAATCCCAGTCGAACGACAATCCCGTCTATTACATCCAGTACGCGCATGCGCGGATCGCGAGCGTATTCCGTCAGCTCGAAGAGAAGAACTACCGCTGGGACGGTCCCGACCGCTGCGCTAACCTCGCGCTGCTGGAAGAGCCACAGGAGCGGGCGCTCATGACCGCGCTCAGCCGGTATCCGGAAGTCATCGACCTGGCCGCGAGTAATCTCGCACCACAGCACCTGGTCCATTATTTACGCGACCTGGCCAATGACTTCCATACTTATTACAACGCTCACGTCTTCATTGTTGGTGAAGACGAACTGCGCGACGCGCGCCTCACACTCTGTGCGGCAACCCGACAGGTGATCGCCAACGGCCTCGCCATCCTGGGCGTGTCCGCGCCCGACTCGATGTAATGGCAAAAAAACGCAGTAAACGACGCAGGAAACCCAGCCAGAAGCAGGATTATCCGGGCTGGGCCTGGATGATCTTCGGGCTTGCTATCGGTCTTTCCGTCGCGTTCGCAATCTATGTTCGGGATGGGCAGCCGTCCGTGCCGCCTGCCGCGGCCAGGCAGCCCGCAAGCCTCGAAAGCGCCATCGACGACAACGGCGAGAAGCCGGGCGACGCGGCGATCGAATCCGTCGAGGAACCGCAGGAAAGCCGCTTCACGTTTTACGACATGCTGCCGAATTTCGAGGTCGTAATACCCGAACAGGAGCCCGACGTAAGGGCCGACGTGGAACCGCGCGCAGTCGTGAAGCCCGGTCTCTATATTCTCCAGGCCGGTTCCTTCACGCGTCCCGAGGACGCCGACCGACGTCGCGCCGAGCTCGCGTTGCAGGGCATCGAGTCTACAATCCAGCGTGTGACGATCGACGACAAGACCTACCACCGCGTACGTATCGGCCCGACGGACGACCTCGAGGAGCTCAACATGTTGCGCAGCCGCCTGCGCACCGCAAAAATCGACGTCATCCGCATTCGGCTTGGTGAATAGTCTGCGACATCTGCTGGCGGCACTCGTTGTCGTCTCGCTCGGGGCCTGCGCGACGCGCGCACCGGTCGCACCGCCAACGGAAACAGCTGTAACGGAGACGGCCCCCGCCGCGGAACCGACCGAGCCTCGCGAACCGGCAGCACCGGTCCGGCGGGTCAGCACCAGGATCAGCGTCGCTGCTGTCGGCGACATGATGATCGGCACGGACTACCCGGAGAATCATTTGCCTGACGACGACGGCGTGAGCTTCCTGGCCGGGGTGGCGCCCTGGCTCTGGTCCGCCGACATCGCGTTCGGCAACCTGGAAGGCGTACTCGTCGACGGCGGAGAACCGGGCAAGAAGTGCAGCAACCCGAAGGCCTGTTACCTGTTTCGATCGCCGAGCCGCTACGCATTCCACTACCGCGCCGCGGGCTTCGACGTGCTGAGCCTCGCCAACAATCACGCTCGTGATTTCGGTGAAGACGGCCGCACCGCGACGATGCGCACGCTGGCGGCCGCGGGCATTTTGCACTCCGGAAGGGAAGGCGATTTTGCGAGCTTCGAGAAAAACGGCCTGCGCATCGCTGTACTCGCCTATGCCGTAACGAAGAACTCGAACATGCTGCTGGACTATTCGCGCTCGGAGCAGACCGTGCGCGACTTCGCCGCAACACATGACATCGTCATCGTCTCCTTTCACGGCGGTGCCGAAGGCCGTGACGTGACCCGCCTGCCGTTCGCCGACGAGGAATACTACGGCGAACCCCGCGGCGACGTCGTGCGCTTCGCCCGCATGGTCGTCGATGCCGGCGCCGATCTCGTTATCGGTCACGGTCCGCATGTCGTGCGCGCCATGGAGCGCTACAGAGACCGCCTGATCGCGTACAGCCTGGGCAACTTCGCCACCTACTACGGGATCAGCGTCGCGGGCATCAAGGGCATCGCGCCCATACTCGTCGCCACCCTCGATGAAGAAGGTCGCTTCGTCGACGGCGAGATCATTTCGACCCGCCAGCTACGGCCGGCCGGCCCGTCCCTGGATCCGGAAGGCCGGGCACTGAAAATGATACGGGGGTTGAGCATCGAGGACTTCGGCAACCCGGGCCTGACCTTCCACCCCGACGGCCGCATCACCCCCGCCGAACGACCCCCCGTAACGCGCCGCACGTTTCCCGACGACAACTTGTAGGAGCAGTTCCCGGATCGGTGGCCGGCCGGGGTGTTCTTCGACCGAAGTAAAGCGCAGCAAGCGAAGCGCAGCGAGCCATGAGGGAGAGGAACACCCCGGCCGGCCAGCGATTCGCCACGGCTAGCGTTCCGAACGTCGTCTCAGTCGTCAGTACCGACCGATTTGAAGTCAACGCCGAGCGAACGCAGCTTGCGGTACAGGTGCGTTCGTTCCATGCCGACGCGTTTCGCCAGCTGCCCGACCTTGCCATCGCACAGCACCAGCTGTTGCTGCAGGTAGGCGCGTTCGAACTGTTCGCGCGCTTCGCGCAGCGGCAAGGCCAGCAGGTCCTGCTTGACGAGCGGCTCGTCGTCGGCTGCCGCCCCGGATATCTCCGCTTCGACCTCTTCCAGCGAAATATCCTCGTCGGAGTCCGACATCAGCAAGCGGCGAACCAGGTTCTTGAGCTCTCGCACGTTGTCCGGCCACGGGTAGTTGCGCAGCCGATTCTGTGCCGCAACGGTGAAGCGGCGAAACACGAGGCCCTCCGAATCGACGAGCTTGTCTACGTAATAGTTGAGGAGTTCCGGCACGTCTTCCGAGTACTCCCGTAGCGGCGGTACGCGCAGCATCAACACACCGAGGCTTGCGACGAGGTCTGCACGCAGTTCGCCGGAGCGCACTTTGTCTTCATAGTCCGCCCGCAACGTTGCCACGACTCGCGCATCGAGCGGCACGGCGGTGCTGCCGCCCTTGCGAGTAAAAGTGCCGTCCTCCAGGACGCTGAACAGAATCCGCTGCCCCGCCGTACCGAGGTCCGTCAGCTCGTCGATGATCAGCGTGCCCTGGGCGGCTTTCTCGAAAGCGCCCATGTGCACTTCGCCATCCTCTTCGCTGCCGAGCAGGTTCTCCTCGACGTTGTCCGCCGTCAGCGAAGCCGCGGTGATGTTGATCAGCGGACCGTCCGCGCGGCCGCTGAGCGCGTGCAGGTAACGGGCGAAGGCACTTCGGCCGGTGCCGGGCTCACCACTGATCAGCACCGCGGCGTCGTGCCTCGCATATTGTTTGACCTTGTCTCGCAACGCCTGCATCAGGGCGCTGCGCCCGACCGGGGCGAGCAGTGGCGGCAAGGTACCGCGAGCAGCAGTCGCCTGCCTGCCCGCCGACTCCAGCGCGCCCTCCACGGTTCGCAGGAGCTTGGCGAGCGACAGCGGCTTCTCCACGAAATCGTGCGCGCCGAGCCGGGTTGCTTCCACCGCCGTGTCAACGGTGCCATGTCCCGACATGATCACGACCGGGCACTTGAGGTCGCCGTTGTCGGACCACTCGCGCAACAGCGTGATGCCGTCGGTGTCCGGCATCCAGATGTCGAGAAGGATGAGATCGAAGTTATCGTCGCGACGCGCCGACCTCGCCTCGTCGGCATCGGCTGCCACGGTTACGCCGTAGCCCTCCTCCGACAATATTTCCTGGATCAAAGCACGAATGTCAGCTTCGTCATCGACCACGAGCACCTGCGGATTGCTCATGCTCTTTCCCTCCTCTTTTCAGTACGGTTGGTTCCCTTCGCAATCATCGCCTCACGCGCTGCCTCGTTGATCGGCAGCCTGATACTGATGACCGCACCTCCGTCTTTGCGGTTTTCGGCAAGAATCGTTCCCACGTGCTCCTCGACCAGTTTCTTGACAACGGCGAGTCCGAGCCCGGTTCCCTTGGGCTTGGTCGTAACGTATGGATCGAAGACCTGGCTGATGTCGCCGGTATCGAATCCCGGCCCGTTGTCTTCGACTTTCAGCTGCGCGAATTCGACACCACTGAACTCGGCAGCGCTCGCATGCACGTCGATTCTCGGCTCGGGCGTCTGTTCGAGCGCCTCCAGCGCATTTCGCAACAGGTTGTGCAGGATCTGGCGCACCCGGCCCTCGTCGGCTTCGAGCAACGGCATCGTCGGGTCTGACGTAACGACGATCTTGACCTCGCTTTCCTGCGACCTGTACAGGTCCACGACTTCGTGGACGAGCTTGTCCAGATCGAAGCGATTGATTTCCATATCCGGCGCGCGCGCGTAGTCGCTGAACGCGTTGACCATTTCTTTCATGGCCTCGACCTGCTGCACGATCGTGTGCGTCGCACGATCAAGAATCTGGGCTTCTTCGCCGGACATCTTGTCGAGATACTTGCGGCGCAGCCGCTCGGCGGACAGCTGGATGGGCGTGAGCGGATTCTTGATCTCGTGCGCAAGACGCCGTGCTACTTCGCCCCAGGCGGCGTCGCGCTGCGCCTGCAGCAAGCCGGTGATGTCGTCAAACACGACCACGTAGCCGCCTGCCTGGTCGCCCTCGCCCGGCAGGGCCGTGCACGCGCAGGTCAGCACGCGGCGGCCCACCTCGCCACGCAATACGATTTGCTCGCGCCATTCGGTTTCGCCGGCGTCGAGGTGGACCCGCGCCACGTCGACGAACTGGTCGAGCAACGGCTCGTGACGCGAGATGTCGGGCAGGTACTCCCCGACGCGATTCTCGAGGTCCACGTTGAGAATGGCGCCGGAGGCCTGGTTCGCCGTGCGAATGCGAAGATCGGGGTCGATCGCGACGACGCCGGTCGAGAGCCGCGCAAGTATGACCTCGAGGTTCGCTCGTTCCGCCTCGACGAGCGCCTGGCTGAGGCGCGTCTCGCGACGGGCTGCCGCCAGTCGCTGGGTCATGTCGTTGAAGGAGTTGATGAGAAAACCGATCTCGTCGCGGGACGGCGAAGGCAATCTCGTGTCGAAATCGCCGGCAGCGACGGCACGCGTGCCGGCGACCAGATCCTGGATCGGAGCTACGAGGCGCCGGGACAGCATCAACGCACCGTAAATCGCCGCCAGCAGGGACAGCATGAGGACGACGGTCAGCGTCAGTGTGAACGTGACCTTCAGGCCTTCGCGCAGGAACACGAGCCGCTCGTACCCGGTTTGCGCGTCGCTGACGCTCGACGCAAGCCGGCTGACGCGTTCGGTTGTCGGGAAATGTCCCTGCAGGAACCCGACAGGTTCCCGGCGGCCCCGGACCCTGAAGAGTACCGCTGTGCGAATCTCGTAAAGGCCGTCTTCGTTCTCGTCCAGGCTAACGTGATTGGGCCTGTCGTTTGTCAGCATCTCCAATACGTCGATCGGCGGCCTCGGCAGGCTTGCCGTCGACCGGTCGGAACTGGTCGCGAGTATCTGCGCGTTTTCACCAAACAGCGTCATCTCGCTCGCGCCGGCTTCGCGGCGCAGCATGCTGAGTTCGTACACAAAGCGCCGCTCCGGCACAGCCGCCAGCCGCTCCGCAATCTGCCGCGTGGCAGACAGGTTCTCACGCATCTGAACTTCGAAAACGGCCTGTACGACCTCGATGGCGCTGCCGAGCCCGTCTTCTATCTCGACATCGAACCAGGAGTCGATGCCGCGATTGATGTACTGGACCGCGAAATAAAACACGACGAGCAGCGGCAGGACCGCGAGTCCGACGAACATGCCGACCATGCGCGTTTTCAGCCGCGCCCCCGGGACGTTCTCGCGATAGTCGCGCAGCAGGCGAATCAGGTTGCCGACAAGAAGCACTAACAGCAGGATCGCGCCCGCGATGTTGATGCTGATCAAGGTATTGTGAAGACGGCCGAAGTCGTCTGAGTTCTGCGCGGTAACGCTGAGCAGGAACAGCGCAATGAGCGACAGCAGCACGCCGGCCGTCGCAAGCATGCCGATGAAAGCGCGCTTTAGTGTTCGAGCTTCCATTCGTACCACTCGCTTTTGAGTTGCCACTCGTCGCGCCAGAAGAAAAGAAGCCGCAACGGTGCCGAATATTGTTCCGTGGCCAGCAGGGCCCGGAGCCTGACCCGGTAGTCGCGGTCGGGAACCAGGAGCGATTCATCGATAACGGGCAATCGCTGGATGCGGCCGAGATTGTTGAGCGCGGAATACAGCGTTGCGAACGAGTCCTGGTTGCTGGTGTTCAGGTTGCGGACGATATAACGCTGGCTGATCGGCCGGTATTCGAGCTCGAAGCGGAACGCGAGTTCGGCATCAAGGGCGTCGAGATAAAAACGCCGCGACCGGATGACCTGCATCTGCAGTTCGATCGTGAGGGGTACGCCACTGTTGAGTGCATTCAGCGCTTCGCTGGAGAGCACGAGCTGCAGCCGCGCATCGAGCATGTGAACCCCGCCGTCGAGTTCCGTCGCGGCCGATCGAACCTCGAAATACCCGGCTCGCTCCACCGAATCCTGCGCCAGGGCGACACCGCCGAGCAGCAACACGGCAGCGCCGATAATTGCGCTGCGTATCGTCCCGCCCAGCCCCTGGTCTCTTGTTGTCGACATTGATGCTCAGCCAGCCCTCTCGAGGCAGGCGTAATAGAACCCGTCCATGTCCGCGGTGCCCGGCAGGACCTGGAATCCACACGCCTTGCGCTGCATTAGATCGCGGATGTTGTTATTTTGCAACGCATCGTCCTCCCCTGCGTCTGGTGTCGCCTCGATAAACGGGCGCAGCACCTCGTCATTCTCGGCGGCAAGCACCGAGCAGGTCGCGTACAGCAGCCGTCCGCCCGGCGCGAGCAACGGCCAGACGCTGTCGAGCAGGCTGCGTTGCAGGCTTGCGAGCGGCGCGATGTCCGAGGCCCGGCGCAGCAACTTGATGTCCGGGTGACGTCGAATGACGCCGGTTGCCGAACACGGCGCGTCCAGCAGGATGGCATCGAAGGCCGCCCCGTCCCACCACGCTTGTGGCGTTGATGCATCGCCGCACAAGAGCGTCGCGGAACGGCCCAGCCTGTCGAGATTGTCCGCGACGGCCTGCAGCCGATTTTCGTCCCTGTCCAGACAGGTCAGATCGATTTCGCTGCCCCCGAGTTCCAGCAGGTGCCCGCTTTTTCCGCCCGGCGCGGCGCAGGCGTCGAGTACGCGCCGGCGGTTTCCCCGCAGCAGCCAGGGGGCGGCCAGCTGCGCCGCGGCATCCTGCACGGAGACGAGGCCGTCGGCGAAACCCGGCAGTTCCTCGACGGGTGCCGGCTCGATCAGCTTCACCGCCCCGGCGATCGCATCGAAGGCTTCGGCCGCGAGCCCGGCTTCCTGGAGCGCCTGCACGTAGTCCCCGGCCGTTGTGCGGGATGCATCCACCCGCAGCCACATGGGCGCACGCGCGTTATTGGCAGCGAGAACCGCATCGCTTTTGCCCGGCCAGTCATTTTGTATCGCATCGATCAGCCATTGCGGATGATCGTGCACCGCCTCCGCGGTGTCGGGTGCTGATGATGCAATGTCCTCGCGTAAAAAGCGGCGCATCACGGCATTGAGCAGCCCGGCGAGCTTCGGCCGCCGCAGCAGTCGTGACGCCTCGACGGTTTGCGATACGACCGCGTGGTCGGGAATACGCGTTTCCGTCAGCTGGTAGAGCCCGATCGCGAGCAGCGCGTTGATAACGCCGTCCTTCGCTTTCAGGGGCCGGTCCAGGAGCCGCCCGATCCAGAACTGCAGGCGCCAGTGGTGGCGCAGGGTTCCATAGCAGAGCAAGCGCAGCAACGCGCGATCCTCCCTGGCTACCCGCGCCTCATGATCCGGCAGAGCCGTGTCGAGCGACTTGCCCGATGTAACCACCGCGTCGACGACTTGCGCCGCCGTGGCCCGCAGTCGTGCCCCCTGGCGATTGTCGGGCATGGCGGTCAGCTCAGCCGCCGGCCGGTCATCGCCACGGCGGCGGCGAATTCGCCCGCCGTAACCGGGCGTTTGCCGGGACGTTGCAGGCTGTCCAGCCGCAGCGCGTCCCGGCCGCAGGCGACAACGATGCCGTCGCGACCGGCAGACACGACCTCGCCCGCGGCCGTGCCGGGCGCGCCGACGACGACGCCCGCGCGCCAGCACTTGATTGGCGTGTCGTCGAGCAGGAAGAAAGCGCCCGGGACCGGGTTGTACGCACGGACCCGTCGGTGCAGCGCTTCTGCCGGCTCCTGCCAGTCCAGCCGCGCATCCTGCTTGCTGATCTTGCCCGCGTATGTCGCCCTGGAATCGTCCTGCTCGACGGCGTC
>Ga0316201_10002640_pt1 | contig 12849 bp, 11 predicted proteins | sample CS6wburrow_MG_FD_204516 | JGI IMG/M metagenome (GOLD analysis project Ga0316201, IMG submission 204516) | Coastal sediment microbial communities from Delaware Bay, Delaware, United States - CS-6 worm burrow | ecosystem: Environmental > Aquatic > Marine > Coastal > Sediment | place: USA... | reverse complement strand
GATAATGTCCAGCTGATTGTCCAGTTTGTCGATCTGGTCGTCGATCAATTGGTCGAGTATCTCCAGTTCACGGCCGCTCTCCAACGGGTTTCCAGCCAGACGAAATGCCTCGCTCCTGTCCTTGTGGTAGCGACGGCGAATTTCAATGCTGGCACCCTCAGGCGGCAGGGAGGAGAGCAGGTCCAATGCTTCGTTCGGACGATTGCGCGCCACGGCCATCTCTGCAACCAGCAGGCGCCGCTGGAAATCGAGTATTGGCAGATCGGGGACACTGATCCTCGCGAGCAGCGCCGATGCGCTGTCCGGGTCGGCGGCGCGGAAACGGTTTTCGGCTGCGCGCAGCAGCAATCGTTGATTCTCCGCATAAGGTTGACCGACAGCGATCTGCTCGAACAGGTCGGCAGCGGCCACATAATCTCCGATATCGGCGTAGCTTTCCGCCTGTGCGACAAGTGGGTCGTGCGCCTGCCGCTGATCCGGTCTCAGCTCGGGCGAAGAGACGCAGCCCGCCAGCAGCCATAGCAGGGGCAGATACAGCAAGGTGTTCCATATTTTGGGTTGCATAGTGGATAAGTCTAGTGTTTTATGCCGATCAGATGTCTTAACTTTTGAGGTGCGGCGTGGTGAAGTTCAATGATTGCATGGATGTAGAAGGAAGCGCAAACCTCGCAATTGCACCCGCTTTGAACAGTATTCCGCACCTATTCTACCTCAACCGAGAGCGGCGAGGTTAGTGGTGACCGTCGACAAAGGGGTTCTCTATGTAGTCGCCACGCCGATCGGAAATCTGGGAGATGTTTCGGCGCGCAGCATTGAAGTTCTACAGCAAGTGGACCTGATCGCTGCCGAAGATACGCGCCACACAAAACCCCTGTTGCGCCATCTGGGTGTAACCACGTCGCTACGGGCGATGCATGAGCACAACGAGAGGGCGCGGTTGGATGGGTTGATCGAGCGTCTCGAATCCGGCCAGGCAATTGCGCTGGTCTCCGACGCGGGAACGCCATTAATAAGCGACCCTGGATTTCCACTGGTAAGGGAGTGTCATCGAAAGGGGATCCGTGTTTCTCCGGTTCCTGGCGCCTGTGCCGCTGTTGCGGCGCTCTCGGCGAGCGGACTTGCAACGGACAGGTTTCGCTTCGAGGGGTTTCCTCCGCGCACATCCAGTGCGAGAAAAGCATTGTTCAGTGAACTGATTGCAGAAGGGGCGACGCTTGTTTTCTATGAGTCCAGTCACCGCATACACGACTCCCTCGCCGACATGGCGACCGTATTCGGCGGCGCCCGTCCGGCGGTACTGGCACGTGAGCTGACCAAGCTTCACGAAACCGTGTTGTCGGCCGAACTCGATGAACTCTGCGCAATACTTGGGCAGGATACCAACCAGGGAAAAGGGGAGTTTGTAGTGCTTGTGGCAGCCACCCGGGTAGATCCAGATGACATTTCACCGCAAGCGGAGCGTGTATTGAATATACTCAGAGAGAGTTTACCGCTCAAACAGGCAGCATCTCTTGCCGCGCGCATATCCGGAGAGAAGAGAAACCGCCTGTACCGACACGCGCTGCAAAAAGAGCGGGACCAGGAGTAGGCGGCAACGGGCAGTATTGCTGCTGCACCAGGGCCTGTTATCCGTCAGGGCAAGGCAGTCCGGATTTCCCCGTAACCTGTTTTCGGGCAGCCAGGAATCGCCCGCTCCTCCTAGGGCCTGTTAACGCTAATCGATTGGTTACTGTTGCGCCTGATAATACGCCAATCAAGGCGCGAGGCGCGTGGTTTGGTCATTCCAAATGAGCAAGGGCCTGCCCCGCGAGCGCAGCGAGTGCCTTGGGTACGAGCAACGCCGAGTGGCGTATTATCGGGCGCAACCCGAAGGGCCGGGACCCTTTTCCCGATTAACGGCTTTATCAGTCGTCTGTTTGGAACAACCAAACTGCTCTCCACCTACCTTGTTAATCGAAAAAAGGGCCTCCGGCAGTAGCTATTCGATTAGCGTTAACAGGCCCTAGATGGACCGCAGGCGTTGCAGCGCCGAAAGCAGTGGATCTGTAGATCGACAGTCAGAGGCTTTCCGCTTTTCCCGGGGAAGGTTTGAGAATCACGGAATGTCGACCGCTGCCCGTTCGGTCGGCCTGTTTGATCGGCTGGGTCGCCGCGCGGTATAACTCCGACTGCCGTTGACTGAACATCACGCCGATACAGTTATTGTTGCAGTGGGTGACAGTGGCGGGTATGGTCCAGGTACGTTCGCTTCGGCTGACCACTAGTTCGACCTGAGCGCCGATGTTCAGCAAGCCGGTACTATTTTCGAGCAGCATCCCGTCGGGAGCGAGGTTGTGTACCCGGCACGCTTTGCTCTCATTACCGGCATGGCGCAGTTCAACCGAAAGTAAAACGGCATGCCGCTGACCGGAGCGTCGTTCATGTCGCATTTTCCACCCTCCATCCTACTTTTGTTATCTTCGTGCAATTTTAATTGTCCGTGTGGGGTTCCCAGTCCGCAGCCGCCGGAAAAAACGCTGTAACTCAGCCGTCCCCGCCAATTATAACCCCGGTAACTATATAGTTATCGGTGCTTTCGCTGCAGGCTTTAGTTGCTGCCATCTCCTGATTGCTCCAGCGCCTTGTTGATCGCAGCGCTCAGTTCCTGCTCCAGGCTCGATTCGGCGTTCAGTCTGACACCGTTCACGAAGAAGGTGGGAGTGCTGTCCAAGCCCAGCCGTCGTGCTTCGGCTTTTGATTTTGCCACTTTGGATACGGCTTCAGTACCCGTAAGACAACTCGAAAAGCGTTCCAGGTCCAGTCCCAGCCGGCTGGCCAGTTCTTGTGGCGATTTGGCAGACAGCGACGCCTGTTGCTCGAAGGCGCCGTTATGATAGTCCCAGAATCTATCCTGTTGATCCGCGCAAACGCCCCCTTCGGCGACTTTAAGGGAAATACCGGACCGGTTGATTGGGAAATCCATGAATACCACCCGGATTTTATCGCCATAGCGTTTTTCCAGGCGCTGCATGATTGCGGACGCCGTTTTGCAGTGGGGGCACTGATAATCGGCAAACTCGACAACCTCCACCGGTGCAAGCATGGAGCCTTTGCTGGGGAAGCCCTCTGTCTCGATGACATTGATCGGCGGCTGGGGCTTTTCGATCAGTAGCGTGTACTGTCCCTCTTTTTTTATCGAAGCGATCAGTTTTGAACGCGCCTCCAGCGCCTGCTGCTGAATCAGGTATTGGGCAAGCTGTCTCTTTACCTGCTCGTAAGGTGCCGGCATTTTCGCCTTGTTGGCTTCATAAAAGGCTTGCATGGCCTGTTCCGTCGGCGGTGCCAAATCGATTAATTCCATCGCCAGCTGCTCCGGTTGTATCTTCCGGCGCTTTGCCTCCTGGGCTAAATAGACCTGCCAAACTGCGTTGTCCAACAGGAGTTGGCGCTCCTGGTAATACTCTTCGGCAGCCTGATAGAGCATCTCGCGAACCCTGATGTCGAGATCGCTTTGGTGAAACTCTTTTCCGCCATAGCGAAATACGGCGCCGCTTTTGCCGCCGTTTTCGCCACAGGCGGAGGCCCCGGTGCTGTCACTGCAACCGGTGCTCGCGGCAATGTTAGGTGTTAGAAAGGTTGCCAGCACCAGCGGGTATAGCCATCTTATTGCCATTTGGATTTGCTCCAGATTTCAGAATCCAGCATTACCCTATGGGTACGGGCTCCCCGAAGTTTAAGCTCTGCCGCAGGTAGGGGAAACAGCCTGGTCTGTCGACGTTGATTCTGACTGATGTTAAGGAATATGACTAACTAAAAAAACCGTCCCGGTTTGGCGCCGGGGCGGTTCTTGTTGTCTGCCGCCAACGGAAAAAGCCTATCTTCCCATTGGCCGCAGCGACCGGTATTGCAACGTTCAGGCAGCCAGATTGGCGGCGACGAAATCCCAGTTAACAAGTTTCCAGATCTCTTCCAGATACTTGGGGCGCGCGTTGCGATAGTCGATGTAATAGGCGTGCTCCCACACATCGATGGTCAACAGCGGTGTCTTGCCATCGGTCAGAGGGTTGCCCGCATTTGATGTGTTGACAATCTCAACGCCGCCATCGCCATTTTTTACCAACCAGGTCCAGCCGGAACCGAAATTTGTTGCAGCGGAAGTGGAGAATGCCTTTTTGAACTCTTCAAATGAGCCAAACGCTTTGTCGATGGCAGCACCGAGTTCACCCGACGGGGCTCCGCCGCCGTTGGGTGAGAGGCAGTTCCAGTAAAATGTGTGGTTCCAGACCTGCGCTGCGTTATTGAAAATACCGCCGGATGATCTTTTTACGATCTCCTCAAGGGAGGCGTTTTCAAACTCGGTCCCTGGAACCAGATTGTTTAGATTGGTGACGTAGGTCTGGTGGTGCTTATCGTGATGGAATTCCAGGGTCTCCTTGGAGATGGTTGGCTCCAGCGCGTTCTTCGGATAGGGCAGATCGGGTAGTTCGTGTGCCATTTTCTTTAAATCTCCTCGAATAATCGATATTGAATATAAAATAACCTACCAGATTGCTCGGTAAATATCGGGTCATTTTAATTCGCCCTGCCGGCTATTGCAAGGCTCGCCCATTACCGTCGGTGTTCTGGTTTATGCAGTGTGTTCTTCGTCTGCGCGAACATCACTTCCAGCCCCGACTTCGCTGCAGGATGAGAGTTCGCGGGCAGAGTTCAGGGTGGCCGATATCCAGACTCCTGGAGCCTTCATGTTACATAGGTAATGTTTGGCTGGATTTGTTAAGACAAAAGCCAGCATGGGTCGCGCCGGAAGTGGTTTTGTGTATCTGCCGTCAACTCCCAATCCATATGGAAATGATAGGGTACAGGGCCTCCAATAGGAAGCCGGGTGACAGAGGAATTAAACTTTTTCGGTATCTGCCGAATAAACTAATCAGCGGCTGCATTTTAGCCCGCATAAACCCGTACTGGGGATCCAGAGCAGGAGAGTATGATGTCGATAATTTGGGAACGGGCGACTGCCGGCGCCAAGCTGGTTTCGTTGCCGGATATCTATCTCCGCCTGAGATCTGTGCTGGACGACCCCGAATTTTCCATGTCAGATGTGGCCGACGTCATCAGTCGTGACCCGGGAATGACAGCCCGGCTGCTGCGCCTGGTTAACAGCGCATTTTTTGGCCTGACCGCCAAAATCGAGACTGTTACCCGTGCCACGAGTCTGCTCGGTACCCAGCAGGTGCACGATCTGGTATTGGCTACCTCGGTGGCAGAGACTTTTGATGGCATGTCCAGCGAAGTAATGGAAATGCACCGTTTCTGGAGGCGCAGCGTCCACTGCGGCATTCTCTCCCGGCTGCTGGCGAATAAGTGCAACGTACTGGACAGCGAAAGGCTGTTTGTTGCGGGATTGCTTAGGGATATAGGTCATCTCATCATGTATCAGACGCTTCCCGAGTTGTCGCAAAAGGCGCTGATGCAGGCTGAAAAAACGGGCCAGCCGCTGTTCAAAGCGGAGCAGGAGATAATCGGACTCGACTACGCCCGCGTGGGCGGTGCGCTCATGCGTCAGTGGGATCTGCCGCGGAGCCTTGCCCAGGCCACCGAGTTCCATGTCGAGCCGGGACGGGCGGGGGAGAATGCCCTGGAGACCGCCATCGTTCATCTGGCGGGGCTGATATGCGAGAGTTTGGGTGCTGGTGAAAGCCCGCAAGCCTGGCAAAAGCGGGTCGATGAAGCGGCCTGGCAAACCACCCGTCTGACAATAAGGCAGTGCAACGATTGTATTGCTGAGGCAGATGTTCAGATCGATCAGGTGATGCAGCTTTTTTTTCCAAATCGAAGCAGGGCCGTTGGGTAAATTCGGTCCAAACAAAAAAAGTATCTGTGCTTACATTGCTTCATCCACTCTTCGACTCTAGCCGAAATGCTGGTACTGATGGATTTCCCCGGGCGAATTATCCAGCCGCTGTAGCTGACGCTCCTACTGCGGCCGTCAATCCGCCAGGGTCGAGTGCTTATTTGGCTGCCGCGTCAGTCAGCTTCCCCAGCGCGCCCTGAGCCTTCTTGACCGCGGGATTGCCTTGCAACTGGTAAGCCTGCTCCAGCGCGCCGGGATCATGGTAGCTGATCCAGGTTTTACCCTCGCTGTCCTGATAGACCAAAACCCGCAACGGCAGATCCAGTCCTGCCGCCGGATCCTGCTGCATCATTGTGGTGCCCATCTTGGGATCGCCGAAGATCAGCACCTGGGCCGGGCCCATCTCCATCTCTGCCTTTTTCGCATTGGCCTGGTGGTCGATGCGGTTGAAGACTGTGAGTCCCTTGCTGAGGACTATCTGCTCCAGCTTGTCCATTGTCTCCGGCACATTGTTGCTGCTTGCCTTGTTAACCAGATCGCCGGCGGCATTCGCCACCAGGCTCGCGGCCAGCAGAGCGCCAGCCAGAAATACTTTTTTGGTGTTCATATCACTCCTCCTTGTTGAATTACGGCAGCGGTTCTCCTGCCATCATTTTGGGTTATCTCAGATCTTAGGGCCTGTTAAAAGTAACCACTCGGTTAGTGTAGGGTATCAGATCCCTGGATTTGACCCGGACCGGCTGCCCTGGTTCCGCTGCAGCGGGCAGCTTCCCCAGGCAGCCGGATCGATAAGCACCTCCAACGCACCCCGAGAGCGAATCGAGGTGGCCGGCAACGGCTCTCCCCGGCGCCAGCGCGCCACAGCATCTTGTTTGTTTTCACCGGCTATCAGGAACAGCACCTGCCTGCTGTTGGAGAGCGTCCGGACGTTTAAGCTAACCCGCTCCGGGGGAGGTTTTTGCGCCCCGTGGACAGGAACCACTTCCAGTTGTCCGGAGTGATGCTGACCCGGGAACAGGCTCGCGGTATGGCCGTCTTCCCCCAGGCCAAGCAGAACCATATCGAAGGGTGTGACATTGGAAACGGTCTTCCGGTAACTGTGTGCCGCGAGTTCGGCTCCGAGCTCTGCGGGAATGGGATAAATCTGAGTTCCAGGTATCGCAACCCGATCGAACAGTGCGGCTGCGGCCATCACACTGTTGCGCAGCGGGTCGCCGGCGGGCAGGCAGCGCTCATCTCCGAAGTAAGCGTGCCATCTGTTCCAGTCGCTTGTGGATTCAGACAGAAATTCATAGCAAAGCTCAGGAGTCCTGCCGCCGGCAAGTACGATATTGAAGCGGCCCCGGCTGACGATGGCGTGGCGTGCAGCCTGCTGTATGCGCTGGCAGGCACGTCGCGCTACAGCCTCGGCATCGTTGCACATTGTCCAGATCTCCATTGAACGGCCGGTTCCTTAGGGTCTGTTAACAGGCTCAGGATCCAGGCTGTGGCGCCATCGATGCCCTGCTTTTTCGAACAATCGCCGGCTCCCGTCCGGGCCCCAGGAGCCTGCGGGATAGTTGGCTATGCGCTGCCGCTCGTTGGCCCAGCTGCGCAGCACCGGGTCAACCACTTCCCAGGCCTGCTCAACTTCGTCGTAGCGCAGAAACAGGGAGCGGTCACCATCGATTACATCCAGCAACAGCTCTTCGTAGGCGTCGATGTGGATATCGCCATCCGCGAGCAAACTGGCGTCCAGGCTGGTCTGGCGGGTACGCATTTCCAACCCCGGCTCCTTTACTGTCATCTCCACGCGCAGGCATTCACACGGCTGAATGCCGAGCAGTATCCAGTTCTGCCGGATCTGCTCGGCCTGGGTTCCACGAAAAAACTGCTGCGGCGGATGGCGGAAACAGATGGATACAAGGGAGTGCCGCGCCGCCATACGCTTTCCGGTTCTGAGATAAAAGGGCACGCCCCGCCAGCGCCAGTTGTCCACGAAGAGTTTTAGCGCTGCATAAGTTTCGATTGAGCTGTTCGCAGCCACTCCCTCTTCCTGCAAATAACCGGCCACCTGATTGCCGTTGATATCACCCTGGCTGTACTGGGCGCGAAAGGCGTGAGCCTGCACCTCACTCGGGGGGATAGGGCGTATCGACTTGAGAACCTTCACTTTTTCGTCCCGTAACGCCTCTGCTTCCATGGATACGGGTGGCTCCATCGCCACCAACGTCAGCAGTTGCAGCAGGTGGCTCTGGATCATATCGCGCATTGCGCCCGTTCCCTCGTAGAAGCGGGCGCGGCTGCCGACCCCGAGGGTCTCAGAATGGGTGATCTGGATATGGTCGATGTAGTTTCGGTTCCACAATGGCTCCATCATGGTATTGGCGAAACGGAATACCAGAACGTTCTGAACCGTACCCTTGCCCAGATAGTGGTCTATGCGGAAAATCTGCTCTTCGCGCAAGTGCCTTCCAATTGCCTTTTGCAGCAGCCGAGCGCTCTCCAGATCGTAACCGAACGGCTTTTCGATAACGACCCTGCGCCAGCCGTCCGTTTCGTTCAGCAGTCCGGTACTCCCCAGGTATTCCACCACTTGGCTGAACCCATTGGGACTGATCGCCATATAGAAAATGGTGTTGGCGGGGTAGCGATCGTCGCCGCGCATTCTGTTATGGAGTCGGGCGTACATCTCCATGTCGTCGAGATCGCCGCGAAAATAGTCGAGACGCGCGGAGAGGGTATCCAATACGCTGGTATCCGGCATGCCGTTCAGCTTTGCTGCGATCCACTCCCGCACCTGTGCTATGCACTGCTGCTGACTCCAGGGGCGCCGGCCAAGCATAAGTATGCGACTGCCTGGGGGCAGTTTACGCGCCGCTTCGAGTTGGTACAGAGCAGGCATCAGCTTGATCCTGGAGAGGTTTCCGGTGGCGCCAAAAATCACATAAGTGCAGGGGGTCGATTGGGTTGTCATCATTGTGATCCAGTCAGCTGATCTGTAGAGGACGCTGGAAAAAAAGGCGATTCTCCTGTCGGCACGGCAAACAACTTCGGTGCCTATGCATTGTATGTGCTCGATATGGCAGGGCTGCTGCTGCCGCTCCAGTCCGTATGGAAAAATTCTCCCCGCGGTCGGTCGACCCGTTCGTAGGTATGGGCGCCAAAAAAATCACGCTGGGCCTGCAGCAGGTTGGCAGGAAGCCTGCAACTGCGATAACCGTCGAAGAAAGCGAGGGCCGAAGTGAAAGCAGGCAGGGGAAGGCCGAGCTCCAATCCAAGGCGCGCTGCCACTCTCCAACCCGGCTCGGAACGTCGGATTTCTGCTATGAAAAAACCATCCAGCAGCAGATTTTCCAGTCCTGGATCGCGCTCGAAAGCCTGTTTGATGTTATTCAGGAAGCGGCTGCGGATGATGCAGCCGCCGCGCCATATCAGCGCGATATCACCATATTCGAGCTTCCATCCATACTCAGCCGCAGCCTCTCGCAGCAGCATGTAACCCTGCGCGTAAGAGATGATTTTCGAAGCGTAAAGTGCATCATGAACCGCTTTTACCATGCTGTCGCGATTACCTTCGAATTTGCCTTGCGGGAGCGGATAAGCCTTTGCCGCCCGCTGGCGTTCGGCCTTCAGAGACGACAGGCAGCGCGAGAATACCGCCTCTCCGATCAGGGTTAGCGGGATACCCAATTCGAGCGCACTGATGCCGGTCCATTTACCCGTACCCTTCTGACCGGCTGCGTCGAGTATTTTATCCAGCAGCGGGCTACCATCTTCTGCCGCTACACCCAGAATCTTCGCGGTGATTTCGATCAGATAGGAGTCGAGTACACCGCTGTTCCACTCCTCGAATACCTCCTTGATCTCCGCTGTTGTCATCTGCAGACCGGCGCGCATCAGGTGATAGGCTTCGCTGATCAACTGCATGTCGCCGTACTCGATGCCGTTGTGCACCATCTTTACATAGTGACCGGAGCCTTGTGGGCCGATCCACTGGCAGCAGGGCTCGTCATCCACTTTGGCGGCGATGGATTGCAGGATCGGTTGCACCTGGGGCCATGCGGATTTGTCGCCGCCTGGCATGATTGAGGGCCCAAGACGCGCGCCCTCCTCACCACCAGAGATGCCGCAGCCTATGAAGCGAATGCCTTTTTCTTCCAGTTCCCGAGAGCGCCTGTTGCTGTCGCCGAAATGCGAGTTTCCACCATCCAGAATGATATCGCCCGGATCCAGATGTGGCAGCAGGTCGTCCAACACCTGATCCACCGCCTGACCGGCACGCACCATCAGAATCACTTTGCGTGGCCGTTTCAGATCGGCGGCCAGTGCCTGCAGGCTGCCGGCAGAAACGATGCCAGTGCCGCGGGCAGGCCCATTGATGAAGTTCTCGGTAGTGGATTTGGTACGGTTGTATACCGCCACGCTGAAGTTATGATCGTCCATGTTGAGTGCAAGGTTCTGACCCATTACAGCCAGGCCGATCAATCCGATATCCGCTTGGGGCATGGTGGCTCCTAAAAGTTGTCGTCGCGATTATAGGAAGAGAGAGTATGGCATAATTGATTGTGGATTTTATTCGGCATGGATCGCCTGTATGGGGCTGGATCGAAAGCCGAAAAACCAGGTTTTGCGTGAAACGGGCAATTACAGATGACCGGCTGTTACCGATGAGAGTGTCCTGAGATGTGCGGCTTGTGTGGTGAGTTGCGGTTTGACGGCCGCCCGGCTGATTTGGGGGCGGTGCAGCGCATGACCGCCAGACTGGAACGGAGGGGACCCGATCACGGCGGAAGTTATAGCGACGGTCCGCTGGGTTTCGGCCACCGACGGCTGGCGATAATCGATCTCTCCACCCATGCCAATCAGCCGATGGTGGATCAGGAGCTGGGATTGAGCCTGGTTTTCAACGGGACGATCTATAACTATCCTGAGCTTCGCCGGCAGCTGCAACAGAAGGGATACCATTTCTTTTCACACGGTGACAGCGAAGTCATCATTAAAGCTTTTCACGCTTGGGGCGAAAGCTGTGTTGACCGGTTTCACGGTATGTTCGCCTTCGCCATCTGGGATCAGGAGAGCAGGCAGCTGTTTCTGGCGCGTGACCGGCTGGGCATAAAACCCCTCTATTTCAGCACCGATAGCAACCGCTTCCGATTTGCCTCGAATACCCAGGCACTGCTGACGGGAGGGGATGTTGATTCAGCCATAGACCCGGTTAGCCTGCACTATCAATTCACCCTGCACGCAGTCGTTCCTGCGCCCAATACCATTCTCAAGGGGGTGCGCAAGCTGGCGCCGGGCCACTGTCTGAGCATAGATTTGCGGGGTCAACAGCGCATGCGCTGCTACTGGCGGCTCACCGCCACCCGCCCGCAAAAGCCGATCAGCGAAGGAGAGTGGCTGGAGCAGATTCACACTGCGCTGCGCTCGGCGGTGCAGACCAGAAACAAGGTCGCCGATGTGCCAGTGGGTGTGCTGCTATCGGGCGGATTGGATTCCAGCCTGCTGGTGGCGTTGCTGGCCGAGGCTGGCGTATCCGATCTGCGCACCTTTTCGGTTGGTTTTGAAGACCATCCCGATGAAAAAGGCAGTGAGTTCGAGTATTCGGACCCGGTAGCCCGGCGCTATCAGACCCAACACAGAAAATTCCTCGTTCCGAATGCCGACGTGCTGCAGCGTCTCCCGGAAGCGGTCGATGCGATGGCGGAACCGATGTTCGGGCAGGATGCGGTTGCTTTCTATCTGCTCGGGGAGCAGGTCTCCAAAGAGGTCAAGGTGGTTCAGTCGGGTCAGGGTGCGGATGAGGTGTTCGGCGGGTATTTCTGGTATCCACGTATGATGGCCGAAACAGAAGGTACACCGCTGCAGCGTTTTTCCAGACACTATTTCGACCGGGATCACGAAGAGTTTCTGCATACGGTTGCGGCGCAATACCGCGGTGAGGACTACACCAGCCGCCGTATCTCGGAGCTGCTGGCGCTGCCCGACGCGGACACCTTCATGGATGCTGTGTTGCGCATGGATATAACAACCCTGATTGTGGATGATCCAGTCAAGCGGGTAGACAATATGACCATGGCCTGGGGCCTGGAGGCGAGGGTGCCGTTTCTGGATCAGAATCTGGTGGAACTGGCGGCTCGTTGTCCACCTGAACTGAAACTCAGGGCGGGTGGCAAGTACCCGCTCAAGGCGATGGCGCGGGGGTTGCTGCCCGATTCGGTGATCGATCGCCCAAAAGGCTATTTCCCCATGCCGGCTTTGAAATACGTTCGCGGTGACTTTCTTCATTTTATGCGGGATATTCTTGAGTCCAGGGCTTGTCGGGAACGCGGGCTCTATAGCCGGGCATACGTGAATATGCTGCTGTCGGCGCCGGAAATGCACCATACACGGCTGCAGGGAAGCAAGTTGTGGCATCTGGCGCTGCTGGAGTTCTGGCTGCAGCGAAATGTCGACGCCAGTGCCTGAGACGGAAACTTAATTAAAGGGACCTCACGCTATGTCTATCGCGCTTGTTTTTCATCTGCTTGGCGCCATCGTCTGGGTTGGCGGGATGTTCTTCGCCCATATGGCGCTGCGCCCCGCTGCAGCGGAATTGCTTCCGCCCGCGGTGCGTTTGCCGCTGTTGAAAGGCGTGCTGGATCGTTTTTTTCGCTGGGTTTGGATGGCAATAGTTGCGATTCTGGTCAGCGGCTATTGGATTTTTCTCGGGTTGTGGAAGGGTCAGGCCGGACTGCACGTACATCTGATGCAGGGCGTCGGACTACTGATGGTCGCTGTTTTTCTGTTTATCTATTTTCGTCCGTACCAGGCCATGGGACGTGCCTTGGCGGCTGCTGAGCTGCCGGCAGCAGCCGCCGAGATGGCAACCATCCGCCGATTGATCGGTGTCAACCTCATACTCGGCCTGTCGACCTCGGTGATCGCCAGAATAGGGCCTTATCTGGGCTGACCGCCAGCGGTTTTACTGCGTTACTGCCGGAGCTTAGACGAATCCACTCCCTGGTGGCCGCCCCCGCTGCCCCTGCGCCAAGTTG